>LXNJ01001503.1_pt1 | contig 13719 bp, 9 predicted proteins | sample 809081 | NCBI WGS metagenome assembly LXNJ01 (sample SAMN04870510, study PRJNA318959) | sponge metagenome | biome: sponge; feature: marine sponge reef; material: water | host: Petrosia ficiformis | place: Greece: Milos, Mediterranean Sea | collected 2013-05-29 | depth 5-7 m
CGTCGCTTCGGGCGCCAACGCCCTCGTCCTCCACTACTCCGCCAACCATCGCGCGATGAGGGACGGCGAGCTCGTGCTCGTCGACGCGGGCGCGGAGGTGGGGCGCTATGCAGGCGATCTCACTCGCGCCTGGCCGGTGAACGGACGTTTCACGACGCCGCAGCGCGAGGCCTACGAGGTCGTGCTCGAGGCGAGAGAGGCCGCACTCGCGGCGGTCTCGCCCGGCCGGCCCGTGTCGGGTGTGCACGACGCTGCAGTCTTCGCGATCACATCCGGGCTCGTCGGACTGGGTGTTCTTTCCGGAGAGCTCGACGAACTGATAGGCGCCGAAGCCTGCAAGCCCTTCTTCCCGCACAACACCACGCACTGGCTGGGGCTGGACGTTCACGATCCGGGCGACTATACCAGGGGCGGAGAGTCGCGAAGGCTGGAGGCGGGGATGGTCCTGACGGTCGAGCCCGGCCTCTACTTTCCGCGCGGCGCCTCCCCGGAGCGATACGCCGGCATCGGGATCCGGGTGGAAGACGACGTCTTGGTGACCGCGAAGGGGCCCGAGGTGCTATCGGCGGTGCTGCCGGTAGCTGCCGACGAGGTGGAAGCGATGGTCGGAGAGGTATGAACGAGCCCCTGGACACCGCGACCGGCAGGATCGAGCCCGGCGGCGCCCTACTCCTGGAGCGACTGCGTTCGTCGGAGCCTTTCACGGCGGTCGAGCTCCGTCCCCCTTCCTCCGGGCTCGGGCGCGAGGAGGCGATCGAATCCTGGATAGACTTCCACCACGCGCTCGGCGCACTCTCGCGGCGCGGCATCTTCACCTTCCTGACCGACAACGCCGTCGGCGTCGCCGAGGAGGAGAGCCTGACCCATGTGGCGGCCAACCTCGACTCCGCTGTCGACGTCCGCCATATCGTCCCCATTCTGACCGCGAAGCACACCCTCGACTACTGTATCACCTTCTTTGCGAGGGCGGCGGCGAGCGGTATCGACGCGGTAACGGTGACCGGAGGCGACCGCAACGTCGGCCCGCCCCGGTGCGTGGCCCACGGAAGCGACCTGCGCACCTTGGCGAGGGAGATGTTTCCCGGCCTCGCTCTCGGCGGCTGGCTCAATCCGCACAAGCCCGCCGACCATCAGATCCCGCCTTTGGTCGACGAGTCCTCGCGGGCCGACTTCGCACTCGCCCAGATCGTCTCTCACCACTCGCTTCGGGAGGCGGAAAGCTTGCTGGAGGCGCTGGAACGAGCCGGTCTGGACATTCCCGTAGTCTTCGGCGTCTTCCATTACCGAAGCGGCAATCCTCGCACCTTGGAGACTCTCGGCCGCTACTTTCCGGTGCCCGCGCAGGCGATCACGCGTGAGTTCGAAGCGGGCGCGACTCCGGACGACCTCTGTGCGCGAACACTTCGAGCGCTCGGTTCGATCGGGGCGGACAAGGCGTATGTGAGCAACCTCTCCGCCAGACAAGCCGCCGGCAGGCTGAGACGTATCCTCGAGATGGTGTGAACGTGAAGCTCACCTGACACCGTGCGGCCATCTCCTCCAGCCGGGAATCCGGTCCGCCTATGGCGCAAACACCCCTCAGCCCCTATCTTGCGAGCGAGACGTCGACGACCGGCCCAACCAAAACGACGAGGCCCTCCATGACCGAGACCGCAGCAGCCGAAGCGCAACGATCACGCCTCTCGCGACGCACCTTCATCAAGGGAGTGATCGCCGTAGGGGCGACGAGCTCCACCACCGCGAGCTACCTGGGCAGACCCGGGCTCGCCGCCGGCCAGAGCCTTCCGGGATCGGTGGAACGGCTGATCACGCTGCGGGTGAACGGCCAGGACCGGCGGGTCGACGTGCTGCCCAACGAGACGCTGGCGATGACGCTCCGCTACCGCCTCAACCTCACCGGCACCAAGCTGGGCTGCGACCGGGCGGAGTGCGGCGCCTGCACCGTGATGATCGACGACCTGAACCATTACTCGTGCTCCATGCTCGCGCACCAGGTCCGAGGCAGGGAGGTCACCACCGTCGAGGGGCTGGAGGATCGGGCCACCGGAGCCTTGAATCCGGTACAGCAGGCGGTCTTGGAGGGCGGCGGCTTCCAGTGCGCCTTCTGCGCCCCGGGTTTCATCATGAGCATGACCGCGATGCTGGAGGAGAACCCGAGCCCGAGCCGGGCCGAGGCCGCCGAAGCTCTCTCCGGCAACCTCTGCCGCTGCGGTGACTATTCGAAGATACTCGACTGCGCGATGCGGGCGGCCCAACTCGCTCGCGGAGCCTAGCAGCCCGTGGACGAAGCCTCCCCACGGCAGCACGCCGCCGCATCCGCGCCGGACGCTGCGCTCGGTGTTGCTCTTCGGGCGAAGAGCGGCGCTATTCGTCCCTCATCGCGCCTCGACGGCGCGGCGTTTCGTCGCTCCCGCGAGCTTCACCACGGACTGCTAGGAGGTTCGACATGGCCGAGAAGCTGATAGGAAAGGACATTTCACCCCCCGACCTCGTCGCCAAGATCACCGGACGCGCCAGGTACGCCGAGGACTTCCGTCCGCCCAACCTCGCCTTCCTCAAACTCCTGCTCAGCCCGATGCCGCACGGGCGCGTGCGCTCAGTGGACACCAGCCGAGCCGAGCGTCTGCCGGGTTTCCTGGGTGTGCTCCGGGCCGACGAGGTTCCGCAGCGGGAGGGCCCCAGAGAGGCCGCGCTCACCGACGAACCCCGCTACGAAGGCGAGCCAGTGCTGGGTATCGCCGCAGAGACCGAGGAGATAGCGGCCGAGGCGATCGAGCTCATCGAGGTCGAATTCGAATCGCTGCCCTGGGTAGTCGACCCGCTCGATTCGCTGCGTCCCGGCGGGCCCAACGCCTACCTGGACGGCAACCGCTTCACCGAGGACGGCTGGACCGATTTCAAGTGGAGCGCCGAGGACTTCGACCGGATCGACTCCGGCGAGTTTCCGGAGTCCGCGGAAGGGCTCAGCGAGTGGTCGAAGGGAGACACCGAGGCCGCCTTCGCCGAGTCCGACCTGATCCTGACCGAGACCGTCGTCCACCAGTCGGTCACCCACCACCCCATGGAGCCTCGCTCCAACATGGCGTACTGGGAGAACGGAAGGCTCCACGCCCACGTCTCCACCCAGAGCGCCCAGAGGACGAAGTTCTCGCTCGCCGGGCAGCTCGACATGGAACCCGAAGACGTCGTTCTCGTGGCCGAGTACTGCGGCGGCGGATTCGGTTCCAAGATCGCGGGCACGAACGTGATGATTCTCCCGGCGCTCATGTCCCGGAAGATCGGCAGGCCGGTCATGCACCGGGTGACCCGGTACGAGGAGACCTCCTACGGGCGCGCCCGCCCCGGCTTCCAGGGCTGGGTCAGGATGGGCTTCCTGGCAAGCGGCAAGTGCAACGCTCTCGATCTCCTCCTGGTGGAGGAGGGAGGCGCCTACGGCTCGGGCGACAACGGTACCGCCGGCATGGTCGCGGATCTCGTCTACACGCCCCGGAACATGCGTTTCAGGGCCGTGTCACCTTACACCAACACCTCACCAAAGACCGCGCAGCGAGGCCCCGGCGGCGCTCAGATCGTGGCCATGCTCGAGCCCATCCTCGAAAAGGCGGCTCGCGAGCTCGACGTGGACCGGCTGGCCATCAGGCGGATCAACGCCCCGGGTCCCGATGTCCGCTTCGGTCCCCGCGATACCGCCCTTACCAGCGTCTTCGCCAAGGAGGCGCTCGACCGCGGAGCCGAGCTCTTCGACTGGGAGGCCAAGGCCGCACTTTCGGGAACCCGGGACGGCAGCAGGGTGACCGGCGTCGGCATCGGCCTCTCTCCCTACACGGCGGGCTCCAGGGGCTTCGACGGCCTCCTCCTCATTCGGCCGGACGGCAGGCTTTACGTCCACCAGGGGATAGGTAATCTCGGCACCCACTCCATCGCGGACACCGCCCGCCCGGCCGCCGAGGTCCTCGGCCTCGACTGGGATCAGGTCGAGATAGTCTGGGGCGACACGAGCAGGGGCGTGCCCAGATCATCCGTGCAGGCGGGCTCGCAGACCACGCACGCCCACACCCGGGCCAATCACGCGGCGGCGATCGACGCCCGAGACAAGATCCGCCGGATCGCGGCAGGCGCGCTCGGCGGCTCCCCCGGCCAATACGTCCTCGACGGCGGCCGAGTATCGGGGCCCGGCGGCTCCATGTCGTTCGCCGAGGTCGCGACCCGGGCGGTTCGGCTCGGCGGAGCATTCGACGGTTCCGAGCTTCCCGAGAATATCCATGCGACAACCGTCCCCGCCGCCGCCTCCCTAGCCGGCGAAGGACTCATGGGCGTCGCCCGGGACGAATACGGCGGGGAAGGCTCGATCTACTCCTGGGTCGCGGGCTTCGCCCAGGTCGAGGTCGACCACGAGACCGGAGCGATCCACCTCAAGGAGTATGTCGGCGTAGCCGACTGCGGTACCGTGCTTCATCCGCGCTCGCTCGGAGCCCAGGTCCTCGGAGGAAGCATCCAGGGCATGGGCATGGCCACGCTCCAGCGCTGGGTCTTCGATCCGCGTTACGGGATGCCGTTTGCCAAGCGACTCTACACCGCCCGTCCACCGGGCATGCTCGACGTGCCACTCGACCTCAAGTGGGACGCGGTCGACGAACCCGATCCGCAGACCCCGGTAGGGGCCAAGGGCATAGGCGAACCTCCGGTCGGAGCCGGGGCGGCCGCCCTCGCCTGCGCGGTCGCCGACGCCATTGGAGGACGCTGTCTCTGCCGCACTCCGCTCACCCCGGACCTGATTCTCGCCGAGCTCGAGGGGCGCGCGTCGCCCTTCGGTCCGCTCGACCAGCACGTAGGCTGAGGAGGAAGTAACCATGGCCATCATCAGGGACATGATCCCGTCGTTCGATCTCTTCCAACCCACCGAACTGGACGCGACTCTCGCCCTCCTTGCCGAGCACGGTGACGACGCCTGGATCATCGCGGGCGGCCTCGACAGCTACGACTGGCTGAAGGACCGCATCAAGCGACCGACCGCCGTGGTGGACATCGGCGGCGTCGCCGAGCTGAACGGCGTGAACGACGCCGAGGGAGGCGGGCTCGACATTGGGGCGATGACGACCCTGACCGATCTCGTCCGAGACAGACGGGTCGGCGCCTCCTACGCCCTTCTCGCAGAGGCGGCCGGTCACGTGGCGACACCGCAAATCCGCCACCAGGGCACCATCGGCGGCAACCTCGCCCAGGACACCCGCTGCTGGTACTATCGCAGCGGCTGGCCCTGCTACCGCGCCGAGGGCAACACCTGCTACGCCTCCTCCAGCCAGAGCATGAACCGCGAACACTGCATCATGGGGCGCAGTCGGTGCGTCGCGGTGAATCCGTCGGACACGGCCCCCGCGCTGATCGCGCTCGACGCGAAGCTGACCGTGCTCCGCGAAGGCAGGGCAGAGCCGAAGGCGGAGATCTACGACGCCGAGGACTTCTTCATCGGCCCGGCCACCGACATCACGCGAATGACGGTCATGCGGCCGGGAGACCTCCTCTCCGCCATTCACCTTCCCGACTACTGGGCTGGGGCGACCCACTACTACGAGAAGGTGCGCGATCGCAACTCCTGGGATTTCTCGCTCGTGACCGTGGCGGCCGCCTTCAAGGTCAGCGACGGAGTCATCCGCGACGCTCGGATATCCGTCAACGGAGTCGCGCCCTTCCCAGTGCGAGCCACCGCCGCCGAACGCATAGCCACCGACACCGGCGGCGGCGAGGCCGTCGCGACCGAGGCCGGAGAAGCGGCGGTCGCCGGTGCGCGCGCTCTCAGACACAACGACTTCAAAATTCCTCTCATGCGCAACCTGGTGCGGCGAGCCGTGAGGAGCGCCGTCTAGCAGCCCATGGACAACGTCTCCCACGGCAGCACGCCGCTGCATCCGCGCCGGACGACGCTTCGCTCGTTGTCGCCCTTCGGGCGAATAGCGGCGCTATTCATTCCTCATCGCGTGTTGCCGGCGCGGCGCTTCGCCGCTCTCGGCGCTCGCGCGAGCTTCGCCACGGGCTTCTAAGATGGAGCTCTGGCGTCGAGCGCAGGGCCCCTGGGGCCAGGACATGGTGGTGGGCGTGTCGTGGGATCTCATGTGGCTGGCCATATTCGTGGCGGCCCTCTTCCTGGTGGCGCATGCCGCCTGGGTCTGGTGGCGGGGTCGCGCAAGCGGAGTGACCGAGGGTGACCCGGAACCCGACCCATCCGCGGAAGGCCTTCCCGAACGAGTGACCCGCCACTCGGCGGCATCGAGAATATTCCACTGGACCATGTCCGCGTCCATGCTCGTCCTCCTGGTCACCGCGTTCGGACCGGTGCTCGGGTGGCGGTTTCCCTGGTTGACCATCCATTGGGTGTCCGGCGTCGTGCTCCTGGGGACCGTGCTCTTCCACATCGTGCACGCGCTCGGTCGCGGGCGCTTCCTGGAGATGATGAGGATCGGGCTTTCGGAAGGCATGGCGATGATGCGCCACGCGGCATCGAGCAAGGCGCCTCCACCCCCGAAGCCGGGTAAATATCCCTTCGATCACCGCCTTTTCCACCACGCTATCGTGGTCGTGGGGATGGGAGTGATCGTCACGGGCGTCTTGATGACCTTCAGGATCGACACCTGGTTCTGGGACGCGAACCCGTACTTCCTGCTCTCGGACCGGCTCTGGTCGGTGGTTTATGTCGTGCACGGACTCTGCGGGGTGGCCCTGATCTTTCTGACCGCGGCTCACATCTACTTCGCGCTCCGCCCGGACAAGTTATGGCTTACCTGGGCCATGGTCAGAGGCTGGATCGATCGAGACCGTTTCCTGGAGCACTACGACCCGGACAAGTGGGTCGTCCCCGGGGCCGGGTCGCAGGAGAGGTCGCCGGCCGACGGATCCGGTTAGCCGTCGGTGGTCGAACTCCCGGTCGCTTCGCCCGCCGCCGGCGGTGTGCGCGAGCGCATAGACGCCATCGAGTCCGGATACGAGTTTCTCATGGCGTACGCGGCTCAGGGATTGAAGACTGACGCGGGATCGAAGTCGGGAGGCGAGCTGCGCGCACAGCTCGCCATGCTGGAGGAGGCCGTGAGCGGTATCGCGAAGTCTTTGCGGGAAGGGGTGGCGGAAAGAGACGACGCCAAGGCTGCCCTCGCCCTCGTCCGGGTCGTCGAACGAGATGCTCGAGCAAGTCTCGCGGCCCTGCGCCTGGTGAGCTCGCAGGGCGCCGTCAGCTCGCAGCTCGTCGACAATCTGAACGCGAACGTGCACTTCCGGGCCCTCCTCACCGGCCTCTTCCTGCTGGACGAAGTGCTCGATCCGCTGGTATGACGGGTCGGTCGAGGCACGTTGAATAGGGTTGGCGTTAGCTTTACCCGGTTGAGGCGGCCGAATCCGGTCACTGGCCGCCGCGAATTCGATTCAAGGGCCGATCTCCGTTCTTCACGAAGGACCATGCTAGACGATCTGGGCAATCTGGGAGAGTTTCTCGGTGCGACCGGGGTCATAGTCTCCCTCTTTTTCGTCGTGCGGCAGATGAAGCAGAACGCGTTGCAGATGCGCCATAACACGCGGACGGTGCGGGCTGCGGCTTTCAACTCCATGGTCGAGAACTCCATGCGGCTGCTGGAGCACGTTTTCCGCAACCGGGAGCTCGCCGAGTTTCTCGCCAAGGTGGCGGAGGACCCGGACGGGTTGAGCGAGGCCGACAGGCTGCGCTGGGACTCCTACATGACGACCGTCTACCGCCACTTCGGCAACCTGCTCTACCAGTGGGAAGTGGGCGCGATAGAGACGAAGCTCTGGGAATCCTACCTGCGTTCTCTCAAGGACCACCTCCGCGACCCGTCTTGGGCGAATTGGTACATGGAGAACTCCCACCTGTTCGACGAGAGACTCGCCGACGTGGTCCGGAGCTTGCTTGGAGAGCTGGCCGACGAAGGCATCCCCCACGCGGTCGCATGGCGGGAGCGGGGAAGCACTCTCGGATTTCGGGCCGCGGTCGAGAAATTGGGGTGATGGAGAGGCCCTCCTTCGGAATCGAGACGCTGAGCGGCTGGTGGGACGCGGCCGTCTCGTATGCGGTGCCGAGGCTGCCCGAGACGCTCGCACTGCTTCTCGGAGGCGTTCTCGCGGTCTGGGTCGCCCGCAAGACGCTTAAACGAGTCCAGCGGCAAGTCGTCAACCGCACTGAGACCAGGCTCGACGACCACATTCTGTATTTCCTGCACTCGGCGATCTCTTTTTCGATTTTCGGCGTGTCCGCTTGGCTCCTCATCCATATCCTGGCGCCGGACGGTCCTGCCGGGGAGGCCCCACGCGCGGCCACCTGGGTGGTGGCGCTCTGGGTCGGCGGACTCTTTTTCCCGCTCAGCAGGTTCGTGGGAGACGTCCTGACCGAGCTGCAGGGAAAGCTGATCGAGCGCACCGACAACACCTTCGACGAGACCGCGATGCCGCTCGTCATCCGCACCGTCAAGGTCCTTGTCCTCGGCGTCGGGGTCGTTATCGCGCTCGACCTGATGGGGCTCAACATCGGCCCGTTGCTCGCCGGCGCCGGCGTCATGGGGCTCGCTCTCTCCCTGGCGGCCAAGGACACCCTCTCCAACCTGATCGCCGGGGTGCTGCTCATCATGGACCGTCCATTCCACGTGGGCGACCGCATCGAGCTCTGGACCGCTCCCAACGAGACCGGAACGTGGGGCGACGTGATCGAGGTCGGACTGCGCGCCACCAAGATCCGCAACCCGGACAACCTCGTGGTCGTGGTTCCGAACAATCTCATCATGCAGCGCGACATCGTGAACTATACGATGACCGGGGATCACATACGTCTGCGCATCCCCTTTTCGGTGGCTTACGAGTCCGATATCGAAAAGGCCAAGCGGCTTCTGATCGAGGCGGCGCTCGAGGTGGACGGCGTCCTGGCCGATCCACTGCCTCTGGTCATCGTGCGCGGATTCGGCAACTCCGATGTCCAGATCCAACTGAGGGTCTGGGTCAAGGAAGCGCGGTCGAGGCGCAAGATCGCCGACGAGATAACAGGCAAGGCGCTGACCTCGTTCGCCACCGCAGGTGTGGAGATCCCGTATCCCAAGCGGGAGCTCTGGATCCGCAGCGTTCCCGACTCGGATCCGCACCCGTTGCCGGGCAAGCCGGGCGGCGGCCTGCCTGCGCCCTCGCCCACCGGCCCTCACGCACGCCCCTCCCCCTCGGACGCGGTCACGCCAGCCGGTCCGGCATCCCGGGAGGGGTAGGCTACGGCAATGGAGACGGCCCGAACCGAGCGCTGGGCCAAGGTCGTCGACCAGACCAAATGCATCGGCTGTCACGCCTGCACAACGGCTTGCAAGTCGGAAAACGAGGTGCCGCTCTCCGTAACCCGCACCTTCGTCAAGTCGGTGGACGCGGGCCGTTTCCCCAACGCTCGCCGAAGCTTCCAGGTCACCCGCTGCAACCAGTGCGACGCGGCCCCCTGCGTTACGGCATGTCCGACCTCGGCCATGTTTCGCCGTCCCGACGGCATCGTGGACTTCGACAAGTCGGCGTGCATCGGCTGCAAGGCGTGCATAGCGGCTTGTCCTTACGACGCCATTTTCATCAACCCCGACGACCACGCGGCCGAAAAGTGCAACTTCTGCGCCCACCGCCTCGACATCGGGCTCGAACCCGCCTGCGTCGTCGTCTGCCCGACCGGCGCCCTGACAGTAGGAGACATGGACGACCCTGAGTCCGAGGTCGGCCGGATCGTCGCCAGGGAACCCGTCCAGGTGCGCAGGGCCGAGAAAGAGACCCTGCCCAAGCTTTTCTATCTGGGAGCCGGAGAGGTCACCCTCAATCCCCTTGCCGCTGAAAATCCCGGAGGCGACATCTTCATGTGGTCGGACCAGGGAGCGGGTGTCGGCCACCACGTGCCCTCGGGATCGCCGCCTTCGGTGCGACCCGCATCGTCCTCGGGCCCCCGGCTGGAAAATGGACGACGAGGGAACGGACGGGCGCCGGACCGGACCCCCTCCGGCAACGCGAGCTCGGCGGCCGCCGTGATCTCCTACGACGTTCCCCACCGGGCGCCATGGGATTTCCGGGTGAGCGCCTACACTTTCACCAAGTCGCTCGCAGCCGGTGCGTACCTGCTTCCACTCCTTCTCGGCGTCTTCGGGATGATGGGTGCGGACGGCCCCGAAACCGGCTGGAGCAATCCGTTGTGGCTCACCTGGGCGCCGGTGACGGCTCTGGCCTTCCTCCTCGTCACCGCCGGTTTCCTCATCTGGGACCTCGACCGTCCCGCGCGTTTCTGGCTCCTGATGGTCAGACCGCAGTGGCGGAGCTGGCTGGTCAGGGGCGGGTTCGTCATCACCGGTTTCGGCATCTTGCTCACCCTGCATCTTGCACTGGGTCTGGCCGGACGCCGGGAGCCGACCGTCTGGATCGCCTGGCTGGGGGCTCCGCTCGCGGTCGCGACCGCCGTCTACACCGCATACCTCTTCGCGCAGGCCAAGGCCCGCGACCTCTGGCAGAGCCCACTCCTCGCGCCGCACCTTCTGGTTCAGGCCGCCCTCGCCGGGTCGGCCCTGGCTCTCGTTCTCCTATCGTTGGCGGATTTCCCCGCCGAAGGAGCTATGCTCGTCGGTTCCAAATGGGCGTTCCAGGCTGCCGTCGTCTTCCACGTCGCGCTCGCGTTCGGCGAAGCCACCACGCCCCACCCGACCGCTCACGCCCGGCTCGCCGCCCGCAACATGCTCCGGGCCAGGTACGCCGGCCCGTACTGGACCGGAATGATCGCGACCGTCGCGGGACTCGTGGCGGTTACCGTCACCGCCGGTTCGGGCACGGCCTCGATCATGGGTGCGTGCGCGGCGCTCGTGGGACTCCTGCTCTACGAGCACGCCTATGTCCAGGCGGGGCAGTCGGTACCCTTGGCGTGAAGAGGAAGGCGGAGAGCCCCCAGGAACTGAACGCCCGCGTCTCGGCGGCACGCGCTGAGGTCGAGGCTCGCGGAGAGAGCTTCTATCCGGGCGCTTCCCGCATCCACCTCGCCGCCTATCCTCCCAAGGAGCGCTGGAGCGACTGGGTGGAACTCGATTCCAAGGCCTGGCCCGAACGAAAGGAGAAGCGCTACTCCCTCGTCCCCACGCTCTGCTTCAACTGCGAGGCCGCCTGCGGACTGCTCGCGTACGTGGACAGGGACACTTTCGAGGTGCGCAAGTTCGAGGGCAACCCCGAGCATCCCGGGTCGCGGGGGAGGAACTGCGCCAAGGGTCCCGCCACCATCAACCAGATAACCGACCCGGATCGTATCCTCTACCCGCTCAAGCGCAGCGGTCCGCGCGGCGCCGGCGCCTGGGAGCGCGTCTCCTGGGACGAGGCTCTGGAAGAAATCGCCGCCCGCATACGACGAGCGCTTCTGGAGGAGCGGCACGAAGAGGTGGTCTACCACGTCGGTCGTCCCGGAGAAGACGGCTTCACCGAGCGCATGCTCGCGGCCTGGGGAGTCGACGGGCACAACTCGCACACCAACGTCTGTTCGAGCGGGGCCCGGGCGGGATACCACTGGTGGATGGGCTCGGATCGACCCAGCCCGGACTTCGCCAACGCCGACGTGATCGTGCTCGTGAGCAGTCACCTCGAGACCGGCCACTACTTCAATCCTCACGCTCAGCGCATCATGGAGGGCCGGAAGAAGGGCGCGAAGCTCATCGTCCTCGACACCCGCCTCTCCAACACCTCCACACACGCCGACCACTGGCTCTCTCCCTACCCGGGATCCGAGCCCGCAATTTTCCTCGCCGTCGCCAACTGGATGATCCGCGAGGGTAGATTCGACCGAGAGTTCGTGCGCCGCTGGTGGAATTGGCAGGAGTATATGGCCGAGGTCCGGGGCGAGCCCGATGCGGAATTCGAGGATTTCCTGGCCCAACTGCGCGAACTCTACGACGAGTTCACCTTCGAATATGCCGCGGCGGAGTCCGGGATCGACGCCCGCGAGCTACGCCGGGTCGCGGAGGTGATCGCGAACGCCGGTACCAGGATGAGCGCCCACAACTGGAGGAGCGCGGGCTCGGGGAACCTGGGCGGCTGGCAGGTGGCGCGCACGCTCACCCTGATCAGCGCGCTGCTCGGAGCCCTGGGGACCGAGGGAGGCACCTTCCCGAACTCCTGGAACAAGTTCGTGCCCATGCCGCCCAAGCTGCCCAAGAGTCCGCCGGGGCACTGGAACGAGCGCATGTGGCCCCGCGAGTACCCGCTCGCGCTCATGGAGATGAGCTTTCTGCTCCCGCACCTCCTTCGCCGCCAGGGAACGCGCATCGACACCTACTTCACCCGGGTCTACAACCCCGTGTGGACCAACCCCGACGGCTTCAGTTGGATGGAGATGCTCTCGGACCCGGCACGCATCGGACTCCACGTCGCCCTCACCCCGACCTGGAACGAGACCGCCTATTTCGCGGACTTCGTCCTGCCCATGGGGCACGCCTCCGAACGTCACGACCTCGTCTCCTACGAGCAGTACGACGGCCAGTGGCTCGGCTTCCGGCAACCGGTGCTGCGCGCGGCTCTGGAACGCGGGGGCGACGGACTCGCCGACACCCGGGCGGCCAATCCCGGTGAGGTCTGGGAGGAGAACGAGTTCTGGATCGATCTGACCTGGCGGATCGACCCTGACGGCTCCCTCGGCGCCCGCGAGTTCTTCGAGGCTCCCGGCAGACCGGGCGAACGAATGACGGTGGACGACTACTACGGCTGGATATTCGAGAACTCCGTGCCCGGACTGCCGGAGGCGGCACGACGCGAGGGGCTGACGCCGCTGGAGTTCATGCGTCGCTACGGCGCCTTCGAGGTTGCAAGCAAGGTGGGGCGGCTTCACGAAAGGGCCGTGGATCCGGCCGAGCTCTCGGACATGCGGGTCGACGACGCCCGGCGCGTCTTCACCGCTGCGCCGGAACCCCCTGGCGCACAGGCGCCGGGAGGAACCAGGCTCGATCCCGACGACGACGGGCGCAGGCGGATCGGGGTCATGGTCGACGGCGAGGTCCTCCAGGGTTGGCCGACGCCCTCGGGCAAGCTGGAATTCTGGTCGCGCACCCTCGCCGATTGGGGCTGGCCCGAGCTCGCGCTGCCGACATACGTGAAGAGCCACATCCACCCCGACAGACTCGAAACCGGCCAGGTCCCGCTCATCTCCACCTTCCGGGTCCCGGTTCAGATCCACACCCGCAGCGCCAACTCGAAGTGGCTCGACGAGATTGCCCATTCCAATCCGGTCTGGATACACCCGCAGGACGCGGCGAAGTGGGGTGTGACAGGTACCGGTTCACTGGTGCGGGTCACCACGGAGACCGGCTACTTCGTCGGCAAGGCCTGGGTCACCGAGGGCATTCGGCCCGGGGTCGTGGCGTGCTCCCACCACATGGGCAGGTGGCGTCCCGAGGGACAGCCCGGGCAGCGGCTTGCGACCCGCACGGTGGCGCTCGACCGGAAAGGCGAAGACTGGAGCATCTCGCCGCGCGGAGGTGGCGGTCCTTTCGCTTCCTCCGATCCGGACACCTCGAGGGTGTGGTGGACCGATCTGGGCGCTCACCAGAACCTTACCCACGCCGTGCATCCCGATCCCATTTCCGGCATGCACTGCTGGCACCAGGCGGTGAGGGTCACGCCCGCCCGTCCCGGCGACCGGCAGGGCGACGTGTCGGCGAGCGTCGAGCGAGCGCGCCGGGCCTTCGACGAGTGGCT
>LXNJ01001506.1_pt1 | contig 13709 bp, 11 predicted proteins | sample 809081 | NCBI WGS metagenome assembly LXNJ01 (sample SAMN04870510, study PRJNA318959) | sponge metagenome | biome: sponge; feature: marine sponge reef; material: water | host: Petrosia ficiformis | place: Greece: Milos, Mediterranean Sea | collected 2013-05-29 | depth 5-7 m
ATGGATATGATCCGCGGCAATGCCGAGAGACACGGCTTGCCGGCGAATGAGTTCTTTCAAGTCCAACCGGCCGGTCCCGGGACCGGTTCGTCTGAGGATGGTCGAATCGTCGGACACGTCCGGCGCCAACCGGTCTATCACCGGCGAATCGACTTCATAACAACATGGGCCGGCAGACGGCCCGATCGCCACGTGAAGCGAGGCAAGGCCGGCATCGAACCGTTCCACCATGGTCCGCACGCTCTTCGTCACTATGCCATGCACCGCCCCGCGCCAGCCTGCATGCACGGCCCCGATCACTCCGCGTGCGGAATCCATGAGCAACACGGGCACACAATCGGCGGTTTGGACGGTTAATAACACGCCGGCTTGGTTGGTGAGTACGGCGTCATGTCCGCCGAAGAACTTTTGGCCTGCTTTCAGCGGACCATCAATGCTCAAGACGTCCGTCCCGTGGACTTGGCGGATGGAAACCACCGCCGGAAAGTCGGCATCTCCGGCCTTGACCATTCCCTGTTCCCCGTTCATTCCTCCATACTGTGGCCCATGCCGCGTCCCGAAGAAATGCAGCATGCGCGGACTAATCTGCCCGAATGACCAACTTGTCAGTGGAAGCATCGCGTTGGTTGAATGGGGTTCCGCAACAAGAACCATTCTGCCCGCCCTCCTAACCCGTTAATTGGCTCTCCTGCGCAAAAACGTGGGGACTTCCCAATCCGCGTCTACCAACAAATTTCCCTGTTCGACGCGAGTCTCCGATTCCACGCGTCGCATAAACGCCGGTCGATCCAGGTCCTCGGCCGAGCCATCCCCGGAAGCCGTCCGAGCCATGGTCAAGACCGGCTGAGGAGTCGGAGGCACGGAGAGACGCGAACGTTCCTGTCCCCCGAGACTCACGGCTGGCTTTGCCCTAAGGGATTCTTGTTGTTGTTCAAATCCGGTCGCGATCACCGTGATAATCACCTCGCCATCCAAGCCCGAATCGATCACGTGGCCGACAATAATATTGGCTTGGGGGTCCGCGGCTTCTTGCGCAATAGTCGAGGCTTCGGCGACTTCATGTAGGGAGAGATCCGTGCCGCCGGTGACGTTCAACAACAACCCTTTGGCTCCCTCGATCCCACTCTCTTCCAATAGCGGGCTGGTAATCGCTTGCTGAGCGGCATCCACGGCGCGATTTGTTCCCTTGGCCACGCCCATCCCCATCACCGCTCTTCCCCTGTACGACATGACCGTTTTGACGTCGGCAAAATCCACGTTGACCAAACCGGGCGTGGTAATGACGTCGGTAATACCTTTAATGGCCTGTCGCAGGACGTCATCGGCCACTTTGAACGCCTCCAATACCGGCGTGCTCTTATCCACCAAGTTGAGCAGTTTCTGATTGGGGATCACGAGCAACGAATCCACGTGTCGCCGGAGTTCCCGTAACCCTTCTTCAGCATAACCCATCCGACGCTGCCCTTCATGTTGAAAGGGCTTCGTCACCACGCCCACGGTCAAGATACCCAGGTCTCTGGCCAATCTGGCCGCGACGGGCGCTCCGCCCGTTCCGGTCCCACCGCCCATACCCGCGGTGACGAAGACCATATCCGCATCTTCCAAAGCCGTACGGATTTCGTCTTCACTTTCCAGAGCGGCATCCTTTCCCACTTCGGGATTCGCGCCGGCCCCGAGCCCTTTTGTGCACTCCGGGCCCAACTGGATCCTGTACTGGGTGGGAGATTTGCTCAAGGATTGAAGATCGGTATTCGCCACCACGAACTCCACTCGCGTCAGACCCGCGGCAATCATGGTATTGACCGCATTGCATCCCGCTCCCCCAAACCCGATCACCTTAATCCGAATCGGTGTCATCGCTTCCTCTTGAAATGCAAACATGAAACGCCTCCTTGTTATGAAACCCGAGGTCCACGCCTGTCTGGATCAACCATCGTTGATCTCCCGCAACCGTGGTGTCTGATAATTTTATGCGCCATCTCCTTAGAAAAGATTGAGGGCCCAGCTCTTCATCCGACCCAAAACTCCCCCCAACCCATTCCCGGCTTTCCTGCCCCCGCCGACGAACTCGAATTCCTGGTCCGTTCGATGCGCGTGCAAAATCAGACCGACCCCCGTGGCAAACATGGGATTGCTCACAATATCGCGCAAGCCACCCACGCCGGACGGGACGCCGCGTCTCCCCGGCAGATCCAGCACGCGTTCCGCCGCGTCCGGCATGCCTTCCAACATCGACGTGCCGCCGGTGATCACCACGCCCGCGGCCAATTTGCCCTCATAGCCTGATCGATAGATTTCTCGCAGGACTAATTCAAAGATTTCCTCCACCCGCGGTTGGATAATTTCGGTAATTTCGCGTCTGCTCATGGAATGCGGGGGACGGCCGCCGACGCTCGGGACCTCCACCACTTCCGTCTCTTTCACCATATTGACGAGAGCCGCGCCGTACCGCACCTTGACTTTTTCCGCGTCGGCGAGCGAGGTCCGCAACCCGATTTGCAGGTCGGTCGTAATATGCTGGCCGCCTACCGGCAAGACCGCCGAGTGACAAATCGTCCCATCGGAGAAAATGGCCAAATCGGACGTTCCTCCTCCGAGATCGATCATGGCAATCCCCAACTCCTTTTCTTCTTCCGTGAGGACGGCTTCACTCGAAGCCAACGGCTGCAAGACGATGTCGACCACGTCGAGCCCGGCGCGATTGACGCATTTCATCAGATTTCTGGCCGGCGGGATCGCCCCGGTGACGATGTGTACGTCAACCTCCAACCTCGTGCCGGAAATGCCGACCGGTTCTTGAATACCTTCCTGGTCATCCACGATAAACTCTCGAGGCAGCACGTGCAGCACCCGTCGATCCGGCGGCACCACGGCCGCGGCCTTGGCGGTCTCAATGGCGCGAGACACGTCGGCTCGAAACACCTCGTTGCGCTTGAGCGCCACCACTCCCTTGGCCGTCTCACTGGAAATATGACTGCCGGCGATGCCAATGTAGACCGAGTTGATTTGGACGGCTGCCATCAATTCGGCCTCTTCCACCGCCTTCTTAATCGACTCGACGGTGCTGTCGATGTTCACGACGACGCCTTTTCGCAGCCCCCGGGATGGACTCGAACCCACGCCAATGACGTTGACCCCTTCATCAGGCGTCACTTGGGCCACGATGGCGCAAATTTTGGTCGTGCCAATATCAAGCCCGACGACGATGTGTTCTTTTTTGGCCATGAGACTTGCTCACCCTTCCTTTCGAACGATCACTTGACCGGCAAACCGTAAATCAATCTCATACGATCCTTGCCGGAAACGCTCCCGCAGAGTCGGCTCCAGCTTGAGATACGGCTGCCATATTTCTTGGAATTCATTTTTCACCCGAAAAACCAGCCCGTCGGTTTTTCCGACCATGAACCGTGCATCACTCAAATCGACGCTCACGGCACGACCAACGTGACGCTGCAGGTGCTTGGCAAAACGAAGCCCGTTCCGAGCCCGCGCTTGCGTCTCGGGCTCTCCTGCCAAAACCTTCATCGCTGAAAGCCCAGCCAGTTCAGGCAACGTTCCCGCCGGCCTGTCCGGCGCCAGGGACAACACCACGCCTTCTTTGTCTAATAACAACGTTCCTCCCGCGTGTTGAAACAACGCGACCGGCTTTCGCTCTTTCACGATCACCGTCAGGGTGTGGGGGAGGACTCGCCCCACCGACGCGGACGCCACTCCAGGATGGGCCTCCACTTTCTTTCCCAAGCTTGAGAGATCCACTGAAAGCAGCGAACGATCCTCGGGTAAATCCAACAGCGACAGCACGACTCGACGTTCGAGTCGATCGGTGCCGGAAATGGAGACCCGCTCAATGGCCAGCAAGCCGGCCACGGCCGATGGCATCCACTGATAGCCCAGCAGGCAGAAGGTCACCAGGATGCCGAGTAGCCATCCTTGCCTCATTCGGGTCCACCCCCTTCGCGGCGATGGCGTCTGCCGGAGTGATCGGTTGCCGCGGCTCATACCCGCCCTTGCCTCGCCCTCGTTGTCCTCCAACTCGATTGCCGCGCCAACCCGGACTGTAAAATCCGTTCCGTCAGAGAATCGTAATCGATACCGGCCTGGGCCGCGGACATGGGCAACAAGCTCCTCTGGGTCATCCCGGGAATCGTATTGATTTCGAGAAAAACCGGCCTGCCGGAGCGGTTGAGCCGGAAATCAATTCTGGCTGCACCGGCGCAGCCTATCGCTTGATAAGCCCGAACCGCCAAAGCGCTCACCCGTTGTGCTTGGCCCTGGGTCAAGGGAGCCGGGCAGAGGTACCGCGTTTCGGATTTCTCATATTTGGCGGCATAATCATAAAACGCATTGGGCGCGACGATTTCGATCGAAGGCAAGGCTTCGCCATCCAACACGGACACGGCAATTTCACGGCCGTCGATAAACGATTCCACGAGCACTTCCTGATCGTGTTCAAAGGCCTGTTGCAGCGCACGCGTCCACTGCGAGGGCTTTCGCACCACCGACACACCCACCGTGGACCCCTCGTTGGCGGGTTTGACGACCAAAGGCCACGACAGTTGCTTCGGGATTGCCCTGTTGCCGGTCCGCTGCATAACTACACCGGGCGCCACGGGAACGCCCTGCATCCGCACGAATGCTTTGGTTACCGGTTTATTCATGGCCATGGCGCTGGCTTGGACGCCTGAGCCGGTATACGGAATGCCCATGACGTCCAAAAAACCCTGCACCGTTCCATCCTCTCCACCCCGACCATGCAAGGCGAGAAAGGCGAGTTGAACGTTGCGCGCCCGAAGCTTGCGCGGCAATGAGACGTCCACGTCGATGCGGGTGGCGGCATACCCTTTGCGAATCAACGCGGCATACACCGCCTGTCCGGTTTTCAAGGAAATCTCCCGTTCCGCTGATCGCCCTCCCATGAGCACTCCTATGTGGACTGAGGTTAACGGCATAGCGGTGCCTGCCTGCTCCGGTTAGCCCTCGCCCACCACTTTCCATTCCAACTCCAACCTGATGCCCGTTCGGCGCCAGACTTCTTGTTGGATCGTTTCGATGAGTTGCAGCACCTCCGTGGAGCGCGCGTGCCCGAGGTTGACGATAAAATTGGCATGTTTGGTCGAAATTTGCGCATCTCCTACCCGGTGACCCTTCAGACCGGCTTCTTCAATCAGCCGACCGGCCGTGGTTTCCGGGGGATTTTTAAACACCGACCCGGCATTGGGTTGCGAGAGGGGTTGCGAGCGTTTTCGATACTGCAGATAGGACTTGGTGCGTGCTTCAATGGTTTCTCTGGAGGCCGAGGCAAGACGAAGCCACGCTCCCACCACCACGCCTTCGGGCAGGCTGACGGAACGGTAGGCAAAAGAGAGGTCCGCCGCAGGATAGGTCATTAACCGGCCCTCGGGATCGACCAATTGAACGGCGTCCAAACAGGTTTGCATCTCTCCCAGCTTGGTCCCCGCATTCATCACGACCGCACCGCCGACGGTCCCCGGGATGCCGGCTGCCCATTCGAGCCCCGACAAGGCATGGTGCACGGCAAACCCCAGCAGGGTCGGCATCCGCGCACCGGCTTCGGCGAACACGAGCCGGTCGTCTTCTTGTTCAATGGTCGTCAAATTGGACAAACTCAAGACCACGCCTCGAATGCCGCCGTCCTGCACCAACAGGTTCGTCCCCCCCAACACCATGATAGGAACCTGAGCCGTATGCGCTTGACGCACGATCCGACACACGTCATGGACGTCTGCCGGACTGACGAACACGTCGGCCGGGCCCCCGATGCGAAGCGAGGTCAACTCCGCCAACGGCGCGTCAAACACGACCTCTCCGCGGATCCCCGACAGAGCCGCTTTCAAATCATGATGGTTCGACACGGTCAGCACGTCTCCCGCCCCTGGCAGTCCGCTCCACAGGCTCACAACGACTCCAACAACTCGACACCCACCTTCCACACGTCTCCGGCACCCAACGTCAGCACCGTATCCCCGGGTCGAAGTTCCGAGATCAGTCGATTGAACAACGCGTCTTGTTTCTCCATCCAATGGACCGCCGGATGTCCCGTGGTCCGAATGCGTTCGGCCAGGATTTCCCCGGACACGCCTTCGATCGACTCTTCGCCTGCCGCATAAATCGGCGTCACGTACAGGATGTCCGCTTGCTCGAAGGCGTTCGCGAATTCATCCAACAAATCGTGCGTGCGGCTGTACCGGTGTGGTTGAAAGACCACCACCAATCGCCCCGACCAGACGGCCCTGGCCGCGGCCAGGGTCACCCGGATTTCCGTCGGGTGATGGCCGTAATCATCCACGACCGCCACGCCCCCTCTTTCTCCACGGATATGAAATCGCCGTTCGACGCCGGAGAATGAGGCGACACCGGCACGAATCAAGTCCAATGGCACGTCCAATTCCAAACCGACCCCGATCGCGGCCAACGCATTGGACACGTTGTGAACGCCCGGACTATTGAGTCGAAACGGGCCTAGTTGCTGTTCGCGAAAGTGCACACGAAAATTCGTGGTCCGGCCCCTGATTTCTATGTCCGTGGCACACAAATCCGACTTGAAGGAGTCGGCGACCTCCCGGCCATAGGTGACGTATCGCTTCTGGACCTGAGGCAGCATCGCGCGAAGATGCTCGTCATCCGCGCACAGGATGGCCACGCCATAAAAAGGAACTTTATTGACGAATTCCAAAAAGGCCGCTTTCAGCCGATCCATGGATCCATAGTGGTCGAGATGCTCTCGATCGATATTCGTCACCACCGCAATCGCGGGGGACAGTCGCAGGAACGACCCGTCACTTTCATCCGCCTCGGTGATGAGCAAGTCGCTTCGTCCCAACCGGGCATGGGTGCCCATGGCATTCACCTTCCCCCCCACCACGAACGTCGGGTCGAGGCCGGCCTGCGCCAAGACCGACGCAACAATGGACGTCGTCGTGGTTTTGCCGTGAGCCCCGGCGATCGCCACGCCGAACTTGAGTCGCATGAGTTCCGCCAGCATTTCGGCCCGCGGGATCACCGGCACGACTCGCTGTTTCGCGGCCATCACTTCCGGGTTCGAGGCCTGCACGGCTGAAGAGATCACCACCACTTGCGCCCCTTCCACGTGGGAAGCATCATGCCCGATGGAAATTCTTCCCCCTAAGCTTTCCAACCGGCGCGTATTATCGGAGGGGGCTACGTCGGATCCCGTGACGTGATAGCCCAGCGTCAACAACACCTCGGCGATGCCGCTCATCCCACTCCCACCGATCCCCACGAGATGAATATGCCGAATCTTTCTAAACACCGTCCGTCATCGTACGTTCAGGGGGATTTTTCCCCAACAACCGATAACACTCATGAACCATGGTCTCGGCCGCCTCGGTATTTCGCAACCGCAGGCTGTGTTCCGCCATGTGTCGAACACGTTCCGGGCGGTCCAGCAATCCCTCAATCTCTTCAGCCAACCTGGCCCCGGTCAGCGTAGGCTGAAGCAGCACAATGCCCGCCCCCGCCCGCTCCACGACGCGGGCATTGGATTCCTGATGATGATGCGTCGCCTGCGGAAACGGAATGAGAATGGAAGGCTTCGCACAGGCGGCGATTTCCGATAACGTCAAGGCCCCACACCGACAGATGACCAGATCCGCCCGGCGAAGCGTCCGGGGCATATCCTGGATAAAAGGCACCACTTCCGCCTTCACGTTCATCTGGCGATACGCTTGGGACACGCGATCGACGTCGTTCACTCCCGCCTGATGAATCACCGCGACCCGGCTCCGAATCAAGGACGAGGTCTGAACGGCTTTGAGTACAATGGAGTTCATGGCTTGGGCACCCTGACTGCCGCCACAGACCAATAGGGTGGCAATCCGGCCCGATCCAAGGCTTGGTGGTGGAGCGACAAACGCCCTGCGCAACGGGGTTCCCACCACGGAGACTTTGCCGGCGCGAAAATACGGCTTCGCCCGTTCGAACGAGACGAAAATCCGGTTGGCCAAGGGTCCCAATACGCGGTTGGCTATGCCCGGGATCGCGTTCAGTTCCACGACGGCTCGCGGGATTCCCAACAACAACGCCGCGACGACGACCGGCGGACTCGTATAGCCACCGGTCCCCACGACAAGATCCGTTTGGGATGCGCGCAACAAGCGGAGGCAGCGCCACACCGCCCCGGGAATCAACAGAAGCGCCTTGATGACAGACCACGTCCCTCGACCCGCCACTCCCTGCACCCGGAGGGTTTCCATCCGCCATGGCGTGCTGGCCATCATCGTTTGCTCAAGGGGCCGACCCGTCCCCACCAACGTCACGGACGTATCGGCATCCTGACGACAAAACTCTTCGGCTAAGGCGAGAGCCGGGTAAAAATGTCCTCCCGTGCCACCTGCTGTAATCACCACGTTCATCCCATCCCGAACGAAGAAACGGGCGGGTCCGCTGTCGGGCCGGCCCGGGAAATACTGAGCAAGATGCCGATCGCCACCAGACTGACGATTAACGAAGATCCTCCATAACTCACGAAGGGCAGCGTCAATCCTTTCGTCGGTAACAGACCGGATACCACGCTCATATTGATAAGCACCTGAATCCCGACCAACAGGGTCACTCCCCCGGCCAAATGGCGGCCAAAGGCATCGGGAGCCCGTCCGGCAATTTTGAACCCCTTGACGATCAGGACCGCGAACAATCCGATCAGCAACCCCGTCCCGAGAAACCCGAGTTCCTCACCAACCAGAGCCAGCACAAAATCCGCGTGCGCTTCAGGCAGAAAAAACAATTTCTGTCGTCCTTCACCCAACCCCACGCCGAATAACCCGCCGTTCCCCAACGCGACAAACGATTGCGTGAGTTGGAAGCCGGCATCGGTCGGATCCTGCCAGGGGTCCAAAAAATTCAGCAGCCGGCGACGGCGATAATCGGACTGCATGATCAACGCGTACGCCACGGCGAGCAGGCAGACGGCCATCACGAGAAGATGCGGAATCCTGGTACCGCCCAAAAACAGTAAGCCGAACAAGAGGAGCGTCAGGACCACAGCCGTTCCCATATCGGGTTCGAGCAAAAGCAACCCCGCAAACGTCCCGACGACCGCCATGGGAGCCAGTACTCCACGACTGAAGAAGACCAGGGCCTGTTCTTTCCTGACGAGAAACGAAGCCAGGTACAACACGATGGACAGTTTGGCGATCTCTCCCGGTTGAATGGAAAAACCCGCAACGCGAAGCCACCGGCGCGCACCATTCACTTGAGTACCCAGGAACGGGATCAGGACCAGGATCAACAGCACGAATGTGAGGACCAAGCCATAGGGTGCGAGAGTCTTCCACATGTTGTAATCCCGTTGAGCCACCCAATGGAGGGCCATGAGCCCCAACAGCAACCAGAGGCTTTGCCGCTTCAAAAAAAACGTCGAATCTCCATAACGTGTTTCCGCCATCACGCCGCTCGCGCTGAACATGATGATCAGCCCAATGAGGGTCAACAGATACGTCACCACCAGGACGGTCCGATCCAGGGGACGCGGCGCAGGTTCGTCGGCAGTGGTATTCCATACCAAGGGAAGCTGTATCTTGTTGCCGCGAACGCGCTGCATCGTAGGTTCCCCCCATGTATCAATCAGCCAGGGCATTCACCAGATCGCGAAATTGTTGACCCCGCTCGCGATAATCCCGGAACATGTCAAAACTGGCACAGGCCGGAGAAAACAACACGGCGTCACCCGGTGTGGCGAAATCCGCAGCCAGGGCGACCCCCTCGGCCAAGGAGGACACGCGGCTGATCGCCCCTGCCCCTTCAATGGCCCGGGCAATGGTTTCTGCCGACTCCCCCAACACGATACAATGTTTGACACCAGGCTTGAGTGCGTCTTTCAAGCGACCGAACTCGCTCCTTCCCTTCTCTTGTCCCCCCAGAATGATGACGAACGGCTGACGGAGACTATCGATGGCTTTCAGCGTGGCATCGACGTTCGTCCCCTTGGAATCATTGATAAACGTCACGCCTCGTCGCTCACGCACGAGTTCACAGACGTGGGGCAGCCCTTGAAACGATCGGACGACCCGTCTCATGGCGTCCCGGGAACAGCCCCGGACCATGCCCACGGCGAGGGCGGCGAGGACGTTAGAGACGTTGTGGTTCCCCGGAAGAGGAATGTCGTGCACCGGCATCAGTTCGTCCCGTTCTCCATTCCATCGCGTCACGATCGTCTCACCGTCCACCCACACACCATTGGGCACTTCCTCGAACACGCTGAATTCGATAAGTTGCCCGCGCAGCGCGTCTCGAACGTGCCGGACTGGCGCCTCGTCGGCATTGAGCACGGCAAAGTCCCCGGCGGTTTGATTGCGAAAAATGTTGGCTTTGGCCCTTGCATAATCGGCGAAGCTCGGGTGGCGGTCCAGGTGATCCGGGGTGATATTCAGCAGCACCGCGACGTGCGCATGAAACCGGTCGATCGTTTCCAATTGAAAGCTCGACAATTCCGCGACGATTTCATGAAAAGGAGCCGGCTCCTCCGGGCCCACGCACGCGTGTTGCTGCACGGCCAAGGCGGCTTCCGTTAACGGTACCCCCAGGTTTCCGCCGACAAACGGAACGGACCCACATTCCCGCAAAAGTGTTCCGATCAGCGACACGACGGTGCTCTTTCCATTCGTTCCGGTGACGCCGATGACGGGCACGGAAAAGAACCACGAGGCCAATTCGACCTCACCGACAATGGGCACGCCGCGCCGGCGCACGGCGTCGAACGCCTCCAGGGTCAGGGGAACGCCGGGGCTCACGATCACCAGGTCAACGGCTGCCAGCCCCTTCTCGAATCGTATTCCGCCAAACGGGTGAATCCCCAACGTGCGGGCGTCGGCTACCCCCATTGCCCATTCCGTTTCAGGCTTGTGATCGACCAGCGCCACTGTGGCGCCGAGAACGGCAAGTAATCGCGCCGCGGCCACGCCGCTTTTGCCCGCCCCGACCACGGCCACGGACTGCCCGGCGAGACTGGGTGGCCGGTGGCGTGGATTCGTGCGAGGTGTCCGTCGAGACATCTTCTCCAACGTCAGAAGCATAAGGTTAACGCAGCTTTAAGGTGCTGAGACTCAAGAGACTCAAGAGAATCGCCACAATCCATAATCGAACCACGACCTTGGGCTCCTCCCATCCTTTCATTTCAAAGTGATGATGAATGGGCGCCATCAGAAAAATTCGTTTCCGGCGTGATTTATAGAACAGCACCTGAAAGATCACGGATACCGCCTCCATGACGAACACGCCGCCGACCAGGATCAGCAACAACTCGTGCTTGCTGACCACGGCGACCGTGCCCAGGGTCGCGCCGAGGGGCAAGGACCCCACGTCCCCCATGAACACCGACGCTGGATACGTGTTGAACCACAGGAACCCGAGACTGGCTCCGAAAACAGCGGCCATCAGCACGGCCAATTCCCCGGCACCCTCGATGTACGGGATCAGCAAATACTCCGACACCACTTTGTTCCCGGCGGCATAGGCCACCACGGCATACGCCATCGACGCCACCATGATCGGGCCGATCGCCAACCCGTCCAACCCGTCCGTCAAATTCACGGCATTGGAGCAGCCCACGATCACCAGGATGGCGAACGGAATGTAGAGCGTCCCCAGGTCGGGCGTAAACGTCTTGAAAAACGGAACGCTGAGTTCCGTCGAATACCCGGGAGAGGTATAGAAAAACAGGCCGATGCCCAGGGCAATGCCTATTTGCGCCACGAACTTTTGAAGCACGCTCAGCCCTTCCGACCGCCCCCGCGAAATTTTGATATAGTCGTCGATAAACCCGATGAGCCCGAACCCCACGATAGACAGGACGACGAGCCACACGTAGAGATTGCGCACGTCCGCCCATAGGAGCGTGGACAGCAACACGGCAAAAATAATGAGAATGCCTCCCATGGTGGGGGTTCCTTGTTTGGCCTGGTGGTGACGCGGCCCCTCTTCCCGAATCCGTTGTCCCAATCCAAGTTTCTGCAATTTTTTAATCAGGGGCGGAGCCAGGACAAACGCGAGGATAAACGCGGTCAGGGCCGCGTAAATGATGCGAAAGCTCAAATACCGGAACACGTTGAAAATTGCGATGTCCGTGTGCAGCGGGTACAGCCACAAATACAACATTCGCCTTATCCTGTCGCTATGCGTGCCTCGGCCGTGACCGGAGCACATCCACCAGACACTCGAACTGCATGGCCCTGGAGGCTTTGAACAACACCACGTCCCCGGGCTCAACCAGCTTCTTGAGGACCGCTGCCGCGTCAGCGACGCGCCGGGCTTCGAAAATCCGCGCCCCGGGCATGCCCTCCGCAGAGGCCCCGCGAGCCAACTCCCTGCCGAATTCCCCACACGCCACCAACAATGAAACGCGGTTGCCGGCCACAAAGGCGCCGACTTCCCTGTGCAGGGCCCGCGTTTCCGTTCCCAACTCCAACATGTCTCCCAGCACGGCAATGGTCCGGCGGCCGGCACCCAATTCCTGCAACAGGGTCACGGCCGCCTTCATGGAATCAGGATTCGCGTTGTAGTAGTCCTCAATGACGCGGAGACCCTGCCAGGAGGAGACTTGAGACCGCATGGCCACCGGACGAAATCGACTCAAGCCAGTGGCCACGTTGGCCACCGACAGCCCGAGGACGTGACCCACTGCAATCGCGGCCAGGGCATTCAACACATTATGGGTGCCGTGCACGTGGAGCGAGAGCCGATGCGACCGTTGCCGTCCAATGACGCGGAGACGGAATTCGGTGCGTGTTCCTCGTCGCTGAATATGACTCCCCCGAACGTCCGCGTCCTCCTGGAGTCCGAAAGAGACTACCGAACAACGGGCGCGACGTCGGAAAAAATCGTAATACGGGTCATCCGCATTCAAAATAACGGCGCCGTCACGAGGAAGATGGGCCAACAACTCGGCTTTCGCCCGGGCAGACCCGTCCACGCTGCCGAAGAATTCCAAATGATCGTTCCCCACGTTCGTAATGAGGCCGACGGTCGGGCGGGCGATTTCCGCCAACCGCGTGGTTTGTCCTGTGGCATCCACGCCCAATTCCAGCACCGCCGCCTGATGAACCGCGGTCAACCCCAGAACCGTTTGCGGCAACCCGATTCGATTGTTCAAATTGCCGGCGGTTTTCCTGAGTCGCCAGCGCTGGGACAGCGTTTTCGCGACCATCTCCTTCGTGGTGGTTTTGCCGTTGCTCCCCGTCACCGCCACGACCGGAATGTCGAAGCGGGTTCGGTGAAAGGTCGCCAGGTCCTGATACGCCCTCAAGGAATCCTTAACCTTCACGACGAACGGATCGGCCCGTGCCGAGGCAGGTTTGCCGACCTTGGCGTGGCGCGGGAAGGCTTCAAGCACGACCCCCTTGGCTCCGCGGGTGAAGACCTCATCGAGAAATTGATGCCCGTCAAACCGGGCGCCTTTCAACGCGACGAATAAATCGCCTTTGCGCACCTTCCGGGAATCGGTACAGACCCGTTGAATCCGACACCCCGTCGTGCCTTTCAGTAACGTTCCACCGGTTGCCGCAAGCACTTCGTCTCCCGTAAATGTCGCCATCGAGCCTATATCTGCCGGCTGTCCCGCAAGCCCGCCAACAGTTCACACGCCACTTCCCGATCGTCAAAACGATGCCGCGTCTTGCCGATGACCTGATAATCTTCATGCCCTTTACCCGCGATCAACACCATGTCGCCCGGCC
>LXNJ01001507.1_pt1 | contig 13706 bp, 8 predicted proteins | sample 809081 | NCBI WGS metagenome assembly LXNJ01 (sample SAMN04870510, study PRJNA318959) | sponge metagenome | biome: sponge; feature: marine sponge reef; material: water | host: Petrosia ficiformis | place: Greece: Milos, Mediterranean Sea | collected 2013-05-29 | depth 5-7 m
CCTTGAGCGCGAGGGATGGAAGACGGCGTCAGCCGGCATCCATTCCTCGTGGCTCGGGAACCCGGCGCTCCTTGCCGTTGCCGCAGTGAAGGCAGCTGAAGTGGTGCGATTCCGCGGGCCTCGCGGCCCGCGGGTGCCGGCTGAAGCCGGCGCTCCAAGCCGTTGCTGTGGTGAGAATGCTTGAGGTGGTGCGGTTCGACCGCCTCGTGGCTCGGGAACCCGGCGCTCCTTGCCGGCGGTCCCTTTTCCTTACTCCAGGCCCACCAGGCCCTTCACCGAGGCGATCAGCTTCAGGGAGTCGTAGCCGACGCCGTCCTTGAAGACGGTGACCACGTTCCGGATCTGGAACGGATCGGCCACCGGATCGCCGTCGATCAGGATCAGGTCGGCGAGCTTCCCGGCCTCGATGCTGCCGAGATCGTCATCCACGCCGAGCACCCGGGCGCCGTTCAGGCTCATCACCTGGAGCGCTTGCGCCGGGGTGAACTCGGCTTCGAGCAGCAGCTCGTAGTTCCGCTGGTCGCCGAAGCCGGGGAGTGCCCCGCCGTTGCCCGTGGGGTCCACTCCGGCGGCGAGCAGGCCGCCCGCCTTGAAGAACTGGTATTCGAAGGCCTGCGCCTTGGGGAAGAGGTCCGTGAACACGGCGTCCTGGGCGCTCGCGATCTCCTCCCGCCGGGCGAGGTATTCGTCCCGGGCGCCGGGGGAGAGCGCCTCCAGGTTCCGGTCCTCGAGCGGCGGCCGGCCCGGCACGGAGAGTTCATAGACCGCCAGGGTCGAGATCAGCGCCACCTCGTTGTCCACCATGTGGCCGATCGTGGCGTTCACCTCGTCGGAGCCGACGTCCACGTCCCGGAGGGTGCTCCGGAAGTCCGGCGGGCACTCGTCCGGTTCCTTGCCCGGGTGGTACTCGGTGTTCGTGAAGAACCCGTGCTCGAGGGAATCGATCCCCAGATCCACCGCCTCCCGGAAGGTCACCGAACACAGGTGCGCGGTGAACCGCAGGCCGTGCTTGTGCGCCTCCTCGATGGCGGCGCCGAGTTCGGCCCGCGAGATCCGCGTGTAGGCCTTGAACCAGGTCGCCCCCTCCTCGGCCCAGTAGGCCACCACCCGGCGGGCGTCCTCGGGGCTCGAGACCTGCGTCATGTAGGTGCTGGCGCCGGCGCCGGAAATGTAGGGGCCGGTGATGTGCATCCGGGGACCCACGATCTCGCCCGCCTCGATGGCGCGCCGCATGTTGATCTCGCTGTACGGGGAATAGCTGCCGGTGGTGCGGATGGTGGTGACGCCCGCCGCCAGGTAGAGCCGGGGCGAGGTGGTGTTCATCTGCGAATGCCGCGCCGCCGTCGTATAGAAGGTGTGGTTGTGGACGCCGATGAGGCCCGGGATCACCGTGTGTCCCGCGCCGTCGATCTGCCGGGCTCCCTCGGGGATCTCGACTTCGCCGTCCGCACCCACGCTCTGGATGCGGAGGTCCGCGATGACGACCGTCTGGCCGCTACGTGGGGCCGCTCCGGTCCCGTCCACCACCTGGACGCCGGTGATCGCGATGACCGCCTCGCCGTACTGCACGAACTGCCGGGCGTTCTCTTCAAGTTCGTCGACTGTCTGGGCCGCGGCGGCCGCGGGGATCGCGAGCAGCGCCGCGGCCGCGAGGACCCCGAGCGCCCTCCGGGCCGCCGAACGGTGGAAAAAGAGTTCTGACATCTGCGCCTCCCTGCCGGAGCGATGACCCGCGGGCCTGCGCCGGCCCGCCGGTCGCGGCGGGCCGCTTCCGCCCGCCGGACAGCCGAGCGATGGTAGCAGCGGGTATCCCGATTCCCGCTGTCCGTGCGAGAATCACCGGTTCCGATGCGCCCCCCGGTTTTTTCGCTTCCTGCCGGCCTTCTCGCGGGGTGTCTGCTCGCCGCGGGAGCGGGCGCTCAGGACGGGGTGACGCCGCTCGAAACGCCGGCCCCGGACGGGAGCGGGATGTACTCGCTCTACGCGGCGCCGGAGGGAGCGACCTTCCTCAGTTGGATCGAAGAAGCGGGAGACGGCCACGTCCTCCGCTTTTCGGAACTGCAGCGCCCGGGCAGCAGCGAAGACGTCACCGCCGACGCCTGGGGAGATCCGAAGCCGATCGCCGAGGGGTCCGGCTGGTTCGCGAACTGGGCGGACCACCCGAACATCGCGCTCGTCGGAGAAAACCGGCTCGCCGCCCACTACCTGGTCCGCAATCCGGAGGCCGAGGGGCACTACGGCTACGGGTTGAAGATCGTTTATTCCATGGACCGGGGCGTCACCTGGCGGGAGATCTTCTCGGAAGGGCTCAGGAACGTCGAGAGCTACTCGGGGTTCGTTTCCTTCACGCCGGAGCAGGGTGGTTTCGCTGCGGCCTACCTCACGCCGCCGCCCGGATCGAAGAACCCGGCGGACATGACCCTGCGGCTCGCCCGGTTCCACGAGCAGGGCTACCTGCTCGGCAACCAGCGGCTCGATCCCGACGTGTGCAGTTGCTGCCCGACCGCGATGGCCACCATTGACGGCGAACCGGCGGTCGTCTACCGGGACCGGGTGCGGAACGCGCCCGAGGACGACGTCCGGGACATCGCCATCACCCGCAGGATCCGGGGCCTCTGGGAACCCGGACGGCCGGTGCACCCGGACGGCTGGGGGATCAACGCCTGCCCGGTGAACGGGCCCTCGATCGCGGCGAGCGGGGACGCAGTGGCGGTCGCCTGGTTCACGATGGCGAGCGGGGAGCCCGAGGTCAAGTTCGCTTTCTCGCAGAACGGCGCGGAAGGTTTCGGGATGCCGATGCGCCTGGACGGCGGCAGCGGACGCGGCTACACCGCGGTCACGATGCTCGACGACGGAAGCGCGGTTGCCGCCTGGCTCGAAACGCCCGGCTCCGGACGCGGGGAAGTTCGGGTCCGCCGCGTCTGGCCGGACGGGCTCCTGGGGCCGTCCGTCAAGGTGGCGGACAGCCGGGCGGGACGGGAAGCCGGGGTGTTGCAACTCGTTCGGGTCGCCAACGAGCCGCCGCCGGAGCCGGAAGAGGATGAGGCCGACGAGGACGAAGCCGACGAGGAAGAGGCGGACGCAGAGGCCGGTGGCGAGGAGGGCGAGGACATCGAAGAGGTGTTCGACGTCCAGGAGCGCCTGATGGTCGCCTGGCGGGACGGGAAGGTCCGCACCGCGCTGGTCGGGATCTCGGCGCTGGAGCCGTAGGGCCCGGCGTCTACGGCGAGACCGCCGCGTTCAGCCGGCGCCTCCGGTGCAGAATCCCGCGTCAGCATGCCCATGGCCACGACTCAGCCGATCCCGGTTCGGGAGTTGCATGACCTTTTCGAGCGGCACCTCCGGTTCGAATTCGCAGAGCGTCACCACAGCCAATACGCGCTGATCTATCGCGACGCAACTGCCCCCGGCGCGGATCCGGTAGAGCAACTCCGGTCGGGAGCCCTCTTTTTCGAGAGCATGGAGGCTGCCGTGGACGAGGCGTATCGCCGGAGTCTGGAACCGGGGTATTTCCTGGTCGCGGAGTGCGTTTTCCGCAGCGAACAGCAACCGGCCGTCGTTCACTCTCGAGTGGGGTAAGTGGCTGGCGGCAAGCACCGGTCATCGCATCGCGGTCTCACTCTCCGCACGAGGGTCGGGGGCGGCGCATAGGCGCCTGAGGGGCGGTCCGGACGACGCTCGAGCCGTAAGGCGGATCGGCGTCTACGGCGAAACCGCCGGTCCGGACCGTTCCGCGTCGAGGAGCGCCCGCTTCCGCTCCAGTCCCCAGCGATAGCCGCCCAGATTGCCGTCCCCCCGCAGCACGCGGTGGCAGGGAACCAGCACCGCGACGCGGTTCGCCGCGCAGGCCGAGGCGACGGCCCGGGCCGCACCCGGCTGCTCGATCCGTGCGGCCAGCTCGCCGTAGCTGATCACCTCGCCCTCCCGGACGCTCAGGAGAAAGCGCCAGACCCGCATCTGGAAGGCCGTGCCGCGCAGATCCAGCGGCAGCTCGGGACGGGGGGCGCCGCTCGCAAGGTGCGCGTCCAGCGCCGCGGTCCAGGCGTCCAGTTCCGGGGCGTCCTGCGCGTTCGACGCGACGAGTGTTGCCTTCGGAAACTCCCGGCGCAGTTGCTCCCGCAGGGCCGCCAGATCTTCCCCGAACTGCACGAAGCAGACACCCCGTCCGGTGGCTGCCATCAACAGGGCGCCAAGCGCCGTGTCCTTCGAGGCGTAGGAGATCGTCTCTCCGGCGCCGCCGGCGCGGTAGGCCCCTGGCGTCATTCCGAGGTTGCGCGTCCGCTCCCCGTAGACGCGGCTCAGCGACCCGTAGCCCGCCGAAAAGATCGCGCCGGTGACGCCGTCACCTTCCTTCAGGGACGCCCTGAAACGCTTCATGCGCACGGCGTCCTGATAGGCCCTCGGCGAGACGCCGAACTCCGCCTTGAAGACGCGCTGCAGGCGCGAGGGCGAGAGGCCCACCCGCCCCGCGAGGTCGCGCAGCGTCAGGCGCTCCTCGGCGTGCGCTTCGATGAACCTGGCGACGCGGACGAGCCGACTGAGGCCCGGCTCGGTGTCCGTGGGGCGGCAGCGCTTGCACGGCCGGAAGCCGGCGGCGAGCGCTGAGTCGGCATCGGGAAAGAACCGCAGGTTCTCCGGCCGCGCCGGCCGCGAGGCGCAGGACGGCCGGCAGAAGACCCCTGTGGTGATCACCGCGTAGACGAACCGGTGGTTCTGAGTTTTGTCGCGCGCCGCCACGGCGGCGCGCATTTCCGGTTCGGATGGCATCGGCATGGGTTCTACCTCGCTGGTCCGGCTATTGGAGCGCAGCGCCCGGTGGGCGTCCATCCGTTTCTTGCCAGGAATCTTTCTTCACGTCTTCCTGCGCAGGCTGGCGGGGGTGGAGGGGGAGCCGGCGTTGTTTTGCAGGGGATGGGCGTGGTGCGTTCTGCGGCCTCCGGCCGCGGGTGCCGGCTGAAGCCGGCGTTCCAAGCCGGGTGGGCTCTAACGGCGCGTGGGGTTCCGAGGGGTTTGGCTGTAAGGGAACGTGAGGTGGTGCTGTGCCGCGGCCTCCGGCCGCGGGTGCCGGCTGAAGCCGGCGTTCCAAGCCATGGGGCCGTGGCGGGGGGTGGGGTTCCGGGCCGGCGGTCCCTTTCCTATGGATCCACTTCGAAGACGAAGCGCATGCCGGTTTCGAGGTGCTCGGCGATGTGGCAGTGCGCCATCCACTTCCCCGGGTTCGTGATCTCGAGCAGGAGGTCCACGGTCTCCCCAGCGGGGATGAGCACCGTGTCCTTGAAGACCTGGTTGTCGACCGGCGTTCCGTTCCGGCGGAGCACCAGGAACCGCTGGCCGTGGATGTGGAAGGGGTGCTGCATGGCGTGGAGGGCCGCGGCGTCGTTCCTGATGCGGATCGTGACGACGTCCCCGATCGAGAAACGCCAGGCGATGTCCATGTCCTCGTGGCCGGTCGCGGGTTCGCGGACGATCCAGCGAACCTCCTCCGGGGTGGCCACCGAGTTCATCATCGGCATGGTGTCCGCCCACTCGACCGCCGGGAAGAAGACCCGGTCGGCGCGCATGCGCTGCATGATCGCCGGGTCGAGCCCGGCCACCTCCATCGTGAGGAGCAGCTCGTAGTCCGGATCCCGGTCGAAGTGGCTCCGGAAGCGGGCCACGTCCGCCACGACCGCGGCGTTCTCCCGCAGTTCGCCGTAGCCCGGCGCGCCGGCCGGGTCGGCGTCCCGGTCGCGGACCCTGACGGCCCCCAGCGGGGTGATCCGCGAGAAGTAGCTCCCGAAGGTGTGCTCGAGCGGGCGCACGCGGTTCTCGAGCGCGTGCTCCCCCGCCGCGGTGTACCGGACCTCCACGATATAGCGCTCGGCCGGCGAGAGCGTCACCGAATCCACCCAGGTCTCCCGCTCGAACTTCGAGAGGTCGGAGCCCACGACCTTGATCCGGTGGGTTCCCGGTTCGCCGAACGAGAGGTTGAAGGTGCGGGTGTTCGAGACGTTGGTCAGGAAGAACCGGACGACCTCGCCCCGGTCGACCTCCAACTCGTATTCGGGTTCCCCGTTCACGAGGAACAGGTTCCCGAAACGGCCCATCAGCGAGTGGGTGGCCCGTTCGGTACCCCAGGGGAAGAGTCCCCCGTCGTCGGCGATCAGCAGATCGTCGAGCATGAGGATCTCCTCGCGGTGGACCGGGGCGTACCACGCGTCCGGCGGCGCCTCGACCAGCATGTTTCCGTAGAGCCCGAGGTCCTGCTGGACCTCCTCGCGGTGGTGCGGGTGGTACCAGTAGAGGCCGGCGTCCGGGAAGAAGATCCGGTACTCGAAACGGCCGCCGGGGGGCACCGGGTCCTGCGTGAGGTGGGGCACCCCGTCGAAGGCGTTGTCGAGGCGCACGCCGTGCCAGTGGATCGCGGTGGGCCAGGAGGTGTGGTTCTCGAAGTTGACGAAGATCGTGGAGTCCTGGTCCACGTGGATCAGCGGGCCGGGGTACTGGCCGTTGAAGCCGTACATCACGTAGTCGCGCCCGTGGATGGTCCGGCGGACCCGGCCCGCGATCAGGTCGAGCGTCTGTCCGTCCTGGAGGCGCACGACGGTGGAAGGCACCGCGTCGGGGAGCGTTTCGTCCGCGGGGACGCGCGGCAGGAACGGGAGCGGCTCCGGGCGCAGGTGGCCGAGCCCGGGGACCATGGGGGTTTCCGGGAGCATCGGGGGATGGGACCAGGCCGGGGTATCGGGCGGCGTCCCGTGCCCCATCGCCGCGTGGTCCATGGCGCCGTGGTCCATCGGCATCGCCGCGCTCTCGCCGGTGCCGCTGACCGGAACCATCAGGTGGTTGTCGGGAAGGATCCGGGTGGACGGCGACGCCCCGCGGAGCGCCAGGCGGCCGGTGCGGGTCTCGACCTGCGCCGAGGGCTCGGCGCTCACCAGGATCACGAACTTGTCGAAGGCGACGGGGCCGAGGCCGGCGAAGGTTCCGTTCCCGACCTCGCCGAGCCACACCACCGGGTCCATGACGGGGGTGGTCGCCCAGGCGACGTAGGTGTTGAAGTCGCCGAGAGAGCCGGGGTCGGGGAGTCCCTCGATCTCGAGGTCGAGCCGGTAGCGCTGGCTCCCGTCGCGGGTCACGGAGACCCCGAACGGACTCGGATCCCAGCGCAGGAAGGCGGTGCCCCCGGCGGGGGCCAGGTCCGGCGTCGGGTAGAGGGCGACGCGGTTGAGGCCGGGGGCGCCCCAGCCGTCGCGGCCGGGGGCTTCGGGCTCCTGGGGAGATCCCGGGCGCGGCACTCCCAGGAGTGCTGCCAGGGCCAGGGAGAGGGCAGCGTTTCGGCAACTCTCGACGCGCCTGCGCAATGTGTCCTCTCCCCTGCGAGCAGTGGTGAAATCCAGGTCCTATCGTAGCGACGGGTGTGGGAGCGCGAGTCCGTCGTGGTGCGCCGCGAGGGTGCCTGACGGCTGCACCGCCGCGGCCCTGCGGGCCGCTGTGCCGGCCTGGAAGCCGGCGTTCCAAGCCGCTTCGGCCGTGAAGAGGGAGTGGAGTGATCCAGTTTCGACCGCCTCTCGGCGGTCGATGCCGGCCAGAGGCCGGCGCTCCGAGGCGTTGCGGCTGAGGGGCTGGGTGAGGGTGTCCCGTTCCGCTGCGCTCTCGCGCAGCGGCTGCCGACCGGAGGTCGGCGCTCCGAGCCGCTGCTGCGGTGAGCGAGGGGAGCGTCATCCGGTTCCGCGGCCCTCTCGGGGCGCGGATGCCGATCTGGAGGCCGGCGGTCCTTGATCCTGCTAATTTGCGGCGATGCGCCGTCTCCGATTTCTCCCCTTTGCCATCCTGCTGGCCGTGCCGGTCACGGGCGAAGACGACACGCTCGTCCTCGACAACGACTACGCCGCCGTGCACCGGAACGCCGCCCCGTGCGCGAGCGGCGGCGCCGGGTGCGGGGACCGCGTTCTGGTCGCGTTCGGTGACGTGAAGGTTGTTGCGGGCGGCTCCCCTCTCAAGCTTGGCTACGCCGAGGTCTTCGTGGCCGAGGCGGGGACTGCCTACGAGGTCGAGGGGGACTTCGCCGAAGTCAACCTGAAGCCGAATCCGCCGGCGGTGGAGGGTCCCGCGGTCGCCATCGAGGCCGGCAAGAACGAGCGGCTGCACGACGCCACGGACTACTTCGTGTTCGAGGAGCGGCTCGAACCGGGAGACACGCGGGAGCGGCACTCCCACGCGCAGCGGGTCGTACTGGTGATGGGCGCCACCGAACTCCAGCAATGGCCCGACGGCGCCGACGAGGTCTTCAAGACGCAGGTCCCGGGCACCATCAAGTTCAACCCGCCGGTGGTGCACATCGTCAAGAACATCGGGGACGCGCCGCTCCGAAACATCGTCATCGAGCTGATTCCCCGCTGAGGGAGCCTTGCCCGGACGTTTGATCGGCATCGCGCTCGCGGGGGTGCTGATCGCGGCCGGCGCCGCTGCCGCTGCCCAGACGAGGATTTCCGGCCGGGTCATCTTCGCCAGCAATGGGGCTCCCGCGCGCGGAGCCGAAGTAACGCTCCATGAAACGGGCGCGGCGACGTACACCGATACCGAGGGCCGATTCGCTTTCGAAGGCGTGAGCCTCGAATCCCGGCTCACGGTCCACGCCCACCTCGGGTTCCTGTGGGGCGAGGCCGGCCTGACGCTCGACACCGGCCCCGGTCCCGAAATCGTCCTCCCGGATCCGGTCCGGATCGCGTTTCGCGGCGCTACCCACGAACACGTCACGGTGACCGCGGCCTCCGGCGAATCATCGGGGTTCGCGGTATTCGGGTCCGTGTCCTCCTTTGAGGGTCTCGAGCTGCTGGAAGGCGTTCCGAGCCTCGCCGAACTGCTCGAAGGCGCGCCCGGGGTGGCGATCCGCAGTCTCGGCCCCGGGGCCGCCCGTCCCATCATCCGGGGGTTCGACGGGGACCGGGTGCTGGTCACCGAAGACGGCGTGCGCACCGGAGACATCGGCAGCCAGGCCGCCGAGCAGGGAATCACCGTGGATCCCACCCAGGCGGAGCGGATCGAGGTCGTGCGCGGGCCGGCGGCGCTGCTCTACGGGACGAACTCCGTCGGCGGCGTGGTGAACGTGGTTTCCTCCGGCTCCCGGCTGGCGCACGGTGCGACCCCCGGGTTCGAGGGCCGCGCGAGCCTCGGCGGCGGGACCGCGGACGGGGGACGGTACGGGGGCGCCCGGGTTCACGCCGGGGGGGACCGGTGGTTCGCCTGGGGCGGCGGCAACGCCCGCCGGACCGGCGACTACCGGTCGCCCCTCGGCGCCGTGGACGGCTCCCAGACCGCCATGGACCAGGGGGAGGCCGGTTTCGGGCTCCGCGGCGGCCGCGCCTGGCTCTCGGCGGGCGTCCGGCTCGACGACAGCGAGTACGGAGTCCCGCTCGCGGGGATGCTGCACGGGGCGGAAGAGGAGGAAGAAACCGTGAACGTGGCCATGGAGCGCCGGCAGGTGCGCACGGATTTTGGATTCCATGACCTGGGAGACATCTTCGAGTCGGCGGCGTTCACCATCCGCTACAGCGAGTTCGCGCAGGACGAGGTCGAGCAGGAGGGGGACGGGCCCCCCGAACTCGAAACGCACCACGACAACCGGTCGCTCGTCTTTCGCGGCGAACTGGAGAAATCGCGTGGCCGCCTCCAGGGTCGGGTGGGAGCGTGGGCGAATCTGCGGGAGTTCACCTCCGCGGGCCCGGAGGCGCTGGCTCCCGATACCCGTCATACCGCGCTGGCCGCTTTCGCCCTGGGTGAGTTCCAGGCCTCGAACCGGATCAGCGTTCTGCTGGCCACCCGCATCGAGAACAACGCCTACGACGCCGACGATCGGCCGGAACCGGGCAAGCCCGATGACGAGGAGGAGGAGGAGGAAGCGGGAACGGACCAGGGGGACGAGTTCCAACCTCCCGCGGTCGTCGACCGGGAATTCCTGGGGAACTCCGCCAGCGCCGGCATCCGGCTGGAACTGAATGCCGAGAGTGCGCTGGTCGGAACCGCGACGGTCTCCACCCGCGCCCCGGCGCTGGAGGAGCTCTACAACTTCGGCCTCGACGCCGGCATTCAGGCCTTCGAGATCGGGAATCCGCAACTGGAGACGGAGCGGTCCCGGGGTTTCGACCTGGGCCTGCGGCACGACTCCGACGACTTCGCCGGCAGCGCCGGTGTCTTCTGGTACGACATCGCGGGCTTCACCTACGGGGCGACCAGCGGAGGGTGGGGCGGGGTGACGGTGATCTCGACCGAACAGGCCGATGCGCGCCACCTCGGCTTCGAGGTGGACGGGCTCCTGCGTCTCGGGTCCGCCGATCTCGCCGCCAGCGCTTCCTGGGTCGACGCGAAGTTCCCCGAACTCGGCCAGCACGCGCCGCGAATCCCGCCGCTGAACGGGCAGGTGAGGCTGGAGGTCCCGTTGAACCCTCTCGCGGGGGGCCTGCGGATCGCACCGCGGCTGCGCTGGGCCGCCCGCATGGATCGCCTCTACGCCGGGGAGACGCCCACGAACGGCTACGCGGTCGTCGACCTGACCGTGTCATGGCTGCGGTTGGCCGGGAACGCCACGCACCACGTTTCCCTGGTGGGCCACAACCTGACGGACGCGGTGTACCGGCACCACACCTCGGTGATCAAGGACGTGGCGCCCCAGTTGGGACGGGGGGTTCGGATCAGCTATTCGATCCGGTTCTTCTGAGCGGGAGTGAAGCGGGCCCTTCTGCGCCCTCCGGGCCGGGTGGCGGCCTTCCCCCGGATGGGCCGCGGCTTCCGGGTCAGCCACTCGCTCACGTTCTTCCAGGGATCAGAAAGTCGCGCTACGCCGCGTGTGGGCGTTAGCATGGTCGGTTGCAGGTCCACACGCGGTGAAGCACAACAGCCGTCCGTCCAGATTCCTGGCGGCGGCCGCAGTATTCGCGCTCCTGCTCGCGACCCCGCTCGGGGCGCTCGCGCACGAGCATTCCGATCAAGCGGAATCGCAGTGCCGGATCTGCAAGGCCTCCGGGGCGGAAACCGCCGTCTTCCACGACGGACCCGCGCTGCCGGCTCCAGAGAGCGACGCCGGACCCTGCGGCAAAGGGGTTCAGCTCGTTCCGGATCCGCCGGCCACGGTCCCCGGGACACCCCGCGCGCCGCCGTCCTGACGGTCGGCACTCCCTGTCGGGAACCGTTCGGCCCCGTCGGCGGCCTCTGAACGTCCGATTCCTCCGTCCCCAAAGCCAAAGGAGTCCCACCGTGCTGCGGAATCGCGTCCTTTTCTCTCCTCTTCTCCGTTCCCTCCGGCGGGCTGGTCTGCTCGCTGTCTGCCTCACCTGCGCGACCGCCGCCTGGGCTCATCCGACGATCTCGGGCACGGTGGTCATCGCCGAAACCGGCGAACCGGCGCACGACGCTGAAGTCCTGCTGATCCAGACCGACCAGGTCGTCCATACCGACGACGACGGCCGCTTCGCGTTCGCGGACGTGGACCACATCGGTTCCGTGACCCTCCACGTGGATCTCGGCTTCCTCAGCGCCGTCCGGACCGTGGTGATCGACATCGATCAGGAGGAGGACTTCGAAATCGGCGAACCCATCGTCCTCGGGGCGCGGCACCGGATGCACGAACGGGTCACGGTCAGCGCCTCGGCCAGCGATTCGTCGCCGTTCCAGGCCTTCGGTTCGGTGCACTCCCTGGAGGGGCTTGACCTTCAGAACGAGTCGGCGCGCAACCTTGCGGAACTGCTGGAAGGCACCACCGGCGTGGCAATGCGCAGTTTCGGACCCGGCTCCGCGCGCCCGATCGTGCGCGGTTTCGACGGGGACCGCGTACTCATCATGGAGGACGGCGTGAGGACCAGTGATCTGGGCAGCCAGTCAGCGGACCACGGAGTTCCGGTGGACCCGCTTCAGGCCGAACGGGTCGAGGTCGTGCGGGGACCGGCGACGCTGCTCTACGGGTCGAACGCCATCGGCGGCGCCGTGAACGTGATTTCCATGGCGTCCCACCTGGCGCATTCGCCGCCGCCCGGATTCCGGGGGCAGGCCAACATCGACTACTCGACCGCCGACGCGGGAATGAGGGGAGGGGTTCGCGCCCAGGCGTCCGGCGCGGGCTGGTTCGCCTGGGGCGGGGGCAACTCGAGCCGGACCGAGGACTACGACACCCCCGTCGGGGCGGTCGAGAACTCGGAGAGTTCCATGAACCAGGGGGAGGCCGGGGTCGGCCTCTTCGGCGAGCGCGCCTGGTTCTCGGGCAGCGTGCGCATGGACGACTCGCGCTACGGCGTTCCGTTCGCGGGAGACTTCCACGGGGCCAGCCACGCGGGGCACGACCACGGACCGGTCGAGGACGAGGGGGAACTGTCCGTGGACGTCACGATGGACCGGCGGCAGTTCCGCACGGACTTCGGGCTCCGCGACCTCGGATTCCTGTTCGACGAGGCGGAATTCACGATCCGGTACAGCGATTACGACCAGGACGAGGTCGAGGCCTTTGCGGGCACTGGAACGGAATTCGTCGCGACCCACTTCGACAACCGATCCATCGTGCTCCGCGGTGAACTCAAGAAGCCCGCCGGCCGGGTGAAGAGCCGGGTCGGGGTCTGGGGACACCTGCGGGAGTACGAGGCATACGGGGAGGAGGCCCTGGCGCCCCGCACGGAGCAAAACGCGCTCGCGGCCTTCACCTACAACGAGGTCGCGGCGACCGAGGGACTCGATGTGCTCCTCGGAGCGCGCGTCGAGCGAAACGCCTACGACGTCGGGGAAGACAGCAACCCGCTCCGGCCGGCGGAAGTGATGGACCGCGACTTCCTCGGCACCTCGGCGAGCGTCGGCGCCCGCCTCGCGCTGGGCAACTCCACTGCCGTGGTCGGTGTGGCCAGCCTCGCCACCCGCACCCCCTCGCTGGAGGAGCTCTACAACTTCGGCCCCCACGTCGGGAACCTGGCGTTCGAGATCGGCGATCCCCGACTCGACCCGGAACGGTCGCGGGGGTTCGACCTGAGCCTCCGGCAGAGTTCGGAAGCGCTCACCGGGAGCGTCAGCGCCTTCCGCTACGACATCGCCGACTTCATTTTCGGAGAGGCTCACGAGGGAATGATCAGCGGCCTGCCCGTCCTCGTGTTCCTGCAGTCGGACGCGATCTACCAGGGATTCGAGGTCGAAGGACACCTGAGCCTCGGCGCCGCCGAGCTGGTGGCGAACGCCGCCTACGTGGACGCGAAACTCACCACCGGTGAGTACGTACCGCGCATCCCCCCGTTCGGCGGACAGGTGAAGCTGGATGTCCCGGTCGGCAAGCTGCGCCTCGCTCCCCGGCTGCGCTGGGCATCGAGCATGGACCGCCTGTTTCGGGGCGAGACGGCGACCGACGGCTACGCCGTATTCGACTTCACCGCGTCCTACGTGTTCGTCGGAGGGCACACGACCCACAACATCTCGCTGAGGGGCTACAACCTCACCGACGCCGAATACCGGCACCACACCTCGCTGATCAAGGACCTGGCCGCCCAGATGGGGCGCGGGTTCCGGGTCAGCTACTCGCTCAGGTTCTTCTAGCGCCGCGACGCGGCAGCCCGGTTTCGCGGCCCTCCCGGGCCGCGATGCCGGCCGGAGGCCGGCGTTCGGACTCGCTCAGGTTCTTCTGGCAAAACCGTATCTCGCACACCCGAAGCACCGTTGAACCGGCGTCTGAGCCGTCCGGGCGGCGTGTCGCCTCGGAGCGC
>LXNJ01001508.1_pt1 | contig 13704 bp, 11 predicted proteins | sample 809081 | NCBI WGS metagenome assembly LXNJ01 (sample SAMN04870510, study PRJNA318959) | sponge metagenome | biome: sponge; feature: marine sponge reef; material: water | host: Petrosia ficiformis | place: Greece: Milos, Mediterranean Sea | collected 2013-05-29 | depth 5-7 m
AGCGGCCCGGTGAGAATCTCAGCTACAAGACGCGCTCAGTCCGAATTTTCTACGGTCTCCCCATGAATACGAACATCCCCCGCTCGAAGTTTCGCCGCTGAGGCAACGGAGACGCCATGAGATCCCCGGTTCGCGTTCGTCTCGACCTCGCGTATGACGGGACCGATTTCGCGGGTTGGCAACGGCAGCCGGACCGGGACACCATCCAGAGCCGGATCGAAAACGCGGTCGGACGGCTCTACCGGCAGGCTCCCGGGCAGAAGACGCCCGTCGTCGGGGCCGGGAGGACCGACGCCGGCGTCCACGCCGAAGGACAGGTAGCCCATTTCGATGCCCCGCTCACGATTCCGCCGACCGGGATTAAGGCGGGCCTGAACGCCCTGTTGCCCGACGCGATCCGGGTACTCGGAGCAGCCGCGGCCGCCGCCGACTTCCACGCCCGGTTCGATGCGGCCGGCAAGACCTACCGGTACCACCTGCTGACCGGCGCGGTCTCGCCCCTTCGAACCCGCTACGCCTGGCCGGCGGGTGACGGCCTCTCCCGGGAGGCCATGGAAGAGGGCGCCGCCGCCCTGGTGGGCCGTCACGACTTCCGTGCCTTCTTCGCCGCGCCCCCCGGAGAAGAGCCGGCAACCCCGATCCGGAACGTCTTCAACGCGCGCTTCATCGAAGCGGGAGACGAGTTGGTGCTCGAGGTCTCGGCGGAAGGATTCCTCCGCTACATGGTTCGCCGGATGGTCGGGACCCTGGTGGCGATCGGTCGCGGACAGCTTCCTCCGGATCGGATCGCCGAGATGCTCCGGAATCCGGAGGCGCCGGGCCCCCGGTTCCGGGCCCCCGCGGCCGGGCTCCGGCTCTACCGCGTGCACTACGACGCTCCCGGGCGCTGCTAAATTGGCGGGTCCGTGCCCGGGAGCTCCGTGACTTTCGACATCGCTCCCGAGGAGCGAACCGCCGAGGTCCTGGCGCAGATCGATCGCACCCGGCTGCCGTTGCACGTGGCGGCCATCATGGACGGGAACGGGCGCTGGGCGGCCGCCCGGGGACTGCCCCGGGTGGAGGGACACGCGGCGGGAGTGGAGTCGGTCCGCGACACGGTGGAGGGCGCCGCCAGCCTTGGTCTCGGGGCCCTCACCATGTTCGCCTTCTCCATCGAGAACTGGAGCCGGCCTCCCGAAGAGGTCGAGATTCTCATGGAGCTGGTCAAGCGCTACCTGCGACTCGAAACCGAGAACCTCATCGGGAACGACATCCGGTTCCGACCCATCGGCCGGCTGAGCGAGTTGCCCGCGGACGTCCGGACGATGCTCGAGGAGACCACCCAGGCCACCGCGCAGTGCCAGGGACTCAGCCTCAACATCGCCCTCAACTACGGGGGCCGGGCGGAAATCGTGGACGCCGCCCGGCGGATCGCCGAGCGGGCGGCGCGAGAAGGGAAGGCGCCCGATCTCGACGAACACGCCTTCGGGGAATATCTCTACACCCGTGGTCTGCCGGATCCCGACCTCCTGATCCGCACCAGCGGCGAGGTCCGGGTCTCCAACTTCCTCCTCTTCCAGAGCGCCTACACGGAGTTCTGGACGACGCCCACCTACTGGCCGGATTTCCGGCGGCGGCACCTCTTCGAGGCGATCCTCGCCTACCAGCGCCGCAGTCGCCGTTACGGCGGCATCTCCGAGTAACGGGCAGCCGGAATGCGGCGGGTGATCAGTGCGACGGTGGTCGCCGTGGGCACGCTCGCTCTTTGCCTGTTCGTGCCCCCGTGGGTTCGGCAACTCGCCATTCTTCTCTCGGCGGTGTACGCCTGCCGGGAGGCGGTCCGGATGGCGGGGGCGGTCCGCGCGCCGGACGTCGGGGCCGAGGGCTCGGAAAACGGGAAGGTCCCGGGTTCGGGCCTGGTCGTGATCACCTTGTTGATGCTGCTGGTGGCCGCCTTCGGAGTCTCCAGCGGTCCGAGCGCGGTACCGGTGGCCGCGATGGCGGTCCTTGCCGTAGCCGCCCTCGCGCTCCCGGCGAACCCGCGGGCGCTGGGCTGGCTCGGGGCCGCGGCCCTGGCGGCGCTGTGGATCGGCCTCCCCACGGCGGCGTTGCTTGCCCTGACCGCGGGCGAGAACGGAGGACGGGTCTTGCTGTTCCTGCTCGCCACCGTGATGGTGGGAGAAGCTGGCGCTTTCTGCGGAGGCAAGCTGATCGGGGGCCCGCGGCTTGCTCCCTCGCTGAGTCCCGGGAAGACATGGGCCGGCTTCGTCGCTCAGTTGGCTGTCGGTGGCGCCGCCGGAGCCGCGATGGTCCCCCTCCTCTCGGCGGAAGTCACACCGGTTGCCGGAGCCGCACTCGGGGTCTGGATCTCGGCGGCGGCGGCGCTCGGAGACCTGTTCGAGTCGTTCTGGAAGCGGGCCGCGGGAAGGAAGGACAGCGGCCGCATCATCCCCGGTCACGGCGGCCTGCTCGACCGGATCGACGGCGTCCTGTTCGGGGCGCTCGCGCTGCTCGCTGCGTCAGTCGTCGTCCCGCATTAGCCCTGCTTTGGCCCGGACTTCTCATACTCCGCGTCATCCTGGCGTTCGCAACGTGGACGCTCTTGAACGTGATTGGCGTGATCCGTTCCGCGGCCCTCTCGGGCCGCGGGTGCCGACTGAAGTCGGCGTTCCAAACCGTTTTGGCGGTGAAGGCGATGTGCCTGGCGCGTTTCCGCGACGCTGCGCGCCGTTCGGTGCGTCCGGGCTGGCGCCTGGTGGAGAAACCACCGCGACAGTGTGGGTTACGACCCATTGCGGTCCGTCCCGGGCCGTGAGTATGAGAAGTCCGGGTTAGAAGCCTCCCCGATCGCCGGGGCGCGATCTCCGGCCAGCAAACCGGACGCGAACCGCGCGCCCGTCAGCCCATGAAGCCGCTCTTCGACAGGTCGAGATAGATGACGAGCACGAAGACGAGGAGCATGAACGCGGCCCCCGCAACCATGAGCGCCTTCCGCACCCCGAGACTGAGATCGCGCCGCGCCGCCGACTCGACGAGCAACACCGCGATCTGCCCGCCGTCGAGAACCGGAATCGGCAGCAGGTTGAGCACACCGAGACTGAGGCTCAGGATCGCCATCAGGAGCAGCATGTCCGCGGGGCCGCGGCGGAGGGCTTCGCCGGAAGCCTGGGCGATTCCGATGGGGCCGGAGAACTGACGCGGCGAGCCCTGGCCGGTGACCACGCGGCCTAGCTGGCCGACGGTGAGACTGCCCCAGCGGACTGTCTCGGCCATCGCCTCCCGCACCGCGTCCGGGATCGATTCCGCCCTTACCGTGCGGAAGGGAGGCTGAAACTGGACTCCGACCTGCGCGACGGTTTCGCCGGTGGCCGGATCCTCGCGCAGCCTGGGAACGACCGACAGGACAATCTCGCTCCCGCCGCGCTCGACGGCGACTGCGATCTCCCGCACTCCGGCGGAACGCACGAGCGCCGCTACCTCCGAGGTGCTTCCCACCGGCGTGCCGTCGACGCGAAGGATCCGGTCGCCCGGAGCGAAGCCGGCGGTGTCGGCGGGCATGTCCGGGACGACGGCTCCGATGATGGGCGGCGCCGGTGGCGCGATCCCCGCGTACCCGACATCGTCGGCGCCCACGGCCTCCACCGCGACCGAAAACTGCTGCGGGGCGCCGTCGCGTTCGACGCTGAACTCCACCGCCTGATCCGGCCGGACGATGATGTGCTCCATCGCTGTCCGCCAGTCGGAAACCGGTTCTCCGGCGACCGTCAGGATGCGGTCTCCCGCCCGCAGGCCCGCGACTCCCGCCGGGGACGCTTCGGCCACGTAGGAGATGACGGGGGGATCGGACAGCCCCAACCGCCGCTCCATCCCGACATAGAAGAGTCCGGCCAGGATGGCCACCGCCAGCACGAAGTTCATGGCGGGGCCGGCGAACAGGATGGCGAGCCGTTCACCGCGGGTCCGATTCTGAAGTTCGGCGGGATCGTCGCCTCCGTGCCCGGGCGCGTCTCCCGCCATCTTCACGTAGCCCCCGATAGGCAGGAGTCCGATCGTCCACTCCGTGTCACCGACCCGCCGCCGATAGATGGTCGGGGGGAATCCGATCGAAAACGTCTCGACTCGTACCCCGATGAAGCGCGCGGCGAGGTAGTGGCCGAACTCGTGGACGACGACGAGGGTGCCCACTACGAGCACGAAGGCGATGAGGGTGAGCATGGTCAGCGAGTGGTGGCGGGAACGCGATCTTCAACGAGTTCCCGAGCCTGGGCGCGCGCCCAGGCGTCGGCGCGGGCGATCGCCTCCAGGTCTTGCGGCTCGGCGGGAGAGTGGGCCGCCAGCGTCTCGCCCACGACGGACGGGATTCCGGGAAACGGGATCCGGCCGTCCAGGAAAGCCGCCACCGCGACCTCGTTGGCGGCGTTCAGCACTGCCGGGGCGTCACCCCCGGCCCCGAGCGCCTCGGCAGCGAGACGGAGACAGGGGAAGCGGTCCGGGTCGGGTGGCTCGAAGCGAAGGCCCATCGGCTGATCGAGCGGCAGCGGGGCCAGTCCGGTCGGCAGGCGCTCAGGCCAGGTGAGGGCGTACTGCACCGGCGTCCGCATGTGGGTGACCCCGAGCTGGGCGAGAATCGAGCCGTCCTCGAACTCGACCATGGAGTGGACGATGGACTCCGGATGGACCACCACCCGGATCGCTTCCGGCCGCTGATCGAAGAGCCAGCGCGCTTCGATCATCTCGAGGCCCTTGTTCATCATCGTCGCGGAATCGATCGTGATCTTGGGCCCCATCCGCCAGGTGGGATGACGGAGCGCGAGCTCCGGGGTCGCGCCGGCGATCTCGGCGGCGGAGGCAGTGCGGAACGGGCCTCCCGAAGCGGTCAGCCAGATGCGGCGCACGGGATCCCGCCGGTCGGCGAGACACTGGTGAATGGCGGCGTGCTCGCTGTCCACCGGGATCAGCCGGGCTCCTGACGCGGCCGCGGCACGCGCCATGACCGCCCCGGCGGCCACCAGCGATTCCTTGTTGGCGAGCCCCACGACCCTGCCGGCGCGGAGGGCGGCCAGGGTCGGGCGGAGTCCCGCCGCGCCCACGATCCCCGAAATGACGAATCCCGCGCCCGGCGCGGTGGCCACCCGCTCGAGCCCGCCGGGGCCTCCCGCGATCTCGAGCGCCGAGAGCCGTCTCCCGTAGGTGTCCTCGAATTTCGAGGCCTCCTCTTCGTGGCCGAGGGCCACGAGTTCGGGCCGGTAACGCTCGCAGAGCGAGAACAGCCGGCCGCTGGAGCGGCCGGCGGCAATGGCGACGACCCGGAACCGGTCCGGATGGCGGTCCACCACCTCGAGCGTCGTGGAACCGATCGACCCGGTCGCCCCCAGGATGGAAACACCGCGGACTTCCGGACTCATCGCTTCTTGATCACTCTGGCAGGCCCGCTTCCTTGTCGGCTCGACGATTGTAGAGCCGCGAACCACCCGAACCCGCCGGGTGCCGGCCGACTCCACCGGCCCCTGGCGGCCGGCGAACGGAGTCGTGCGGTGTTCGAGCGACGATGCCCCCCGGCTGAACAGCGACCGGAAGCGTCGCTCATCGATGCGCCTCGGTCGAAATGCGCTCGGTATTCCTCCCTCAGGCACCTGGTCAGCCCGGCGCCTCGCCGCTCTCGGAACTCACACGGCTTTGCCCACCGACCCTTAACATTCGTGGCCGCCACATGAAGATCGACAGACTCACGATCCGGGAACTCCGGCTCGACCTCAAGGATCCCTTCGAGACCAGCTTCGCGCGGGTCACCGAACAGCAGTTCCTCCTCCTCGAAGCGGAGATCGGGGGGGTGAGCGGACATGCCGAGTGCGTCGCCGATGTCGCTCCGGGCTATTCCTGCGAGACGGTTCGTACCGCCGAGCACCTGATCCGCGATTTCCTGTGGCCGCTGGCAGCCGGGAGCGACTACGCCCATCCGGATGAAGTCGTTCCGTCCTTCGCGCAGGTTCGCGGCCACAACATGGCCAAGGCCGCCATCGAGATGGCGGTGTGGGACGCGTTCGCGCGTCTCGAGGGCAAACCGCTCGCCGGAGTGCTCGGCGGAACCCGTTCGCGCACCGTCTCCGGGGTCTCCATCGGAATCCAGGACACCGTGGAACAGCTTCTGGACAAGATCGGGCTCGAACTTTCCCGCGGTTACCGGCGGATCAAGATCAAGATCAAACCCGGGTGGGATGTCGACGTGGTTCGGACGGTGCGCGAGCGCTATCCGGACATGCCGCTCATGGTGGACGCCAACAGCGCCTATACGCTCGACGATGAGCCGCTCTTCCGGGAACTCGATCAGTTCGGGCTGATGATGATCGAGCAACCGCTCGAACACGACGACATGTGGGACCACGCCGCGCTCCAACGGAAGATTGCGACTCCGATCTGCCTGGACGAATCGGTGCATTCCGTCGCCGACGCCCGCCGGGCCATCGAGATGGGGGCGTGCCGGATCATCAACATCAAGGCCGGGCGGGTCGGAGGCCTCGCGGCCGCCCGCGACCTCGCCGCGCTCGCCGAGAGTCACGGGATTCCGGTGTGGTGCGGCGGAATGCTCGAGAGCGGCGTCGGCCGGGCTCACAACATCCACCTCTCATCGCTTTCCGGCTTCTCGATGCCGGGAGACGTGGCCGCCTCGGAGCGCTACTTCACCGAGGAAATCATCGAGCCTCCGGTGACCGTGGATCCCGACGGCTCGCTCCCGATTCCCGACGGCGTGGGAATCGGCTTCGCGCTTCGGGAAGACGTCATCCGCCGCCACACCCTTTGCGAAGCCACGCTCTCCCGTTGACGCACCGGATTCCGGTGTTGCGGTTCCGGCTGGCGGTCCTGGGCGTAACGGCTTGTTTTCTTGCCGGCGTGGCTCCGGTCTCGGCGCAGCCCCGGCCGCCGGAGAGCGGCCCCGGTCCCCGGCAACTGCCTGCCCCGCCGGTCCTTCCAACTCCCGAGCGTCTCGCCCGCATCCTCGCTCTCGAAGATGCGCGGTCCTTCGGCGACGGTTGGCTCCGCGACCGGGTGTACGACCCGGACCCCGAAGTACGGCGCCGCGCCGTGCTCGCCCTCGGCCGCATCGGCCGGCCCGAAGCCGTCGAACCGCTGGTCTTTGCCCTCACCGCCGACGAGGCGGGCGCGGTTCGCTCGACCGCCGCCTTCGCCCTGGGCATCGTCGAAGATCCACTGCTGCCCGAAGCGGTCTCGGCACTCGAGACGGCGCTCACGGACACCTCGAGCCGCGTTCGCGAAAAGGCGCTCGAAGCCATCGGCCGGCGGGGAGGCGTACGCGCCGGGGAGATCGTCACCGGCCGGCTCGCCGAGCTGGTGGCTGCGTCGGGCTACTCGGACCGGCGGGAAGATGTCGAGGCGTTCCGGCGGCGAACCTCGTGGGACGAGGCCAGGCTGGGACTGTTCGCACTCGCCCGTATCCGGGACGACGGCGGGGATCCTGGCGACGTCGGCGCGGTTCTCGGCCAAGGGGGATCGCCGCGAACATTCTGGTGGGTTTCCGCGTGGACCGCGGCCCGGCTCCGGAATCCGGACCTCGTGTCCCTGCATCGCGCCTACGCCGGCTCTCCGGATCCCGTCATCCGCGCACTCGGGGTCCGCGGTCTCGGCTTGACGGGGCTGCCGCTCGCCGACGACATCGCGCCCGACCTGAGCCATCCGAGCGACACCGTTCGGATCGAGGCGTTCCGTGCGGTCGGCGCGCTCGCGGTGGCCGGGTTGCCCGCGGGTTCCACAACCGGGGAGCGGTTGTTCGAGGCGCTCGACGACGCGGTTCCGGCAATCCGGCGGGAGGCGCTTCGCGTACTGGGAAATGTCCGGCACCCGGAAGCAACCGGCGCGCTGATCCGCCGGATGCAGTCTCCCGATCCGGAGGTGCGGGCGGGCGCCATGGCGGCCCTTCATCCCCAGGACGAGGAAGGGTTCTTGCTGCTGCTCTCCGGATGGTCGGACCGCGATCCGGTGGGCAAGATCGCCATGGCCCGGCGACTTGCCGGGATCAGGGATCCACGCATCCGCAATTTCCTGCTCCGGAATCAACTCACCGACGAGGATCCCCGGGTCCGCGCGGTGGCGCTCACCGGGCTTGGGGAACTCGAGGAGGCGCTGCGAAGCGCCGGAAGCGGAAGTCCGGAGGTGGCCGAGGCTCTGGTCCGGCACCTCGGAGCCGAGGATCCCTACGAACGCGCGGCAGCGGCAGCGGCACTCGGACGCCTCGAAACCGGGGGGGACAGTCTGCGGCAGGCCTACGGGGCGGACACTGCCGCAGTACCCGATTTCCGGCTGGCCGCGCTCCGTGCCGGACTCGCCCAGGGACCGGAATACGACCGCATCGAGTTTGCACGCGAGGCGCTTGGCGATCCGGCCTGGCCCGTCCGTCGCGAAGCTCACGAGTTCCTCCGCCGTTCGGGAGCCGCCGAAGCAGAACCGGCCCCCGCCGAAACGCTGGAACCGGCCGCGTACCGGTCCATGCTGGAGGCGCCCTTCAGTCCGCTTGCCTGGATCGAGACCGCCCGGGGAACGGTCGAGATCGAACTCTTCATCGGCGACGCGCCGCGCACCGTGTCCAACTTCATGCGACTCGCTCGTGAAGGCTTCTACGATGGCCTGCGCTTTCACCGGGTGGTTCCGAACTTCGTGCTGCAGGCGGGGGACCCACGCGGGGACTCCTCCGGGGGGCCCGGTTACACGATTCGCTGCGAGATCGGCGAGGGTTTCTACATGCGCGGGAGCGTGGGAATGGCGCTCGACGGCAAGGACACCGGGGGCAGTCAGTTCTTCATCACGCTGCTTCCCCAACCGCACCTCAACGGCCGCTACACCCTGTTCGGACACGTACGGGACGGGTTCGCCGTTCTGGATCAGATCGAGCCGGGCGACCGGATCCGGCGGATCCGCATCTGGGACGGCGTCACCGCACCTGACGACTAATCCGTGGGAAGAGCGCCCCGTATCGCGCAGACCGCGCGCAAAATGCGACGCTGTGAGCGCCGGTTCACCCGGGGCACTCTTCCCCCGGACGAGCAGCCTGTAGACAGGGTTTCGCGGCGTTCGAGCGGCGACGCATCCCGGCTGAAACGCCCCGCTTCGCGTGGCTCGTCGTTGCACTTCGGTCGCAATACACTCGGTATGCCTCCCTCGCGCGCCTCGTCAGCCGGGTGCCTCGCCGCTCTCGGCGCTCACGCCACCCCGTCCACAGGCTGCTCGTGCCGCGAATCGCTGCGCGATTCACACCACCCTTTTCCGCGGGGAGGGGAAACCCCTCCCCACACCCCACCCCTGCGGCGCTACGCGCCGCACAGGCGCCTAACTCTGGCTTCGCGACCTCCTGGCCCGGGACCGCCCGCAACATGGCACGCACCAGTTCCTCCGGCGGCGGTTCGATCATGACCGAGGTCGAACGGGCCTCGCCCCGTTTCGGGCTGGTGGCCGTGGACCTCGACGGCACCCTGCTGAATTCGCAAAAGGAGATCTCCGACCGGAATCGGACGGCGCTCGCCCGCGCGGAGGCGGCCGGCGTCGCATTGGCATTCATCTCCGGCCGGCGTTTCGCCGAACTGGAACTCCTGACGGCGGGCCTCTCCGGCGCTGCTTTCCGCGTGGGCCACGGAGGCGCCCTGATCCGGCGGGGCGGCCGGACGATCGCCGAGTTCCCCCTTCCGAAAGCGGCGGCGGAACGGGCCGCTCGCGCCGCGCTGCGGCTCGAGATTCCCGCGCTGATCAGCGAGCGTGACGGAAGCGTGCGCATTACTGCCCATTCGCCGGTCACCCCCCGGGTGCAGCGTTACCTGCGGACGGTTCGGCCCGCGCCCCGCTTCGACCCGGATCCGACGTTCGTCGAGGATCCCCTGCACCTCGTCATCGCCGGCACCCCCGAGACCTGCCGCGAGGCGGAACGCGAGCTTGCGGAGGCGCTCGGGGACTCCGTCAGCCTCGCCAGGACCGAGTACGCAGCCTCCCGGCTCGGTCTGCTGGATGTCCTGGCGGGCGCGGCCAACAAGGGCACGGCACTCGCGAGGATCGCCGGCGAAGCCGGGTTGCCGCTCAGCGCCACGATGGCGATCGGGGACAACTGGAACGACCTGGAGATGCTCGAAGCCGCCGGGGTCGGGGTGCTCATGGGGAATGCGGAAGCGGGGCTCAAGACCCGAGGCTTCGAGAACACCGCGTCCCACGACGAGGACGGAGTGGCGGCCGCGATCGATCGACTGCTGCTTTCCGTATGAGCTTCGAGATCCTGGGGAGGAGCGGGCGCGCCCGCCTGGGCCGCCTGGCAACCGCGCACGGCCAGGTCGAAACCCCCGCCTTCATGCCGGTCGCCACCGGAGGCGCCATCCGGGGGCTGACTAGCGCGGGCGTCGCCTCCACCGGGACGCGCATCCTGTTGAGCAACGCCTGGCACCTGATGCTGCAACCCGGAGACGGGAGGATTGCCGCCCTCGGCGGCCTGCACCGGCTGATGGCCTGGGACCGCCCCATCCTCACCGACAGCGGCGGCTATCAGGTGGCGAGTCTCGAGACGCTCCGGAAGATCTCGGAGACCGGCGTCCACCTCCGCTCCTACCGGGACGGATCACCCCACGACCTGACTCCGGAGAGAGCCGTCGAGATCCAGCGGAACCTGGGTTCGGACATCGCGATGGTGCTCGACGAATGCCTTGCGCTTCCGGCGGCGCCGGACGAGGTCGTCCGCGCCGCCGCCCGCAGCCTCCGCTGGGCCGAACGCTCCCTGGTCCCCGAACGGGCTCCGGGCCAGCTTCTGTTCGGGATCGTCCAGGGCGGCACCCTCCCCGACACGAGGCGTGAAAACGCTCGGGCCCTGCTCGCCCTGGGTCCGCCGGGAGAGGGGTTCGACGGGTTCGGCATCGGCGGCCTGCTGATGGGAGAGCCCACCGAGGACACCCGCCGCATCACCGCACTCTCCGCGGAGGTTCTCGGCGAGGAAAGACCCCGGTACCTCATGGGGGCCGGTCTGCCGGCGGACCTGATCGAGTCAGCCGGGCTCGGAATGGATCTCTTCGACAGCGTCCTTCCGACACGGCTCGCCCGCCGTGGCATCGTCTTCACCTCCGCCGGCCGGCTGAACGTTTCCCGGGCCCCCTACCGGGACGACACGGCCCCGCTCGACGGGGAGTGCGAGTGCCTCGCCTGCCGCGACTACTGCCGCGCCTGGCTGCACCATCTGCTCCGCGCGAAGGAGCGGATTGCCGCCACCCTGCTCAGCGCGCACAACCTGACGTTCTATGCCGGACTCATGGCCCGCATCCGCGAGGCGATCGCCGCGGATCGCTTCGCCGAGTTCCACGAAGAGAACCGCCACCGGTGGCGTTCCGAGGGAAACGTGAGGTAGTGGCGCCGCGACCTTCTTCGCGCGGCCGGAGCCTGCTCCGGCCGCAACATTGGAAGCGCATCCTGGCATTTATGGCCGTCACCGCCGCGGCCTGTGGGGACAGCGGGAGTACGCCCGTTCTCCACCCCGATCCGTCGCCCCCTCGCCCTGAGGTCGAAACACCTTCCGGCCCCGACCGATTCACGCTCCAGCCGGGCTCGCACGAGTTCACGTTCCGGGAGGAGCGGCCGATCCTGGTCCGTTACCACCTGCCCGACGGCTACACGCCCTCGACCCCGATCGTCTTCGTCATGCACGGCAACGGGAGGACGGGCGAGTCGTACTTCCGGACCTGGCGGCAACCTGCAATCGACTACGGGTTCCTGCTGATCGTCCCCGAGTTCGGCGCTGAGAACTACCCCGGGTCCCGCTCGTACAACCTGGGCAATGTCTTCCCCGGAGAAAAGCCGACCATCCGGAATCCCGAGTCCGATTGGACGTTCACGGCGATCGAGGATCTTTTTGACGTGATTCGGAAGGCGGCGGGCAGCACCCGCGCCGCCTTCCGGATCTATGGCCATTCGGCGGGCAGCCAGTTCGTGCACCGGCTTCTGATGACGCGGCCCGATGCGCCGGTCGAGCGCGCGGTGGCGGCCAATGCCGGGTGGTACACCATGCCCACCGAGGACGTGCGGTGGCCCTACGGGCTGGGGGGCTCGGGGTTCGAGGTGTCGAGTCTGGCCAACCGGTTCCAGCAAGACGTGACCATTCTGGTAGGCGATCAGGACACCGACCCGAACGATCCGAATCTGCGCCGCACCCCCGAGGCGCTGGAACAGGGGCCGCATCGCCTCGCACGCGGTCACGTCTTCTACGAGGTGGCGCGGTCAGCGGCCGAATCTCTCGGGGTACCCTTCGCATGGGTGTTCGAGACGGTCCCGGGCGCCGGACACCGGAACAGCCAAATGATGCCGCGAGCCGCTGCAATCCTGGCCCGGTAAGGCGCGCGCCCGCATACGAGGGAGTTCGAGACTACGGTTGCGCGACGCACGGATCCGATCAATGGAGTGCGGTTTCGCGGGCCTCACGGGCCGCGGTGCCGGTATGAAGACCGGCGTTCCCTACGCCTCGTGCGGTGAACGTGGGTGTCGTGGCGTGGTCTCGCGGCCTGCGGCCGCAGTGCCGGCCCTGGGGGCCGGCGCTCCCAGCGGCGCGGAGCGCCCGGCGGTTCCTGGATGGAGCCTCTCGGAAACAGCACTCACGATACCGAGCCCAAGGCGCTTCCTGGCCCCATCCGGGACCGCTCAACGTAGCTCGACGTGGTATCCTGCCGGACTCGGTGCCCGGCCCGCTCTCCCGAGGGGGATGCGGGTTTTTTCACATCAGAGTTTCTGGGGAGCCGAATCCTGACCATGTTTCCCACCCTGCTCCAGGCGGACCCGGCCGGCAGCCCGTTCGGCATGCAGATCGTGCTGTTCGCCATCATTTTCGGCATCTTCTATTTCATCGTTTTCCGTCCCATGCGCAAGCGCCAGCGGGAAACGGAAGCGATGCTCCAAAGCCTCGAGCGCGGCGCCCGGGTGGTGACGACCGGCGGCATCCACGGGACCATCGCCGGCATCCAGGGTGACATCGTGCAGCTCAAGGTCACCGAATCGGTGAAACTCCAGATCTCGAAGAGCGCGGTCGCCAACGTGATCGACAAGAAGCACTGAGCGGCAGCAGGACGGCAGTTCCAGCAGCGACACCGTGGCCAGACGTCTTCGCCTCAAAGGAGTCCTGCTCCTTCTCCTGGTTGCGGGGCTTGTCTATGTGGTCAACCCCCCGCGCGACACCATCACGCTGGGTCTCGATCTGCAGGGCGGCATCCACCTCGTCATGCGGGTCCACACCGAGGACGCGGTACGGGTCCTGACGGACGAGACCGCCGAACAGTTCGCGGAACGCCTCGACAACGAGGAGATCGACTTCGCGGACATCGAAACCGAAGGATTGGGACAACTCACCATCCTGAATCTCGACGATTCCCGCCTCCGGGAAGTCCGGGACATCATCGCCTTCAGCTGGCCGGGGTGGGACCTCCGGAGCGTCGGGGGGGACGACTGGTCGTTCAGCCTTCGCCCCAGCGAAGAGATCGTCGTCCGCGAACAGACGGTCACGCAAGCGATGGAGACCATCCGCCGCCGGGTGGACGAGCTGGGCGTCGCGGAGCCGGTCATCACGACCCACGGAAACACCGGCGACCAGATCCTGGTGCAGTTGCCCGGCTACGAGGACGTCGCGCGGGCAAAGGAGATCATCCAGGCCACGGCGCAACTCGAGCTGCGGCTCGTGCAGGCGGGGCCGGCCCTCGACCAGGCGCTCCT
>LXNJ01001509.1_pt1 | contig 13701 bp, 10 predicted proteins | sample 809081 | NCBI WGS metagenome assembly LXNJ01 (sample SAMN04870510, study PRJNA318959) | sponge metagenome | biome: sponge; feature: marine sponge reef; material: water | host: Petrosia ficiformis | place: Greece: Milos, Mediterranean Sea | collected 2013-05-29 | depth 5-7 m
GATTAGCGCCTATATCGATCAATTTAGTAAGTGAGTTGGTAACTCTAGCTCGTGAGGACTGAAGAGTTGGACTTGCTCTCCTGCACGCGTGGCGTAGACCACAGCGAATGCGAGAACGCCTTTGACGTACTCACGCGTCTCCCGGAATGGAATGATCTCGATAAATGACGGTACATCTTGTACCTCATAGTCGCGTAACCATGCGTAAGTTCGGTGCTTGCCTGCGTTATATGACGCCGCGATAAGGACGCGATTGTCCGAAAACTCTGATGCGAGTTCTGCGACATGTAACGAACCCAGCTCGATGTTTCTACGCGGGTCCAACAACGAATCATTAGAAGGCCGAGAGATGCCGTGGTTGCGGGCAGTCGCACGCGCGGTAGACAACATCATCTGCATTAGACCTCGTGCGCCAGCCCGGGAGACCGCTCGGTGGTTGAATGCACTTTCTTGTCTAGATAGCGCTAGTAGGAACGACAATGGAACGTCTGCAACGAACGCGCCTTTTTTAAAGTAGCTCAGGAAAGGTGTCGGAAAGCGGACTTCAAGAAAGTTGAGCATCTCGCCGCGATTTGCTGCGAAGATCGCCTCATTTGACAATCCAAATTCGTAAAACCACTGGATCATGACCATCTTGTCTTCGTCAGTCAGCGTTTCCTCAAACTTCCTCCATTCTTGACGACCGTTCACGGGTTCGTTAACCGCGAAGAACTCCAACACCATGCGCGCGTGCGGATCAGCGGCTAGTTTCACTTCACGTTCCGTGTTCTGGTGATAGTGTTGCTCATTCAGGCTGACCGGTATGTCTAGGTCTTGTGCCGCGAGAAATCCGTAGTAAGTTCGCTCTTTGGCAAGTGACGTTAATGATTCCTTCCAAGTGTCCCGCTCGAGCGCGCGATCAGTAATCGCACGCCAATAACGCCATTGGTATTTGGCAAGTTCGGCCTCTGGGAGTTGCTGAATCCAGTAATCTGCCTCGTGCCAAGCACGCTTTGAGATTGCGGTGTGGATAACCCGCTCAAGCGCTGGCGTCGAAATTCCGGTTCTGTGCGGTAAGCCGATATGTCCTTCTAGTCCGAGCCAAAGATAGAGTTCACTTACTGAGACCGTCGTCTGGATCTCGTCGAATTCTCTCGCTTGACGATGCTGTTGCCACACAGAGAAAGCTCGTGAAGAATCAGTTCGCGCGAGACTGCTCAATCCATAAAGGAGCGCATCGTTTCCCCACCGATTGTCAGGGAAGCGATTCAGATTGACTACGATTCGCGGGTCACGCCTTGCCGCGTACATTAACTCCGCACTCGGTTTAACCTCATCTGACATGAAACGCATGACGTATCGACTGAGTTGATACTGGCGCGCATCCAGTGCTTTCTTCATGCGTTCCCACGCAAGATCCGAAGAAACGCCACCATCCCGAATCCATATCTCAAACGCGGGATCACAGGACTTGTCTTGACTCTTACCGACATTCCACAGATCGGGTAGGATGGAATAGGCTGTGGCTTTATCCCCGGTTCGGATTAAGGCTAATGCATAGCGGCATTGCGCAACAATGTCGCTCGTAGGTTGATAGTGCTCCACGTAGTCTTGCCACCTACCTCGAGCTGCTTGGGTTTTTAGCCACTCAGCCATGAAGCGGTCGCCAAACGTGAATTGACGCATTTCGTCACGAAATGCTACGGCTTCTGCAGCGTTAGTTTGGCTTAATCGACTTAGAGTGCGCAGGTAGTTGAGGTAAGGGACGAGAGGGTAGTCGCCAAGTTCGGCAACGTGCGTCTCGAACTGATTTATGTCATTCGCTCGCAGTGCGGATACAGCGCGTTTGTAGAGTGCACGATCCTCGTACCAACCTGCGTACGTACCAGCGCCGTAGCACGTAACTATTGCTAACAGCGCTATCGCAAAGGCTCGGCGATTCCAAATGACTCGTTGCCTCATGTCGTCTGTGCGGTGCCTAATTGACAACGCGAATCTACACAACGCATTTGGATGAGGCGATAACACTTGGCGAGAGTATCGGTGGCAAGAACGTAAAAAGCGATACATCCGTGTACTCAGTCTTGCAGAACTTGAATGCGTCAAATCCGTCGACGCATATTTGCCGATTTTAGTCCTCTGAGCGTCAATCCTGTTCTTGACTTGTGATGGCGTCGGGCGTGTGGAGAGACGTCATGACAAACATCGTACGACCGCTCGTGCTACCGCTGAGCGAGCCGCGACCGTTCGAAGTGAGAACAGGCAGGCTAGTCGGTGCTAGGATTCTGCGTGCGCATTCGCTTGTGCGCCCACTCGCACCGCAATGATGTCGCACGGCGAGCCATGTAAGACGCCATTTGCGGTTGAACCGAAGAGTAGCGCTATTCCGTGACGTCCATGCGATCCGACAACGATGAGATCTACGTCATTCTCCATCGCGAATCGATGAATCTCGCGCTCCGGTCTGCCATAGACCAAGTGTTGATGGTCGAACGGAATTCCGTATTCCCGGGCAAACGCTGCAATGTAAGCCTCGGTTTGGTCAGTGATGGAATCCTGAACCGCCGAGACGTCCATGGGTATATCACCGCCGTACGAGAGGGTGATCGGTTCGATAACGTGGATCAGATGTAGATCTGCTCTACTCAACTGAGCGACTTCCTTGGCACGATCAGCGACAAGCTTGCAGTCATCTGTAAGGTCAACTGCGACGAGTACGCGGGAATATAGGCTCATGACGTCGAAATATTCACTCGTTTGCATTATTGTAAATTGCCAGAGATTGCAGTGACATAGATTGATTTGACGTTCCAATTAGCACGCCACTGCGGAATCGATTCGGACGAAACCACGTTGCTCCATAACGTGCAACGGATTCGCATAAAAGGATCCCGATCGATGCGACTGGTATACGTTCGAATTCGTTCACTTCATGATGATTTGCGCAACAAGAATTTAGAATCGGCGTCGTATGGGTACCGTCTGCCCGACCGAGGTGACCTTAAATTGGATTGGTTGATAATCGCATTGGTGTTACTAGTGGGGTTCGGCGGCGTGGCGTATGTCATGCCATCGAAGTTCCAGCGGCGCGTGAGTCAACTGCGGCTGGAAGCGCGCAAGCAGGGGATATTCACTTCATCCAGATCGATTCCGGACCTTGACGCGGACCCTGAGGATCGGGTTACCTCAGGAGGCAAGGTCCGACAGCGCGAGAATCTATCTGTCGTATACGACCTAACCTACCCCAGCTCAATTTCCAATCCGCCAACGTGGCATCTTGTGCGTTATAAGAAATCACAAGTGCCGATCCCTGGTTGGTTGCTGCGCGACAACAATCTGGTAGGCGTGCAGCTCTCGGATGCGAGCTATTGGGCAACGGTCGCCGAATACATCGCAGACATGCCTAAATACTGCCGAAGCGTTGTTAGTCATAACAGTGGAGTTAGTTGGATTGGGACGGAATCTAAGGACGCCGTTATTGAGGACAGATTTCTAACTGAGCTCACTTCGTCGCTCGAATCCCTGAGGGATTTGAATCTCTCCATCAGCGCAGCTAATGAGAACCATGAGGACACGGAATAGTGTCACATTTCCATATTCGTTCTAAAATCGCGCGTGTTGTTTCCGATTAATCGCGTGACTCACCAATTGACAAAGTACAGCGAGTGTAGTTTTTAGATAGGATGCCTAAGCACTTAGTAATCGTTGAATCGCCAGGCAAAATCAAATCCATTGAAAGGTATTTGAAGAATTTCAGACTGCCGAACGGAGACGGTCAGTCAACCTCTATAGAACCTGAATCATTCAAAGTCGTGTCGAGTTTTGGACATGTGCGCGACTTGCCTTCGAGCGGATTGAATCTCGAACCAGAGAAAAACTGGAAAGCGAATTACCAGCTTCTCCCAGACAAACAAAAAGTTGTTGAAAAGCTTCGGCAAGAAGCCAAGAACGCCGCATTAGTTTTTCTTGCCACGGACCTCGATAGAGAAGGGGAAGCCATCGCGTGGCACTTAAAGGAGGTTATCGGCGGCACCGACGATCGGTTTGTTCGTGTGGTGTTCAACGAGATCACAGAATCCGCGATTCACAAAGCGTTCTCTGAACGCGGCCACATCGATGAAAACCGCGTAAACGCGCAACAGGCAAGACGGTTTCTAGATCGTGTCGTTGGATACAAGCTGACGCCGCTGCTCTATCAAAAAATCGCGCGAGGTCTCTCGGCTGGACGCGTCCAAAGCGTTGCGGTTCGCTTGGTTGTGGAACGCGAACGCGAGATTCGTGCGTTCAAACCGAAGGAGTATTGGGACGTCTTCGCCGACCTGCAACGAGATGAAGATGGAGAAACGAGACGCTTTCAAGTACACCGTCAAAACGACGCAAGTTTCGAGGTAAATTCTGAAGAAACTGCTGACGCAGTATTGGCCAAGATTGAAGTGTCAAGTCCGACCGTTTCTTCGATCACGAAACGGAACAGTGAGTCCAGACCGAGCGCGCCTTTTATCACGTCAACACTGCAACAAGCCGCGTCTAGTCGGTTTGGATATCCGGTGGCTCGCACCATGAGACTAGCTCAAAGCTTGTATGAAGCCGGACTAATTACGTACATGCGAACCGATTCAACGAGTATTTCTGACGACGCGCGACAGAACGCAGCTAGGTTGGTGAAAAGCAAATTCGGCGAAGCGTATCTGCCAGCGAAACCCAATCAATATAAGAGCAAATCTAATGCACAGGAAGCACACGAAGCGATTCGACCGAGCGATGTGAACTCTGAACCTGATGCAGCTGCGTCAGCATTGACTTCACAACGTATGTCGAGTCAGGATCGCGCTGCAGCTTCACAGTTGTATGGATTGATATGGCGTCAATTCATTGCGTCACAGATGACGCCTGCGAGATATGAGAATACGACCGTTAATGTCAAGGCGGACACATTCGAGCTTAGGTTAAACGGCCGTAGGACACTATTTGATGGTCACACGCGCGTCTCGGCGGCGACGAGGTCTGACAATGCAGAACGGGATTTACCGCAGTATCGCGAGGGCGAGGTCCTCAAGTTAATCGGGCTTGATAAGAAACAGCATTTCACAAAGCCACCTGCGCGCTTTAGCGAAGCTAGGTTGGTGAGCGAACTAGAACGACGTGGAATCGGGAGGCCGAGTACATACTCATCGATTATTTCAACGATAAAGGATCGCGGCTACGTGAGTGTGCGCGGACGACGCTTCTACGCGGAACGGATCGCAGAGGTTGTCACCGACCGCCTCGTCGAGTGTTTCAACGAGCTGCTCAGCTACGAATTCACCGCGGAGATGGAAGGGCGGCTAGACGAAGTTGCGCTTGGTGAGACTGGATGGTTGGATTTGCTCAATGAGTACCACGACGACTTCGCCATCAAGCTTGACACCGCAAGTGACAAAGATGCGGGGATGCGTCCGAATACGCCCATAAAGACCGACATCCCGTGTGAGAAATGTGGTAGACCGATGACCATCCGTGTCGCTGGTACGGGTACTTTTCTTGGTTGCTCGGGTTATGCGGCACCACCAAAAGAACGGTGTCGTAACACGATCAACTTGGTATCTGATGAGAACACTATCACTACGGCGGCTGACGACGAAGCCGATGCCGACGAAAACGAGAGTCGACGACTTTTGGCGAAACGTCATTGCGGTATTTGCGGTAGTGCGATGGACGGTTACATGATGAGTGAGGCATTCAAGCTTCATGTATGTGGCAACTCGCCGACGTGTCCAGGTTATGAAGTCGAGCCTGGCGAATTCAAGATCGCGGGCTACGACGGACCGATCGTTGAGTGCAATAAATGCGGTCACGACATGCAGCTTAAAACGGGACGATTTGGAAAGTTCTTTGGCTGTACAAATGAGACTTGCGATAACACTCGCAAATTGCTTAAGACAGGTGAGGTGGCCGCTCCACCGATCCATATGGACGAACTTCAGGTTCCCAATGAAGAGGACTACTTTGTGCTGCGGGAAGGGAGCGCTGGGATTTTCCTCGGTGCAAGTAAGTACCCGAAGGTACGTGTCATTCGTCAGCCTCGTGTGAAAGAGTTGATTACACACGCAAACGAACTTGACCCGAAATTCAGCTACATGCTGAGTGCGCCTCACGAAGACGAGAAAGGTAATGACACATTCGTCCGTTTCGCACGCAAGACGCGCGAGCACTATCTGTCCTCAATGAAAGGCGATAAAGACACTGGGTGGCGCGCGTATTACAAGAACGGTGCTTGGGAAGCCGTCAAACCCACGCCGAAAAAACGGAAATCTACTGCAAAGCGGAAGATTTCTAAGTAGGAGCGAACTTCCAGCTAAGAAACACGAGGCGTCTCGAATGTGACGCCTCGCTGAAGTCAGTAGCTGATTTTTAGAAAGGCTTGTCTATAGCCGCATACGAATCAAACCGACGCTAATCCCTTCAATCCGTAAATCGGGTGAAGATTCGTCGACCTTGATCGTCTGATATTCCTTATTAGCGGGGATAAGGTGGATCTCGCGGTTTTCATGGTCGCGTTTGAAGCGTTTGACGGTGACTTCCTCCTCTAGACGCGCAACAACAATTTGATTGTCGTGCACCTCGTGCGTTTTGTGTACCGCAACGAGGTCACCATCGAAGATTCCAGCTTCGATCATGCTCTCGCCTTGAACGCGTAGAAGATAGTCAGCGTGAGGGTCAAACATCCCACCCGACACAAGACTTTCCCGCTCGACGTGCTCTTCCGCAAGTATTGGCGAGCCTGCGGCAACACGACCGATGATCGGAAGATACTCTTTCTGGAAGTCCTTGACGATGATTCCCCGTGAGGTATTTCGTTGCAGCTGAATAAATCCTTTGCGATCGAGTGCACGAAGATGTTCCTCGGCTGCGTTGGGTGATCGAAATCCGAATTCATCCGTGATATTGCGACGTGTAGGTGGATAACCGTTGTCCTGACGATACGTCTGAATGAAGTCGAGCACCTCAGCCTGACGTTTTGTGATGGATTTCAAATCGAACCTCTCATTTAGTTGTTAGGACGTTCAGGTATGTAAATATACCCATTTAAATTGGTATATGCAAATGGGACGACGTTTCGGTACTCAGTACAACTATCCATTTAACGAATCAACCTCTTCGCGTATATGCATATACATTAATATCAAACCTATCCTAGAGGGATCTTCGAGACCTAGCCTAGATCGTCTGACTTCTACACCGTATGCAAACGCCCCACAACACAACGTTGGCGCGACACATGACATCTAGACCTATTAGACCGAGGCGACAACGAGCGAGTCAGACCGATGCTCAATCCACCGCACATGGGAGAGCTCATTCGCAATAACATGATAGAAGAGGTGGGTTGGAACGTGGCTGAAACCGCGGCGCATCTCGGTTGAGCACGTGGAACACTCTTACGTCTACTCAATGGTAACTCGGGGGTATCGTTGAGAATGGCATCGGCGCTTGTGGATATTGGATGGGGTACAGCCGATCACTCGACGCGGATGCAGGGGAGTTACAAGCTTGTGCACATCCGACCGGACTCACACATTTGATTAGAGTAGCGTGCGTAATTCAGGTGCTAACTCCGCTAGTTCGGCCGTAGTCAATCCTAGATACGGTCCTCCCAAAGGTCGGAGCCAACGAGAGCTGTAATAGCTATTCAACGCTTTCCGATGCTGGTCTTGAGTCGTGTTAGTTCCGCTGTTGTGCCATAGTGCTCCGTCAAGAAGCAACAACGACCCAGCTGACATCTCCACAACCTCGTAGTCCGGGTTCTGCGACACAGGTTCCAACCATGTGTGACTTTCCGGCACGACTAGAGTTGCGCCGGTCTCTTCCTTGAAGTCGTCGAGTGCGAGTAGTGTGTTGACCGCGAGCGTTGGATGTGGTCGCGACAACGGGTAGAGCACGTCGTCTTGATGAAATTCGCGTGGACGCTCTCCGGGTACGACATCTTTTAGCATGCAATAAGCAAATTGGATTGTGCCACCCCAAATTCCTGCGTAATCCTTTTCGGACTCTCGTGCAAGTACCGCTTCAACAATAGCGACGACAAGTGGGTCACAGTAAAGATCGTCGAATGCTCTCGTTTTCTTGAACAGGCCTTTGCACAGCCGACCGTTGACCTTACCTCGAACACCTTCTTTCTGGATGGGCGATACCTCAAAAAGCGTCTCGGCATCTTGTTCAGCCTGAGTAAGACGCTCATCTGATATCAGTCCCTCAATGATTGCAAACCCTTGTTCGCGCATTTGGGCGACTGCATCTGCAACTCGGGTTTCGAAGCTCATTTAGCGTACAACGCAAAGTAGGACATTGGAAGGCGAAATCATAGGTACGACTAACTATCGCGCGAACGGCGAATGCAATAATCGCTCACAATTCGAAGTTATGGGTTTCAAAGACCCATCTAATCTGAAGAGGACATCAGAATGAGCTGGCAGCAGGACGTCGAGGAACTCAAGCGGCAGATCGCCTTCTCAAAAGAGCTTGGAGGAAAGGACAGTGTTGACTTTCATCACGGTCGCGGAAAACTAACGGTTCGAGAACGAATTGCATTACTCGAAGATCCTGGCACATTCCATGAAATCGGTGCGATCGCCGGTACGGCTCAGTGGGAAAACGATCAAGTTAGCGCGTTGAAACCTGCCAACTCGGTTATCGGTACAGTCAAAATCGACGGACGCAAGATCGCGGTGGCTGGTGGCGATTTCACGATTCGGGGAGGCGCTTCTGATGCCGCGGTCGGTAATAAAAGTGGCTATGCCGAGACGTTCGCTTTACGCGCCAGGATTCCCTTCGTTCGACTACTGGATGCGACGGGTGGAAGCGTGCGATCGTTTGAACAAATGGGTCGAACTTATCTGCCTGGTAACGCTGGAACCAATATATCGGCGGAACTTCTTCAGTACGTGCCGGTGGTATCCGCTGTACTAGGTTCGGTAGCAGGGCTTCCAGCCGTACAGGCATGTCTCTGCCACTTCAATGTGATGGTGAGGAATACCAGTCAAGTTTTTGTCGCTGGGCCGAAGGTTGTGGAACAAGCAACCGGCGTATCGATTAGTAAAGAAGACCTAGGCGACGAGCGGATTCAAGTCAAGAATGGTGTGATCATGAATCTAGCAGAGGACGAGGCGGACGCAATTCGACAGATTCGCACGTTTCTCTCGTATCTCCCGCCAAATGTTTGGGAAGAGCCTCCTGTGCAGCCAGCAAGAGACGATGCTGAGCGACGCGATGAGTCATTGCTTTCGTTGGTTCCACGGAATCGACGACAGATCTATGATCCTCGACACATCTTGGATGCGGTGTTGGATCGGGACAGCTTCTTCGAGATCGGTGAGTATTACGGTCGTGCCAGAATCACGGGACTTGCGCGCGTCGATGGTCACCCGGTCGGTGTGATGGCTAATCACCCGAAATACAACGGTGGTTCAATGGATGTCGCCGCCGGAGAAAAGTCGATTCGCCTGATTGAACTGTGTGACATGTTCCATTTACCGCTCGTGTACTTTGCTGACGAACCTGGATTCTCGGTAGGCGTAGCACAAGAGAAATTAGGGATTGTTCGCGCGGGTGCTCGGATTGTGACCACGCTCGCTCGAAGCCAAATGCCCTACATCTGTTTTGTGGTACGACAGCTTTACGGCGTTGCGGGTGGGCTGCATCAGAGAGGCGGCGATACGTTGTACCGTCGCTATTGTTGGCCATCGACGCACGGAGGCTCAATGCATATTGAAGGAGGCACGGCAATCGCGTACAAACGGGACATTGAGGCAGCGGCCGATCCAGACGCTAAACGGCAGGAGATTGAGGCGCGTTTGCAATCCATATCGTCGCCGTTTCGTAATGCGCACGCCTTCGGCATCGAGGAGATCATTGATCCACGCGACACGCGACCGTTACTCGTCGATTTCGTTCATGATGCTTGGCGGGTTGTTCGTACCCAACTTGGGACGAAAGCCGGTCCCGCGTATACGCCATAACGATTACACGCGCGAGTTGAATTACCTCTGGGATAATCCGAATTGATTAACTGCTTCCTTCGGTAAACGACATATTGTTAATGCTGTTGAGTGTGCGCGTGTTCTCCCCGGTTCGTTATTGCATGGCAGTCTGTGCCTCGATGTTGCTGATTGGGTGCGCACCGAATTCCACGTCTGAAACCGAGGAACCGTCGACGTTGGCTCACGTGATGGACCCTTTGCTAAATGATGCGTCCGAAGTTTTCTGGGATTCGGCTGGTTTTATCGACACCTATGAGGGTACCACCGATCTCACCCCGACGACCGAGGAAGGATGGCAATCGATCATCGAAGCGGCGGACGAGATCACGCGACTCAGTGCTGTGCTTCAAGAAGAACGCTATTCGTTAAATCGACCAGCTTGGAATGAGCTCTCACAGATGTTGGTCGTCGCCTCCGACCGTGCACGTCAATCCGCTCATGATCGCGATGGCGCGGAGTTGTTCGAGGCGGGTGCACAGCTTTACCAGGTATGTGTCGCCTGCCACCAAAGTTTTTGGTCGAACAATCGATTCTCGATCACTGAGTCAGAAGCCCAGTAGTTCGACGCGATTGCGAGCTCGCTGAATCTAGCTCATCGTCTCGCTTAACACTTCCATATTAGGTTCGGTACCCCAACCTGGACGATCAGGCACGCGCAACATGCCATCAATGAATTCAGGCGCATAGGTGAAGACGGTGGCATCTGCTTCGACGCGATCGATATCCGTTTCCATGATCTTGAGATTTGGTACAACGCTACAGAAGTGTGCGCTCATCATCGTGGACAGATGTCCGTAGTAGTTGTGTGGAGCTACGTTTACTTGGAAAGCATCAGCCGCCGATGCAATCTTTAACGATTGCCACGCACCGATCCACGGAACGTCGATGATTGCTACGTCGAGCGCTTCGGCTTGAAAGTACGGCAGATATTCGACGAGCCCGGTGAGAGATTCGCAGCCGCTGATCGTAAAGGGGCTTTGTTGTCGGATGGTCGCGAGTGCTGTGGGATAAGGCGTGTCAATTTCAACCCAGAAGATGTCCAAGTCTTTTAACGCACGCAGAATATTCAAATATCCCTCCGTACGTGCGTTGTAGTTCAGGTCCAGCAGGATGTCAACGTCTGGACCACATCCTTCGCGAAAGGCTTGCAGATACTCGACTAGACCGTCCAACACGTAGCGCGGTGGCGTCCGGGACGGATCGTCGTTGCGATTGAATCCTGGCGACCAGCCAACAAGACCATCGTCGGTCTGGCGAAAAATATTGGTCTTCAGCGCAGTGAATCCTTCGTCCGCGACTTCTCGACCCAATGCGCGTACATCGTCGAGATTGCGTACTGGCGTGCGATATGTGTCAGGTCGAGAAATCCGCCAAGTACCGCAGTGCGACCAATACACGCGGATGGCATCTCTGACCTTTCCGCCGAGGATTTCGTAGCACGGTACACCAAAGTGTTTTGCCTTGGCGTCTAGGATCGCGTTTTCGATCGCGCCGATTGCACGAGGTAGTACACCATAAAGAGACTGCCTCGACGTCGCTGCGAGTCGTGCATAGATTCCTTCGTGATTAATCGCATCCTGGCCAGCTGCGGCGCGGCTAATGTGGTTGATTGCGGTGGTTACGCCAACGGCATCGAAACCTTCGTCGTACTCACTCCAGCCAATGGTGCCGTTTTCTAGCGTAACTCGCACAAAGTGATATCGGCGCCAATCTGCAGGGCAATGAAAGGTTCTAATTTCTGAGATGTTCATTTTGACTTAATTGACTTATGAATGGGTTCGCCACGCGAGACTTCAGCACAGTCAAACGAGCGACAAGCCGACAAATTAAACGTGGGTCGGGAAGAGCAAACTATGAAAATTAGAGGGGGACTTTTGTATCTAGCGTGCCCTTCGACCTTCTGATCTGAGAAACAGTACTTTGAGTAAACCGCGCCTAATCATTGACACGGACCCTGGGCACGACGACGCGATCGCATTAATCCTTGCACATCACTTTGCAGACGTAGTTGGGATCACCACGGTTGCTGGTAATACGACGGTCGAAAATGCCACGAAGAACGCGATTCGTATTTGTGATCTGTTAGATGTCTCGACACCTGTACATAGTGGCGCATCCGCGCCACTAGTCGCTGCGCCAGATTTTGCGAGCGAAGTACATGGAGACGATGGATTGGGGGGTATTCAGCTACCCGAACCTTCACGAGCAGAAGCCAGTGATCGCGCGATTGAGTTCTTGCTTGACGCGGTTGAACCTGATCTATGGGTCGTTGCCATCGGACCATTGACGAACATCGCGCAGGTTTTAAATCGAGATAAGTCATGGTTTGAAAGGGTCGCCGGTCTCTCATTGATGGGTGGTACGACGGGCGGCGGAAACGTGACTGCAGCTGCGGAATTCAATATCTATTTTGACCCAGAAGCTGCTGATGTCGTGTTTCGCGCGGGAGGAAAGACGCTGATGAGTGGTTTGAATCTCACGCACCAAGTCCAGATTTCAGCAACTGAACTAGAGCACGTAGTCAAATCGTCACCTGAAAGTCTGCGTACCCGATTTATTGATCAGAACTTCGCGCGGATCATTGAGAGATTACACGACCTGACTGGATCTCCCGAAGTTGCCATGCACGACCCCTGTGCCGTGCTCGCGGTGACGCATCCAGATCTATTCGAGTTCTCGCCGAGGGAGGTGAAGGTAGAACTTACCGGTTCGCATACGCGAGGTATGACCGTCGTCGACGAACGGCTACGTGTCGTGCGGGACCTGTCAAAAATAGAGGTCGGGTACGGTGTCGATGCGCATGCTGTTAAGAGTTTGATTTTTGAAGTGCTATATGGTGACGTAAGCGAACCAGAGTGAACTGAATTTAGCAGGCCGAAATAAAATCGAGCGCTCTCTTTTATTCGCTAGGCTCTATGGCCATTCAACGTTTATTGATCGCAAATCGCGGTGAAATCGCAATACGCATCGCTCAAGCTGCCAGCGATTTAGCGATTACTTCGATAGGAATTCACTCTACCGACGACGCACCAAGTCTCCATGTAAAGTCGGTCGATGAGGCGTATGGACTCGAAGGCACTGGCGTGTCTGCTTACCTTGACATCGATCAGATCGTCGCCGCTGCAAAGGAGATGAACTGTGATGCAGTACATCCAGGATACGGTTTCTTAGCCGAGAGTGCGAGTTTCGCTACTGCTGTTGAGGACGCTGGGCTCATCTTCGTGGGACCGTCCCCAGCAACACTAGCGCTATGCGGAGACAAATCCGAAGCACGAAAAACTGCGGTTGACGCGGGCGTTCCAATCGTACGCGGTACGGATCATGCGACATCGCTCGAGGACGTTTTGGATTTCTTCGATTCGCTCGGACCTGATAACGCGATCATGATCAAAGCGATTGCGGGTGGTGGCGGACGTGGAACTCGAGTTGTGACGGATCGTGACGAGATTGAGGCTGCCTACGAACGCTGCCAGTCAGAAGCAGATTCCGCGTTTGGCAATGGTGATCTCTACGTTGAGCAGCTGATCGAAAACGCAAGACACATCGAAGTGCAAATCGTTGGCGACGGACAAGGACATGCGGTTGATTTTCACACTCGCGAATGCAGCGCGCAGCGCCGACATCAAAAACTCATTGAAGTCGCACCAGCGTTTGGTCTACCAGAAGCGACACTAAAGGCAATTGAGACGAGCGCAGTCAAAATCGC
>LXNJ01001510.1_pt1 | contig 13680 bp, 6 predicted proteins | sample 809081 | NCBI WGS metagenome assembly LXNJ01 (sample SAMN04870510, study PRJNA318959) | sponge metagenome | biome: sponge; feature: marine sponge reef; material: water | host: Petrosia ficiformis | place: Greece: Milos, Mediterranean Sea | collected 2013-05-29 | depth 5-7 m
GCTCTTGCGCGCGAAGATTGGACGGCTGCCGTTGAGCAACTTGAGAAAGCTGCGGTTTTCGCGCCGAATAACGGGCAGATCGCTTACAAACTCGTAACTGCGTACCGTCAAACAGGTGACCAAGCGAAAGTGGATCAATGGTCGCCGTTGGCGAATTCATCCATGCAAGCTCCGCCTCTCACGGACCCTCTCATGGTTGAGTTAGCGGGACTGAGCCGCAGTGGGCGATTCTTTAGTCAAGCTGCGGATTGGGCGTTCCAGAGAGGCGACAAGGAAGCCGCCCACGACGCATTATTGCAAGCGACACAGCTGGAACCTGAGAAACTTGAATATGCGTTGAAGTACGCGGCATTTTTAGAACTTACTGGTGAGTTGGATAAGGCAGCGGCGGAGATAAAAAGATTTCTCGCGATTAGGGAAGATGCGGCGAGTGCTTGGTTCTTTCTCGCGCGACTGTTTCGTGATTCAGAGGATGGTGAGAAATACCTTCAAGGGCTGGTCGCAGTGCAGAAAGCGGTGGAACTCGACTCGGACGAAGACCTCTACCGTACATTGGCCGCGGCTATGTCACTTCAAGCTGCTTTGTATCCTCACGCTCAGGAGTACTACATGCAGCTAGTCGAGCGAAACCCGTCGAACCCATACTTCTACTATTGGTTTGCGCTGTCGCGATTAGCGGAGAGACACTGTGACGGTCGTGAGGCGTTGCAAAGAGCAGTCACCTTACGTAGCACTTGGGGAGAGGCCCACGTAGCGCTCGCACGTGCCGATGCCTTTTGTGGTGATCTCGTCGCCGCTGCACAACGCTTAGACGCCTTGGCACAGGCTGCTGCGGATCGTGACATTCAATCCGCACAGGCGTATGTCGCCCTCTTACGAGGAGATTTAGAAAACGCTAGACTACTTGCTGAGCCACTACTACCTGATCCAGACGCGCGCATGGTCGTGGATTCAATCGATTCGAACGCCAAACCTGATCGAGTGTTTGCTGACAATTCAAGCTGGTGGATTCCGCCTGAATTAGTGAACTGACGACTGTGGATCGCCGCGGTTGTTCACCACCGTATAAAACTCGGGGCTAGCCCTGCGTGAGTCTCGAATTTGCTTACTGGACTGTTTCGCCGTCCCCGCGTATTAGTGTGTATAGGCCGTCTACAGTGAACATGCCAAATATCTCAGATTTACCGTCTTCCCATATAACCGTAACGTCCGTGAGTTCGGTCGCTGCACCGGTGCCGAAGTGAACGTGCGGATCATGTGCTGAAAGGTAGCTACCGTCCGTTTGAACGCGTTTGGTCAGGATTCTCTGCCCAAGAGTTGCTGTGACTCTAGCGTTGTAGGCATCCCTCTCATACTTATTTAGAACGCGGAAGCGAACGCTTCCCGCTCCGGCCTCCCGAACGCTTACGTTCATCAGCAGTGATGCTGGTGCGTCCTTGTTGACGACGACCAAGTCTTGTCGACCGTCTCTATCCAAATCTCCAATCGCCGTCCCGCGACTCGTGTGTATCACGGGTTGTTTGGTGCCGCCCTCTGGTGACACCAACTCGAAACGGCCGTCACAAGTACCACGATATAAAGTATTCGGTTCCTCGAAATAGTCGAGCTTCTGTAGATCTTCCTCGTCGTGATATACGCTGCCGTTTGCCTGATATAGGTCATAGCAACTGTCGTTATCCAGATCAGATGCGATCAGTCCAAAACGCGTGTAGCGGCGACTGTGTGCACCTAGACTCACAACGCCAGTTGCGTCGGTGAAATAGGTGCCTTCGTTGCGAAAATACGAATCGGTTTGCTCTTCAATGTTCACCACTAGGACGTCAAAATCAGCGTCACCATCGAAGTCTGCAGTTGCGATTCCCATGCCGGCTTTCTCGATGCCGTGATCATCCATCGCAGATCCCCAGTACCAAGCATCGTTGACGAAGGTGAAGTCTCCTTGATTGATCCACAGCTGATTGACCATCGAATCATTAGCGACAAATATGTCCACCCATCCGTCATTGTTGACGTCTACGCTAACTACGCCTAAACCGTTACCGAATGCGGCAGCTAAGCCTGCTACGAGTGAACGATCTGTGAATGTTCCATCGCCGTTATTGCGAAAGACTCGATCCATCGCAGCGTAGTTGTGTAGTGGTACGCAGTAGGTCTCAATGTTGGTGGCGTAGCAGTCCAATGCTGTTGACGGATCCCAATGTAGGTAGTTGGCGACGTATAGATCTAGGAAGCCATCTCGATCAAAGTCTGCGAACGAGGCCGCGGTCCCCCAGCTCTCGTCACCAACGCCTGCGATTGTCGTTACATCGGTAAATGCGCCAGAGCCATCGTTCTGAAGCAGTGTGTTCCTACCCACGTTTGTGACGTAAATATCCACGTCGCCGTCGTTGTCATAGTCACCCGTAGCAACACCCATGCCGTAACCTGGATCGGCGTGATCGTCGAGTCGCTCCGATTTGCGAAACATGCCATCACGTTCATTGAGGTAGAGTTCATTACGGCGCGAGTCGGGTTGTTCGCTGTGAAGGAAGCCACTTTGGATGAAGTAGACGTCCAAATCCCCGTCGTTTTCGACATCAAGTAACGCGACCCCGCCACCCGTGATTTCAGGTAGGTGGAATTCGCCGTTCGCACCGCTGACATGGGAAAACGTCATCCCTCTAGTAGTCGCGGCCTCGTCAAACCAAATGTTGGGTGCGGTATGTGTGCCACTCGGTTCTTCCACGCACGAAAGAACTGTCAGTGTGGAGCACAGCACAAAAAAAAACTGGGTTGCGGATTGGTAGTCATTGAATCGAACAAACGAACTTCGGAGAGAGGTCATTCGTTCGGCGTGTTTGCGTTGTTTGAATCTAACGGAGCTAGTGCGCGAACGCATTCCGAGATACCTATTCGAGCCTTTTTGTGATGCTCATCAAGTGCGAGCGCAGTTTCAAATCTCCTCATCGCATGATCACAAGATCCACGTTCTCCTAGAATCACGCCAGCGTAGTAATGGACGTTCGGTGCGGTAGAGTCGAGAGCGATCGCGGCTTCGAGACTCTCTAATGCACCATCAGTATCGCCGAGACGTAGACGCACGAATCCAAGTTCTTGATGTGCGATTTGAAGTTTCGGATAGATTTTGACGACGTGTTCAAGGTGATGCGCGGCGTTAACGTTGTCGTCTCGCCGTTGATACAGAGAAGCCAACAGCAAATGCGACGGATAGTGCACCGGTTCGAGCTCAATTGCCCTTTTGAGGTGCTGTTCGGACTGATCGAATGCTTGTTTCTGAAAATAGGCTAACGCGTAGTGGTATTGCAAATTGAAATCGGGCGCAACTTCTGAATCTAGTGCTTTGAGTGCGAGCAAAGCGTCATCGACCAAGCCGCTTCCGAGCATCAGTTCGACGTCGCGCATACGTTCACCTTTGCCGCGTGTGTGTTCCCTCATCTCAGCCAATAACGGATCATCAAACCACATTGACTTGGCTTGGGTTACATACTCAAGATACTCGCGGGATTTTTCTTCGTCGCCTAATACGCGCCATGTGTCGCTAAGTAACCGAAACGCAACTGGATGGCTTGTACGAGTCACGACCGATCTAAGAATCTTGAGCGCACCCGAATGATCTTCTAACTTCAGAAGTGAGCGAGCAGCACCAAGTTCTGCGGCAGGACCGGCGCCAAGCTCAACCGCGCGCGCAAAAGCATCGTTCGCGGCCGCTGGTTGGCCGCGATCCAACAACCAACTTCCGAGCCTGACATACAACGCGGGGTACGCGTCGTTTTGTTTGATCGCCTCCTCCGCAACTTCTATAGCGCTCTCTAAATCACCATTCTTCTGTAAGCGTAAGGCGAATAAATATTGCCATTTGAACTGATTGGGATATTTAGTTACGGTGGTTCGATACGCAGATTCCGCCGCGTCGTCGAAACCATTCGCGTCATACGCCATAGCCAAGCGACCGATCGCTTCGCTACTCGAATCACCTTTTGCCACCTTTTCGACTAGGGTAACGATATAGTCTCGGAGAGACTCGTCAGAAATGCGTGAAATGACAGACTTTGGTAAGGGATCGTATTGAGAGTTACTCGATTGTGCCTCTTTGCTTTCAGTTGTGCAAGAGATAAGGAGCAATAGGATGAAGAAAGTGGCAGCGTGACTGACTACCGAATTGGGGTACTCGTGTCTTATCAATGCCTTCAGACACATTCGATTCACGCGATTTCGGCGTTGCGATGAGATTTTAAGAGCCGATAGTGAGAGGAGCCAATCTGAACAGGTATGTTGCATGTCATAGACTGAGCGAGTTGGGATTAATGCTTGCGTCTGAGTTCCCGCGGTTCTACGTGGATCAGTTCTCGCGACTTCTCGAGCAATGATTGGGTGGATTTGACAAGTCGTGCATTCGCGAAACCGCTGATGCCACCAAGCTAAATTGCTTGCGATGCTCTGATTAATGGACGAATTCGCGGCGACAACGACTCACCCATTGGACAACAAAAATGAAAAAAAGTAGCGTTTTCTCTTGACAAATGAGCTTGAAACATTTAGAAACACCACTGCAAAACTCCGATTACTTGTGTGAGCTGGGAAGGTCACACCTATTCGGGGCGGACCTTTATGAAAATAGAGGTAGAAAAAAGGGGAGGAACCCATGCAGAATCACTTCAACAAGTGGGTGTCACTTGTCGCTGTTGCAGGCCTCATGTGGTCTTCTGGCGCGTTCGGGCAGCAAGCCGATGACGCAGAAGAGGACGAAGAGGAAGAAGCGGAGGAAGTGGAAGAACTCATCGTGACGGGGTCTTTTATCCGTCGCGATAACTTCGACTTACCATCGCCAATGCACGTGACAGACGAGCTCGATATCGAACTCGCCGGCACACCCGATATGGGAGACATCATTTTCGACCAAACGTTCCAATTTGGCGTTAACGCCAATGCGGCTCCGTTTGAAGGTGACGCCGCCGACGACCAACAGTGGAACCAAGGTTCAGAAGTCTGGGCCAATATCCGCGGATTGGGCGCGCGCGCCACAATGACGATGATGGATTCACATCGACTACCTGCTGATACCAATACTTGGGGACGTCGGACTGGTGTCGATGTAACCAACACTTACCCGCAGATCGCTATCGGTCGGGTCGAAACGATCCTAGATGGTGCATCCGCACTATACGGTGCGGAAGCAGTTGCTGGTGTTATCAACATCATTCCGAATAAGAATTTCGAAGGGCTACGTATCAACTACAACAACCAAATGGCTTTGCGCGGCGGCGCACCGAATCAGGGGTTGTCGATGCTTGCGGGCGCACAAGGTGAACGAACCAAAGCTGTGTTCTCGTTGGAATTGCGAGATATCGGTCAGATGGCTCACACTGAGCGACCTGAGTACATCGTTGCTTTGCAAAACCCATGGAATAACCGAATCGCTCCTGGATGGTCTGATGCTGGCGGACGAAGTAACCCATCAGACTGGCGCGTTCCAGTGCGTAACTCCATGGGCGAACGAAACTTCGGAGATCCGCCTGCAGATAGACTGTATGGTGCAGGGAACAGACTTGCAGACTCCTTGGGCACGTTAGGTGATGATTGGCGTCAATTGGAGTCGGGTGAATGGAGCAACTTATTCCCTGATCCCGGCTGTGGCTATGGCTTCGGCGCCGGGTATGACGATAACGGAACCGTGGATGAACGTGTCGTCCTTGACGGTGCTGATGTCGAAGTTATTGACTCCAGGACTGGCGAACCGGTCGTGCAGAACTGGCAGTGGCTGAAGAACGACTATGACAAGCGAGGAAGCTTCTTAAATGGGATCTTGACCCCTTGGGGCGGCGGTGGTGCCTGTCGGAACATCATCTCTGACATGCAGGACATGCAAGCGGAATCGGACCAATACAAAGGCTATGCGTTCTTCGAGCATGAGTTCAATGATTACGTGAGCATTCACGGCGAAATCGGTCTGACGATTCTTGATTACTACACACGTGACGTGACGGGTGCCTTCGACGAAACGCCGTCTGGCGTGTGGTACGGCAACCGGGTACCGATCGCGATCGGTTCTAACCCGGGTAATCCATTCCGCGCGATTGCTCATAACACGTGGTATGACCCTGCGATGGGTGCCGTGTTTGGTGATGGCTCCGCGATACCTGCTGACGCGCGTGCGCACCCTGGGTTTACGACTGACCTGAAGGATCTGAGTTGGGTCGACTTGAACGGCAATGGCGTGTACGACTACGGCGAGGAACCGGGCGAGCTGTACGTCTTTGCACAGGATGCAAACGGCGACGGTATACCTGATCGAACTTGGGATTTGTCGGATGAGACTAGCCTAGATGGTAGCGTTGACGAGAACGGCGAACCGATTCCCGATGGAATTCCAGACGCGGACTTCAATGCTCAACGAATGCCAGAAGCGCGAGTTATTCTGCTAAGTGCTGAGACGGATTCCGACAATGACGGCATCCCGGATCGCTTTGACGGCGACTTCGCGGAAATGGGAAGCGGTGGTATCCGTCTCTTCGAAGATGTCCGAATGCCAGATGGCGACCTAAACGTCCATCCGAAGCAGACGCACAACCTAAATATCGAGTGGGCTGATCTTGACGGTCACGGAATTGGGATGTATCAACGACGCGCGCAACGCGACAACATCCGATTACGTTTAGGTTCTGAGATTCAGATTCCTGACACGACATGGATCGTAAATAGTGACTTCGTCTATGCTCGAGGCAAACGCGAACGACAGTATCCTGAACCGCAATGGTGGTTGATGGTTGATTCGCTACGTTGTCAAGGTGGCGGTGACGACCAGAATCTGGAAGCTTGCTGGAACCCCTTCAGTACTTCCTATTTGGCACACACGGCAGACGGTCAGTTCATCGGGGATCCTTCAAATAAATTCCCGGATGAGGACGATCCAGGTTGGACACCGGCAGACGCTGAAGCGGTCAACACGGAATTTGAAAACCGGAACGCAGGTATTACCATGGAGTACAACCTGCAGACGCTAGGGATGGATTTGTTCGATCTAACTGCGTCGAACTCGAATCTCTTCTCGTTGCCGTACAACGACGCGCCTGTTGGGTTTGCGATCGGTACTCACTGGCGTGAAGAGACGGAAGAATATCGGTCCAGTGTGATCAACCAATCCGCACTTGGTGGCGGTAAGCGTGGATTCCGCGTAAGTGGTCAACGCTCGTCGGCTATTTATGCCGAGCTGCAGTTGCCACTTATCCAGGACGATCTCCTAGGTGATATGGAAGTGCAAATCGCAGGTCGATATGCTGAAATCTTCACCTATGGTGTCATCGGGCAACCTGGTGAGGTTACGTTCACGACGACTATTCCGAAGATTGCAATGCGTTATTCCCCAACCGATTGGTTGGCGATTCGCGCGAGTGCGACGGAAGGTTTTGTGACGCCTGGTCTGTATGCGCTATTTGGCGAACCAGGACAATACGGTGGACAACGAGCAATCGGCACCCCGGCGCCACAGACGGTGGGTGACTATCTCTGTTACAACTTCCCGGAGCTAGCTTCTGGAGATGATCCCGCGTGTCTATTGGAAGGGATGTCGGTGGTTGCACCAAACGTGAATGCGTTTGCAGGTCCGAACTCAGACCTTGGTCCGGAGTTCTCAGACTTGTGGAATGCAGGGGTCTCGTTAAAGTTGCTTGATGGGACGATGGTGATCGACGTCGACTACACGAACGTCGTATTTGAAGGCAAAGCCGAGCAAGCAGGTGCGGCACGAAACGTCAACGTCAACGAGATTGGTATTGACGAGTGGTACGCCGCACGGCAATGCCCAGGACCTGGGACGCCATTGAAGTGGTTTGATCCGACAAACGTGACGGAAGCAGAACATCCATGGTTGTTTGAGGAAGATCCTGCTGACCCGACCGGTCCAGGGCGTCTCATTTCGCCGCTTTCCTACGTTGAGCTATACCCTGAAGAAGCCGCATGCAAAGTTCAAGCGGCCATTGACTGGGTTAACTCTGGTGCGAAAAACGGCCAAGGTGAAGGTGGTACTGGCATCGGTAACGCGCGCGTCGTACGAAGTCGGGGTGCAACGGGTCTTGGTTTGACAGACGTTGACCAGCCTTGGCTGCAGCAAGGCAAACAGACGACCGAAACAATCATCTATGCGTTGACGTACACGTTTGACGCGGAAGACATTCCTATGATCGGCGGCGACTATGGCACATTTGGTTTAAGCGCCAGTGCTACGCAGCTGTTGAGTATGAGAAACATCTTGTATAAGGATGATCCCAATGTCCCGAATGAAGCTGAACATCCGCTTGCGGGCGTTGAGATCGAGGGCGTCGGTAATCACAACCAAGGTGGTGGCTCGTTTACCATCGGAGGTTATAACGATGGTGGTACGGCGTCAATGATGGATGCGTTAGCGCCTGCCCCAGAATTTCGTCTCAATGTAGGCTTACGTTGGTTTTACAACGACCACACGTTACAGCTGAGTGGCCGATGGCATGACAGTGTCACAACGCTCAATGCTGGTTGGGATGAAGCTGTGGAAGCAGGTGTGATTAACGGACGACCGAACGCTGATGGCGTGCCAATTCCAGAATCGGATGCATGTGCACACCGATGGATCTGGCCGCAGTGCAAGATCGACTCACGTCACTACTGGGACACGAGCTACACGTACCGTAGGCCTGACACGCTAGGCTTTAGCGAGATGACCGTGAACGTCGCGGTGAGAAACATCTTCGATACGTATCCTGACCTTGCATTAAGACAACAAGGACATGAGTCCTATCTTGATAACATCATGGGTCGACAGGGATACACTTCGGTGACGTTCTCCTTCTAAAACCCTTTTTTCTAACCTTAGAGTCGGTGATGGTTCGCCATCACCGACTTTTTTATTAAGTGATTGATACGAGCTGTGCGCTTGTCCACTAATTAGTCCGTGAACTACGGGGTCGCTCGCTTGCAAAGTAAAAGAGACGTTATCTACCGCAGCTTTGCGGGATTGTGCCTCTTAACTGTATCAGTCGCACTCGTAGGGTGCGGTCAACCGATTTCAGTCGTAGGGGATCCGGTGAACGCATCTTCGGAGACGCCGGACCCGGAACTACGTCAGTTCCTTGCAAGTTTGGTGAGTGACGTTATTGAGAATCCAAGATCGGCTATGTATCGAGGTCGATTAGCGATGGGTTACGATGCGAACACGTTCACCGATGCTGCGATCTCGACTTACCAGCAAGCAAGACAGCTCGATCCCGCAGACGTTCGATGGCCGTATTTAGAAAGTCTGGCACAATCGTCTCAGGGTCGGATTGAACACGCAGTTCAGTTGATGGACGAAGCCATTCAACTAGACGCTACCTATTTACCGACCTATTTAGCGAAGGGATTTTGGCTTCTCGATCTTGGCAAATACGCCGAAGCATGTGAAACGTTTGAGCAAGCTGAGGCCGCAATTAGCCGTATAGATGAGAAGGTGCCGCTGGTGTTAGGCACGGCGCAATGCAAACTCGAGTTAGGTGACATAGATGCTGCAGTCGAGAACATAGGAGCTTTACCTGAAGAAGGTTTGTCGCCGTATGCAGAGCTCGTTCGCGATAGAGTAAAGCGAGCAGGAGGGAATACGCCGATCTTTGAAATCTCGGACGAGACTTCCAACAAGCCCGTCAAGATATCGTGGTCCGATCCGATTGCCGGTGCGGTCATTGAATTTACACGGGGTTTAAGTGGAGAGTCCATACTTGCACAAAACCTAATTAATGGCGGACGCGCACAGGATGCACTATCGCTTCTTGAGTCGCTGCAGGAACGTCATCCAGGTGAGCCTCATCTCATTGAGCTGCATAGCGCCGCATTAACTAGATTGGGAAGACCTCACGAAGCAATTGACGTGTTGCGGGAAGGGTTGAGTGCATTCCCAGACGAACACCTGCTACCGTTCAATCTTGGGCTGTTGTTCGAATCAGTTGGGCAGCTAGCCGACGCATTAGAACACTACAATCAGACGATTGAACGAAAAAACGATTTCGTACCAGCGTACGACGCAAAAGCTAACTTGCTCGTAGCGCAAGGCAAGGCAGGATTGGCGCGGCAGACGTTGGAAGCTTCACTTACTCACCGTGTAGCTGATGCCAATACCTATTACGTGCTCGGTGTAATTACAGGAGGCGAAGGAGATTGGTCCCAGTCTGTTTCGTATTTGTCGAAGGCAAATTCGCTAGAACCTGACAACGTTGACGTACTGGCGAGTCTTGCGTTGAGTCTTAGTGAAATGCATCGCTACGAGGACGCGTTGGTCGCCATAAATCGTGCCAAAGCAATTGATCCAAACAACGCTAAAGTGGAGCGTGCCGTTACGACGCTCATCGCTAGTGGCGTGTTTCGGTCAAACCCATAAACATCATCGCGGTGTTTCTTGCAACGGGTGTTTCTTGCCCCGAATGAGCAGTGCAAAGGAATCGCGCTGATGTTTGTCGTTGCTATGGCGAGGTACCCGTGCAATCGAGTATGAGCGCACAGTTGACCTTTAGAGTGTAATAACGCAGCACATGAACCTGCAGTTTCTCCAGAATATCTGGCAGAGCGAGGCGCTTCGCGGCGCAATCGCAACGGTACTTTCCCCGGTAGGGATTGGTGTTAGCGCATTACTTGCAGCGCTATTACTCATCAGTTGTGCTGAAAGTGTTGAGTCACGCGCGTTAGCTTTAGCGAACGTGGAAACCGTTGAAGCAGACGAGAAAGTACAACAGAAAGTCACCGAATATCAGGCGCGCGTTCGTACCGATCCAACGGATCCGACTGCCATTGGCAATCTAGGCGTTATTTATGAGCTGCATGGCTTCTCCGAAGAAGCGCTTCTTGCCTATGAATTGGCTACCACACTTCAACCGGACGAGTTTAGTTGGCCGTATTACCACTCAATATTGCTAGCGGCAAGATTCGATCTTGAACAAGCCATTGAAAAGGTCTCAGCTGCGATTGAGAGAGACCCTGAATACGCACCTGCATGGCTCCAAAAAGGGAAATTCTTGCTAGATAGTAGTCGATTCGACGAAGCACTTGCGTGTTTTGAGCATGCGGCAGAAATCTCGGATGATCCGTACACGCAATTGGGGCAAGCGCACGCGCACATGGGATTGAACGACCCCATAGCCGCGCTCGCAGCGATTGCGCGAACGGGAGAACTAGAACAACACGTCAATGTACAGCGATTGCGCGCGAGTGCACTAATTCGGTCGGGCGAGAGAGAGCTAGGTTCGAAGTTGCTCAGCGGGTTGCCGAATGCAGCGCCGATTCGATGGGCAGATCCGGTCGCGGAGAGAAAGAACGAACACGCCGTAGACCACCTGATCGTTAAGCTTTCACAATCAGTCCGACTCATTCGATCAAGGGCATTCGGACCAGCTCTTCTACTGCTCTCAGAGTTACGTGACGAGCACCCAACTAACAAACATGTTCTCCACCTTCTTAGTAGTGTCTACGAGTTGCGCGGTGAAGCAAACCAAGCGCTCAAGATACTAGAGGAAGGCATACAACTCCATCCTGACTTTTATGTTCTGCGTACCGGAGCAGCGAGTTTGTTGCGAGCTCAAGGAGACCGTGTAGGTGCGGTTCAGCAACTAGATAAAGCTATCGCGATTGACCCGAAGCTTCATTGGGCTTATTCTCAGAAAGCACAATTGTTGATGGAAGAGAAAAGATGGCTCGAAGCGAGCCACCTGCTCGATCAGGCGATCGGTCTGAAAGACGACGATGCCGATCTCTACACCTACCTTGGGATATGCATGGGGTTTATGGACCGATGGCCGGAGGCGGCAAATCTATACCGAGTAGCTACGTCTATCGATCCGAAACACGTACCGGCTTACATTAATTTAGCTCGAGCGGAAACGATTTTGCAAAACGAAGACGAAGCGCTTAAAGCGCTAGATAGTGCGAAATTACACGGTGCCAGCGCGGCGATGCTAGCGTCGGTTGAGGAGCAACGAATACGAATCAAACGCATGCAAATAGAAACCGTAAGTCAGTGAAATTTCTATCAATCGTTGTATCAACGGTTCTTTTCGCCGCCTGTGCTGAATTCGATAGCGGCACGTCTCAGATTGAATTGGTGGATGAAAGCGAGCAGCGCGGTCTTAGCTACACATACCTCGCCGGTGGAACGGCTAATCATCGATTACCAGAAATCATGGGTGGCGGTGTGGCGCTGTTTGATGTGGAGCAGGATGGCGACTTGGATGTTTATTTCGTACAGAGTGGATCACTCGACGAACAGCGGGAAGATCATGCGAACAAGCTATACGTAAACAACGGTTCCGGTCAGTTCGATTTGCTTGAAGCGGGCGATGCATCAAGGAATCTTGGCTATAGCATGGGAGTTGCGGTTGGGGATATCAATAACGACACGTTGCCAGATTTATTCATCACACAACTGGGTAGTAATGTCCTACTGTTGAACGAAGGAGAAAACCAATTTAGAGACATCACGGAGAGTGCTGGGTTCCGACTCGAAGATTGGTCAACCGCTACTGCATTTGCAGACTTCGATCGAGATGGTGATCTTGATCTTTGGATTGTGAACTACATTGAGTGGAGCGAAGCGATGGAGCCGGAGTGCTATCAAATGATGCTCGGTAGTCGCGATTACTGTTCGCCGTCTCACTACAACGCACCGGCGCAGGACCGCGTTTTCCGTAATGACGGGGATGGCCGTTTTGTCGAGGTGACGAGGTCAGCTGGAGTATTAGGCTCTAAGGGTAATGGCTTAGGAATTGTCACCGTTGATTTCAATGATGACGGATTATTGGACGTATTAGTTGCCAACGACACATCACCAAACAATTTGTGGCTAAATCAAGGAGATTTTCGGTTTGTAGACGAAGCAGCGGTATGGAACTGTGCGGTTGATCAGCATGGCGTTGCGCGAGCTGGGATGGGGGTAGTCGCAACAGATCTTGATGACGACCAAGATCAAGACGTCATGATCGTACATATCACCACTGAGCCGGATTACGTCTTTCGAAACGAAGGTGACTATTTCCGCGATATCACCGCTCAGGTTGGCTTGAGCATCTACACGCAGCGCTATACACGCTTTGGCTTGATTGTGGACGATTTAGACAATGATGGCTGGTTAGATGTATTCGAAGCTAATGGCGCCGTTACAAGGCTGTCGAAACCACACAAAGGCGATAAATTTGCGGAACCAAATTCGCTCTATCGAGGGACGCCAGAAGGTAGATTCGAATTGATCGAACATTCGGATGCGATTAATACGAGCCGCGGAGCTGCGGTTGGAGATGTTGACGATGACGGACGACTCGAGATCGTTCTAGTGGATAGAGACCAGCCAGCCAAGCTCTTGGTCAACCAGTCCCATTCGACAGGTCGTTGGTTGATGTTTGACGTGCGCGATAGCGCTGGTAAGCCAGCGATCGGAGCTTCCGTTTCGTTGGAGATAGGCGTGCGAACTGTTACTCGAGTGGTACAACGCGCAAGTAGTTACCTATCTTCGAGAGACCCACGTCTTCATTATGGACTTGGGGATGCAGACTCAGTGCAAAACGTAGTCGTGCGATGGCTCGGTGGGGCGACGCAGCGCTTCGATTCTTTGGACGCAAACCAAATCGTCTCGGTACGAGAAGGAGATTCTTAGACTTCTCGTTCCGGTACGTTTCCTTTATCGTGAACGTCAAATAT
>LXNJ01001511.1_pt1 | contig 13667 bp, 10 predicted proteins | sample 809081 | NCBI WGS metagenome assembly LXNJ01 (sample SAMN04870510, study PRJNA318959) | sponge metagenome | biome: sponge; feature: marine sponge reef; material: water | host: Petrosia ficiformis | place: Greece: Milos, Mediterranean Sea | collected 2013-05-29 | depth 5-7 m
CGAAGCCCACGACGGATTCGAGCGCGAATACGTTGAACCGGCCCTAGACAACTACTGGCGCGGCAAGGTCGCCGGGGAGGCACTTCCCGGAGCCTAGTCGATCACCTTGTTGATCGGATACTCCACGATCCCGGTGGCACCGGCCTTCTTCAGTTCCGGAACGATGATGCGGACCTGCGTTTCCTCGATGATGGTGCTGATCGCCACCCAGTCGGGATCGGTCAGGTGCGAGATGGTCGGGTTCTGCAGCGCCGGCAGGATGGCCGTCACCGCGTCGAGATCCTCGTTGCGGACATTCATCATGAGCCCCACCTGCCCTTCGGCGGCCAGGCAGGATTTCAGCATCAACGCGATGTTGTCGAGCTTGGTCTTCTTCCACCGGTCGCGACTGGCTTCGCGGTTGGCGATAAGACGCGGCGTGCTGGTGAGGACTTCCTCGACGATCCGCAGGTTGTTGGCGCGCAGCGAACTGCCGGTCTCGGTGATCTCCACGATGGCGTCGGCGAGGCGTGGGGGCTTCACTTCGGTCGCACCCCAGGAGAACTCGATATTGGCCGTTACACCGTGGCGGGCCAGGTGCGAACGAGTCAGGTTGACCACTTCGGTGGCCACGCGCTTGCCTTCGAGGTCCTTGACGGACCGGACCGGCGAGTCGTTCGGTACGCAGAGCACCCAGCGACTTGGCCGCCGGCTGACCTTCGAGAACACGAACTCGCCGAGTTCCTCGACGTCCGCGCCCGTCTCCAGCACCCAGTCGTGGCCCGTGATGCCCGCATCGAGGACGCCCTGCTCCACGTAGCGCGCCATTTCCTGCGCGCGGACCAACAGGCAGTCGATCTCCGGGTCGTCGATCTCCGGGTAGTACGAACGGTTCGGGAAGGAGATGCGGTAGCCTGCCTGTTCGAACAGGTCGGCGCAGGCGTTCTGCAGACTTCCGGACGGAATGCCGAGGTTCAAGACGTTGCTCATGGCGCTACTTCCTGTAGACGTCGGCGGGATCGAATACGCGCTCGGCGATGACCTTGGCGTCGCCCGTGTCGGGGTCGATCTCCCGGAAGAAGCAACTGCGGTAGCCCTCGTGACAGGCGGCGCCACCGATCTGTTCAACCTTCACCAGCACGGTATCGGCATCGCAGTCGTAGTAGATCTGCTTCAGATGTTGCACGTTGCCGCTCTCCTCGCCCTTGCGCCAGAGCCTCTGCCGGGAGCGGCTGTAGTAGCAGACGCGGCGGGTGGCGAGCGTCTCGCTGTACGCGTCGTCGTTCATGTAGGCGAGCATCAGCACGTCGCCCGTTTCGGCGTCCTGGGCGATCACGGGTATCAGTTCGGTCTTCGAGAAGTCGGGGCCGTCCATGGTCAGGGTTCCGCGGGGGGTGCTTTGGAAAGCGGCGCATCATAACAGGCAGCGCACCCCGTTTGGTTGACGTCCGGTCTGGGCAGGGCAGTACGCGACGTTCCCAAAAAGCCCGCATCGGAGTGCTATGCTCGGGGATGGTTTACAAGGGAGGGAAGCCGTGAACGGCTACGATTTGATTGCGCATTGCCTGAAGGCCGAGGGCGTCACCTGGATGCCCTGTTTCCCGGCCAACCCGTTGATCGAGGCCGCTGCCCGAGTGGGCATCCGACCGCTGGTATTCCGCCAGGAGAGAGGCGGCATCAATGCGGCCGACGGCTATGCGCGGCAAACGCGGGGTGCGCCGCCCGGCATCTTCGCGTCGCAATCCGGCCCCGGTGTCGAGAACTCCTTCGGCGGCATCGCGCAAGCCTGGGGCGAAGGTGTGCCCATGGTGTTCCTGCCCGGTGGCGCGGGCATCGGCGGCTACGACGTGTCGCCGAACTTCTCGGCGACGAAGAACTACGCGTCGGTGACGAAACTGGCGTTGTCCATCGACCGCATCGACCGCACCGCGACCCAGATCCGGCGGGCGTTCCACACAGCTCGCCAGGGACGTCCCGGTCCGGTGGTCGTGGAGATGCACGGCGACGTGCTCGGTCAGCAAGCGCCCGAGGGTGCCGCCGAACAGTACAAGCCTTCGACCGCCATGCGCTCCGTACCATCCCGAAGCGACATCAAGAACGCGGTGGGTGCCCTGCTCAAGGCCAAGCGACCGGTTATCTGGGCCGGCCAGGGCATTCTCTACGCCGACGCATGCGATGAGCTCAGAACGTTCGCCGAACTGACTCAGATTCCGGTCATCACGACCATGCAGGGCAAGAGCGCGCTCCCCGACGATCATCCGCTGGCGCTCGGTTCGGCGAACCGCACGGCGCCCAAGGCGGTGTTCAAGTGGCTCGGTGCCGCGGACACCGTCCTCGCCATCGGATCCGGACTGACGCGGACCGGGTTCGGCCTGCCCATTCCGGGCGGCAAGTTCCTGATCCATTCGACGGTGTCCGCCGAGGACATCAACAAGGACTACTCGGTGGACCTCGGCCTCGTGGGCGATGCCAAGCTGACACTCGAAGCCATGATCGACGAGGCGAAGGCCGAACTCGGCGAAGACGGTCGATCCGAGGACACTCGCACGGTGTCCGAAATCGCCGCCACGAAGGCGGAGTGGCTCGCCGAATGGGCGCCGCTCCTGAACTCAGACGAGACGCCGATCAATCCCTACCGGGTGATCCGCGAGATCAACGCGCACATCGATCACGCCAACAGCGTGCTCACCCACGACGCCGGCAATCCGCGCGACCAGATCATGCCGTTCTACCAGGCGCACGAGCCCCACGGCTACATCGGCTGGGGCAAGACCACGCACCTGGGCTACGGCATCCCGCTGGTCATCGGCGCCAAGATGGCGGATCCGTCGAAGTTCTGCATGAACTTCATGGGCGACCTCGCGTTCGGGCACACGGGCCTCGAGATCGAGACCGCGGTGCGGGCCGAGATACCCATCACGACCGTGGTGATCAACAACCTCACCATGGGCGGCTACGACGAGAAGATGCCGGTGGCCATGGCCGAGTACGGGGTCGGCAACCAATCCGGCGACTACGCCGGCGTTGCGGCGGCGCTCGGTGCCAAGTCCATCCACGTGAAGGACGTCGCCTGCATCGGCCCCGCCCTGGAAGACGCCAAACGCGCCAACGCGGAGGGCCAGGTCGCCATGATCGAGATCCGTACGCGCCAGGAGACCCGGTTCTCGACGTACCCGGATCTGCTGGTACCTGCGTGACGGGCTTGTCCCGTCCCGCAGACTCGCCGTGCCGCGCCACACCCCACGTACCGGAGGCAAGATCGTGATCAATTCCGTGACCGGTCCCATCGAAGCCGATCAGCTCGGCTTCACCCTGATGCACGAGCACGTCATGGTGAGTGCCAGCGGCATGTACCGGAGCTACCCGGACCTGCTCGGCCCGAACCGCTTCGAGCGCGCCGTGGCATGTCTGAAGGAGGCGAAGGCGGGCGGCATCGACACCATGGTCGACGCGACCACCTTCGACCTCGGCCGCGACCCGGAACTCCTGCGAGCGGTCTCGGCGGCGTCGGGCGTGAACATCATCAACGTCACCGGCTGGTGGCTCGACGTGCCGCGGTTCATCCGCAACGTCTCGCCGAACCAGATGGCGCGGGAGTTCGTCCGGGATATCGAGGAAGGGTTCCGGGGCACCGACGTCAAGGCCGGGGTACTGAAGTGCGCCGCAGACTTCGAAGGCGTGACGCCGGACCTCGAGATCATGAACCGTGCCGTCGCCCGGGCGCACAACGAAACCGGCGTACCGATCATGGTGCACTCCTACCCCACCGGCCAGGTGGCCCGCCGGCAGATCGCCATCTTCAAGGAGGAAGGCGTCGACCTCGAACGGGTGAAGATCGACCACTCCAACGACACCACGGACACCGAGTACCTGAAGTGGATCCTGGACCAGGGCTGCTTCCTGGGCCTCGACCGCTATCCGGGGCACCTGGTCAGCCCCCACATGCGGACCGTGACCATGAAGTCGCTGATCGACGACGGCTACGGTGACCGGCTGTGCCCGGCGCACGACTGCATCTGCCTGCACATCCTGAACGAGCGTCCCGACGGCACGCTGCCCGACGAGCACGCCCTGGCGCTCCGCAACCCGGACAAGTACCTCTACATGCACCGCCACGTCATCCCGGACCTGAAGTCGATGGGCGTCTCGGACGGCACCATCGACGCCTTGTTCGTCGACAATCCCCAGCGCTTCTTCACCGGGACATGACCGGCTTCTCGTTGACCTGCGGCGCGCCGCGATGGCGCCGTTGGGCGACGAGCGTTCTCATCGCGTGGCCAACGGTCGGAGCGGTTCCCGCGGGGGCCGAACTCGTGCCCCTGTTCCCCGCCGCCTCCGACGAGTTTCGGCAGGGCTTCGTACGCGTCGTCAATCATTCGACCGTCGGCGGCACGGTCGACATCGTGGCGGTGGACGATGCCGGGAACGCGCAAGACGACCTGGCGCTGGCAATCGGCCCCGGCGAAACGATGCACTTCAACTCCGACGACCTCGAGAACGGCAATACGAACAAGGGACTGTCCGGCGCTGCGGGCGCGGGAGACGGCGATTGGCGGCTCGAGTTGACGAGCCGCCTCGATATCGAGGTGCTCGCCTACATCCGCACCGAGGACGGGTTCCTGACCGCCATGCACGATACGGTTCCCGTCTCCGCCGACGGCCATCGCGTGGCCATCTTCAATCCGGGCAGCAACGACAGGCAGGTGAGCCGTCTGCGCATCATCAACCCGGGGAGCACGCCAGCCACGATCACCATCCAGGGTACGGATGACCGCGGCCAGCCCCGCGGCAGCGTCGAGATGGCCTTGGACGCCGGCACCGCGCGCACGCTCGATGCCCGGGAACTCGAGGCCGGCGGGGACGGTTCGAGCGGCAAACTGGGCGACGGCGTCGGCAAGTGGACGTTGGCCGTAGACGCCGACGAGCCCATTCACGCCATGAGCCTGCTGGCGACGCCAACCGGACATCTCACCAACCTGTCCACCGTTCCGGCAAGGGGCTCTCGAACGGTGCCGCTGTTCCCGTCGGCGTCCGACCCGTCGAACCGCCAGGGCTTCGTGCGGGTGATCAACCACACCGATCTCGGCGGCGAGATTCAGATCGCCGCGTTCGATGACGGCGGGATCGAACACGGGCCCGTGACGCTTTCCATCGACGCCCGGGAGGTCGCGCATTTCAACTCCGACGATCTCGAAGCCGGCAATGCGGACAAGGGTCTGTCCGGATCCACCGGCAGCGGCGAGGGTGATTGGCGACTGGAACTGACCACCGACCTCGACATCGAGGTGCTCGCCTACACCCGGATCAAGCCGGACGAAGACGGTGCGAACGCCGACGTGGCCGGGTTCCTGACGGCGATGCACGATCTCGCGCCGCAGGTCGACAATCGCCACCGCGTCGCGATCTTCAATCCCGGCAGCAACGCCAACCAGGCGAGCCGGCTGCGGCTCGTCAACCCGGGCATCGAAGGGGCGACCGTGACGATCGCCGCCATCGACGATCGGGGTCGTTCTCCGGGGAGCGACGTTCAAGTGTCGATCCCCGCTCAGGGTGCGCTGACGTTGGCGGCGGCCGAGCTCGAGTCCGAGGCGGTTGGGCGCGAGGGCGCGCTCGGCGATGGACAGGGCAAGTGGCGGCTCGTTGTCGAAGCCGATCGACCCATCCTCGCGATGAGTCTCATGGAGAGTGCAGCCGGTCTACTGACGAACCTGTCAACGACACCCGACGAACGACGCAGTGGCGCGAACGAGGCCGCGCAGACCGTATTCCAGACACGTGTCTCCGACGCCATCGTCCAGGCCAAGTGCGTTGCGTGTCACGTTCGAGGCGGTGAGTCCGAGCGGACGCGGCTCGTCTTTGCCCCCGCCTCGAATCCGGAGCACCTCACCTTGAACTTCGCCGCCTTCAAGGACTTCCTCGTCGACATCGAGGACGGCGAAGCTCGAATTCTCGAGAAGATCCAAGGCCATGACCACGGCGGCGGCGTGCAGGTTGCCGCCGGATCCGAGGACTTCGGCAACATGGATCGGTTCCTGGATCTGCTGGGCGAGGCCGCCGACGCGGTGACCAACAAGCGTCCCCGGATCGCCTTCATCGAAGACCGGGTGCTCGTCATCGGCGACAGCCTCGACCTGACGATCGACGTGACCGATGGCGACGAGCTGGACACCCATTCGGTGGACGCCGATGTCCCCGAGAACTGCGTGGCCGAGCTGGCCGCAAGCGACGAGACACTGACGCTGACGGGTCGCTTGGCGGGACGCATCGAGGCGACCGTGACGGTGACGGACGACAGCGACGAGGACAATGCGACCTCGGCGGCTCGGTCGTTCATGATCGAGGTCCGACATCCCGCCGCGCCGGACTGGGCGCTGCCGCGCGTTGCGCCCGCCGATGTCGGCGTGGTCGCCTGCGCGGTCGCCGATGTGCTCGACCACGTGTTCACCGACGCCGCCCTGCAAGCCGCGCTCCTGCTGCGCGACGGCGAGGTGGTCGGGGAGCGCTATGCGGAAGGCTACGGCGTGGAGGACCTCGTCACGAGCTGGTCCGTGGCCAAGAGCATCTACAGCGCCGCCGTCGGAGTCGCCATCGACGAGGGACATATCGATTCTCTGGACCAGAAGGCCAGCGACTTCTTCGACGAGTGGCTGGACACCGACAAGGAGGACATCACGATCCGCAATCTGTTGGAGATGCGCGCTGGATTCGCCGACAGCAACGTGTTCATCCAAGTCGACCAGACGCAGTTCTCCCTGGACCAACCCCTCGTCAATACACCCGGCAGCACGTTCCTCTACTCCAACAACAACTCGCAACTGTTCGAGCCGCTGCTGCGGCGCGCCACGGGGATGAACGCCCACGAGTGGCTGACAAACCGGATCCTGAAACCCATCGGTGTCGACGAGACGGCGATTGAACTGTGGCTCGATCCCAGCGGCTCCAACCCGCTGACCTACTGCTGCATCGACATGCGGGCCGACGATTTCGCGCGCTTCGGCGTGCTGTTCGCGAACGGCGGCGCCTGGGAAGGCGAGACGGTCATCGCCGAGGACTACGTCGACACGAGCCTCGCTGCGCGCGTCGGATGGTACGGCTTGCAGTGGTGGGTGCTGAACTCGATCTACCACCTGGGAACCGAGCCGCCCATCGACACGAGCGCCGCGCATGGCTTGGACGGCCAGCACATCTTCGTGTGGCCGGCAGAAGCCATCGTGCTGGTGGTGTTCACCAAGTACGAGCACGAAGCCAGCCAGGGCTACGTCCTGAGCCTGCTCAACTACCCGAACACCTGCTCGGCGCGAAATAGCTGCCCCGGCACCGTCGGCCAACAGGTGCCGACGTACAACGAATACGACCTGCTGAGGCACATGGCGGCGCTACGCCAGTGAGGCGCCGCCTGGGACCGACGAGACCGTAGGGGACGCCCTTGCGGCGTCCCGCGCCGATCAAACGGACGGCGCGGGAAGGCCGGCATGGGCGACGGCAAGCGTCGCCCCTACGGTTCTGCGCAGGTTCGGCTAGGCGGGCGTGTGCGCCTTGAGAAACGCCACGACCGTTTCCACCGTCCCGTCGGCGTCGGGATTCTTCCACGCCTCGACCAACTGCGCGTTGCGTGCAAGCTCCGCAATCTCCCGGGAGGTGGCTTCCGGGTGGTAGGGATCGCTGCCCATCAGCACCAACAACGGCGTCTGGCATGACGCGACGAACTCCCGCGAGACGTTGTACACGAACTGGTGGTCGAACATGTTGCTGCGGAAACTCGTCCACGTCTCCTCCGACACCGATGGCATGGAGGGCTTCAAGGGATTGGCCCACTGATCGAACATGGCGTGGAACAGTTCGCGGTTTTCGCCGCTATCCCCGATGGACTGTTGCAGGACCGCAGACGCGATGCGGTCCGGCGCTCGCTCGATCACGCCGAAGGAATACGGACCGCCGATGCAACCACCCATCAAGTGGGTTTTTTCGATGCCGAGGTGGTCCAGCAGCGCAATGTGATCGGACGTGTAGGTGTGCCAGCCATCGTCCGCGGTGACCGGCGCCTTGGATTGACCCGCGTTGCGCTGATCCATCGCAACCACCTGGAAGTGCGGCGACAGCGCCTCGATGGGATCCCACTCGGATCCCCGCCAGAACGACACGGCAGATCTCATGCCACCCGGCGCGAACAGCAGGATCGGGAATCCCTCGCCGTGGATTTCGTAGTAGAGGCTGACCTCGCCCCGTTCGTAGAACGCCATGTGAGCTAGCTCCTTAGTTCAATACCGACAATCGCCCGCCGCGTACGCTCATGCGGCGGCCACAGAATTCCTCGCTGACCATACCCTGGACCAACTCCGGATCCTCGGTGTTGATCCACGTCCGGGCACCGTCGGGCGTCCGGCACGACACGTGGCCGATGCTCGGCCCGTCGTTGTCGAACATCACGGTATAGGACTCGATCGTGCCCTCCCCCGCGTACTCGGCCAGGCATTCCCGCGATGGCAAACCGGCGATCTCGGCCCTGACGTCGTCGTGCTGGAAGTCCTGCCGGGGCGGTCGGCCCGAGTAGATACCGTGGGCATGCTTGTAGAGATTGCCGCCGTTGCCGGTAACCAGGGCGTAGGCGTCCGGTTTCTCGCGCAACAGTTCCACCGTGCGCGCGATGCTGTGCATCACGTAGTTGTTGAGCGGGCCGCCGCCGAAGGTAAGTCCGCCGGTGACGGTCAGCGGTCTCTCTTCGGGCAGTCCCAATTCCCAAGCGGCGATTTGCACCGCCGACGGGAAGCAACTGTAGAGATCCACGTAGTCCAGGTCGCCGGCTTCGATGCCCGCCAGGTCCATGGCGCGGGTGCCGGTGATGCGAACGCCCGGGGAGGTGTAGAAGTTGTCGCGTACGGACGCTGAGAAGTGATCGTAGCCCTCCACGCCGGCGTGGGGATAGACAAATCGATCTTCCGCGATGCCGAGTCGCCGCGCCTTCTCGAGGGAACACACGACGAGCGCCGCCGCCATGTCCACCGACATGTTGGCGTTCATGAACTTGGTATAGGGAAAGCTGATCTGGCGGTTCTTCGGCGAGGGTGTGCGAATCTCCTCGGCGGTCATGTTCTCCCGCACCCAGGCGTTGGGGTTTTCCTGGGCGACATCGTTGAAGCGTGCCCAAAGCCCCGACACGCGGGCGATGTGCTCGTCCAGGGTCTCGCCGCGTTCGTGGCGCAGCGCGTTGTCGTACATCGGGTAGACCTGGATCGCCCGGCTGATGCCCTTCGCCCGCTCGTACTCGTGGTGCTCGGGTTGCTGCTCGGCACCGAACACGGCGTCGGGCCTACCCGGCGCCGGCGTCTGCGGCAACGTCACGCCCGCGCGGCGAGCCTTCCCGGAACTGTTGCCGTTCTCGGCACCAGCGATCAGCACCAGGTCGAACTTGCCCGCGAGGATATCCATCGCCGTTGCGCTCAGGAGCGCCTGGTTCTGGTTGCCGCCGATCAGGGTGCCCATCGTTTGCGCACGCCGCGCGCCGATTCGCTCGGCGATCGCAGCCCCCGGATTCTCGTAGCTCCACATGCCGCGAACGACCCGCACGGATTGGGTTTGATCGAGGAAGCCGCCGGTACCGGTGTCGGCCTGGGCCCGATGCGCGGCGTGCATCATCATGTCGAGGGGTTCCAGGGCCTCGTCGAGGGACTCGATACGGTTCAGGAACTGGCCGACGCCGACGATCACCGGCGTTCTCGGATTGGGCATCCTTATGGCATGGCAGCGTAAACAACGCATTAGAGTGCCACGTTTGGTCGCGCCGCCGCCACAGGCGACCGGTTGCCCGAGCTGTGTGCCTTGCCAGCGCCCGGCACGATGCCACAGACTTCGCGGCTTTCGGCATCACCCATGCCCGTCATCGAATACAACGGCGTCTACGGCGATTTCGAGTGGGAGATTGTCGGTCGCACCCTAACGGTGTTCAGCAGGTCGCGTCGTATCGGCGTGCTAAAGGTCTTCGAGAACGTCAACGCCATCAACTCGGAGCAGGCGCAATGGTCGGCCCAGGCGAAAATCGATTTGAATCTAGACCTTCTCCACGACCTCGAAGCCGCTAAGATTAGCTGTCAAGCCAAGCCATGTAGAGAGGCAAATGCCCTACACCGACATCCTCTACGAAACCGACGGCCGGCTGGCCTTCGTCACGCTCAACCGGCCGGAGAAACTGAACGCGCTCTCCAACAACCTGCGCGGCGAGGTCATGGACGCCATGCGCGAGGCGGAGAGCGACGACGAAATCGGCGTCATCGTGCTACGCGGCGCCGGGCGGTCGTTCTCCGCCGGCTACGATCTATCGCCGGCGCGGGCGGCCGACAATTTCGACTTCGTCAGCCCCCGCTCCGGCCTGCCCGACACCGGATCCACCCACCCGGGCAAGAACCAGTGGGCGCGCCATGTCGTGATGACCAACTGGATCATCTGGGAACTCGGCAAGCCCGTGGTCGCCCAGATCCAGGGTCACTGCCTCGCCGGCGGCACGGAGCTAGCGACGGTCTGCGATTTCCGGATTTGCGCGGACAACGCACAAGTCGGCTATCCACCGGTGCGCGCCATGACGACGATGGACATGATGTGGACGCCGTGGCACCTGCCGCCCTGCAAGGCCCGCGAATTCGCCTACGTGGGCGACTCGTTCTCGGGTTCCGAAATGGCCCGCCTCGGCTGGGCGAACTACGCGGTGCCGCCCGACGAGTTGGCTGGCTTCACCGAGAAGTTCGCGCGCCGGATGTCGCACGTCGACAACGAGATGCTGATGTACTCGAAGCGCTCGGTGAACCGGCAGTACGAAACCATGGGCATCTACGACGGGTTGCACTCCGGTACCGAGATCCAGGCGCTTTCTTCGGCCCGGGATGCCGCCTCGGAATGGGGTCGCCGCGTGCGGGAGGACGGCCTCAAGGCCGCACTCGAATGGCGCGACGGACCGTTCCGCGATTTCCGGGGTGCCTACGACAGCGCCCCGAAGGACCGTGCGGTGGCCGGAATGGACAAGAGCGCCGCTGGCGGAGGCGGCTCAGGCTACGGAGACTGATTGGGTGCGACTCCAAGGCAAGACCGCCCTGATCACCGGCGCCGCGAGCGGTATCGGCGCCGCCACGGCGGTGGCATTCGCACGGGAAGGCGCCAACGTGATGTGCGCCGACATCGACGCGGACGGCGCGAAACGAACGGCGGATGACGTCGCCGCCGTACAAGCCCAGGCGTCGTCGCTGGCCCTCGACGTGAGCGACGAAGACGCGGTCCGCGACTCCCTGGAGGCAACGGTCGATCAACTCGGCGCCCTTGACGTGATCTTCAACAATGCCGGGATCGGCGGCGGCGGCGACTGGGACCGGACCATCGCGGTCAACCTGAGCGGCGTCTACTACGGGCTCTGCCACGGCGCGCCGTTCCTCGCCGAGCGCGGTGGGGGTGTCATCGTTTCCACCGCTTCCATCGCGGGATTGGTGGCCCTGACCGGTCTCAGCACACCCTCGGACGAACACCAGAACCCCGCAGTCGGGGCTTACGTCGCGGCCAAGCACGGCGTATCCGGACTAACGCGTCAATATGCCATCGCCTACGGGCAACGAAAGGTCCGCGTCAACGCTGTTGCACCCGGCTACATCGAAACGGCGATGACCGCCGGATTGCGGGAGAACCGACAGGCGGAGCGATACTTGCAGTCGCTACACCCCCTGGGCCGCCTCGGGCAAGCCGAGGAAGTCGCCGCCGCCGTGGTCTTCCTGTGCAGCGACGAGGCGAGTTTCGTCACCGGCGTGGTACTGCCGGTCGACGGCGGGTATACGGCGCGCTAACGTGCGCCGACGATTCGAAACAATCCACGACTCAAATCCCTAGCAACAAGGCGGCTGGAGCACCATGACCAAACCCACGATCCGATCCGCAACCCTCCTGGCGGCCCTCATCGTCGGTGCATCGGCGCTCGCCAAACCGGTTCAACTGGACAGCGGGCTGGTCCAAGGCGACGTGGTGGAAGGAACGACCGTGCAGGTGTTCCGCGGCATCCCCTACGCGGCACCCCCCGTCGGCGACCTGCGCTGGCGCGAACCCGCGCCCGTCGCACCCTGGGAGGGCGTTCGATCCGCGACGGCGTTCGGCAACATCTGCCACCAAGGCCCGGCACTCGCGGCGATGACTGGCGAGGACTTGCCGACACGAAGCGAAGACTGCCTGTATCTCAACGTCTGGACCGGCGCCATCGGCAGCGAAGCCAAACAACCCGTGATGGTCTGGATCCACGGCGGTGGGTTGACCCTGGGCTGGGGACACCAACGCGGCTACGACGGCACTCATCTCGCCAAGCAAGGCGTCGTGTTGGTTTCCATCAACTACCGACTTGGTGCACTCGGGTTCCTCGCCCATCCGCTGCTCAGCGAGGAAGCCGGCGTGTCGGGGAATTACGGGCTCAAAGACCAGATCGCAGCCCTGGAATGGGTGCAGCGCAACATCGAGGCCTTTGGCGGCGACCCGAACAACGTGACCATCTTTGGCGAATCGGCAGGTGGTACCAGCGTTCACGCGTTGATCGCGTCCCCCCGATCGAAAGGGCTTGTCCATCGCGGCATTGCCCAGAGTCCCTGGGTCACCGGCAGCAACTACGCCCATCTCGACAAGGCTCTGCCCACGGTGGGAAGCGCCACGAAGAACGGTCGGCAATGGGTCGATACGCACTTCGATGGGATCGACTCGTTGGCCAAGTTGCGGGGACTGGGTGCCGAAGATCTATTCAGGGCCCAGGAAGCGGGCTACGCGGTGGCCGTGACCGTGGATGGCGATTTCATGCCGGCCCATGCGGTCGACGTCTATCGTCGAGGCGAGCAACAGGACGTCCCCGTGATCGCGGGCACCAACACCGACGAGGGCACGATCTTCCAAGGCCTTCTGCCCTTCAATACGCCGGAAGATTACCGCGCCGCCATGGAGGAACAATTCGGTGATCATGCGACCACCATCCTCGAGGCGTACCCCGCCACGGACATGGGTTCCTTGTTCGCGGCCAAGAACCGGCTGATCACCGACACGTGGTTCCTCCAAAACACTCGAAACATGCTCGTCGGCATGGCCAGGGTCTCCTCGAAGGGATGGCAATACCATTTCAGCCGACAGGCACCGGGGGCGCCTATGCTGGGCGCGTTCCACGGGATGGAGATCGGCTATGCGTTCGGCAACCTGGACGCGGACGCTTCCGCTGAAGACCAAGCCTTGTCGGACGCCATGACGCGCTACTGGGTGCAATTTGCCAAGACGGGCGACCCCAACGTCGAGGGTCTCCCCGCCTGGCCCGCGTACGAACCTGAAACCGACCGGCATTTGGAGTTGGGAGATGAGATCAAAGCCGGCACGGGCTACCGGAAGGAAGTCTTGGACACGCTCAACGAGATCTGGGCGGCGATGATGGCTGTGGCCGAGCCAGAGGGCGTAGCCGTCCCCGAGTAGCCAACGCGGGCGACCAAAAAGCGTTCCTGCGAGCCTGCATCGCACAGGCGCGTAGGGGACGCGCTTGTCGCGTCCCATGCTTGTTGACTGACGGTGCGTGGAATCCGCACACGGGCGACGCCAAGCGTCGTCCCTCGCATGGAACAAACCCCAAGCGATTGATTCTGCCAGAGGATCACGCGGCGGGCACGAGCTGGAGTTCCAGCCGCCTGGCCTGGCGCTGGAGATTG
>LXNJ01001512.1_pt1 | contig 13665 bp, 11 predicted proteins | sample 809081 | NCBI WGS metagenome assembly LXNJ01 (sample SAMN04870510, study PRJNA318959) | sponge metagenome | biome: sponge; feature: marine sponge reef; material: water | host: Petrosia ficiformis | place: Greece: Milos, Mediterranean Sea | collected 2013-05-29 | depth 5-7 m
GATTTCTCGTACTGGAATTGAGATTCAGGGAATTTGAATACCCAATCCCCCCTTACACCATCTTCCGTATACCCTTCTCGTACCTGACCTCGTAATCTCCGTCGGGCACCGGCAAGGCCCGCATGGCCAACTCCCCGTCGGTCACCATGGGATCGGTCTTCAGCAGCAGTTCGTCCAGCGATTCCTCCGGCGACTTCTCGGTCGTATCCAGCGTGACGAGGTGGCCGTTGCGCGTCAGGAGCGACCGGTCGACCTCGTCCTCGAAGCGTTTCTTGAGATCCGGTATATCCTGCTCGTCGATGATCTGGTACTCGTGCGGGTCGGTGCGCATGCGTTCCCGGATCGCCTCGTCGTCGGCCGTGAGGTGGATCAGCACGACGTCGGGCAGCCGGGCTTCCAGGACCAGCACCTCGTAGTGCCGCTGGTTGTGGTGGACGTAGTTGGGATAGTAGGGATTCCCAGCCACATTGCCGTACACGTCGCAGTAGACGGCTTCTTCGATGTGCCAGCCGGCGATCAGTGTGTGGGGGTAGTTTCGGATGACCTCCACGTGGTAGTGGAGTTGCATGCGCTGCATGCGTTCCTTCACGTCGTCGGGATAATGGACGTACTGGGCCCGGGATGTGGGACTCAGGGAAGCGTCCGGGATGGTGAAATGATCATCCAGATGGGTCCGGCGCCGACGTTTCTGGTAGTAGGCGTCCAGCAGATCGATGAGGGTGGACTTGCCGGCGTACTCGATGCCGACGAAAATGGACCGCATGGTTTGCTCCTTTCCACGATGATAGACTCCGATCGGCAGGTGCGCGACCGTTCATCGCGCGGCCGTGGCAATCGGCGCGCCTCGAAATCAGTTTCTCGGTTTTGGCCGTTCAACCTTCCAACATCTCGATCCACGCATTCACTACCGCCTCGACCATGACCGATCCATGGGCCTGGTTGGCGGTCCAGCTGTTCCTTTCCTCCTCCTGCCGGCAGTACCACGGCGCGTTCTCGTCCAGGCGGCCCTGGTCCACCAGTTCCGGACGCGTGGCCAGCAGGAACGAGGTCTCGTTGTAGCCGGCGTGGTCCCCGCCGGCCGGGGGCGACGATGCCGGAAGGATCATGGGATGGACCTGGATCCGGCCGAACCGGTTCGATTCCCGGGACATCCTGGCATCCGCCCACCATCCCCGCGGTTTTCCTTCGGCCAGGACCATTTCGAAGGACAGTTCCGCCGCGGCCTTCTTGAAGGCCAGCGCCAGGGGCGCATCCATGCCCTGGTGCATGATCATCACGTAGACACGCCGGAAGCCCATCTCCAGGAAGTTGCGCAGTATCGACTTCACGTACGACCCGAATGATTCGTAATCCGGATCGATGGTGCCGTCCTCGGGACCGCCGAGGGCGTATCCCGTGGGGCCGAAATCGAAGGGCGGCGAGATGACCACGTCCAGGCGCTTCGCCACGCGTGCGCAGATTTCCTCCACGATGATCGTATCGTGACCGATGGCCATGTGGGGGCCGTGGGTCTCGATGCAGCCGGCGGGAACCAGTAGCGGGTCGCCCCGTTCCACCGCCTCGCGCAGTTGATGGGGCCGCAGGTGCTTGAGGTACATGGATTCCTGTCCGGCGGGGTGGATTCGGTCAGTGGACCTGTTCCATATGCAGAAGCCCGGTTTACTGGGCCGCTTAGGATCAGGCTTCTATGGTATGCACATCCTGCGCCACGTCAAGTCCGTGCCGATCGGCCCATTCCCGGATGGGCCAGTCGATGCCGTCGGGCGCCTCGCGGCCTTCGGAGTCCACGGTGCCCCCAAGCAACTGGCGTCCGATGTCGTCGGTGGCTTCGAGCAGGCCGGCATCGGGCTGCTGCACGCCGTTGTAGAACCGCATGTAATGGTCCGGCTTGATCCAGCGGTAGTGGTAGCCGTAAATCACCACCTTGGCGACCAAGCTCGTGAAGTTCAGTCCGGCCGCGTGGTAGGTCCGGTTCTCGAAGAGGAAGGCGTCGCCGGCCCGCAGGACCGGCTGTACATAATCGTCCGGATGCATCCGACCCTTTCGTATCGGCAGCGCTGATTTCATGTTGTTGCTGCCCCGCACGAACATGGTCGCGCCCGTGTCCGGACCGGGGAAATCCGTCAGGCAATAGCCGATCTTCAGGCCGACAAGGGGAAGCACCACGTGCCCGACGTCCAGGGAAACCCCGACGTCGCGGTGCCAGTTGACCTGACCGGTATCCCCGGGCGCTTCCGGGTGCTTGTGGATGAGCGCGGTGTTCGTTATGTGGATATTGAAGCCGAGTAGGGCCACGATCAGCGGGACCGTGCGCTCATTCGTGACGAGATCCAGGAAGGGTCGTTCCTGCACGAGACCCGGACGGCGATGGGCGTAGTAATCGGGGAATTCGAACCCTTCCATGAGCCGGTCGCCCGTCTCCGTCAGCGCTTCGACCTGATCTCGGTCCAACGCGTCCGGGACGATCAGGTAGCCGTCCTCCTCGAAGGACCGGCGCTGGGATTCGGTGAGGGGCGTGGGATGCATGGAGCGGGTCCTGGCAACAATAAAAGTTGTACAATTGTACAAGTAATGACAGATTGACTCGTCGACGAAATTGCGGGTCGACTGAGCTGTACTTCGACGGCATCACACGGAATCGCGGAGTGCGCAGACTATTTCGAATAACCATCATTATAAGCCGGAGGAACCGGTGCGCAAGGCGGAAATGACCGTCACAGTGGAAGCCTCCAGATCAACCGGGCCTCGTCTGGGCATTCCGCATAGGCGTGGGAGACGATGGCGCTCAGCCGGCATCCCTGGCGCGTGTAGAAACGGCAGGCCGGGACGTTGATATCCTGGGTCTCGATCTTCAGTTCCACACAGCCGTGCCGCCTCGCCCAGTCCGCGGTGGCTTCGAAGAGTCTCTGCCCCACCCCGGTCCCCCTGTGGTCCGGGTGGACGCGCAGGTCCCACAGCACCGCCAGGTCGTCCCGTCCCTCCAGCATGTTCACGTTCGGCGAACGCCGGGCCAGTACCGCCCCGCCCACGCGCCGGGAGCCTTCGTAGGCCGCGAGCAGTGCCCATGACGACGTGTCCCACCGCCACCGCCTGAGCCACCGGGCGGGCCCCTCTTCGGACGTGGCGTCGTAGTCCTTGACGTAGGGCGGATCAACCGGTTCTTCCACCAGCCCGATGCCGCCGAGGCCGTTTTCCACCGGCGCGGGTCTCAACCGCGTCCTGACCTCGAAGGCGATGGGCACGGTGCCGTGTTCGGTCAAATTGGATAAAGGTTCTTCGACGATCTTCACACGGCCTCCCTAGAGTTTCGCCACGGCGATGGTCACGTCGTCCAGCAGCGGGACGCCCTGGCAAAACACCTCTAAGGCATCGATGATCCGCTGTCGCAACGCGAGCGGCGATTCGTGTCCGTAGGATTCCACCAGGTCCTGCAACCGGTCTTCTCCAAATACGTCTCCCGCGGCGTTTTCGGCTTCGACGATCCCGTCCGAGTAGAGGACCATCACGTCGCCCGGGTTCCAGGTCCGCTCGATGACCGGGCAGGCCATGTCGGCGTCTACTCCGAGCGGCAGCCCCGTCGATTCCATCGGTTCGGCTTTGCCGGTGTCCGCGCGGAAGTGGAAGGGGAAGTGGTGGCCGGCGTTGGCGTAGTAAAAACTGCGCGTCGACGGGTCGATCAGGATGTAGCACACCGTCATCAGCCGCCAGTCCGGTCCGGTCGTCTGCACGATCCGGTTGAGGGCGTCCATGACTGGCGCCACGTCCGGGTCAATCCGGGTCTGCGTGGACCGGCAGCTGCACGCTACGGCCATGATCAGGCTCGCGTCGAACCCGTGTCCGGTCACGTCGCCGATCAGCAGTCCGACCCGGTCGTCCGGCAGCACGAAGTAATCGTAGTAGTCGCCTCCCACGTTCTCGGCCGGGCGGCAATACCCGCTGAAATGCATGCCGGCGTGATGCAGGTCGCCCGGGGGCAGCAGGGACTGCTGTATTTCGTAGGCGCGCTGCAGATCCTGCTTGATGCGCTCGTCCGCCTTGATCTGCTCCTGGGCCGCCTCGAGTTGTTTCAGCCGGCGGGTTTCCACCGCACGGCGGATGGTCGTGGTCAGCAAACCGGTGGTGTCATCGGCGGCGCGGCCCGATTTCTCCACGTAGCTGAAGGCGCCGGCTTCCATGCACTTGACGATGTTGGAATGGGTGCCGTAGGCCGTCAATACGATGCATTCGGGAGGTGACTCGCAGGCCCTGGCACGCCGGATCGCGTCCAGACCGCCCTCCCGGTCCGTTTCAATCCACATGTCGATGACCGCCACTTCCACGGCGCCCCGGGCTTGACCGATCTTGTCGATACACTCCTCTACCCCGGTGGCGCAGACTACGTCGAAGGCCCGTCCGAGATCGAGGGTGACCGCGTCCAGCATGGCGGTGTCGTCGTCGAGGAGGAGAACGAGGGGTTTCGTCATGGCGTCCGCCGTTCAGTTCGCCGCGGGAAGGGCAAAGGTGAAGGTGGCGCCGTCCGGACCCGTATCCTCGAGCCAGACTTCGCCCTGGTGTTCCGCGGCAATGGTCCGTATGGCATAGAGCCCGAGCCCCGAACCGCCGGTGGTGGACACGCCCGGCCTGAAAAGCTCCTTGAGCACGGATTCCGGGATTCCGGGCCCCGTATCGCGGACGTTGATCAATACGTACCGGCCGTCTCTCCGGCGCGTCAGCCGGGGGTACTGCGAAGCGAGGCCGAGCCGCGTGGAAACGTGGATGCGTCCGCTGTACCCCATGACTTTCCAGGCATTGCCGGTCAGTTCGGTGATGACCTGGTCGACCTCCTCCACGTTGGCCTCCACGAAGGGCGGCGGATCCACGAAATCGAATTCCGCCTGACAGTCCTCGCCGACCAGGCCGTCCATGACGGTGCGCCGCACGACGTCGTTGATATCCACCCGCTGTTTGGGCGTAAAGGTCAGCTTGGTCAGGCGCTGCATGTCCTCGGCGATGGCGGCGATCCGGTCGACCTGTCCCCGGATCTTGCCCATAAGTTGGCTGGCCTGCCCGTTACCCGGCGTTTCCCCGTCGATTGCCTCGTCGAGATGCTTCAGGAAGATCTGCGTGGCCATCGCCGGCGTTTTCAGCGCGTGCAGCGTCCGCTGGGCCAGTTCGCTGCGCGCCTCGGCGCGGGTGCGGTCGCGCAGAAGTTCCACGGTCTGGGAATTCGCGATGACCTGCGCCGCGAGTGCGCCTATGACGGTCATGAATTCCAGGTGGTCCCGGGTGATATCGTGGCGCGTGCGCATGTTGTCCGCGCCGATCAGGCCGTAGAACTGTCCCGCAATGACCAGCGGCACGGCCAGCCAGGGCAGGTCGTCGTCCTTGCCAAGCGCCGCTGCGTCGGGAGAGCGGCCACGGGACGCGGAATCGGCAGGGTCGAACCAGCAGGCCGAGGGCTTGGTCCTGGATTGCCTGGCCACGAAGTCCGTGTAAGGATTGTCCTTGATGGTGATCGTATAGCCCACGAAACCGTCCGGATCGTCCATGCCGACCGAATCGATGCCCACGAGCTTTTTTCCGGTCTCATCGACTTCGAATATGCGCACCCGGTCGAAGCCGGCCATCTGCACGCCGTGGAGAATGAGACGCAGGTTCTTTTCCCTGGACAACTCGGTCTGCATCAGGGTCAGGATCTCCTGGATGGACCCCAGGACCGTGCTGCGGTGCCGCTCGGTCTCGGACAGCGCGATATTCGCGGCGGCCAGCCGGGCGAAGGGTTCCATTTCACTCAGATGACGTTCGTTGGGCGTGACCTGGCCGCTCTGGCTCCACAGGGTGAAAACGCCCACGACCTTCTGATCGTAGAGCAGCGGCATGACGACGATGGGCACGTCGAATTTCAGTATGCTCAGGGCGCGCGGACTGATCTGGGGATCCGATTGCGGGTCCAGGCAGAGATAGCTCTTCCGGTCCCGGAACGCCTTGGTCGCCAGCGCTTTCTCGTCGAACCGGAAGCTCAGGCGGGAGAGGTCGCCGTCGAAGCCCTCGCAACCGATGTAGGACAGGCAGTGGAGCATCCGGTCCGTGTAGTCGACGATGTAGATGATGCCGTCCGTAAATCCGTAGATCGACCGAACGCTGACCAGAATCCGGTTCAGGATCTCGTCGCGGGGGGGAGAATGTTCGACCAGGCGCTGGACGATGCCCCTGAACTGGGCTTCCCGTCTGACGACCTGGTAGGCGATCGCGGCGTAGTGGGCGAGCCAGTGCAGCATCTCCAGGTCGTGGTCGTCGAAGGCGTCCGCCTCGTAGGACTCGACGCTCAGGATGCCGATTCGCCTGCCCTCGAACTGGAGTTTGACCGCGATCTGGCATTTCGTTCTGCCGTCCATGGCGTGATAGTCCGGGACGGCCGATACGTCCGGGACGCGGATCTCCGTCAACGAAGGATCGTCCCAGAGGCGGCGCACGATGCTGGGACTGGGCACGGGCCGGCCGACCGGGTAGGCGGTCTCCCCCAATTGCGCGGCGATGACCAGGTCGCCCAGCGTCTCGTTCCAGGAGACGAAGTCGCCCCGGTCGGCCCGGACCAGCGCCCGGCTGCGATTCAGGATCTCCTCGAGCATGGACGCGCGGTCGCGGGTCGCGTGGATGGCGTGGACCAGGTCGCGGTTGACGGAGACCGTTCTCAGATGCTCCAGGACGATGACGATCTTGTTGGCCAGGATCCGGGCGATGTATTCGTCCGCCTCATCGAAGCCGTCCTCCGAGAGCGCACCGTCCGGCGACTTCTTGTTCTCCACCTTGACGAGCCCCAGGACGACGTCCTTATGGTCTTTGAGGGGAATGGCGAGGAGGGACTGCAGCTTCTTGCCGGCCAGGTACTCCCGTGCGTTGCCGGTGGAATAGGGACTTCCGGTGATCTGCGTCCCGTGCAGGCGGACGATATCGCCCTGGTCGGCGATATGGCCGGTCATTCCGCCCTTCGGCGCGCTGTGAATCTGCAACCGGACCGGCGACGGGTCGTCGTGGCCGGAAAGGTCCGAGTACTGCGCCGTCAACACCAGTTCGTGGGACGCGTCCTCCGGGACCAGGAAGATGCCGCAGTACTCGGCGTCGAGGAGATCGTGGACGCACCGGGTCACCGTGCGAAGCGTGGCGTTATGGTCCCGGTGGAACACGCTTCGCAACATCTGGTCGCTGGCTCTGGACAGCGCGAGGAGCTGGTCAACCGGTACGCTGGGTACGTTCATACGCCGCTATGTCGTCCTCGTATTGCAGGGTCCAGCCGATTTCGTCCAGACCCTTCAGGATAAAGGTCTTGCGGAAGGGATCGACCTCGAACCGGCCGGAGGCGCCGTCCGGTTCGGTGACGACCTGCCGTTCGAGGTCCACCGAAACGGTATAGCGGGGCTGCTTCGCGGCGCTGTCGAGCATGCGGCGCACGGTACCGGCGGGCAGCACGACGGGAAGCAGTCCGTTCTTGAAGCAGTTGTTGTAGAAGATGTCGGCGAAGGACGGCGCGATGATTACGCGAAAGCCGTAGTCCTGCAACGCCCAGGGCGCGTGCTCCCGTGAACTTCCGCAGCCGAAATTGTCCCCGGCAACCAGGATCGTCGCGCCCCGGTACCGGTCTTCGTTGAGCACGAAACCGGGATCGGGCGATCCGTCGCCCGTGAATCGCCAGTCGTAGAACAGGAACTGGCCGAACCCGGTGCGCTCGATGCGCTTCAGGAACTGCTTGGGGATGATCTGGTCCGTATCCACGTTGATCCGGTCCAGCGGGGCGACCAGGCCGGTGTGCCGGATAAAGGGTTCCGCCATGCTTGCTCCGTTTCCGGTTTGCCTTACCAGTTTCTCACGTCGACGAAATGGCCGGCGACGGCCGCGGCCGCGGCCATGGCCGGGCTGACCAGGTGCGTCCTGCCGTTCCGGCCCTGCCGTCCTTCGAAATTGCGATTGGAGGTGCTCGCGCACCGCTCGCCGGGCTGCAGGATGTCGGGATTCATTCCCAGGCACATGCTGCATCCGGCCTCGCGCCACTCGAATCCGGCCTCCCTGAAGACCCGGTCCAGGCCCTCGGCTTCCGCCTGTCGCTTTACCGAATGGGACCCGGGCACCACCAGGGCGGTGACGCGGGGCGAAACCCGCCGGCCCCTGATGACGTCCGCGGCCGCGCGCAGGTCGCTGAGCCGGGAATTGGTGCAGCTGCCGATAAAGACCCGGTCCACTTCGATATCCGTGATCGACGTGTTGGGTTCCAGCGCCATGTAGGCCAGTGCCTTTTCCGCGGCGCGCCGGTCATTCTCGCCGGCCATTTCGCCGGGATCGGGCACCACGCCGGTCACGTCTGTCACCATGCCGGGATTGGTGCCCCAGGTCACCTGCGGAACGATCTCGTCAGCCTGGATGGCCAGGCACTCGTCGTATTGCGCCTCTTCGTCGGTCGCCAGTCCGCGCCATCGCGCCACGGCCCGGGCGAATTCGGCTCCACCGGGGGCGAACTCCCGCCCCGACAGGTATTCGAAGGTCGTGTCGTCCGGCGCGATGAGGCCGGCGCGGGCGCCCAGTTCGATGGACATGTTGCAGACCGTCATCCGTTCGTCCATGGACAGGCTCCGGATGGTACCGCCCGTGTATTCGATGACCGTGCCCGTACCCCCGGCCGTGCCCGTACGGCGGATGATATTCAGGATGATGTCCTTGGCGGTCACGCCCTCGCTCAATATCCCGTCGATCCGGATCTCGAAGGTCCTGGAGCGTTTCTGGAGCAGACACTGCGTGGCCATGACGTGCTCGACCTCGCTGGTGCCGATGCCGAAGGCCAGCGCGCCGAAGGCGCCGTGGGTGGACGTGTGGCTGTCGCCGCAGACCATGGTCTTGCCCGGCTGCGTGATGCCCAGCTCGGGCCCGATCACGTGTACGATGCCGTTGTGCGGCGAGTCGAGGTCGTACAGGGGTACGCCGAACTCCTCGCAGTTCCGGACCAGCATTTCCACCTGCAACCGGGCGATATCGTCGGTCATGGGCAGGGACCGGTCGGTGGTGGGCACGTTGTGGTCCATCGTGGCGTAGGTCAGATCGGGCCGCCTCAGCTTCCGGCCCGCGGCCCGCAGTCCCTCGAAGGCCTGCGGAGAGGTCACCTCGTGGATCAGGTGGGCGTCGATGTAGAGGACGGCGAGCCCGTCGGCCGTCTCCCTGACCACGTGGCGGTCCCAGATCTTCTCGTACATGGTTTTGGCTGGCATGGCTGTTCCCCGTCCATCACGAAGACAATCCGGCGCAGGGTCTCTTCCCTCCAACGCCGGCAAACCCCCGGGATGGCCCTTAAAGACTGTAAATTCATACGCTTACGCCTGCGTGGCCGTTCCGCGGCCTAACGCATCCAATATAGACCTGAAAGCGCGCTTCGGGCAAGCAAAAAGTCCAAGGCCCCACGGGTCGATGAAGCAGCCGTCTGAACGCCCTGTCAGCGGCCCGGGAGGCGGCCCGGGAGAAGCCCCAATCTCCTTGACATCGAGGGTCTGATTCTCTATATTGTCAAGGGTCGCAATTTGTTATTCGAAAAACGTAAACGATTGCTTGTGTTGACCCTGCTTTTGTAGCAGCAATTTCAAAGTGTTATGTGATATGCGTATCGAACAGGTGCGTCCGGACAGCATTGCGGAGCAAGTCGGCCTGGTCCCGGGAGACCGGTTGATCCGCATCAACCAGGCCCGGGTCAGGGACTCCCTCGACTACCGGTTCTGGTCCAGCGAGGACGTGCTGGAACTGGATGTGCTCCAGGCGAACGGAAGCCGGGTGCTGATCGACGTCGAAAAGGACCCGGACGAAGACCTGGGGCTGTCTCTGCACGAACCGCCCTACCAGTCCTGCGCCAACAAGTGCGTGTTCTGCTTCATCCACCAGAACCCGAAGGGCATGCGCAAGGCCGTCTACTTCCAGGACGAGGACGTGCGCCTCACCTTCCTGTACGGCAACTACGTGACGCTGGCCTTCGCATCCGACGCCTACCTCGAACGCATCATCGTCCAGCGGCTGAGCCCGATCTACGTGTCGGTCCACGCCACGGACCCGGAGCTGCGCCGGATGCTGCTGGGTTCGCCGAAGGCGAAGGACGTCATGCCCATCCTCCGGCGGCTGGCCGAAGGCGGCATCCTGATCGAAACGCAGATCGTCCTCTGTCCCGGACTCAATGACGGCACCGCGCTCCGGCAGACCGTGGACGACCTGGCCGAACTCTATCCGGCGGTGGAGTCGATCTCCATCGTACCGGTCGGTCTTTCTGAACACCGGCAGGGACTCTACCATCTCGAACCGGTAACCGTAGAGTATGCCCGGCGCATGATCGACACGGTCGACGCCTGGCAGGAAGAGCTCCGTGAACGCCTGGGCCACCCGCTGGTGTATCTGTCCGACGAATGGTACCTCATGTCTTCCACGCCCCTGCCGCCGCCGTCCTTCTACGCGGACTGCCCCGTCGTGGAGAACGGCGTCGGCATGGTCACGCAGTTCCAGGCCGATATGGCCGGCCAGACGCGGTCGCTGCCCGTGCGGGCGGGCGAGCCGATCCGGACGACGCTCGTTACGGCCGAACTGGCGCAGGACGTGGTGCGGTCGGCGCTCGTGGAACCGCTGAACCGGGTCGAGAACGTCGAGGCGAACCTGGTCGTCGCGTCCAATACTTTCTTCGGACCAGGCATCACCGTGTCGGGACTGCTGACCGGCCAGGACATCCTCCGCGCGCTGAAAGACGTGCGGGTGGGGGACCGCGTGTACCTTCCCCCGAACGTGCTGAACGACGACGGCCTGCTGCTGGACGACCTGGCTCTGCCCGCCCTGAGCGAGCGGGTCGGCGCGCCGGTCGAGTTGTTCCCGGAGTTCGTGGATCAGATTCCCGGTCTTCAGCCCGCGGCCGGAGCGCGCTGAACCCATGTCACCAACAGGACAACAAACCGCCATGTCTTCTGTCATCGCCATCATAGGACGCCCCAACGTGGGCAAGTCGGTGCTGTTCAACCGGATGATCGGCCGCCGTGACGCGATTGTGCACGATGCCCCGGGCATTACGCGGGACCGGCACTACGCCGAGGGCGACTGGTTCGGGAAGAAGTTCACCGTGGTGGACACGGGGGGCCTGGTCCCGGAATCCGACGAACCCATGGAGGCGGCCATCGAGCAGCAGGCCCGGCTGGCCGTCAGCGAAGCCGACGTGATCCTGCTGGTCACGGACGTCCGCACGGGCGTCACGCCCCTGGACCAGAAGGCGGCCGAAGTCGTCCGAAGGGCCGGCAAGCAGGTCATCGTCGTCGCCAACAAGGTGGACAGCGGCGCGCAGGAGAACCACGCCTACGAGTTCAGCGCCCTGGGGTTGGGCGAACCTGTGATGATCTCCGCCCTGAAGGGCCGGAATACGGGCGACCTGATGGACCTGCTGGCCGAGCGGATGCCCGAACCCGCGCCCGCCGTCGAAGCGGAAGACGGCGCCATCAAGGTGGCGATCGTGGGCAAGCCCAACGTAGGCAAATCGTCCCTGGTGAACGCCATCGTGGGCAGGGACATCGCGATCGTCTCCGACGTCCCCGGCACGACGCGGGACTCGGTGGACACGCAGATCACCCGGCAGGGCGTGAAGTACAGCCTGATCGATACCGCGGGCCTCAGGCGCCGGGCCAAGATTTCGAGCGATGTCGAGTTCTACAGTTTCACGCGGACGATGCGCAGCATAGCGCGCTGCGACGTGGCGGTGCTCCTGGTGGACGCCGTCGACGGCCTGGCCACCCAGGAACAGCGGATCGTCTCCCAGGTGGACGAGGCCGGGAAGGGACTGGTCATCGCCTTCAACAAGTGGGACCTGGTGGACCGGACCGAGCATCCGACCGAAGCCTACACCCAGACGGCCAGAGAGTACCTCCGGTTCGCCGACTACGCACCGATCCTTTTCGTTTCGGCCGAGACCCGCCGGGGCGTGACCCAGATCATGCAGAAGACGCGGCACGTCCACGAGATGCGCTCGCTCCGGGTGTCCACCGGCGAGTTGAACCGCGTCGTCGAGCAAATCACGGCCTACTATCCGCCCCCGGCCGCGCCGAACGGGCGGGCGACCCGGATCCTCTACTGCACGCAGGTACAGAACGCACCGCCCACCTTCGTGTTTTTCGTGAACAACGCGGACGCGGTCCCGGATTCGTACAGGCGGTACCTGTCGAACCGGCTCCGCGATGCCTTCGTATTCGAGGGCTCGCCCATTCGGGTGCTGATCCGCGGGCGGGAAGGAAAACAATGAGCAGGCTGTATTATTCCAGCAGCGAAGTCTCGACCATGCTCGACCTGGAGCCGTCGGTGCTCCGGTTCTGGGAAGATCAGTTCGGCCAGCTTCGCATCAAGCGGAACCGCGCCGGCAAGCGGTTGTACCGGGAGAAGGACATCGAGCTCATCCGGACGATCAAGCAGCTCACCCGGGACGAGGGATACACGATCGCCGGCGCCCGGAAGAAGCTCCAGGAATCCTCGCCGGGCCGGGCCGCGGTAAAGGCCGGCCGCACATCGGAAAAGGCCGACCGCACCGCGAAAGAGACGGCTCCCCCCGAGTCCGCCTCCGAATCCGAAATCATTCAGTGGGTCCGATCCCGCCTGACCGATATGCGGGAAATGATGGACTAGGGATCATGCATTCCGCGTGAGGAAACGGTCATGAGCCCCTCCCTTCCACGTCCGTCATCCCGACTATTACTCATCCTGCCGCTGTTTCTGCTGTCTCACCTTGCCTGCCTCGCCTGCGACAACGCCCGCGGAGCGCCGCTTCCGCCACAGGCCGTCGCGGGTGCGGATATCGAGCGGTCCCTGGAGCATCTGTACCGTGTTCTGAATGACCGGGATATCGACGAGAATCCCCTCGAAGAGATCCTTGAAGATGGCGCTCCTTCCCTGGCTGAGCGGTACGATGATGCCAGAATCAGGCTGAGGAAGTGGCACACGGTCGATAGTCTCCTCGCGCACCCCGAAGTCCGGCTCAGCGTTTTCATCGAAGAAAAAGACCGCCTTTCGGCCGAGCTGTGGAAAGTCCATTTCGCGCCGGACGGAGACGGCTGGAGGGCAGACCGGTACGAGTCGCTGCTGGCGGCCCGTCTCGGCTTCCGGTTCTCGCTCCGCGAGGACGAGGTATACGCCTTCGACCGCCTGACATTCGAGCGTCCCGCCGGCGTGTTCCAGGTGGAAGACGGCCTGCTGATGCCCGGGTATTCCGGAGACCGTATCGGGCGCGTGGTCCTCGAGGGAGCGGGAAGTTTCACCTTCACGCCGCCGGACCGGGTCGAGCGCCAGCAGATGAACAAGTACGCCCGCACCGACGAAACCACGTACACGACCCGGTTCGACCGGATCGTCCTGATCCTCTCCCCCGAGGGTTACGAAAACCTGGTGGAAGGCGTCGTGCTGTCGCCCGTGAAGGGTGGCCGGGCTTTCGGCCGGGCCGAAACCCTGTTGAAACGCGTCGACAGAGACTACCTGATGGGCATGAGGCCCGCCCGGGAACGCTTCTCGCTCGCCCACACCCATCCCGCCTTCCTCCAGGCGGAAATCGACCTCCCGGAATCGGACCGGTGGCTGGTCTATACGTTCAGTCCCTACGAATCGGAAGCGGTCAGCCTGGTGCAGAAGAGCGGTTTTCCCAGGAACCCGGTT
>LXNJ01001513.1_pt1 | contig 13661 bp, 11 predicted proteins | sample 809081 | NCBI WGS metagenome assembly LXNJ01 (sample SAMN04870510, study PRJNA318959) | sponge metagenome | biome: sponge; feature: marine sponge reef; material: water | host: Petrosia ficiformis | place: Greece: Milos, Mediterranean Sea | collected 2013-05-29 | depth 5-7 m
CCCCCCCCCCCCCGCCGATACCGATGCGCCGGCTGAAGAACAGGTCGACCTGCCCCGGCGCGCCCACCGCAAACACCCCGGCATTCTCCAGGAAGAAGGGTCGTTTTTCCGGGAAGAAGAGGTTGAAGCGGTCCAGATTGATTTGCTGTTCGTCCACCTCGACTTGCGCAAAATCGGTGTTGTACGTGACGTCGAGTGTCATACTCGGGGTCAGGCCATACTTCAGATCTATGCCGATATCGCCTTCGGGATCTGAGTATTCCGAGGTGGTTGGCAACTCCGAGGAGTTGGTGTTTCGGGCGCCTTGTCCAAGCGCGTACGGGATGATTTGCAGATTGCGCGGCGCCTGGATATCCAGGCCTTCCAGCGTTCCTGCCAGCGAAACCCGCGCAAGCGTGTATTGCCGGGGGAGCGGGGCCCAGTAGGCGGTTTCGTTCCGACGCCGGATGCGGCGCTCGAAGTTGACACCCCACACCTGATTTTCTCCGGTCGCAAAGCGCAATGTGCGCAGCGGAATGGCGAATTCGGCGCTCCATCCGTACGCTCCCGTTTCCGTGTGGACCGTCCACGCACCGTCCCAGTTGATGTTCAACCCGCCGCCCGAACCGCTTTGGCTGCGCGGGCCCTGAGAGAACCGGCCGCTGTTCTGGCCTTCGTTCGTTACCTGCGCATCGTACTCGACTCCGGCGGAGTTCGTCCCGAAGATGAATCCGTTCTGGCGATCGCGGTACGTGTCCAGAATGAGACTGAAACTGTCGGCCTCCCGGGGGTCCGCATCCCGGCGGCTGTCCGACACGATGATTTGCGACGGGTCGCGGTCGTAGCACACAACCCCGACATACAGGATCTGTTCGGTGTACCGGATGCGTACCGCGGTCTGCTCGGAAGCCGGTTGTCCCTCGTTCGGAGTGATTTGGATAAAACCGGTGGCAGGTTCGATGGCGGACCAGGAAGGGTCGCCCAGTACATCGCCGTCGAGGAAGGGCAGGGTGTCGCTGTTGCTTTTTACCGCGCGTATTGCCGGGGCGGCGATCGGATCGCTATCGGCAGCGCTGTTATTGGCGGTGTAGCCTCCTGTCTGTCCCGCTTGCTGCGCCGTGGCGGGAAGCGCAAGGGACAAGGTCGGAAAAAAGAAGAGGGACGCAAGCATTGCACGGCTTGCGCGGTGCATCCTGTGGTGCATGGAGGGGGGCGGAAAGAATCGGAGAGAGGAAGATGCAGATAAAAGCCGGAAAATACAGGTACGGAATATAAAGAAAACGTAGCTGGATATGTTTTTTTGCCGCTCATGGAATGTAGAACACGTATTGGGGGTCTAACTATGGGTATATATGTCGCCCATGGCTTTCCCCCGGAAGGTTGCGTACCCAAAAGGATATATCGGCCGAATTTCTTCACTCGAACAGCGGTCTTCATGCAACGAGATGTACCGATTCGCCCTCATGCTTCGGCATTCGTTGCAGCCGTGTTCGCCGTATGCGTCCTGCTGCCCGTTTTCGAGGCTTCGGCCCAAACGAGTGCACTGTCGCCACCTCCTGTGGAGCAGAACAATGAGGGCGTTATGCAGGCCCTGTTTCTCGAAGAAGAGATCGGTCTCGACGGCATACTGGACGAAGAGGTCTGGCAAAGGGCTATCGCCGTGTCCGGTTTCAGGCAATACGAACCTGTTGACGGCGCCCCGGCATTTCAAAATACAGAGGTTCGCGTCTTGTATGGTGCGAATGATTTCTACGTCGGCGCCTTGCTCTATGACGATGAGCCGGGGGCTATTGAAAGGGCATTGGGGCGGCGTGACGACTTCAACCGGGCCGATTGGTTTCTGGTGGCGGTGGATGCTTATTTCGACCGGCGTACCGCCTATGTCTTTGGCGTGAATGCGGCCGGCGTGCAATTCGATGCGCTCCAGACAGGAAGCGGAGCAACGGGCGGAGGCGGGGGCGGGGGCGGGCCGGGTGGCGGCGGCGGTAATAATACGCCCCGCGGCATGGATCCTTCCTGGGACGCCGTATGGTATTCGGATGTACGCACAACGCAAGAGGGGTGGGTTGTGGAGATGCGCATTCCGTATAGCATGCTGCGTTTTTCGGAGGCGCCCATGCAAACATGGGGGGTTCACTTCACGCGCAGGATTCCCCGGCTCGGCGAACAATCGGAGTGGCCCCATGTGCCACGTACGGAGCGGACCAACCTGGTGGCCCGGTTTGGTCGTCTGGAAGGCATTCGGGACGTGAAGCCCCGGCGCAACGTACAGATCATACCCTATACCGTCACCGGAGTGAATACCCTCGAAAGCGAGGAGGTCGCCGGTACGCGGGCAAGCAGCCGCACCTTCGATGTGGGCGGGGATCTGAAGGTCGGTCTCGGTACGAACGTTACGCTGGATGCGACGATCAATCCGGATTTCGGTCAGGTCGAGGCCGATCCGGCGGTATTGAACCTTACGGCGTTCGAAACCTTTTTTCAGGAACGGCGCCCCTTCTTTGTGGAGGGCATCAATATCTACGAATTTTCAGTCGGCCCCGGACGGCTCCTGTATACGCGCCGGATCGGGGCGGATGCCCCCATTATTGGCGCCACGAAGCTTTCCGGGCGCACCGGCTCAGGCCTTTCCTTTGGCGTATTGGGCGCGGCCACGGGATCCGATTTCAGTCCTTCACGAGGATACGGCGTCGGACGGATGAGCCAGCAAATCGGGGCCTGGTCGAGCGTGGGAGGCATCGTAACCCTGTTCGAAGGATCTAATGTGGACGAGAATCACTTGCGAAGCCTGGCGGCAGGCGCCGACTGGGATATCCGGTTTCTCGAAAACCGGTATGGCATCGAGGGATTCTTTGCGCTTACGAACAGAAACTGGATCGAGGCGGATATCGACGGAGAGACCGGGTTCGCCAGCAAGCTATGGGTGCGCAAACGACAGGGGGCCTGGTACGGATTTGCAGGATTGGACGTATTCAGCGATGCCTTTAATCCGAACGATATAGGCCAACTTCGCGAGAACAATTTCATTGCGATGCTATCCTCCATGCAGCATCAGGTTAATGGCGGAAGGCCCTTTGGCCCTTTCTCGCGAGCCGGAGCGCGTTTCTTCTTCGTTCAGGAATTCTCCTACCGGGAAGGGCTGCACCTCGGACAGCGCCTGGATTTCGGTTCCCGGTGGACACTCCGCGGTTTCCAGTCCATCATTTTCGGCCTTGAATCTGAAAAACCGTTCGGCGGGTACGATTTGTACGAGACGCGCGGTCTTTTGCCTTGGTCTCCGCCGGGAAACGTCGCCATCCAGGGGCAGTTCGAAACCGACGAAAGGCGCAACTGGCAAATCGAGCCGGGGCTGGATTTAACATTTTACGCCGATGGAGGCACGGAATCGGAAGTCAGCCTCGAAGGGCAATGGAATGCCAGTAATCGCTTGTCTTTCTCTGCCCAAATAGAAGGCGAGTGGGAACGCGATGTGCAGGCCTGGTCCGCAAACGAAACCTTTTTACGCTCCGGATCCGGTTGGCGCATCGGGGAGGAAGCGTCTCATCCGGACGATTTGACCGATTCGGATTTTGTAGCGTTCGACGATCATGGAACGCTGGACGCCATTCTTGCCGACGTCGATCCCACCGGCGTCGACCAGTACTACGTGTCCGTATTCGGCGCGAGGGATACGCGTTCGGCAGACATTACGCTGCGCGGCACGTTTACCCTGACGCCCAAACTGTCCCTGCAGTTGTACAGTCAGCTTTTCGCAGCAAGGGGACGCTACGACCGTTTCCGGGTTCAGCAGGATCGAGACCATTTGGCTGACTTCGACGCCTATCCCAAGCGGGATGAATTTTCCTTCAGCAGCCTGCATTCCAATCTTGTATTGCGCTGGGAATACCGTCCCGGCTCCGCGCTGTTCGTCGTCTGGACGCATGGTAGAGAAGCAGAAGACATATTGCATCCTCTCGCACCTATGGTCCGTTCGCCCTACGACCGTTCGATCAACGATCAATTCGGCAATACCTTCGATGTCTTCCCTGAGAACGCCTTCCTGATCAAGCTGAATTACAACTTCCTGAATTAATGGAGGGGTATTCCGATGAAGAAAATCGAAAACGAGCAGCTCAGTCAGGAAGTTTTTGACCTTTTCGACCGCTATGCCCATGGCGGGATCAGCCGCCGAACCGGCCTGGAAAAGGACCATTGATTTCTTCAATGAGCGGCTGCGTGGATAGGGTGCTGTCCGGAACGTGAAGGGCCGCCGTGCCGGGCATGTTCACCCCTGAAATCCAATCCGTGAAATCAGGCGTGCGTTACTCTTCCCCCTCTTCTTCGGATTGGCGTTGGCCGAGTTCGCGGTCGAGCAGGAAAAGGCTGGCGCCGGAATCGCCGACGAGACGCAGATCGTCGATGATATCGCGGGCGGATTCTTCCTCTTCTATCTGTTCATCGACGAACCATTGCAGCAGCGTCTGCGAGGCATAGTCGCGTTCTTTGCCGGAGAGCGCGTAGAGATCGTTGATGCGTCGGGTAATGTATTTTTCGTGCTCCAGAACGAGTTCGAAGATTTCGAGGGGCGTCTCGGCTTCGTACGTCGGCGTCGGCAATTCTTTTAACTGCACGACCCCGTCGCGTTGGAGGAGGTAATCGTAGAACTTGAGGGCGTGCTGTGTTTCTTCCTGCCACTGCAAACGCAGCCAGTGCGCAAAGCCCTTGAGGTGGAGTTGCTCCATGCGCGCCGCCAGGGCCAGGTACAGATAGGCAGATTCCAATTCAGCCTGAATCTGATCGTTGATGGCGTCCTGCATGGTTTGGCTGATCGAAGACGATTTCGTTGTTTGCATGGAAATGGTCCGTAAAAGTTGGATAGTGCTTTAAGGATACTGTTGCGCCGGGTCATGTCGCTTTGGCGAGCGGTTTTCGTTCGAAGAATACGTCGTCGGGCGTTCGACTGTCAAGCCCTGTTCTGCGCAATCACCTTCAGGCAGACCGGTACCCGGACGGTCGGCCCGTTTTCACGCCGCTGGTCGCGCTGAGTCTGTTGGTGTTCTTCGTGTTTGCGCTGCAATGTATGAGTACGCTTGCCATTGCCCGGCGCGAGACGAACACATGGCGCTGGCCGATGGTCATGTGGATATACATGACAGGGCTGGCTTACCTGTGTTCGCTTATCGTCTACCAGGGCGGACTGATGCCGGGGCTGAATTGAGGACGCCGAAGCCGTTTCAAGACTCGGACACAACAAGTTCTGTCGTTGCAAGCGGTATGCCGGATATGTCCGACATGGCGTCGTAGAATTCGACGAATCGATTGGTTTCCGGAGCGTCATAGTCCTTCAGGTTATGGGCCCACCGGTAGCCGATCGGCTGATACCAAAGCGAGGCCTGGACGGTAAAGGGTCCCTGCTGTCCGCTCACATCGACGATATAGCGCACGGCGTCGGTTCCTCCCACGAAATCGGCGTCCTCCCTCGCCCATCCATGGACCGCTATATCCTCGGATGCAGACGCTTTGTCGAATCCTCTCGGCAACAGTCTATTGTCCTTGACGTACCGCACCGCCTGCAACAGTCCCGTCGTCACCTGATCCTGTGTATCGACCATCACGGACTCGTAGATCTGCACCTGATCGCTCTGCATGATTTCCCGGTAATGGGGCTCGTAGCGTGCCGGATCCGTGTCGTTGTCGTTTCCCGGGATTTCGCCCGTGGGCCGGATAGCGCCGGATTCGAAAACAGGCGTCCCGTTCCGGTCGCGCACCATAAAATGAATCCAGCTCCTGCGCGAGGGATAGCCCGTCGGAAGTTTATGCCCGGCCAGGTTTTCAAGACGCACCTCGACATGCAACGCGTCCTGCGCCCGTTCGGCGCTTTCTATCGAGATGCGCGCGGTGTTTGTCTGTAAATGATGCTCGGTTTGCCGGGCCGTGGACTCCAGTTCGTTCGGGAGGGCTTCCACGCCCAGTTCGGTCCGGTACCGGTTGAGCATGCGGAGCATAAAGAAGTTACCCCCCTGGAATACGTGCCGGGAAACGCCGATTTTATCCTCGCCCAATACGGAGGAGATAGCTGTGGTATCCTGCACGACGGGCATGTGGCAGGACTGACAACTTTTTTCTTCGCGGTAGGCGCTGTGGAGCCATTCCAGGTACGGGACTTGCTCGGGCAGTTCGCCCGCAATTTCTCCCGTGGGTCCGATCGCTTCCGTGAACAGCGTATGGCATGTCGCGCATAGTTCGGACTGTTGAATATGGCGCGACTCCACCTGCCGGAATCCCGATGCGGAATGCATCACCGTACTGAGACCCGCATCCACCTCATAGGGCCCGAAAATGGCGCGTTGTTCCATCGGCGTTTCCGTATCGATCGCGAATCCGGCCGTGAAGCTTTCTCTGGCGCCCAGGTTCTCGGCGGTGATCTGGTGGCATACGGTACAGGAAACGCCATCGGCGGCCAGGTCGTCGGTGCGGTGTGTATTTTCGCCGACCGGCAGATGAGAAAAGACCTGCCCTTTTTGGCCCGAAGTCTTCGCTTCGAATCGCGACATGGGCATATGGCAGGCGGCGCATTCGTCTTCGATAAGATCCTGCGCCTCCGGATGATCCATCGCTTCCCGCCGGACCGCGGCCTGCCAGTACGGATCGCGGGCCGAATTGGCCATCATGGAAGCGCGCCAGTCCGTGCCGATTGAGATGTCTTCGCCGGAAGGGGTGATCAGGTTGCTATGGCAACTTATGCACGCGGCGCCGGTCGTGAACAAGTGCGGGTCCGTTTCGGAAGAAGCTGTCTCCGGCGCCTGCGGAGGCACGGAGAAGAACAGCGGATGGACGAGTGTCAATCCCGCCGAAGCAACAAGGATTACCAGAAACAGCTTTCCGCTCATAGGTACATTTCCCGGTCAGGTACGGATTACCAGCCCTCGAAGAAGCCTCCGTCGAACCATTCCCACAGCAGATAGACTATAAATTGCGGGGCGGGGTAGTGATTTACAGGAATACGGAGTCCGATATTGAGCATCACATGCTGCCGCTGGTTCAGACTGATTTGCGCCTGGGGCACGATATCCCAATGTAAAACGCCCTCCGATCCCAGAGAACGCGTTCCGAGTACTTCCAGCATGGGCGACCAGGTGCGCCCCCAATCTCCCTGCGTGAAGCTTTTGCCAGCCACGCCGCGAAAAAAGGCCTCGTCCATTGCCGCATTCCGATCCAGGGGGATGTCGAAACCACCCTGAAACTGCACAAAAGCATCCGCAGGCAGGATCTGCCCGAACGAAGCAAAGGGTTCGATGCGCGTCAGGCCTTTTCCTATGCCCGTGTTTTTGTGTCCCGTGGGCAGAATCACCTCGCCGCCAAGGCTAAGTATGCTGCCATGCGACAAGCTCTGAAGCATGACGCGTTTCAAACCGAGCGCTACATCCCCGAGTTGACCGCCTTGCTTATGCTCCTGGAAGCCGAACGGTACGACTACTTCGAATTGATTCCGCGCCCCGAATCGTTTTTCATAGAGCATCTCATGGATAACGGCGCTCTCGGCGTCGATATCTATCGCGGTGGTCCATACCGCTTCGTCTTCCGGAAAAGCTTTTTCGGTCACCAGGGGGCGCGGCGCATTCAATTCGCCTCTGGGCCATGCGTCGTTCGGGCACAGGGTGCGAATGTGATCCAGTATCTTTTGCAGTTCATCCTGCGCCAGCGCATCGCCAAAGGCCGGCATTTCCCGGGCAAACCCGCGCACGGGCCCTCCCTGATGGGCCACCGCAAGCCAGTCGGCGTCGGGTTCGCGGGTGGCGAAGTTGCAGTCGGTGAAATCGGGAAGCGGAATGTCGAAACCCAGCAGGGCGGCGGGAGCGCCTCTGCCGTCTGCGCCATGACAGGTTGCGCAGGCCTTTTTGTAGAGTTCCTCGCCTGTATCGTTCGTGCGCGCAGATTCGGGCCTGATTTGTTCTGTGCCGTTGCGCTGCAACGTTTTGTACGTATGGTTGGGTCCGGGTTTTATTTGCACCCGGCAGGTGGCGGGAGGCGCCCCGGCGCTGTGCACATCGTCCGGGTCGACCGGATCGCCGGCATGGACGATTGCCGATATATGGCGGCTTTCCGGTTCATCGAGCCCGAACGCATCGGTCGATCCCATGCCGCACCAAAGCACAAGCAGGGCCAGTGCATGAACTGATCGGTGCAAATACAAACAGGGATATTTCATGCGCTTTCGGGTGGTTTCCCTTTTTCCTTGCGCCCGGGTTCGCTTCCGCGATATAGCGTTTCCACCATATAGCATGCCCACCCGGACCGAAAACATCGTTTACAAACTGTACGAATCCGGCGCTTGTTTGTCAAACGATGTCAGGGATTTCGCCCGTATGTAGCGAACCAATAATCACGCAGCCGATGACCTTTAGAACCCGCTGAACGAGGTTTTCTTCGATGTGATCAAAGCACAACCGATCGGTTCAGCAACTTGAACCCGATTCGCTTCAGGTTTCGGGACCGTTCCCGTTTGCATACCGCCCCCCGGCCTCCTAATTTTCCCAAAGTCCGCCAGCCAGTGTTTTTTTGCGGCGGTTGTCCTATTTACTCTTTTCGCGCACTGTTTTCTCATGTCCGGTTCCGTGAAAACATCTCTTTCTGACAGACCCGTGCTCATTGTCGGCGGCGGCGTGGCGGGGCTTGCGCTGGGCTGGCGCTTACTGCATGCCGGGCTGGCCGTGCATCTTTTCGAACGGGATCGCGCCGGGCGCGGGGCCTCCTGGGCGGCGGCGGGCATGCTGGCGCCGGATGCAGAGATCGGATTCGAGGACCCGGAACTCTACCGGCTCAACCGGGAAAGCTTGCGGAGATGGCCGGCGTTTGCGGCAGCGCTTGAAGCGGAAAGCGGAATCGGGACAGGATTCCGGACCGGAGGGGCCGTACATGTGGCTGCCGACCGGGACGAGGCGGAAGCGCTCCGCCGCCGCTACGATTTCATGAAGGCGCAGGGGTTGGATATCCGGTGGCTTTCGCCGGCGGAGGCGCTGGATATAGAACCTTTTATCGCGTCCCGCCCGGCGGCGGTCATGTATTGCCCTTCGGATAGCCAGGTGGATAGCCGTGCGCTTGTCGAAGCGTTGCAGGCTTCTTTTCTGAAGGCCGGGGGCACACTGCGTGAAGGGATCGCCGTGCATGCCGTCGAACCCGATGCGGAGGCGCCCACTGTCATGACGGAAAACGGCGAGCGGATCGAGGGATCGTGCGTGGTGCTTGCCACGGGCGCCTGGGCGCATGGCATGGACGGACTTGCGGCGGATCAGCGACCGCCTGTGCGCCCGGTGCGCGGGCAGATGATGGAACTGGATGTTGCCCCTCCGTTCGACTTGCAGCATGTGGTACGGAGTGCGCATATGTGCGTGGTGCCCAAATCCGGCGGAAGGGTGCTTGTTGGCACCACGATGGAGGAAATGGGCTTCGATGCACGCGTTACGGCAGGCGGATTGTACACCATCCTGGAGGAGGCGCGAAGGATCGTGCCGGGGATCGACGATCTGCCCGTGCGCGATATATGGGCGGGGCTGCGTCCGGCGAGCCGCGATCATTTGCCCATTCTGGGGCCTTCCTCTGCACCCGGTGTGGTGATGGCCACGGGTTTCTACCGGCACGGTATGCTGCTTGCCCCGGTCGCTTCCGAAGAAGTGGCGCATTACCTGCTTACCGGAGAAACCTCTGCATGGATCGCTCCGTTTTTACCGGGACGCTTCGAGGCGGTATCCGCGTGACGACGGACGCGCCATGCCGGATGATCATGATGATGATGATGCGGCGCCCGGCATGCGCCGCCGCGCAAAATACAGCGCACGGCATGCGCCGCACAAACAGGCGGATGGACCATGTCTTCCGAATCTCTCATCGACGTATCGATCAACGGGAAAACGCATTCCGTACCGGCGCAGGCGACGGTGTCCGTAATGGTGCGGGAAATGGGATTCGATCCGGCCGATGCAAAGGGCATGGCCGTGGCGGTGAACGACACGGTAGCCCCGAAGGGGACATGGGACGACCATGCCATCCGGTCCGGCGACCGGATTGAAGTGATTGCTGCGCAACAGGGAGGGTAGCATGACGACGAACGGACACCCGGATGTACTAAAAATCGGCGACTTTACATTGTCCTCCCGGCTGATCATGGGCACGAGCCGGTATCCGAACCCGCGGGTCATGCTGGACGCGCTCGAGGCGTCCGGCACGGAGCTCGTCACCGTAGCGATCCGACGCGTGAACCTGCAGGACACGTCGGAAGAACGCTTTCTGGAATTGCTCAAGCCGTATCGCTGTCTGCCGAATACCGCCGGATGCTATACGGCGAAGGAGGCGGTGCTGGTGGCGCAACTGGCCCGCGAAGCGCTGGAGACCCATCTGATCAAACTGGAGGTGATCGGGGACGACGAAACGCTGCTTCCGGATGTCGAGCAACTGCTCCGGGCGGCGAAGGAACTCGTGGACGACGGGTTTTCCGTGATGGTGTATGCAAACGACGACCCCATCACGTGCCGCAAGCTGGCCGACCTCGGATGCGCCGCAATCATGCCGCTCGCCTCCCCGATAGGCAGCGGGCAGGGTCTGGTGAATCCCTACAATCTGGCGCTCATACGGGATATCATCCGGGATACGCCGCTGATCGTGGACGCCGGCATCGGCACGGCAAGCGATGCGGCGCGGGTGATGGAACTGGGTTACGACGGGGTGCTTCTGAACACCGCGGTCTCCGATGCGCAGCATCCCGTGACGATGGCCGCCGCCATGCGCCGGGCCGTGGAAGCAGGGCGGTTGGCCTTCCTGTCCGGGCGTATGCCGCGCCGCACGTATGCGCAGGCCTCGTCGCCCATGGAGGGGCGCATCGGCGGATAACGCACAGGAGGCGTCGGAACAGCGGCGCACCGGGAAGTGCTTCCATACGAATACGCCGCCCACACAGGCGGATGGACCATGTCTTCCAAATCCCTTATCGACATGTCGATTAACAAAAAAATGCAGTCCGCGATGGGCCGCCTGTTCGCAGCGTGGCTCCTTGCGCTGATCCTTCCGACCGCACTCGCTGCGCAGGAAAGACCGCCGAACGTCGTCTTCTTCCTGGTCGACGACCTGGGCTGGAGCGATATCGGCGTCTTCGGCAGTTCGTTCTACGAGACGCCGAATATCGACCGACTCGCCGAGCAGGGCGTGCGCTTCACGAACGCCTACGCGGCGGCGCACGTCTGCTCGCCCACCCGCGCGGCGCTCATGACCGGCAAGTACCCGGCACGGCTGCGGCTGACGGACTGGTTGCCGGGCCGCAGAGAACATGCCTTCGAGCAGATGCTGAGCGCCGAGAAGTTGGCCGCCCTCCCGCTTGAAGAGGTCACGCTGGCGGAGGCCTTCAAGGAGCACGGCTACCGCACGGCCATCTTCGGCAAGTGGCACCTTGGCGGCGGCGAGGCCGGACCACTGAACCAGGGCTTCGACGTGCAAGCGCCCGACTTCCCCGGCTCGACCCCACGCGGCGGCTACTTTCCGCCCTACCTGATGAAGGGCCTGACGGTCGAAGGAGAGGACGACGAGTACCTGACCGACCGCCTCGCCGACTTTGCGGTCGAGTTCATCGAGCAAAGCGGCGAAGAGCCGTTCTTCCTCTACCTCTCGCACTTCGCGGTGCACGACCCGATCGAGGGACGCCCGGATCTGGTCACGAGATACCGGAGCAAGCTGGCGCAAGCAGCGCCTTCCACGGGGCCGGCCTTTGTCCTCGAAGGTAACCCCGATGATCCCGAGCCGCTCTCTCGCGCCCAACTGGATTCTTTGCAGCAGGAGCCCTCACATCGGGAGCACCGGGTGCTGCCGATGCGCACGATTCCGATCAAGCAACACCAGGACAACGTCGAGTTCGCGGCGATGGTCACCGCCGTCGACGAGAGCATGGGACGCGTGCTCCGCACCCTTGAGGAACTGGGGCTGACCGAGCACACGATCATCGTTTTCTACTCGGACAACGGCGGCATGGCGGCAGCCAACTTCGGTTATCCCGAGCGAGTCGTGGACCCGGACTGGCTGGACGTCGCCTACTCTACCTCGAATCTGCCCCTGCGGGGGGCCAAGGGCTGGCTGTACGAAGGCGGTATCCGGGTGCCCCTCATCGTGCGCTGGCCGGGCGGGGGCCAGACCGGCGGGGTCCGCGACGAGCCGGTGATCAGCACGGATTTCTATCCGACCCTGCTCGAGATGGCCGGACTGCCCGCCAGGTCCGACCAGCACGTCGACGGCGTGAGCTTTGCCGCCGCCCTACAAGGCAGCACGTTCGAACGCGATGCGATCTACTGGCACTTCCCGCATTACAGCAATCACGGCATGCAGAGCCCCGGCGGCGCCATTCGAGCAGGCCCCTACAAGCTGCTCGAGTACTTCGAGAACGGCACGGTGCAGCTCTTCGATCTGGACAACGACCCTGGCGAGCAGCGTGACCTGGCCGCCGAGCAGCCGGCGAAAGCCGCCGAACTGCGCGCCCGGCTTCACGCCTGGCGCGAGTCCGTGTCGGCTGCGATGCCGATGGCTCGTTGAAAGTCCGACGCGCCACACTATTCGCAGGCTTCGTCGCCCATGGAGGGGGCATCGGTGGATAACCCGCAGGAGGTATCGGAAAAACGCCGCACCGGAAGTGCGTCCTGGTGGAGTTTGCCCCGGCTCATCCTGATCGGGGATGGATTCACGGATTCCGAATGCGCCGACCGGATCGTCGAAGCCGTTGAAGCATCATGCGGGTATGTGTCCGTGAAAGCCTGTGAACCCAACCTGTGGGTGCATTTGCGGGATCGTACGGCGTCCGCCGGTCTTTTCCGGAAATGCGCGGCCCGGCTGGTCGGACGCTTGCGGGACGCTTCCCCGTCGATTCTGCTTTCCGTGAACGGCCGTCCGGAAGTGGCCGACGCCTTGCAGTGCGGCTACCATGCCGGGGTACGGGATGCGCCGCCAGGGTTTTCGTGCGGACCCCGGCAGCCCTTCGGTATATCGACGCACAATGAGGATGAAGCCCGGAACGCACTAGCCAAGGGGGCGCAATACCTTTTCTTCAGCCCCGTTTTCAATCCGCAGGGCAAGCTCGGATATGTCGGTTCAGGTATCGATGCGCTGCGTGATTTCGTGCAATATATCGAGGGACGCCTCCCCGTATATGCTCTTGGCGGCGTGACTCCCGAACGGGTAGGACCGTGTCTGGACGCAGGGAGCTACGGTGTCGCGGTCCTGTCTGGAATTATGATGGCAGGCCGTCCCGGGAAAGTCGCCAGTGTCTATCTTAACGCCTTGCGCGCATATTTCGAGGATGCTTCATGAACGTGGCCCTTACCATTGCAGGCAGCGACTCCGGCGGCGGGGCCGGTATTCAGGCCGATATGAAAGCCATGCAGGCTCAAGGCGTGTTTGCAGCGAGCGTCGTAACGGCGGTCACCGCGCAGAACACGCAGGCGGTCCTGGATGCCTTCGAGCTTCCGCCCGATCTGATCGCAAGGCAGATCGACGCGGTATACGACGATTTTACGGTGGGCGCCACGAAGACAGGCATGCTTTCTTCCGCAGCGATCATCGGAATCGTGGCGGAAAAACTACAGGAGCGCCAGGTATTTCCGCTTGTGGTCGATCCGGTCATGATTTCCAGGGGCGGCTTTCCGTTGTTGCGCGACGATGCGATCGAGACGCTC
>LXNJ01001514.1_pt1 | contig 13656 bp, 8 predicted proteins | sample 809081 | NCBI WGS metagenome assembly LXNJ01 (sample SAMN04870510, study PRJNA318959) | sponge metagenome | biome: sponge; feature: marine sponge reef; material: water | host: Petrosia ficiformis | place: Greece: Milos, Mediterranean Sea | collected 2013-05-29 | depth 5-7 m
CGCCCGCAGCTGGGACCGCGAACGCCGGGCGATCGCCCGCATCGAGCACGGCCCCAGGGGCGCCAACCCGCGCTTCGTGGTGACCAACCTGGCGGGCGGCGGCCGGGAGCTCTACGAGGGCCTCTACTGCGCCCGCGGCGAGATGGAGAACCGGACCGAGGAACAGCAGCTCCAGCTCTTCGCCGACCGCACCTCATGCCACCGATGGTGGCCCAACCGGTTCCGCCAGCTGCTCGCCAGCCTTGCCTACACCCTGCTCAACGCGATCCGACGGTGCGGCCTCCAGGGCACCGGGACGGCGCGCGCCCAATGCGCCACCATCCGCCTCAAGCTGTTGAAGATCGGCGCCGCGATCGTCCGCAATACAAGGCGGGTGCGCTTCCACCCGTCGTCGGCCTGCCCCGAGCAGGACCTGTTCCGCCCGGTCGCCGCCCGGCTCGAACCCGGGTAACGCCGGACCTTCGCCCGGTCCGACCAGCAGCACACCGGCGGCAAATCTTCCGCCGAAAAACCCCTCAACTTGCCACCGGCGCCGCGACCATTTTCTTCCCAAAATACCGCTGCTGGAGCAGGGCCCACATCATGTCCGACCGCCGGCCGGGTCACCCGCCCGCGACGAGCACGGGATTCGGCGCCAGCCGCAGCGTCTCGGGGTCGAGCACGAAAGTGTTGCCGCCGCGCCGGCACATAATCTCGCCGCCGCTGACAGGCTCATTTTTTCAATTTCATTTACGACCCTGTACAATGCGGTCGAGCAGCATCGCGCACATGAGGATCGCCAAGCCGGCAATAATCCCCTTGCCGACCGCGGCATATTGCAGGGCGGCGAGCACGTCTTCACCGAGTCCTTTCGCTCCGATCAGCGACGCGATGACAACCATGGACAGGCACATGAGGAGAGTCTGGTTCACCCCTGCCATGATCGAGGGCATGGCAAGTGGCAGATCGACCTTGAACAGCAGGAAGCGCTTGGACCCGCCGAATGCGGTTGCCGCTTCGCGCACCGACTCCGGCACTCCGGAGAGGCCCAAAGCGGTCAGGCGCACCACCGGAGGCATCCCGAAAATCAATGTAGCAACGATGCCGGGAGTCTTGCCGATCCCGAAAAAGGCGATTACCGGGATAAGGTATACGAAAGCCGGCATTGTCTGCATGAAGTCGAGCACAGGCCGGACAAACGCATAGACACGGGCATTGCGTCCGCACCAGATGCCGAGCGGGATTCCGAGAGCGACCGCCAGAAAGGCAGCCGTGCCAAGCAGGGCGATGGTGGCCATGCTTTTTTCCCAGAAACCGAGAACCGCCAAGTAGGCGAGAGCCACCGCGCTGAAGATTGCGACGCGCAGCCCGGAGATCTGCCACGCCAGGACGACGATCGCCGTCATCACGACGGGCCAGGGCGTAACGACCAGGCCGATCTCCATCAGGTTGAGCACTGTATTGATGCCGCGTGTGACGCCGTCGAAGAACGCTTCGAAGCTGTCGGCCATCCACTTGACCGCGCTGTCGATGGTGCGGGCAAACTCGTTGGTTAGCGCTTTGTTCGCCGGAAATCTGGCAAGCCACCCCGGGACTTCAGCGAAAGCGAAGCGATAGACGACGACCGGGTACGAAATAAGAACCAACAGTGTCATCAGAGCGGTTGCACGCCAATCGAAACCATGGGCAAGCGCAGGGTCCACTCGCCATTGGCGAAACCGGCGAGCCAGGAGCGGATTTGCGAGGAGCCCCGTAGCGACTCTCAACACCAGAAAGAAAAAGAGCCCGCCGACGATGAAAGCGGGTGCTTGGGCGCGTGCTTCGGCAGCGTCCGTCCTGGCCTTCTCGGCCGCACGCAGGATCGCTTCGGCCGAGCGCCGCATGCTGTCGGCCAGCGGATCGCCTGCCTCGCGCGCGGCCTGCGCGGCGGTCAACCGGTCCGCGCCCTGCACCGACAGTCGTTCGGCCCGCGCCATCGCTTCGCTACCGAGATCGCCGAACAGACCGATGCCGGCGAGCACAATCGCGACGACCTCCAAGACGACCGCGATCCAGAAGGCAAACCAGAGGAAATTAGCTCCCAACCAAATCGGCCCGAAAAAAAGCGCTGCCGGATTGAAACTTCTGGAAAAGCCTCGGGTCTGCCCGATTTGATGAAATGCCGCAGCGTAGTAGTCCGCATTGCGGCCAACGAAGCCCTCGACCAGTTCGCGAAAGTCTCTTTGCGCTTCTCCGCCCATTGTGATCTCCCGAGCCTCTGATGAATCCTGGGGCGCAGTTGTCATGCCTCTTTGTCCCCGCGGATACCGCGCAATAGCCTGTTCTTGTCGATAATCCCGACCGGATGGCGCTCGCCGTCGAAAACGGCCAGCGGCGTATTGCTTGTCGCGGCGACATCGATCAGTTCGGCGATGGTCATGTCCGGACGCGCTTCAGTGAAGTCTTCGATGCTTGGCGTGCCATGATCGCGTGCGCGGTAGGCTTCAACCGGCTCCATGATCCGGTGCGCATGTACGACATGCAGGCGGGAAATATTGGCGACGAATTCGGCGACGAAGTCATCTTGAGGATTGGCGACGATTTCCTCGGCGGTGCCGATCTGCACGATGACCCCGTCCTTCATGATTGCGGTGCGATGACCAATGCGGATCGCCTCGTCGAGGTCGTGCGTGATGAACACCGTGGTCTTGCGCAGGGTGCGGCTGAGATGGAGAAACTGGTCCTGGAGCTGGCGCCGGATCAGTGGGTCGAGCGCGCTGAACGGCTCATCCATCAGCAGAATCGGCGGATCGGCGGCCAGCGCGCGGGCTAGGCCGACGCGCTGTTGCATACCGCCGGACAGATCGCTTGGGCGCCGGTCGCCCCAGCCTTGCAGCTCGACCTTGTCCAACGCGGACTCGGCGCGTGCATGTCGCTCATTCAACGAAATTCCCTGGATTTCCAGAGGAAGCGCAACATTCTCGCGGACTGTGCGATGCGGCAAGAGCGCGAAGTTCTGGAAGACCATGCCGATCCGGCTTGCCCGGATCTGGCGCAGTTCGGCTTCGGATTTGGCGAGGATGTCGTCGCCTTCGATCAGGATCTGTCCGGCCGTCGGTTCGTGCAGACGATTGATGTTCCGCACAAGGGTCGACTTGCCGCTGCCGGAGAGGCCCATGACGCAGAAGATCTCGCCCTCGCGCACTGCCAGGCTGGCATCGGCGACGCCGACAACGCATTCATAACGCCTCAGGATTTCCTTCTTAGAAAGTCCTTGGTCCCGAGCGTCGATCAGCGCTTCTTCGGCCCGGTCTCCGAAGATCTTCCAGACGTTCCTGAGAACAACAGTGTCCGCGCCCGTCTCACTCATCCATAACCCGCTTCCGCTTCATGACCGACGCATGAGGGGAGTGGCGGGTGGTGCGGACTCACGATACCAGATTCGGCTCCGCACCCCAGAGCGTTATTTCGACATCCAGCTTGCGATCATGGCGCGGTTGCCGTCGACCCACTTCTTGGCGATGTCGGCCGGATGTCGCTTGTTGACGACTATTTCGAACGACCACTTGTTCACGTCCTGCGCCTTGATCTGGATCTTCTCGAGGAGCGGCACCAGCTGCGGCTGACGCTTTGCCAGACTCTTGCTCCAAGCGATATGCACGGTGGTGTCTGCGTAGGCGGAAGCGACCTTCGATTTTGCCATCCAGTCCGGATCTACGCCGGGTTGAATCATCACGAATTTCGCAGGATCGTGCGCCGGTTCTTGTAGGAGCGTGAGATCGTAGATCGCAAAATTCTGATGCGGTCCGTAGCAATAACCCACCCAAGGCTTTCCTGCTTTCGCCGCCGCGTCAAGACTGGCCGTCGCCACGGCTTCGTCGGTCGACTGAAGCTCGAAGAAATCGGCGAAGCCGTAATCGCGGGCGCGCACTTTTTCGATGTTGGTCGACTGCCAGCCTTGTGGGCCGATCCAGATTTCGCCGCGACCGTCGCCATTCGTATCGAACAGCGCGGCATTTTCGGGATTGGCTAAATCGAAGACCGACTTGATGCCGTGCTTCTTGGCCGTCACTGTGGTTACGCAATAACCTTGGGTCGCCTTGAAAGAACGGTCCGAGAGGCGCACCGTCCCCTCCTTCTTGACGTACCGGTCGACCAGTCCCTGCTGGTTCGGCACCCAAGTCTCCGTCCAGACGTCGATTTCGCCCTTTCCTCTGCTCATCGCCTCCCAGATCACCGGCACAGCCGTCGTGGTGACCATCTCGACCTTTAACCCGAGCGCTTCCTCGACGACTGCCTTGACCGCATAGGCCGTTGCACGACCGCTTGCATAGTTCGGATCCGGAATGACCACGTCCGCTGCGTTGGCCGACGCCGACGATACTGCGAACAGTCCTCCGATCAATGCCGCTCTCATGAGATTGCGCAATGGAACCTCCCACCTTCGAAAATCTCGACAAATCCTGTCCCTAAGCGGTCACGATACCCGATGCGCCGAGAGGTTCCTCACCAGAGTTACGCCATTAGCAAAAATGATAAAGGCGATAAGGATGGCTTCAACACGCGCCATCGATGGATGTCCGAGAGAATGAAAGCGCGTGCAACATGCAGGATCGGTGAGAGGCCGGCTCAGAAGTAGTCGACGTCAGGCATACTGGATTTTCGTTGTGCGATGTAGGCCTGCAGCGCTTCGTCGATGGCCGGATCGAGACCGGGATCCTGATAGTCGCTCAACAACTGCTTCCACTGTGCGTTCGCCCGCTGCGCCGAGTCGAGGCCGCCGTCGGCTTTCCACTGCTCGTAGGATTTGTCGTCGCTCGTGGTCGAGCGATAAAAAGCAGTGCGGAAATTCGCCTGCGTATGTTCGCTGCCAAGAAAATGGGCGCCTGGGCCGATATCGCGGATGGCGTCCATGGCAAAGGCATTGGCGGATAGATCGACGCCCGCGAAGAAGGCCGCCACCTTGCCGCAAAGATCGGCATCGATGATCGTCTTTTCGAAACTGGTGACCAGCCCGCCTTCCAGCCAGCCCGTTGCGTGATTGATGACATTTGCGCCGGCGAACATGGCCATCAACAGGCTCCAGGTCGCCTCCTGCTCTGCCTGCGCGTCCGGAGCCTTGGAGGCGGAGACCGCCCCGACGGTGTGCAGCGGTACGTCCAAACGGCGCGCCAATTGGCCCGAAGCCAGTATCATCTTCGCCGCTTCGGGCGTGCCGAAGGTGGGCGCGCCGGACTGCATCGAGATCGTGCTCGCGAAGCTGCCCATCAGACAGGGTGCCCCGGGATTGATGAGCTGCACCAGGCAGAGGCAGGCCAGGGCCTCGGCCAGCACCTGTGCGAGCGTTCCGGCCACCGTGCACGGACTCATCGCGCCGGCCAGCGTCCAGGGCGTACAAGCGACCGGTTGATTGGCGCGGGCATAGGTCTTGAGCGCGCCGGACATATTGGAATCGAGCACCAGAGGCGCGTTGGTGTTACTGACGCAATAGAGCACCGGATTGACGCGCAGGAAGTCTGCGCCGAAGACGATCTTTGCCATCTCCAGCGCGTCCCTGGCGCGCTCCGCACCGAGAAAGGCGCCCATGAAGGGCCGATCGGAATAGCGGATATGGCTGTAGAGCATGTCCAGATGCCGCTTGTTCGCCGGCAGGTCGACCGGCTCACAGACCACGCCCCCCGAATGGTGCAGATGGGGTATGCCGTGATGCAGCTTCACGAGCGTGCGGAAGTCCTCGATGGTCGCATAACGACGTCCGCGGTCGAGATCGGTGACGAATGGTGGTCCCCAAGCCGGGCAGAGCACCGTGTATTCGCCGCCGATCTCCACCGTGTTCGCCGGATTGCGAGCGTGCTGCTTGAATTGGCGTGGCGCGCTCCGCTGAATAACGGAACGGCACATGTTAGGCTCGAATCGCACGCGCGTATCCTGAACGTCCGCTCCGGCGTCGCGGAAGATTCCGAGGATCTCCGGATCGCCGGGAAACTCCATGCCGACATCCTGAAGCAAGACGTCGGCATTCTGCTCGATGAGACTCAAACCCTCCTCGTCGAGGACATCGAAGGTGCCGAGCCGGCGCTGGATAGCGGGTGCTCCGCGCGGGGCAACAGCGGTTTTCGCGCGTGTCCGTCCCGATCGCCCACCCGAGCGCCCCCGGCTTGCCCGCCGACTCTCCCGCTGTGGTGCGTTGCTTGTCATGACCCGCCTCCCATGATCGAATGCGCCCTACCGGGGTGGCCGCGCAGCTTCGCATTGTCGGAATCGTAGGGAACGGCCTGAAGCGGCTGCGCCGTGATTCTTTCGCCGAGAATTTCGACGTGGAAAGAATCCGCCCGCGCTTCCGGCCTGAGATAGGCAAGCGCCAGCGACTTGCCGGTGCGATGACCGACGGCGCCCGAGGTGACGATGCCGACGGGCCTGCCGTCCTGCAGCACGATGTGAGCGTAGAACGGATCCAGATCTTCTCGCGGCTCCAACTCCAGCAGGGTCATTCGCCAGGCGTCGGTCCGTCTCCGCCGGGCCAGCATCTCCTCGCGCCCGATAAAATTGCGGTCCTTGAAACGAACCAGGTATCCGAGTCCCGCTTCCAGCGGCGTGCGCTCGGTCGAGAGATCCAGGCCCCAGGCGCGGTAGCCCTTCTCAAGGCGCATGGAATTCATGGCGAAGGCGCCGAATGGGCGCATGTCGAAGCGCCAGCCGGCCTCCGTTATCGCATGGTGGAGTGGCGCCATGTCACCGAGCGGAAGGTGCAATTCCCAACCGAGTTCGCCGACATAGGAGACCCTCAGTGCGCGCACGGCAACTCCGGCGACCGTGATCTCGGCGGCGGACAGCCAGGGGAAAGCGGCATCGCCGAGGTCGGCATCCGTCAGTGCGCCCAGAACGGTGCGCGAATTCGGCCCCATGACTCCGAGGATGCCAATCTCTTCTGTTCGATTGCCGATCTCGACATTCCCGAAGGCCGCAGCCCGCGTACGCAGCAGGTCCTCGTCATGCCGTTCTGCTGCCGCGGCGCAGGTGAGATAGAAGCGGTCGTCCTCAAGCTTCGTGACGGTGAATTCCGACGCAACGCCCCCGGCCACCGTCAGGGCGTGGGTCAGGCCGATGCCTCCCTTGCGCCGGGGCGGCCGGTTGGCGCCGAGACTGTCTAGGAAGGAGCACGCGCCGAACCCGGTAACCTCGAACTTGGCAAAGGACGAGAGATCGGCGAGACCGACGGACTCCTTCACCGCCCGGCATTCGGACGCGACGAGATTGAACCAGCCCGGCCGGCGGAACGACAGACGAGCCTCGGCCTCCGCATCGCGGGCGGAAAACCAGTTCGGCCTTTCCCAGCCATAGGCGCAACCGAAAACCGCGCCGGCTGCAGCCTGTTTCCCGTACAGCGGTGTGGTCCGGCGCGGCCGGCCGGCTTTGCGCTCTTCGAAGGGATAGTGTGCGCCGAACTGCAGGCCGAAGCATTCGACTGCCTTGTCGAGCCGGAAAGCGCGGTCGGCGTAGCCGCCGAAGCGGCGCGGATCGACGGCGAACGCGTCGTGGGGCGGCGCGCCGTCAACAATCCAGTCAGCCAGGAACGACCCGGCTCCACCGCCTTCCATTACGCCCATGCTGGAGCCGGTCAGCAGCCATGCATTGGAAAGCGCGAAGGCTGGCCCGACAAGAGGATTCGCGTCGGGCGTGAAGGTGATCGGACCGTTCACCACCGTCTTGATGCCGGCCTTGGCCAGTGCTGGCACGCGTTCCATGGCCCGTAGGACAATGGGCTCGATCCGGTCCAGATCCGGCGGCAGCAGGTCCATGCCGAAATCGGGAGGCACGCCGTCAATGGACCAGGCCTGCGCATCTTTCTCATACGGACCGAGGATGTAGCCATCGCGCTCTTGGCGCAGATACCAACTGTCCTCCGGATCGCGAATCATCGGCAATTCGGGCGCTCCGGCCCTGATCCGCTCGGCGATCTCGGGGACGCGATCGGTGACGAGATATTGATGCAGTATGGGGACGACCGGCAGGTCGGCTCCCATCATGGCGCCGATTTCCCGGCACCAGGTTCCGGCGGCGTTGACGATATGCTCCGCGCGGATATCGCCGTTATCGGTCTTGACGATCCATTCGCGCGAGGGCGTTTGCGCGATCTCGCGGACCGCATTGCGACGGCAGATTTCCGCGCCGCGGGCGCGCGCGCCGGCTGCCAGAGCGTTGGTCGCCTGGGTCGGATCGACGTAGCCGTCATTCGGCTCGTGGATCGCGCCCAGAAGCCCCCCGGTCTCGCACAGCGGATAAACCGCCTTCAGCTCCGCAGGCGTCAGGATATCGAAGTCGTACCCGAGGAATCCGCCTAACCCCTTGACGTGGCGAAACTCGTCCATGCGTTCGGCCGACCGCGTGACACGGAGCGCGCCGCAGGCGTGAAACCCGGTCGCCAGCCCGGTTTCCGCGGGCAGGATGTCGCGATAGAGGCGCACCGATGCCGCGCGCATTTCCATGATCGTCGGGTTGTGGGCGAAGTGCGTGCAAAGGCCCGCCGCGTGCCATGTGGAACCTGCCGTCAGCTCGCTTTTCTCCACCAGCGCGACCTCGGTCCAGTCCCGCTTGACCAGATGGTAGAGCAAAGAAACGCCCATGACCCCACCACCGATGACAACGACACGGGCATGGCTCCTCATCGCCCGGCCTCTTCTCAGCTGCGCAGACGCACGGCGTCGGGGTCGTAGGGTGCGCGCGCCAGCGGCCGCAGCGGGAACCTGTTTCCCGCAATTCCGATCTCGTAGCTGCCATCCATCATCGCGCCTTTCGACGTTCCGGTTTCGCAGGAGATATAGCCCATGCACAGGGTCTCGCCGACCCTGAAGCCCCGACCGCCGGAGGTCGTGCGTCCGACGGGTGCGCCATCGCGATAGATCGGTTCGTCGTGCAACACGAGTGGATGCGCGTCCTCGACCGCAAACTGCAGGAGTCGACGGCAGAGGCCGCCCTGACGTTGCGCCAGGAGCGCGCCGCGGCCAATGAAACCCGACGGCTTGTCCCAGGCGACCGCAAAACCGAGACCGGCTTCGAGCGGCGTGTCGTCGGGTCCGATATCGTGGCTCCAGTGGCGGAACCCCTTCTCCAGTCTGCAGCCGTCGAGCGCAAAATGGCCGGCATGGACGAGACCCATCGGCTCGCCCGCTTCGATCAGCGCCTCGTGTACTGTCCCGGCGAACTCGATCGGGATGTAGAGTTCCCAACCCAGCTCGCCCCCGAAGCTGATCCGGGTGGCCCGGACTTCGGCCATGCCGATGTCGATGCGCCGCGAGGTCGAGAAAGGAAAGGCTTCCGGCGACAGGTCGCCGCCGCTCACGGCCTGCAAAAACGTCCGCGACCGCGGCCCCATCACGCCGATGACTGCCTCGGCGGACGTAGCGTCGACGATCGCGGCATCGAGCCCGAGACGGTCGCGGCAACCGGATATCCGGCCGATGTCCTTCCAGCGGGTCGCAGCTCCGCTGACCAACCGAAACTCGGCTTCGCCGCAGCGCGTGACGGTGACGTCGGCTTCTATTCCGCCGCGCGCATTCAGCATCTGGGTGTAGACCGTTCGACCGACGTCCAGGCCTACGTCGTTCGCGCAGAGTTCCTGCAGGAGCGCCAGTGCGTCGCGTCCGCGGATATCGATCTTGGTGAAGGGGCTGAGTTCGAGCAACGCAACATCATCGCGGATCGCCGCCGTTTCGCGCGCCGCCGCTTCCCACCAACACTGCCCACCGTAGCTGTAGCGAAATTCGCGCTCATCGGCGTTCCGGGCGAACCACATGGGACGTTCCCAGCCTGCCGTTGTCCCGAAAACAGCGCCGGCCTTGGCGAACGCGTCGTGCAGCGCCGTACGGCGGACCCCGCGCCCCGCCCTTGCCTGCTTGAAGGGCCAGTGCAGGTCGAACACATCGCCTACCGCTTCCTCCATACGCTGCACGAGGAAGCTTTTGGCATTGGATGCGCGATCGAATCGGGCTATGTCGACTTCCCAGAGATCCATGGGCGCTTCGCCGGAGACGATCCACTCAGCCATGGCCTTGCCGACGCCGGCCGAAGACATCATGCCAATTGAATTGAAGCCGGCGGCGACGAAAAAGCCTTTGAGGAACGGCGATTCGCCGATTAACGGCCTTGAATCGGGCGTGAAGCTCTCCGGTCCGTTCATGAATTGCTGAATGCCCGCCTGGGCCAGCGCCGGGACCCGGTGCAGTCCCGCCGTCATGAAGGGTTCGAACTGCTCCCAATCCTCCGGCAGTTCGAGGAAAGGCCGATCTCCCTCGGGCCGTTCGGGATCCCAGACCTTGGCGAAGGGCTCGAACCCGCCGAGGACGAGCTTGCCGACATCCCCCTTGAAATAAATCCGATTGTCGAGGTCGCGGACAATCGGGAGCGGATCGGGCAGTTCCGGTATGGGTTCGGTCATTATATACATGTGCTCGACCGCCTGCAGCGGTACGGGAACATTTGCCATCTCGCCGAGCGCACGGGCCCAGGCACCGGCGCAGTTCACCACGGCCTCGCAGCGAAGCGTCTCGCCGCTCGACAGCTGCAGGCTGTGAACGGCGCCCCCGCGCGCCTCGACCCCGATACAGGATACCTGTTCGCGAATCCGCACACCGCCCGCCCGTGCACCCTTGGCATAGGCCATGCAGATGTCGACAGGATTGGCCTGACCGTCCGCCTCGACCCATAGCGCCCCCGCCAGATCGTCGCTGCGCAGGAAGGACGCGCGATCGGATACTTCACCAGGGTCGAGCAGATGGGTCTGGAGCCCCGCCATATCGCCGATCGCTGCAATTCGGGCCAATTCCGTCATCCGGTCCGCATTGCTGGCAAGCCACAAGCCGCCTGTGCGGCGATATCCGGTGCTCTGACCCGTCTCGGCCTCAAGCCGGGGGAAAAGTTCGGTTGAATAGGCAGCCAAGCGCGTGAGGTTCATGCTGGCTCGAAGCGGGCCGACGATACCGGCCGCATGCCACGAGGTGCCGCTGGTCAGTTGGTTGCGCTCGATCAAGACGACGTCTTCGGCACCAATCCGGGCCAGGTGATAGGCAACGGCGAGTCCGATTACCCCACCTCCGACAATCACGACCCGCGCGCTGTCGCCGTCTGGCATCTTGCGCCCACACTTTCTGCCAATCGATCCGCTACAGGAGCATGAGAAAAAATTGGGCCGACACTCAACACTTCCGCAGCTTGATCAGAAATTCTAATGTAATTTGTCGGGATAATCCGCTGACGGATTGCGTTTTGAACAAGAGCGGTAGCTTCGATTTCAACTTCCTTCGCGCGATCGAGGTCTACGCCACGTTCGTCGAAACCCGCCATGTGACCCGGGCAGCCGAACTGCTCGGCATGAGCCAGTCGGCGGTATCGCAGCATCTGAAGAACCTGGAGACGGCTCTCGAGACAACATTGATCGAACGCAGCATTCGTCCCGTTCAGTTGACCAAGGCCGGCGTCTCCCTTCACCACCATGCAATCGCAATCCTGGGCGAAGTGGAGCAGTTGCGCGCTGACGTGCGACGGGCAGACTCGGCGCCGCTGCCGCTCTTGCGAATCGCCATGCTTGCATCCATCGCAACGACTCTGGCGCCCAGCCTGGCGGTGATAGCCCGGGAGGCCTTCAAGATTCCCGAGGTCCGCCTGTTCACCGGGCTTGCAAGCGACCATCAAGACCTGCTGCGAAGCCGGCGTGCGGATCTGGCGGTGACGTCGGATGCATTTTTCGGCATCGAGGGACTGACACGCCATCCGATATTGACCGAGCAGTATCTCCTTGTCACTCCAAGAGGCCATGCGGGCCCGTTCGAGGACCTCTCCTCGCTCACGAAAGAACTTCCGCTTGTACGTTTCTCGCGCGAGACCGCTGTCGGTATGCGGATCGATCAGCATCTCCGACGCGTGCGCCTCGAACTGCCGCGCACGATCGAAGGCGATCGCTCAAGCGTCGTGATGGCGCCGGTCGCGGCCGGCATCGGCTTCGCACTGATGACCCCCACGCTCCTGATCGACGGTATTGCCGAGGGCATGCAGGTCGATGTCCGCAAGCTGCCGATCCCGGGGTTCACCCGCGAGATCACGCTCGTGGCGCGTGAGCGAGATCTGGACGACCTGCCCTCTGTCATTGCGGAACGGAGTGCAGAGGTATTATCGACCGCGATAGAGGATAATCTGCCCGACCTGCCGCAGGGGAGCTATTGGCGGACCGACCGAAGCCGGAATGCGGCAACGTGCGCTAATCCACATCATAAATAATTTCGATGGTCCACGGTTTTGCTGCTTGGAACGCAGCATGCATGCTTCTCTAGTCCATCCTCTCGGTTCTTCAAAGGACGAGTGAAGTGAGCAAACCCCTCGACCTTGCCGGCACGAGCATCGAGACCGACTGGTCAACCGAAGCGATCGTTGCGCGTCGGGAAAAGCACTATGCCGCGTCGCAACGCAAGTTCGTGCCCTATGCCACGCCGCTCATCTTCAAACGAGGCGAAGCGCAGTATCTGTGGGATGAAACGGGAAAAAGGTACATCGATCTTCTCGGCATGAATCTCTGTATCTCTGTAGGCCACGCGCATCCGGAAGTGGTCCGGGCGGCGAGCCGGCAGATGTCCGAACTCACGCACTGCACGACGATGTTCTACCACCCCGTGCCGGCCCACTATGCGGAGGAACTCACCGCCACGATGCCGAGCGGCCATGACTGGGTCGTGCATTTCACCAACAGCGGCGCCGAGGCCATCGATCTGGCTCTTATGATGGCGCGGAGTCATAGTGGCAACAATGACATACTTGCGCTGCGCAACAGCTATCACGGCGCCACCTTCGGTGCGCAGTCGGTTTCTGGCATCAGCGGATTTCGTCACAATGTGTCCCATCTCGGAGGCGTGACCTTCGTGGTGGAGCCGAACCAGTACCGCGGCGTGTTCGGAGAAGGGATTGCGCCCTACCTGGAGGAAATCGATCGCGTCATCGATTCTTCGACGAGCGGGCGGCTGGCGGGAATGATCATTGAGCCGGTCCAGGGCTATGGCGGCATCGTCCCAATCCCCGAAGGTTACATCGCGGGCGCATTCGAACGCGTGCGTGCGCGCGGCGGTGTCTGCATCATCGATGAAGTGCAATCCGGAGTCGCCAGAATCGGCGATCAATTCTGGGCCTTTCAGGCTCACGACATTGTTCCCGATGTTGTCGTGATGGCGAAGGGAATCGGCAACGGCATCCCGATCGGTGCAGTGGTGGCCAGGCGCGAGATCGCCGAATGCATGGCGGAAAAATTCCTGTTCCACACCTATGGCGCCAATCCTGTCGCCTGCGCTGCCGGACGTGCCGTGCTCAGGGTAATCCGTGCGGAAAAGTTGCAGGATAATGCCCGATTCATCGGCGCAGCCCTAAAAGCGCGGCTACGGGCGGTTCAGCAAAAGTACAGCGTAATAGGAGATGTGCGCGGCCGAGGTCTGATGTTGGGTATCGAACTGGTCAAGAATCGCGCGACGAAGGAGCCGGACCCCGAGACCGCTGCCCGCGTGTTCGAGGAGACCAGACATCAGGGATTGGTCATGAGCAAGTCCGGCCCGCATCGCAGCATATTGCGCATGGTGCCGCCCCTTTGTCTTTCGATGGACGATGTCGAAGAAGTAGCAGGGAAGATCGAGCGAAGCTTGGCATCCGTCGCATCGTAGCCAATAT
>LXNJ01001515.1_pt1 | contig 13646 bp, 15 predicted proteins | sample 809081 | NCBI WGS metagenome assembly LXNJ01 (sample SAMN04870510, study PRJNA318959) | sponge metagenome | biome: sponge; feature: marine sponge reef; material: water | host: Petrosia ficiformis | place: Greece: Milos, Mediterranean Sea | collected 2013-05-29 | depth 5-7 m
CTAAGACGAAACCTGTCACGTATGAACGTCGCCGCGTCCACGGATTCGCCGCGTCGGTTTTGTTCGTTCGGTGGTCCGTCTGCTACTCATCGGCGCTCCTGAAAGTGCCGCCCTGAGCTGCCGCGACTCCGCTCGCAGCCGAGCGGATGCTTCCGCTCAGCGCGGCGATCCCTCCGCCTGCAGCGACTGCTCCTGCAGCAATGCCGGCAGGGCCGCCTGCGGTGCTGCCGGCGATCAACCCGATGGCGCGGCTGGACCGCATGATCGAACTCGGCAGCGACATGCCGAAGTACAGTGTTCGGAGCCACGCGTCGAACGTCCCGCCGTTTCCGAGGAGGGACGGCACACGTCCCGCCATGTAGATGAAGGCCATCGACAGAAGCAGCTTCCAGATCAGGTCCTGCACAGCTTCGAATTCCGCGATGGCCGCGAACTCGTTGAGGAACCCGAATCCTAGGGCCAGGGCAATCAGCTGGACAGACTGCTGAAAGACGGTCAGCATGAACGTCCTGAGCCACTGCCGCCCCCAGCCCGCCGTATGCGGCAGGATCCACAGTCCCAGCGCGATAGGAGCCAAGGTCAGCAGGATGTCGATGAGCGCGATGCGCAGGATCATCTGGATGAGGACGTACAGGACGAAGAAGGCGTAGATCAGGTACAAAAGGGCCATCAGCAGCCCCATGCCGACGCTGCCTGCATTGACCGCTTGTAGCAGTGTGTCCAGCGTTGAGCGGAGGAAGTCTCCAGCGGTCACGCCGAGAGACGACGCGATGAATCCGGAGACGGCGTCCGCCACGTCGATGACCAATGCGCACCACCAGAGCGAGCTCGCCGCACCGACGAGTCCTAACACAAGGCGCGGCACCATCTCTCGCCATCCGGCGCGTCCGCCGCCAAGGTGCTCCTGCACGATCAGTGTCAGGCCCATCCAGCCGAGGATCGCGACCAGCATTCCAGATGTGACGCCCCAGACGACTTGCCATGCCTGCATGACAAGAGGGTGGAGGTAGGTAAGTTCCGGCGGAGTGCCGGTCAAGATGTCGCTCATTCTGCGTCAACACCTACCGGCACTCCGCCGCGTCCACGCTCGTCGCCCTCTCGACGACGCCGCAGAGCGCGCCGTGAACGCCCTCGATAATCCACTGAGCCACTGCCCGTGCCCACCGGTCCGGACTCAGCGCTCCCAACACGCGGTCCCAGAGCGAATCCGACTGATGAACGGGAATGACCGCGTGGAATGTGTACACATCCGCACCGACAGCCTGCCGCGTGATGATTCCCAGGATGTACGGCTTTTGCGGATCCAATTCGGGCTGCTCATCCAGAACGGGATAGTCGAACGTATACTCCCAGCCGTCGCGGTGGCGGCGCTCACCGCCGCGCACCTGGTAGACGGAACTCACCCACGTACCCGTATCGGCGTCGCGGACGCCGTAATGCAACAGCGGAATCTGCCGGTTGAAGACGGGCCGGGCTGTGAAGCTGCCGTCGTCGTCCCGCTCGACAACGTCGTCGGGATCGCTCATCAGGTCGGTCGCGTCGGGAGGCGTCTGAGCCAGCGCCGGACTTGTGATAACGGTCGCTGTGGCGACCGCCAAGAGAACGGTCATGATCATGGCCACCAGCGCCGCCCGCTTTATGGGGCGGCTTCGAACTGCTGCCGTGATGACTGTAGGTCGATGCTCCACGAGTGCCTCCTTGTGTTGGAATCGAAAGACATGAGGACAAGTGTTCGCAAACGACGATCGCTTGCAAATGGTGAGCTAGGCGGGCTTCCAGGCGAGCCCAGGCTCGCTGACAGGCCTGCCCTGCTCACCATGTCCTGGTGAATCGGCTTCTGTAAGTCTTTGGCGTGTACAGGGATCAAGGCTTGTGCTCAAAGAAGACACAAGGGTTGTTTAGCAGGTCGTCATGCGGCAGAAGGGGTTTGGGCAACAAGCGATTTCACCTTCGACTGTTTAGGCGTGAGGGTGAGTTTGTCTCCCACACGGCCTATTCTCCAGTTCCATTTTTTCGAGGGCATGTGAGAGCGACGAATTCCGGCAGGCGGATTGACGACCTCCGAAAACGGAAATCTCAAGGAGGTGGGGCTTGGAAGACGATCTGCTGATGCTGGATGACGTGCAGGGAGAGACGGCGCGAGGGCGTGAAGCGTTGCTCATCCTGATGGATCGAATCGTGCGCGAAGAGGGACCGATGCAGGCGGCAAGCAAGCTGGGCGTGAATTACAAGACCCTCGCCGCAGCCCAAGAGACCCGGCGGTTGTCGAGACGGATGACACACGCGTTGGAACTGAGACTGCTCTCAGAAGACAACCCGATCTTTCAGCTGCATGAGGAACGCCTCACCGTGTTGGATGACCGGCTTGCCAAGGTGGAGGGCGTCGTCAAGGAAATTGTGGCCGGTTCGAAACAGCTACGCACAACGATCGAAACGCACGGAGCCGAACAGGACAGGGCCATCCGCGTCCTGGAACGGAAGATTAGCGGGGATTCGTCGGCTCAACAGGCGAGACCCACGGGCGCCAAGAGAACGAAGTCTGCACGGCGGGGTCGGGGTGTTACATCGATCACTTCCATCGAGGCTCCCCAGAAGCAGACTAGGCCAACATTCCCGCGCCGCAATTACGACGACATCGTGACCGTCGAGCCAGCCAATGACGATTCATATGTGTACCGAAAGGCGTGGCCGCTCGTACGCGAGTGGCGGATGCTGCAGCGGAATCATTCACTGAAAGGTAGGACGCTAACGTGGTTGGAGAGGCAGGAGCGGCTGCTGATCGTGGAGCTGGTGCTGCTGAATGAGTACAAGCTGACTCTGCCGCCGGACGATAAACCCATTGACGACCACTGGCGCAGACACATCACGAAATGGCGGTTGGACGATCTCCGCGTCGTCAGGCGGAGGATTTTTCGTCGCAAGATGCTCCGTTGGGTTAGACGGCTGGCGACGTTCGGGGTGTGGTGGGGCTAGCTGATCAGGGCTGTCTTCGTGCCAGCCCTGATTTGTTAACTAAATGGAAACGGCATGGTAATGTCTAGGAACGATTCCCTTCTGGACGCCCAGGAACGGCAAAATCCCCTTGCCAGAGACCGCGTGGGCGATAAGAATAGCAGGGTTGTTTGGCTTTCCAGCGTTTCTGACCTTAGAAACCTGGACGGGTTATCCCGAACGACCTGGGTTACATGCACGGGGATCGATTGATTTCTCTCCGGACATCCGAAATCGGGACCATCGCTTCCTGCGGCGAGTGACAGGAAAGGGTCGAGTTTCTCCCCATTTCCCATCGCGAACACGGGAACATCGCTCCCCGGGGCGAGAGGTGGATCACTACTGAGAGTTTTCTCTCACGTGAGCCACCTCGAACAGCGGGAACTTGCGGACAGGTTGCGACTCGCAGTCTGACCGCTCCACACATCGGCCGGAACGCCACTTGCGCTTCGGCTGATTCGACTTGCCCGCGAGAGCCACGTGAATCGTAGCTAGGCGGGTCTCTCATACATTGCCGGTCGGCGGCAGAAGCCGAGGCCGGCGTTTCCATTTCGGGCGGCAGTGACGGCGGTTTCCCTCTTGGGAAATCTCGTCGGCTGCGTCCCATGAATTCCCTTTCAACTCGCGCGATGGTTTGGCATCCGACCGCCGGCGAGCTATACCCATTTCCCCTTTCGACAGCACTAGACCTGCGCCCGGATGCCGGCGTGGGCCGCTACTCATCAAGGAGGCGCACATGCGCATTGCATTGATTCCCGTGAGGGCGTTGGGGCTGCTGGTACGGCACCGCTGCCTGCTGCTGATCGCGGCAGTGACGGCGCTGTTCATCCTGCCGTTCGCCCTCTTACGAGACCCGGAGATCTGCGTTCTGAACGCGATCGGGCTGGCCTATGTCCTGTTCCAGTTCAGGCGGCTCGCGCTGGGCTGGGCCGTCGGCAAGGCGGCGGGCGCGGCGCAGAGACGGGCGGCAGAACGAGCTCGCACGAAGAGAGAGAAGGAAAGGGTTGGACATGACCACGACAACGGCAACTGAGTTCATCGACGAGAGTCCGATGGCGGCGTTGGAGCCGCTGGTGGACAGGTTGATCGCGGCCATCTTCGGACGGAACTCGGAGAAGAGAGAGTCTCTCAGCATCGCCAGGGCGATCCACGAGGCACGTCGGCTACGGCGCGAGGGCAAGCCCGAGGAGGCACTGGCAACGCTCTCGGCGGCCGACGCCAGAGGCGCAGCGCTGGAGCAGAAGCGGTGGCTCTACAACGAGTGGTTTGACCTCGTGCGCCGCTGCTTCGGGCGGCAGCGGGTGTTGGTCTACACGCAGGGCGACGGTCGTGCCGCCGCCCTGGGACAACTCGCCCGGGGCGATCTCGAAGTTGTTGCCGCGCTCGGCATGAAGTGGCGGCCCGGGAAGGTTGTCTCCCGTCGAAGCCTGCGCGGCTTGCGGGACCTCACGGGGAGGCCGGCATGACTGTCGCAGCACCCTGCATCGACATCGCGGCGGTCAAGGCGCGTCACGACCTCGCCGCCATCGTGGAGTCCGCCGGCGTGAAGTTGCGCGGCACGGGCCGCGTCCGTCAGGGCGTCTGCCCGTTCCACGACGAGGCAGAGGGCAGTTTCACTGTCTACGGCGACTCGCAGCGGTGGTACTGCTTCGGCTGCGGCGAGGGCGGCGACGTACTGGACTTCATCCAGCGGACGGAGTCGGTGCCACTCGTCGGAGCGTTGCAACTGCTTGGCGGCACTGCCGTCCTTAACCCACGCAACGCCCGGCTTGAGTCGCGGGCGCGCGTGGAGCCGCCTCCAGCGCGGGATCGCGCCGTCCTCACGGCGGCCGCGCGCTTCTACGCAGCACAGCTGCTTGGAAGCGAGGACGCGCTCGCCTACCTCGAAGGTCGAGGAATCGCGATTGCCACGGCAATCAAGCTCGGTCTCGGCTACGCGCCGGGAGCGCGACTGCGCGAGGCGCTGCTCGCCGCCGGCTTCGACGGCGAGCGGGTAGCCCGCTCCGGTTTGTTCACGGAACGTGGCGCAGAGCGCTTCGGAGGCAGGCTCGTCGTGCCCGACGTTGCCGGCGGCCTCGTCCGATGGCTCGGGGGGCGAGCGATCACGCACGGGGCGCGGCCTCGCTTCCAGGCGTTGACCGGCTCCAAGCCGGTGCTCGGTCTGGGCTCCATCCCCAGCGATGCCCGATGGGTCATCGTCACGGAGGGGATGTTCGACTGGCTGACGCTGGCGCAGTGGGGCCTACCCGGCTGCGCCGCCCTTGGAACACAGGGCCTCGAACGTGTCGCTCAGGCGGTCTCGCGGTTCGCCAACGTGTTCGTCGCCTTCGACAGGGACGATGCCGGCGTCGCCGCCGCCGAACGACTCTCTGCCCTCTTGGGCCGTCGTTCGGCGGTCGTCCAGCTTCCTCGCGACTTCATGGACGTCGGCGAACTCGCCACCGCGCCGGACGGACGCGCCGCCTTCATCGCCCAGTTGGCCGATGCGGCGCGGGAGAAGAGACGGGAACGATAACCAGCAAGCGACGACGGGGCTATTTCGCCCCGCACACGGGTCGACTGACGGCCCGCTCACCTATCGGACAAGCAAGGAGAGAACAATGGTCAGCACGAATGAGAACGGTCACAAGAACGGCACGAAGCCTACCGCCATCACGCCGGTGAACGGGCACGACGCCATCCTCTGGGACGGTCTCGCGCCCGGCATCAGGCAGGAGTTGGACACACCCATCGACCCCGCACTTGTCTCCCAGCGGAAGGGGCGCGGCGGCAAGACCTTCTCGTACATCGAGGGGCACACGGTCATTGACGAAGCCAATCGCGTCTTCGGCTACGGCGGCTGGGGCTACGACGTGATGGGCGAGGTGACACTGCGGAAGATCGACAGCATCGACGCCAAGACGGGCGAGATCCGCCGCATCCGCGCCTACGCCGCCACCGTGCGCGTCACGGTCCTTGGAGCGCCTTCCCGCATGGACGTTGGATTCCACGCAGTCGTCGAGGACAACGCCGACGGGCATGAGACGGCCGTCAAGGGAGCCGTCACCGACGGCCTCAAGCGGGCGCTGCGCTCTTTCGGAGCGCGCTTCGGAAACGCGCTCTACGGCGATCCGCAGACGGCCATCGTCGAAGTGACGAGGGAGCCGTCGACCAGGCCGGCGGTCGAGAGGCAGAAGTTGGGCATCCGTCTGTACGAGCTCGGCAAAGCACAAGGATTCAACGCCGAGCAGGTGGAGGCCGCGGTCAAGGCGCGCACCGGCAGAGCCATCACCCAGATCAGCACCGAAGAATTGGCCGATCTGGTTGCGGCGGCGGAGAGGAAGGTCGACGAACAGACTAGGCCGGCGGAGCCACCGACGGCGGCCTAGTCGCCAGTCCACGAGCAGCACAGCGGGGCCGCCTCCCGAAATGAGGGATGGCCCCGCCTCCTCTTAAAGGAGAGGCAGCACACATGGAACAGACGAGCAGAACACGGCCCCGCTCGCTGAGCGGCACGACGACGGTGATCGCCACCGCGCACGGCAACCTCTACCTAACCGTCTCGGTGGACGAGAACGGCGAGCCCTTCGAGGTCTTCGGGCAGTTGGGGAAGGCGGGCACGTTCGAGCGCGGCCTGACCGAGACGGCCTGCCGCCTCGTCTCGCTGCACCTCAGACGCGGGACGCCAATCGCCGAGATCGTCGATCAACTCGCGGGCATCCACGAGATGCAGCCCTGGCCGAACCAGTTGCCCGACGGGTCAAGCGGCTGGGTGCATGGCATCGCCGACGCCATCACACATGTCCTGCGGCCCTTCGCGTCCGACGGGCAACACGGCGCAACCGAACGCGCCGCCTGATAGTCATTCCTTACAGGAGGAACGAGATGACGACCACGATTGAGTCAGATTCAGATTTGGGAGCGGATCCCTATTCGCGGCCCAACGCGCGGTTCCGTGAGGACGGCGTGCTGGAGATTCGCGCCTCTGCGGTGGGAGATTGCCGGCGGTCCCTCTGGTACGCCGCGACGGGGCATCGCATCACGAACCCGCCCTCGGAACCTTCCCTCACCACGATGGAGGCGGGCACCGCGCTGGAACCCGTCGTGCTCAGGGCGATGGAACGGGCGGGCTGGGAGATCCACCCGACCGAACGCGAGAACCCGCAACCGGTATCCGTTCCTATTGGAGCGAGACTGCGGGTCACGGGCCACCCCGACGCGACCGGCGACATGCCGATCTTCGGCGGCGAGGCGGTCATAGAAGTGAAGACCCGCAACCCCGATGCCTTCAAGCGCTGGCAGGTGCTCGGCGCGGAACGCAGCCACCCGAACGCCGTCGCGCAGGTGGCCGTCTACACGCTGGGCGTGTTCGGCGAGATGCGGGACGCGGTCATCGCCTGCATGGAAACCGGCAGCAGGACATGGGACTACGAGGTGATCCCGGCAGAGCGGCTTACGACGGCGCTGCGGGACGCCTCTAAACGGCTGGGGCAACTGGCCGCGCACCATGCACTCATCGGGCCGGATCCCGACTCACTACCGGACCGCGACTTCACGGCGGAGTCGTGGCAGTGCCGGAGTTGCCCGTTCCTGGCGACTTGCCAGCCGGAGGTGGCCGCACAGGCAGATGACATTGAAGAGGACGGCCGTGAGGTCACGGAGGTGAACGACGACGATGCGCGGAGGGCGGTCGCGGACTACCTGTCGGCGCAGGACGCCGTGCGCGGGCCGGAGCAGGCCAAGCGCGCGGCGCTTGCCACGCTCAGAGCGTGGATGACGGGCCGGGAATCGGGCAAGGCGGAGATCGACGGTCACACCGTCAACCTCGTGCAGTCGCGGCGCTATGCCGTGGACCACAGGAAGCTCAACGCCCTGCTCGACCCCGAGACCCGCGCGGAGATCGTCACGGAGAACCTCTCCGAGTACGTCCGCGTCAGCTAGCCGCCCTCCCCGGAGGGCGCACGACGGGGCTGTTCCCATGAACGGGAGCGGCCCCGCTCTTCCTTAAAGGAGGCGCAATACCGCGCCACGAAAGATCGCATCCAATTGCGAGAAGGAGTCAGAAATGTCACGCACGATCAATCGCGTCGAGCTGCTGGGCCGCGTGGGCAACGAGCCCGAGATGCGCTACACGCCGAGCGGCACCGCCGTCACCCAGCTTCGGCTGGCCACGGACCGGAACCGCCAGAACGGGGAGACCGAGGCCGACTGGCACACCATCACGGTGTGGGACAAGCTCGGCGAGGCCGTCAACCAGTACGTCCGGAAGGGCCAGCGGCTCTACGTCGCGGGCCGCCTCGCCCAGAACAGCTACGAAGCCAAGGACGGGACGCGCCGCTACGCCACCGAGATCTACGCCTCGGAGGTGGTGTTCCTGGACGGCGGCAACGGCAATGGCAACTCGTCCAACCACGACTCCGCCGGGTTCGACGAGGACGTTGAGCCGGGCAGCTCGCCGTTCTAGCTGGACCGGCGAACGACGCCTGCCCGCCAGAGCAGGCGCCACACGGGGCCGACTCCCACATCGGGAGCGGCCCCGTCTTCCGTTATCGAGTCCCTACGGAGGAACTCCCCATGACTCGCAAGAAGTCCTCGGAGCCGTCCGAGATCATCGACGCGCTCCGCACCAATCTCCAACTCCTCGGAGAACTCGCCGTCCGCTACGAGGTGAGCACGAAACCCTCCCGACGTGACGGTATGACCGTCACCATCTCCAGCCCCCACGACGTTCACGCGCTGCTGCGCGACGAGATGGCGGACCTGGCGCAGGAACAGCTGCGCGTCCTGCTGCTCGACAAGAGGAACCACCTCGCGGGGCAGCGCGTCATCTACCAGGGCACGGTCAGCGAATGCGCCATCCGGCCCGCCGAGGTGCTGAGGCCCGCCGTCGTGGAGGGCATGCCGCACCTCATCGTGGCCCACAACCACCCGTCGGGCGATCCCACCCCCAGCCCGGAGGACATCAGAGCCACCCGCGAACTCCAGCGGGCATGCAAGCTGCTGGGCGTCGATCTCCTCGACCACGTCGTCATCGGCGGCGACAACTTCGCCAGCATCAAGGACCTCGGCCACATCGACTGAGGCGTCACGGGACATCGCTCCCGCATCCACCCGCTCCCTACAGGAAAGGACAAACGCCAATGACTGTTCAGACTGTAATGATCGACGCCGAGTCGCTGTACACGGTGAACGCGGGCGGCTTCTCCGCCACGGCGGACGCATTTGCTCGCGATCCAAAGGACGGCACGCTCTGGTTCCTGTCGATGGTCGGGGCGCAGACGGCGCTCAAGGCCATCTGGGGCTCAATGCTCAAGCAGCCGCCCGAGCCCGCCCACCTGATTCGCGGCGTGGACGGCATGGCCATCTCCGGCGGCTACCAGCGCTGCGTCATCCCGCCCACCACCATCGGCACCTGGACGACGAAGATCCAGCGACTCCAGTCGTCGGGCGGCTGGCACGCGCTGGTCTTCACCCGCATGGCGGAGTACGCCTTCGAACGCGACGATTTCCTCCTGCTCGCGGAGTCGGAGGACGCGGCCCCCGCCCTGCACCACCGTTTCCTAGACCGGCGGAGCCCGCTGCCGCTGCACCGCGACTGGGCGGAGTGGCTCTGGAAGCGCGGGCAGCGACGGAAGGAGATCGTCAGGCTCGACTCACAGGGCATCGTCGCCTACCGGTGCTCCCCCGACTCCGAGGCGCTCCGCGAGGACCTCTCGATGGCCGTCGGCATGGGCGCGCTTACGCTCCGGCAATCGGAGGCCGCCGATGGATAAGACGCTCAGGAAAGCTCGCCGCGCCAACGTCAAGCGGCGACAGAAGAACGTCCGCGCATGGAAGAGGTTCGCGCTCGACCGCGGCATCTGCCCCTACTGCGGACACGACGGCGGCTCCCACCTGACCGTCGCCGTACAGCCCCACTTCTACCGTCCCGCCACGCGGGAGGAGAGCGGCGACGGACGCGTGACGCTCTACACCTACCGCATCGGCGCGGAGAGGGTGATCCTCGTCAAGCGCGTCGCCGTCGCCCGTGACGCGGAGATCGTCACGGCCTACTGTACGACCTGCGCAGCACGCCTCAGGACGAGCCAGGCGCTCTGCTTCCAGCAGACCCACGGCGTCGGCGAGGTCGTCGGCATCAACGACAAGGACACGGACTAGAAAGGAGAGTCACATGAGACTCGCGGCACAGGCCAAGGGCGGCTACTATCCCACGCCGGACCGGGTCGTCGATATGATCGGCGGCCTGATGCGGCAGCCCTACGGCTACCATCAGGCATCGAAGGCGAGCATCCGCACGCTCGATCCCTGCTGCGGCCCGGGCGACGCTCTCGGACGGCTGACCGATCTGCTCCGGCAGGGCGGCACGGCGGCGGTCGAGAGCTACGGCGTCGAGCTCCACAAGGAGCGGGCAGAAGAGGCCGCCGAACGGCTCGACCACGTGCTCCCGGCGGACGCCTTCCAGACGTCCATCGCCAACGGCGCGTTCGGGCTGCTGTACCTGAACCCGCCCTACGACTGGGAGCAGGACGACAAGAAGCGCGTCGAACACGCCTTCCTCACCCACTGCACCCGCTACCTGGTCGACGGCGGCGTGCTGGTCTTCATCGTGCCCCGCCAACGGCTCGCCGTCTCGGCGCGGTTCCTGTCGACCCACTACACGCGGGTGCGCTGCTGGGCGTTTCCCGACCCCGAGCGGGAGGTCTTCGACCAGGTGGTGCTCATGGCCATCCGGCGCTCGGATCCCAGCCCCGACTCCTCCACGGAGGCGCAGATCAGGGAATGGGCCGAGGGGGAGCCCGAGACGCTGACCCACTCCCAGTACACGGTCTTCTATCCGCCGGTGACCGCCGTCGGGGACATCCTCTTCACGCGGCGCACGGTCGATCCCGTTGCCGCGGCGGTCGAGGCGAGACGCGCCGGGTTGTGGACGAACCCACAAATCACAGATGTCCTCTGGCCCGCGAGCGAGGACCGCACCCGTCCGCTCATGCCGCTGCGGCGCGGTCACATGGCCATGCTCGTGGCGGCCGGCTTCCTGGACAACCTCCAGCTGGAGGCGGACGGCAGGCGCATCCTCGTCAAGGGGCGCACGTCGAAGGAGATGGAGCTCGTCGACGAGACGCCGGAGAAGGAGGTGTTCCGCGAGAGGCTGAAGACGACGGTCGTCGCCCTCGGCCTCGACGACGGCGAGATAACAGACATCGCCGCCTAGACGGTCAATGCCATGGCCGAATCTCAAGGCTCCGTCACCCTCCCCCACCGGGTGCCGGAGCCTCGCCGAATCACCATAGCACCAAAAGGAAAGGAAGGACGCCCATGAATCTCGGTGAATTCATCGACACCTACAAGGACGCAATCGCTCAGCGCGTCGTGGAATCCTACCCTCCCCTCTACCGGCCCTCCGACGCCGGTTCGGTTCCGCTGCCCACGCTGCTCCGCACCCCGCTCGGCGCTCAGGCGGACGCGATTCGCGGGGCGGCGCTCTCGCTCCGGGCGAACCGAGGCACAACCGTCGTCGGCGAGATGGGTACGGGCAAGACGTTCATCGCGACGTCCGCCGCGCACGCCGCCGGCTTTCAACGCATCCTCGTCCTCGTGCCGCCCCACCTGACCGTTAAGTGGAAGCGAGAGGTCGAGCAGACCATCCCGGGCGCACGTGCCGTGATCGTCAGTTCCATCACGGACCTGGTGAACCTCAGACGCGCTGTCACACTTGGCCCGCTCTTCGCCATCATGTCCCGCGAGCGCGCCAAACTGTCCTACCGCTGGCAGCCCGCCGTCGTAAACCGCTGGGCGGTCGCGGGCGGCAGGTTGATGCGGATGGAGGAGACAGGGCTGCCGTTTCGCATCCCGACCTGCCCCGTCTGCGCGGAGCAGATCGTGGACGCCGACGGCGTGCCGCTCTCGGACGAGGACCTCTCGCGCCGCAAGCGGAACTGCCCCGAGTGCCACGGCCCGCTCTGGCAGGCGGACAACTCAGGGCCGCGCCGCTACCCGCTCTCCGACTACGTCAAGAACCACATGCGCGGATTCTTCGACCTGCTAATCGGAGACGAGGTCCATGAGTACAAGGGACGAGGCTCCGCGCAGGGCATCGCGGCGGGCGTGCTAGCCGACGCCTGCGGTCGGTCGCTCACACTGACCGGCACGCTGTTGGGCGGCTACAGCTCGACGCTGTTTCACCTGCTCTACAGGTTCAGCCCGGCGATTCGTTCGGAGTTCGGACGGTCCGAGGAGGGACGCTGGATCACACGCTACGGCTTCGTCGAGCACTCCATCGGCAAGGACGACGACCGCTTCACGGAGGACGGTCGCAACAGCCGCCGTCGCAAGTATCGGAAGACTGTGAAGGAACGCCCCGGCCTCGCGCCGTCCGCGCTCTTCCACCTCATCGGTAACTCGGTGTTCCTGCGGCTGTCGGACGTGGCATCCGGCCTGCCCGACTACGAGGAACAGGTCATGCTGGCGGGAATGGACCCGGATGCCGATGCGACGGGCTTCTCGCAGAAGTCGGCCTACGAGAAGCTGTTCGAGAAGCTGCGGCACGCGATGGTAAAGGCGTTGGCCGACGGGTCGCGGCGGCTCCTTTCCACCTACCTGCAGTCGCTGCTGGCCTACCCTGACGGCTGCACGCGTGGCGAGACGGTTTTCGATCCGGACTCTGGCGAGCCCCTCATCCAGGTGCCGCCGCTGGCCGAGGATCGCGTCTACCCGAAGGAGAAGGCGCTGCTCGACCTGGTCGCGGCGGAACGGTTGGCTGGGCGGCGGGTCCTCGTCTACACCACTCACACGGGCACCCGCGACATCACCGGCCGCATGGACGACATGCTCACGCGACACGGGTTCAAGGTGGCCGTGATGAAGGCGGACGCGGTGGCACCGGAGAAGCGCGAGGCGTGGGTGGCAGAGAAGGTCAAGCAGGGGGTGGATGTCATCATCTGCCACCCGCGACTTGTCCAGACCGGCCTCGACCTCGTGGACTTCCCGACCATCGTCTGGTACGAGACGGACTACTCGGTGTACACGATGCGGCAGGCATCCCGACGTTCGTGGCGGATCGGCCAGACCCGGCCCGTGAAGGTCATCTTGATGGCCTATTGGAACACCCTTCAAGCCGACGCGCTCAAGCTGGTGGCAAAGAAGCTCCAGTCGTCGCTAGCAGTCGAAGGAGAGCTACCCGAGGATGGCCTCGCAGCCTACGGTGACGACGGCGATGACCTCATGCTCGCCCTGGCTCGCAAGCTGGTCAATGGCGATGAGGACGACGCGGCGGACACGGTGGAAGCCGCTTTCGCCCAGGCCCGAGCTTCCGAAACCGAGTCGGAATCGTACCTGGTGGACGACGGCTGGCAAGCACCGGAGCAGATTGCACCCACCATCGTGGAAGTCCACTCGGCGGAAGAAACCGAGCACCCGCTCCAAGCGGTCGCCAGCACGGAGCCAGAGTCCGATGTGCCGCAGAGCTCGCTCTTCTCCTGGGCGGAGTTCATGGCGGAGGCGAAACCCAAGCAAATGGGCCGCCCCCGCAACGCCCAACCCACCCAGTCACTCTTCGAATGGGCAGTGGCAATGGAGCACGAGGAAGAGAGGGTGGCCGTGCCGGCGTAGGTTCCACCTGGAATTCCGCAGCAACAGTTGAGAAAGGCGGGAGGATGTAGTCAGTGGACTACATCCTC
>LXNJ01001516.1_pt1 | contig 13633 bp, 8 predicted proteins | sample 809081 | NCBI WGS metagenome assembly LXNJ01 (sample SAMN04870510, study PRJNA318959) | sponge metagenome | biome: sponge; feature: marine sponge reef; material: water | host: Petrosia ficiformis | place: Greece: Milos, Mediterranean Sea | collected 2013-05-29 | depth 5-7 m
TCATGGAAAGCCTGGAAATCCGGAATCTCATCGACGCAGGGTCCGCACCAGGTGGCCCAGAAATTGACGACACGAACCTGGTCCTCGAACTGCGTGATGGTCACTTCGTTTTCATCGAGATCATGCAGGGCGAAGTCCAGCTCCACCGAGAACGCACGCGATGGTATGGGCTCATCCGTTGAATACACGACGGACACGTCGGACCCATCCCTTTCGCTCAGAATGGCGGATACCAGTCCTGCCACGATCAGGAGCGCGGCGAGGATGTAGATGACGTTTATGCGTGGTTTCGTTTCCATGTTTTTTTACCGCCAGAGAAGGGTGTATCCGGTCCACAGACAGCCTGCGGCAGTCAATGCAAGATAGCAAGGAACTGCGTGCAGGGCAAGTGAATTAGGGGGCGTAAAAGATGCGGACGAGAAAATGGTATGTCTTGATGGTCGTTGCGCTGACGATGATCGTTCCGCTGGCGATGATCATCGTTCCGGGAACCGCGGAATCACAGGGAGGTGGCCGGGTGGACCACTCCGTGTACGACGGGTTGTTGAAGCAGTACGTCGACGACAGGGGCATGATCGACTACCGGACCTGGAAAGCCCGGGACGTGGGTACGCTCGATGGCTACCTGGAGATGCTCAAAGGCGTTGATCCCGATGGGCTAAGGGATCGGAACGAGGTGTTCGCCTTCTGGATCAATGCCTACAACGCGCTGACCATCCGGGGCATGCTGCACTTCTATCCGACCAGCAGCATCAAGAACCACGACAGTCTGCTCGGGTACAGCATCTGGAAGGACTACAAGATCAACATCCGCGGAACCGACTACTCGCTGGACGACATCGAGCACGGGATCCTGCGCAAGATGGACGAGCCCCTGGTACACTTCGCCCTCGTCTGCGCCTCCATAGGGTGCCCGCCGCTGATGACCGAAGCGTTCACGGCGGAAGAAATGGACCGGCAGCTGCGGGCGAATACCCTTGTTTTCTTCGCCGATCCCAGTAAGTTCCGTGCCGACCCGGGGGATCGAACCGTGTGGCTCTCACCGATCATGGACTGGTACAGGGACGATTTCGGCAAGAACCAGCGGGAGCTCCTGGATTTCATTGCCCCCTACGTCCCGGACGACGCGGCCCGCGCCTTGCTGAGGCGGAATGACGTGGATGTCGATTACCTGCACTACGACTGGGGGATCAATGAGCAGCGGGGAAATTGAAACGGCTACGCACGAGGCCGGCGATGGGACTCATTGATTTAAATCTCCCGCTGCTGAGCGGATCACCTGACACGGAATGAATCCATGACAAATCAGTACCACCTGTGCGCCAGGTAGATAGCGGTGGGAGAGAAAGCCGGACGTGGCCAGTCGCCAGGCTGGTCATCCTGCTTGCGGTCGCCTTTTCCGGCTTTCTGGCCTATTCCTTCACGCCCCTGGGCGAGTTGCTCCAGCCTCTCGCGATGGAAGGGTTCTTCGAATCCATCAAGGGATTCTGGTGGGCGCCCCTGGTGTTTATCGGGCTCTACGTAATCCTCACGATACTCGGCGTGCCGATGGTGATCCTGACCTTCTTCTCGGGATTCACCTTCGGCGTCCTGTACGGTACACTCTACGTGCTGATCGGCGCGAACATAGGCGCCAACCTCGCCTTCGATCTGGCCCGGTACCTGGGTCGCGATTTCATCTCACGCCACATCCGGGGTCCCATGGACCGGATCGACCGGCAACTGCGGAACCAGGGGTTCCTGCGCATGCTCCAGCTCCGGCTGATCCCGGTCATCCCCTTCAACCTCCTCAACTTCGCCGCCGGGCTGTCCGGCATACGTAAAATGCACTACATGCTGGGAACCGCGATCGGCATCACGCCCGCCACTTTCATCTACGTCTACACGGCGGCGTCGCTGATGCAGGTCTACATGGCCGGCGCCGAACTGGACGAGATCGCCCGCGCCGCCCTGCGCTCCTCGGCGCTCACCAACCTCGGCATCGCCCTCGCCCTGCTCGTCACCATCTCCCTGACCCCGGTGATCTACCGGAAGCTGACGGGGAAAACCTAGCGGTGTTATGAATCACCAAAACGCATAGAGAAGATATCGGCATCCTGTAGGATGAAGCGCAGGCGGGCCGGCACGCCGTTGAGGCGGGACAGGTCGCCTCCTCCCTTCCACGCGACCGGTGCGTCGAGATCGTCGCCGAACATCGGATCCATGTCCTCCGCGGCAAAGCCCTCCACGGGCCGGCCTGCCATGTCCTGAATCTCCACGGACACGGCACCCACGGCGGACGTCGAGTAGTTGAGGTAGAGGGTCGATCCCGAGAAGGTCAGGGGTTTGGTGAGTACTTCGCCGCCGTGATAGCCCGCCCGGACGGATGCGAATCCATGGGGGCGGACGGTCACCCGCCGCACACCGTTCGTGTCCCATCCATAGTGTTCGGCGACGTACATCGACCATTCGTCCGACGCCGTCGGAATGATCCCCGCAGCCGGTGTCTGGTTGCGGTGCGTCCAGTTGCGCTGTTCCGGACCCGGGCGCAGCCAGGCGTCCATGAACGTTCGATCCCAGTGTACACCGTCGCGGCTCGACATGAAAATCGCGTCGGATACCCCGCCGCCCGGATAATCCATGCCCTCCGTATCCTTGGTCCGTTCCGGTACGAACCGCATGGGAAAGGAAAGCAGGATGTGTTCCGCACCCGGGCAGAGCGTGGTGGCGTTGGTGTAGAAATGCTCGAAGGGGACGCCTTCGTCGTAAACGTGGTGTTCGGGTGTGGTCCAGTTGATGAAATCGTCCGAGGTGCAGCTTTGTATGGCGCGGACCCCGACGCCGTCGTCCCCCGTCTGTTCGAAGTACCGGCTGAAGATGCGATAGCAACCCAGATAATCATCCCACAACGGCACGTTGACCGAGTCGAAGGCGCCCGTGATAGCGAGGGGACCGTCCTGTACCGGTTTCCAAACCAGCCCGTCGGAAGAAGTGAAGCCGAAGAGACTGTCCCTGCCTTCTCCACCGACGGCCTTGAAACGCTGATCGGGCGGCGCTGCCGGATTGCCGTCCAGGAAGACACAAAAGTTGTGCGCCTGGGAGCCCCGGATGAGGATGTTATTGTCCGTGGATCCTTCTGCCTCTACCATGCCAAGGCTGGGCCGTTCGAAGTGGATGCCGTCCTCGCTGACCAGCAGGTTCGCCGTCTGCGTCTGCGCCCAACCCTCGGGCAGATCCTCGTGTTTACCCGTGGGGTGATATCCGCGGTAATAGACCAGGATCTTTCCGTCGGCCTGAACCAGGTTGTAACACCCCGTGCAGGCGTTCTCCAGGGGTTCCTGAACGCGGAAAACCGTCTCCTTCCGGACGGGCTCGTGGAGGTGCAGGCGGGCGTCTGTAAGGGTGTCGATCAGAAAGGAGTCTACGAAGAGCTCGCGGCGTGAGCCCAGGTCGATGGGTGTCATGGGGTGTCCTTTTGCGGGTTGGGGGTTGTGGAATGACCAATTAGCCGATTTGGTCGTAGTTGCCGAATAAACTACAAGGTCGCCGTCCTGTTTTCTCATTCGAGTTGGTTCGATGTACAATCCATATGTACAATTCCCGATCATGTATTTCAAGAATTCAACCTCGAATCTACGGAATTGTATTCAAGTGCCGGTTCGAAATCCTGAAAACGGGGATCAAGGCGGAACTTGACCAGCCATGGATGATGACATTTATTTTAGATGTACAGGCTCGGGTACCGAGACGCCCGGTTGCGGTTTTTCGATGTTCGGTGCGGCCTGTATCCCACCAACGCAGATGACTACCTGGAATGAGCGCTATGGACATCAAGCTGGTCGTTGCCGTGACCGACGGTGACTGGTTCAAGACCCTCCGACAGAAGCCGCACCTGGAGGAGGTCAACTTCTGGGCGCCTTCTGGCACGAACTTCAAGGCACTTCAGCCCGGCGAACTGTTCCTCTTCAAACTGCATGCGCCGAACAACGTAATCGTTGGCGGCGGCGTTTTTGCCTATGCCAATATCATGCCATGTTCCCTCGCCTGGGAAGCATTCGGGGAAGCCAACGGTGCCGAGACGTTTCAGGAAATGCGAAATCATATCTCACATTATCATCGGAACGTCAACCCACGCGAACCAAGTGATTTCAAGATCGGGTGTCGGATCCTGACCCAACCGTTCTTCTTCGATGAGCATGACTATATCGATGTCCCTTCGACGTGGTCGCCCAACATCGTAACACTTAAGACGTTCAGTACCGGTGAATCCGACGGTCGGGCATTGTGGGACGCGATCAACGGCCGTATGAAATTCCGACAGTCGATCAGTAAGGTCGCAGATCCTGCGGGCATCGTGGCCGAACCCACGGGTCTCCTGGCCGGGCAAGCCCTTTTTGGCAAGCCGCAACTGGTAAAACCGCGTCTCGGTCAAGGTGCTTTCAGGGCCCTGGTAACCGACCTTTACGACCGCCGTTGCGCGGTTACCCGCGAGCGGACGTTGCCGGCCCTCGACGCGGCCCACATACGCCCGTATAGCGAGGGGGGTATCCACGAAGCGACAAACGGTCTGCTGCTGAGGCGGGACATCCATGGATTGTTCGACACCGGTTATGTTACGGTTACCCCGGATCTGCATTTCGAGGTCAGCAGACAGGTCCGGGAGGAATTCGAAAACGGGCGGGATTACTATGACATGCACGGGAAACAGATCGTCGTTCCCAACAAGGTAGCGGACCGACCGGACGCCGAGGTGCTGTCCTGGCACAATGAGAAGATTTACCGGGGGTGATCGACCGCCATGCACATTGAAGATAAAGATTTCAAGATGCGGCTGGCCGCCTTCGATCATGTACGGAGGCTGGGTGACTCCCACGGCCACCTGACCAGGCACGAACTGGCGCCGGGGTTCGTCTTTGAAGGGGAACGGATCCCCCTGGTGAATCCGCAGCGGGGGATCTTCAAGCCACGCCGCATGCGGTTCCTGCTCTCGATCAGGACTGTGTTTCCCAGGCCAGGCGCGCGCATTTGGTACGACGATCAGCGGCAGGTCCACAACCAGATCTTTGAGGGCGAGGAGACCGTGGACTACGCCTTCATGGGAAAGGACCCTGAAGCGGCGGATAACCGGTGGCTAAGGGAAGCCTGGGAGAACCAGATTCCCGTGATCTACTTTCTCGGCGTGTCTCCCGGCCGTTACCAGGCGATCGTCCCTACCTACATCTCCCACTGGGATGGATTCGCGCTCAAGTCCACGCTTGCCTTTGGCAACCCCTATCAAGAGGGACTTGCAGCACCAGGCAACGCGACCGAGCGACGGTATGCCCTGCGCATGGTAAAAGAACGGCTCCACCAGGCCACGTTCCGCGAAGCTGTTCTGTACGCATACGGTCGCCGCTGTGCTATTACCGGCCTGCCGGAAACGCAGTTGTTAGACGCAGCCCACATCATTGCCGATGGCGACGAGGCACTGGGGCAGCCCGTCGTGCCGAACGGGCTATCCCTGTCCAAGATCCATCATGCCGCGTTCGACGCCCACCTGATCGGCATCGACCCCGACTACCGCCTGCACGTATCCGACCGTCTGCTGGACCAGGATGACGGCCCCATGCTCCAAGCCCTCAAGCAGCTGGATGGATCGGGACTGCACCTGCCTTCGCGAAGCCGGGACTACCCAGACCGGGACAGGCTGGACCGACGGTTTGAAACTTTCAGGAAGGCGGGATGAGTCAAATCTTGAGATTACCGAAGCTGCCGAACACACCAAACGGATGCGGGAAATGGGCTGGTGGAACGACTATGTCGAGTGCAAAGTCAGTTTAAGGTTTCACCGCATCCAACAACTGCGATCTGATGGTCTGTGTATCGGTTGCGAGATCAACGGTATTGAAGTGGATCCGATGACCCTGAATATCTACCCATTCGTTGAACATCTCACCAACCGACGGATGGAGAAACATTCCCTCTGCATTACAATCAAGCGGATCACCACTCTCTTCCTGCGACCTAAGGTAAGCATAGATCTGGTACATGTATCCGCTTCGTATCCCTTCATTTCGATACCAACCTCTCGACAAAACCGAGTTGAATTTCGTGTCTATAACGATCCGGCGGCCTTCGTCAACATGATCCAACACGATGTCGGTCCGCATGGAGGGTAGTATCTCGTCTATTCGCGGACTTCTGACTGTCGTGGGCCATCTGAGAATCGTTCCCGGATACACATTCCATCCCCTTCTGGAAAGTACCACATCATAGAATCCTGCAACGCCTTTCTCATAGAGTCTGCGAACCCAGTTTATATCACGGTCCGGTAGTGGAAGGTGCCTCGAACCGGTCTGCTCGGTCGGAATGGCCATTTCGAAGGCAAGACGAGCCGCATCCACCATCTTGCGGTCTACGGCGTCATGTCTACCGTATCGCTCAACTGACGTCTCCTCACGCCCAGGTCGTTCTCCAACGACTCCCAGTCGCCTAAGGCTTCCAACGAGGGACCTGCACTGGTGAGCCAGGTCTTTTCGACGAACAAATTTGGATATCATCTCGAGGGCGGATCGAACGTACCTGTTCCTCGGTGTGTCGATTGTCAGTTCGTCGAATCGACAGGCGACCATGCCCCGTTGCAGTAGTTGATGAGCTTCGGTTTGGAGAAGGTCGATACGTCCCCGAACCCGTCCGAGCACATCGTGACGGTACCGGTAACCATAGCTCAGGTTTCGTCTTAATCGACGCTCGACTTGGTGAGAGAGGATCTCGGCAACCAGATCGGGTAGGTCATCGGGATTATCCTCGGCGGAGCGGTGTTCGGACGCATCGAGTTGCCTGAAAAGTTCAGAGGCGTAAAGCATGAGCAGCCAGATATTTCGTATGGGGATACGACCGATATATCCGGCCTGTTCGATCGTCTCGTCAGCCGTACTAACTACTGGGCCATTCACCACTAAAACCATCCAAGAGTTTCTGCTTTGCGTTTCTAGATTTCGCGAAGTCTTCGAACCAGTATTCGTCGAGTAGTGGTCCAATTTCCGTTTCAACGACTTCCCTGTACCACTTTCTCCCATCTTTAATCGGCTGTTCAAACGGCGGCGTCACATAACTGTGCCCCAAGCGAAATTGCGAACCAAGACTGGAATCATTGGAGATCGTCCGGTTCAGATCATCTATACGATGCTCAATTTCGGTGAGAGTCTCGTTATCTATCCCGTTTTTAGAATGGACCCAATCTCGCCAAGTCTTGCCAAGGGTGGGTTCCAGATCGATAAATGCAAATCTACGGCGTAATGCCAGGTCTACAAGTGCCAGTGAACGATCAGCAATGTTCATCGTCCCGATGACAAACAGATTGTTAGGAACAAAGAATCGCTCATCCGGAGTCTTTGAATAAACCAATTCCAAGGCTTCGTCCGGAGTTCGCTTGTCGGTCTCCAACAATGTCAGCATCTCGCCGAAAATCTGTGCTGGATTGCCCCGGTTGATCTCTTCGATAACCAAGACATATCGAGTAGTAGGATCTTTTTCGGCCTCGTCCCTTATGGCGATGAAGGGGCCATCCACGAGTGTAAGTTTACCATCTCCCGCCGGCCGCCATCCACGCACGAAATCCTCATAAGATAGATTTGGATGGAACTGTACCGAACGAACCTTGCTCTCGTCTCGCTCACTGATCAAAGCGTAGGCCAACTTCCTGGCGAGCCAAGTCTTCCCGGTTCCTGGAGGGCCTTGTAGAATGAGGTTTTTCTTGGTACGGAGTCGATTGAGGATCGACTCGAGTTTACCTCTGGCAATGAAACAGCCGTCTTTCACGATATCATCGAGTGAGTAAGGGACAGGTGGTGGCGGGGGATCCAGACCGCTATCTGGCGGGGGATCCGGGTCACCGGGCTTATACAACCAGGCTTCGCGTGCTAGTTCTGGAAAAGAACGAACCGGATATGTGTCCTCCAGAAACCTCTTTTCAAGTGTGTCATGGACCGTCAGGTAGTCGTTCGCACTACAGTATCCCCTTTTCGGTCCGTTTAGTCCGATCTCAATATTGAGTTTCTTGTCCAGGTAACGCCGGGTATTCGTGTCGAGGACGGGGAAATCCCAAGGCCGTATCCAATACAGCCCAAATGTAAGTTTCCAACCTACGTGAGAAACCTCGGATGCGTCGTCGTAAGCAGAGACGAAATCAGATCGCGCATCGGAATCATCTGAATCAGCGAAGGCAATTGCACGGGAGTAAACATTCCAAAGGATTTCAATATCTTCCGGTCGTCGGTTTTTTTCATACGAAAAAAACCAGGAATTCTGATTGTTGAGTACAGGTATTCCATCGAATGAATCCGGAACCGACTCTGACACTCCCAGCAATTCAGCGAGTTCTGATGCAATTGATCTTCGATTGCTATTCGTTATTCCCTTATTGAACAATCCGATGGTAGTAAATGGGCATATGTCTTTGAGTGGACCGATCGTACCGTCCCGAAACTGATCCCTCAGAACCAACATGGCATACTCTCTGGCAGCTATTTCTTGTATACCATTTATTAATTCTAAGCGCTTGTTCCTATATGTGAGCAGCTTATCCGCAAAGGCCTCGTAGAACCTCGTCCACGCAAACCGTTGATCATTGAGCGTGTCTCCTCGATACCTCTCCCTCCAATACGGCACTTTTAAGAAACGATCGATATCCTGCGGCTTGTTCTCGAACGCGAACCCGATCAGGGCGTCGGAATACCAGTCACTACCAGGCGATACTTTCCAAACTGTACCTCTGTTAGTAAAGAAATACCATTCTCGCGGAGTTACCTCCTTATTCCATTTAACCTTAACGGTATGGCCATCACCGATGTTCTCTAAAACCGTCCCGATGGCCTTGATCGCCATTACGGATACAAACTGGTTGCGACTGTCAAAAGGTAGGTCGTGTTTGCGAACGTAGGCGGACTTGATCGCGATTGGGTCTCCGGGCTGAATGGTTTTGGTCATCGCGACGGCCGGATGATCGTTGTCGAAGCGGTTCTCCCAGATACCTTCCGTGAGAAATCGCTCAGTTTGATCGCCCGTACTAGAATAACTGGCGCCTACAAACCAACAGGGACGGGCGCTAGTTTCTTCAGACGTTGAATTCATTGTTTATGCTCCATTGTCCTTGTCCCGTACCAGCGAATCTTCATCAATTTCGTACAGTTCTGAGGTCGAGCGATGGACTCCGATCCCGTGTTCCATGAGCAAGAGTACAAGTTGTTCACCATTCATCAGGGCGATCGGAGTCTTGTCAGACTGCTCAGCTTCTTCTTTAGCACCAGCACTGAAGTCACTGGTAGTCACGATTAACCCTTGTTCGTGAGCACCAAGACTACCTCTGACCTGCTGAACAACGGGAGATTGTACGTTGTGCTTCCATCGTTTGACCTGTACTGCTAGTTTTATACGAACTACATCATCGACTACGAGAATCCCCCGAACATCGATACCTCCATCTTTGCCACTCTTGGTTACCAACTCCACTTCGACAAACCCCATTTCTGCCAACAACTGAGAGATAAGTTCCTCAAACTCTTTCGGCTCCATTTCGAGGAGCCGTTCTCTAAGATTCTTACGCACTTTTTTGTTGTATTGCTGTATCTGAAATGACAAACCACGTGCCTGCCACTGGCTAAGGCCAACAAAACCACGGCCATGCTGGACAAACCTTGGAGGCTCTCCACGATTTTGTCGGCGCTTGATCTCTGTGATCACCTGAGCGTACATCGACGCCTCGGGTGTTTTGCCCTTAGTCTGAAGCCATCCTTTTTCCAGCGCTTTCGATGTTATATCCCTGTAATGCATCGGATTCTTGCCACCAAATTCCTCGAGGACTTTCTGCGCGGAATCGGTAAAAGACATGCTCGCAACAGGTTCGTTGGGCAAAAGCGACGCTTGCTGAACTGTATCTGTTGCTGGAATCTGATCCTTACCATCTTTTGTGCCGGAATTGGAAGTTTGATTTTCGAAATCTTCCTCAACTATATCACGCATAGCAAATGTTTGCGGCGCGACCCATTTAAACAGAGACGCGTCTCCGCGCTTCTTTATGTCTGAATAAAGTTGCGCACTGATGGTTGCTTCTGGAGTCTTGCCAGCCGTTTGCCAAAGATCTCGGTCAGTTATGATCTTGTAAATATCAGTAACATGAAGAGGTTTCTTAACCGAACTCAGGACTTTCTCAATCGCCTTTAATAGGGTCATGTTTACTCCTTGCGTATCTTGCCCCGTAACTTCATAGGTACGGGGAATCTGAACTACCTAAGTGTAAGTTTTGCAAATATAGGTTTTAGAATACAGATACCTGGAATTTACAGCAAGTGGACTTGGAAGAATCTATCCATAAGCCATCACCCCTCCACTCCCTCAAACCCCCACTCCCGCCATCCCTGAAGCAACGGAAAATACAGACCGAGGGTAATGGGCCGCGAGTCCATGGTCCGTATCAAGCCCGCATAGCCTTCCAACTGGTCGCGGTACCGTTCCTGTTCGTTGTCGAGGAAGCCTTCCAGATCTCCGCCGGTATGGGCGCTTGTCTTGTAGTCGATGATCCAGCGGTTGCCGTCGTCCACGAAGGTCCGGTCCACGATGTACCGGCGAACCCTGCCTTCCGTCGTGGTGGACAGTGCAAGCTCCCGTTCGTCTTTTTCGTGCTGTGACAGGATCCAGCGGCCGCGGTCGTCGCGGAGCGTATTCGCAATAGCGGTCACCGCGCGGGAAACGGCCTCGTCGAGCTTCTCGCCGTCCAGTCCCTCGCGCCGGAGGGCGGTTTGGAGGGTCTCCTCGCTGAAATCCATGCGGTCCGGCACCCGCATCCTTTGAAGCATCCGGTGAACGACGATACCCACCCGCCGCTGCAGTTCACTCGCCCACTCGAAGCTCGGATGGTGGCCATCCGCGGTCTCCGTCTCGACGGCCTGGTGCTGCGGAGGCAGGGCGATATCAGCGGGGTACGGCGGGGGTTCCCAGTCCGCTTCCAGGCGCCTGAGCGGGACGCCCCAGAGCTTCGGTCCGGCCGTTTCATCTTCGTTGTCATCCGTCTTATGATCCCTCGACGCCATATGCGCCTTCCATGCCGCCGCGAATTCGGGTTCGACTGCGTCCCAAACCTCAGAAAGCAGGCTCCGTGAATCGGGCGGTTTCAGGGACTCGTCCCCGGATTCGAGGCTAGTATGTCCCAGCAGATGGAGGCACTTCCTGGCCCTGGTGGTCGCCACGTAGAGCAGGCGGGTTCTCTCGTGGGCCCTCTTTTTGGCGTTCATGCGTTGCAGTTTTGTGTAAAGGGGATCCCCGTCTCCGCCAACTTCAGGTATCGGCGCGAGCAGCAGCCGGTATTGATCGTCATCCATGAATTCGCGCCACAGGAGCAGCCGCTGCTCCTCCGGCCGGGTTCGGCGGCCCAGCCCGGGCAGGATGACCGTATCGAACTCCAGTCCCTTGGCCTTGTGAATCGTCATCAACTGGAGGTTTTCGCCGGCTTCCACGTCGGAACCCGCGAAGAGCCGGGTGACGTCCTCGGCGAACTTCGTCTCGTTCGGAATGCCCAGGCCGTCCTGTGCCTGTTCCAGCAGATCCAGGTAGGCCGATGCATCTTCCAGGTCGGTCCTGGATTCCAGGCATGCCGGACCGCCCAGCGCCGCCCAGACGCCTTCCACCAGCCGGCGGACCGGCAGCCTGCCCCGCCGGACCAAAGCGTCTTCAAGAATGGGAATGATGCGTTCTACGCGCGCCCGACCGTCGGGGGACAACTCGCCTTGTCTTGCATGATCCCGAAGCAGATCCCACACCGCGCCGGGAGATTCGCCGCCGGCAAGGGCTTCCAGGTCGGCGAGCGTCAGGCCGCACCATGGCGCCCGGAGGATCGCCAGCCAGGCGATTCGGTTTCCCGTGTGCAGGAGGGCCTGCGTGAGGGCCATCAGGTCCTGAACCACCGGCCGCTCACCCAGGGCGTCGATGTCCACGGCGCGGAATCTCTTCCCCTGCCTGTGCAGGGCGAAGACGATATGGAAGAGATGATTGCGGGCCAGGACCAGCACGACGATGGTTTCCTCCGGCCATTTCGCCTGCGCTTCATCGATGATCTCGACAACCCGTTCGGCCTCGGACTCCGATTCCTGCTTGAGGTAGGGATGAATTTGGACGCTGCTGTCGGGGTTGGGGGCCTTGAACGCCGTGGCGGGTGCGTAGGTCACCGCGCCGCTGAGCACGTTTTCGGTTTCGGGGAAAGCCTCGCCCAGCGCACTGTTCACCCAATCCATGATCGTCGGAAAGGAGCGGAAATTGACGGACAGCGTGAGCGGATTCAGCCGGATGGCGCCGATCCCATTCTGCCTGGCCTGCAGGAAGAGCCCCACCTCCGCCTCGCGGAAGCCGTAGATCGACTGCATGGGATCGCCGACCAGGAAGAGGGTCCGGCCGTCATCGGGCCGCCAGTCCCTGATGAGTCCGGAGAGCAGATCGTATTGGGTCTGGGACGTGTCCTGGAACTCATCGATCAGCAGATGCCGGATCTGGCAGTCGAGGGCGTTGGACAGGTCGGTTGGCGCAGCCGTCGTGCCCAGGGCGGTTCGCGCGCCGATCGCGATTTCGATGAAATCCACGCCTCCTTCTTCCTGAAACACCCGCCGGAGCTGATCGACGGCGAGGGGCAGCAGGAGGATCAGGGCGTTCAGCACGTCCCATTGGGATTCCTCGAAATACGGCGGCGGCAGGGTTCGCACTTCGTGAAGCGCGGCGATGGCGTCCTCGTCCAGTTCGATGCCGGCGAGACGGTCTTTGGCGTCGCGTCCGGCGGGTCCTGCCGGGAACCCTTCTCTTTTTGAAAGCCGTTGCCGCCGCTTCCCGTCCCTGGTCAGGAACATCTCCGCGAGTCCCCGCCAGGCAGACAGCGATTCGGCGGATGTGTCCGGAAAACCATGAAGGTCATGGCAGGCGTCCAGGGGGGTCAAACTGTCGGCGCCCGTGCTGTCGCTTCGAAGGTTGCCGGCCGCGAACCGGGAGAGTTCAACGGATTCGTCCCTGTATTGCGCGGGAAACGCGCCGTCGACCGTTTTCAGGGCGTCCTCGATAACGTGACCGATGGAAGACTCCAGTGCCTCGCGCAGTTTCCCCGGATCTGCCCGTCTGGCCACGTGGCGCATCCACTGGTCGCGGGTCCCCAGCATGACGCTCAGCAATCGTTCGATCTTTCCCACATGATTGTCGAGATGGGTGAGCAGGACAGTTAGCGCCTGCGATACTTCGTCCGTCGTTTCCTCGGCGTCCAGCGAGGTCACCGTCAGGCGGGCCGCCCGGTCATACAGGTATCCGGCGTCGTCTATCGGGCGAAGCGCCGCGCCCATGCGGGAGATCCAGGGCATCTGCCGGACCAGCATGGCGCACAGCGAATCGATCGTCTGTATCCGAAGACGGGCCGGATGATCCGCCAGTCGCCAGTCGAGCCTGTCGTTCCGTTCCTGGGCGGCGCACGCGAGTCGCCAGGTATGCCGTTCATGGGGCGTTTCAGGCTCGGGTCCGGCGGCGCGCCGGAGGGCGGCGATGATCCGGTGGCGCATCTCCGCGGCCGCCTTGCGCGTAAACGTAATGGCAACGACGGCCTCGGGGCGGTCCACCCGGGCAAGCAGCGTCAGGAACCGCTGGATGAGCAACT
>LXNJ01001517.1_pt1 | contig 13626 bp, 11 predicted proteins | sample 809081 | NCBI WGS metagenome assembly LXNJ01 (sample SAMN04870510, study PRJNA318959) | sponge metagenome | biome: sponge; feature: marine sponge reef; material: water | host: Petrosia ficiformis | place: Greece: Milos, Mediterranean Sea | collected 2013-05-29 | depth 5-7 m
ATGAAGAGTCGGCGTTGCTGCAGGAACTGTTGGATCTTGCGCCCCATCGTGCGCATGCCGTTCCGATGGGGGTGGACACGGCGCTCTTCAGACCGCAGCCGCGTGCCCGGGCACGTGCCGCGCTCGGCATCAGCGGCCAGGAGCGCGTCGTGCTCTCCGTAGGGCGGATAGAGTCGTACAAGGGAACAGACGTCCTCGTGCGGGCGTTCTCTCTGCTGCGCGAACCGCAGAACGCTCGGCTGCTCGTCGTCGGCGGCAGCGAAGGCGAACCCGGTGTCGAGTGGCTGCAGGAGATGGCGCGCGCGAGTGGTATCAGCGAACAGTTGGGTTGGCGAGGGGCGGTGCCGCACCATGAACTGCCCGCCTACTACGCTGCCGCAGACGTGTGCGTTGTGCCGTCGCTGCACGAGACGTTCGGACTCGCTGCCCTGGAAGCGATGGCCTGCGGCACGCCGGTGGTGGCGTCTGACGCGGGCGGGCTGCGCGAACTCGTGCACCATGGCGAGACAGGCTTCCTGTGCCGACCCGGCGACCCAGCCGCCCTCGCGGAGGCGCTGGATGCTGTCCTGGGCGACCCGCAGCGTGCCCGGCGCATGGGCGAGGCCGGCGCGTTGCAGGCCCGGCTCTTCACCTGGGACGGGTCTGCCGTCCGCCTCGCGGCGGTCTACGCTGACTTAGCCTCGGCAGGCAGGTAACTGAGAGTTTGAAGGTCGAACCAGGTACTGCCAGCGAGTATCCTCCGCGCACCGTTGACCGAAATCACCTGACCGGTTCAGCCTTCCTTGTCTTCGCCCGAGACGAGAGAATGCGTGGAAGGGCAGCTGACGGGCGGCCTCATGTGGAGTCCGAAAACGCGAGTAACAATGAAGAAGGGAAGGCATGGAACGTGACCTGTTGAAGAAGACCGTACTCCTACTGCTCGCCGCGCTTGCGGCAACGGCTGTAGTGGGGTGTGGGGGCGACGATCCCGACACGGTTGTCATCGGCCCTGACGACCCGGTGGAGGTCCGCACACTGCTTTCGCTCACCGGAGCGTCGTCGCTCGGCGAGTCGCTGCGAGCCAGCGTCGAGATGGCCACCAACGACTTCGGCCGCATCCACGGGCATGAGGTCGAGCTTGGACCGACCGTGGACAGTATGTGCGCGCCGGAGCCCGGACGCGCGGGTGCGGAGCAGATAGCCGCTCAACCGCAGGTACTTGGTGTCATAGGCACGTCCTGCTCTGCGTCTGCAGTAGCGGCTTCGCCGGTGATCAGCGCGGCAGGGCTCGTCATGATTGCTCCTTCGAACACATCGCCGGTGCTGACGTCGGACCTGCGCGGTAACGCGGGATCGAACTATCACCCCGGCTATTTCCGCGTCGCCAACAATGACCTTTATCAAGCGCAGGCGGTGGCCGGTTTCGCTTACGACGAGCTTGGTCTGCGCCGCATGGTCGCGATGCACGACGGCGACCCGTACACGACCGCCCTCGCGAGCGCGTTCGAGGCCGCCTTCACCGGTCGCGGTGGGGAGGTTGCCCACATCGGCGCTATCGAGAAGGGGCAAACCGACATGGGGGACGTCCTCGCGGAGTTCGCCGCCGTGGGGCCGGACGGCATCTTCTTTCCGCTCTTCCGCACGGAGGGTGAGTACTTCATCCGGCAGGTGCGGGAGTTCGACGGATTGGAGGACGTAGTTCTCATATCGGGCACCGCCGCCTTCGTTGCGGAGTTCCTCGCGCTGCCGCAGACGGAGGGACTCTATTTCGCTGGGCCGCAGTCGCCGGAAGGGAGCAACTTCAACATCGCAACGGGGAAGTCCGCGGACGAAGCCCTCGCCGCATTCGAGGCCGAGTACGGCGAATTGGCCCACATCACGCCCTACTGGGCGCACGCGTACGACGCCACGACCCTGCTGCTCTCCGCCATCCGGCGAGCGGCCATCCCCGACGACGGCAATCCGCTGACGCGTGCCATCGGCATCGACGAGCGCGGCACCCTGCGCATCAGCCGTAGCGCGCTTCGGCAGGCTGTACGGGACGTGTCCAACGACCGGGCGCTCTTCTACGGCGCGGAGCAGGACGGCTTCCCCGGCCTCACAGGCGCGCTCTCCTGCGACGAGTTCGGCGACTGTGCACAGGGCATACAGGTCATTTACCACCACACCGATGCAAGCATCACAGACCCGGGCGAGCTTCCCGTGATCTACCGGGTCGTCCCGTGACCGCGACAAGAAGGGAGGTGTAGAGCGCGCATGGCCGGGCAGGCAGTGCTCATCGCCGTACTCGTCGTGGTCGCTGCGGCGGCTGTTGTCCCCTACGTGTGGCTGGAGCGCAACCGCTGGCGGCCGAGGCGGGAGGCCACCGCGCTCGTTCTCGGTGGCGGCGTGCTCGGCGGAGGGCAAGGGGCTATTGCGTTCGGCTTGTTCGCTACTGCAGCCGGCGATCTGGACCCTTGGTGGTTCCTCATGCTGCCGCTGGTCATCGTCGCGGCGGCGCTCGTTGCGCTCTGGGCCGCGTTCCGCCTGGACGGGTGGGCGCGTCGAGGGCTGTTGGTGGTGGCCGCGGCGCTTTCCGCCGCTGGTTCACTGGCCGGCGGCCTGTTCGTGCTGGCTGGTTTCGCGGCGCTCCTGGCAGCGGCCTGTTACCTATTTGCCATCGCCGACCGGCCTCGTGAGTTCCTGCGCAGGCTCGATCCACGCGACTAACGCTCGCAGCGTGACGCGCAGGCAAGTGGAAGATAGAGTCTCCTTGATAGAGCGGCCGTGACTCCCAGCCGGTATCGCGACAGAACAGGCGGTGCTCATGAACCTCGATTCCATCTTCCCTGAGGGTTTGTACGTGGTCCACGCGCTCGATTTGCTGGGCCCGGTGGCGGTCTACGTCCTCGGCATGAGCGTCTACGCCATCTTCATATTCAGGTTCTACCGCTTCGTCGCCTCCCGGGACATGTTCGGGCTGGACCTCTCCCGGTACGAGGAGTCGCGCCATCGGTTTATCCGCCGGGTCCTCGGCGTCCTGATGTACGTGCTCAAGTACCTCATTGCGTTTCCGGCTTTCGCTTTCTTCTGGTTCGCTGTGCTCACGCTGATCCTGGCGTTCCTTTCCAGGGACCGCGCGTTCGAGGACACCCTGCTGATCGCGCTGGCAACCGTGAGCGCGATCCGGGCAACCGCGTACTACGACGAAGACCTCGCGCGTGACCTCGCGAAGATTCTGCCCTTCGCGGTACTGGCCATCTTCCTGATCGACGCCTCTTTCTTCGAGATCGGCGAGTCGCTGTCGGTCCTGGAGCTGGCCAACGAACATCGAGAGAGCATTCTCTACTACCTGCTGTTCCTGGTGCTGCTGGAGTTTGCGCTGCGGTTCGTGCGGGCAGTGCTCAGGCGTGTATTCCGTCGAGGGCCTGCTCCATCGACGCCCGAGGCCGTTCGTGCCGTGGATGCGCCCGGAAACCCTCCGGTCGAGGAATCGACACGGGCTGCCGGAGACGCGCCTGCCCGGAATCCAGCTGACTAGCGCCCGCCTGCATGGAGGCGCACGCCCTCCTGCCCTGGCATATACTCCCGGTAGAGGAAGAGATGAGCGGCGTACGTGTATTACGGTTGCGGTTCCAGTACCCCAAGACGGAGAGTCCTGCTGTCGATATCGCGGACTTCGCAGTCGAAGCGGGCGAGTTCGTCGCAATCATGGGCGAATCCGGGTCTGGGAAGACCACCCTGCTGCGCCTGATCGCCGGTCTCGAGCAGCAGGACCAGGGGGACATCTACATCAGCGGCGAGTATATGAACGATGTTCCGGTTGGCCGCAGGCCGGTCCAACTCATATTCCAGAGCCTTGCGCTCTGGCCGCACCTGCGGGTGGTGGAAGAGCGTGGCTACTCCAATCTCACCCTGCCGTTGAAGGTCCGCCGGTGGACCGACGATCAGATCCGTGCGCGCGTTGGCGACGTGAGCCGCCGCGTGGGGCTCAGGGAGTACCTGTTTCCACGCAAACCTGACGAATTGTCCGGCGGAGAGCGCCAGCGCGTGGCGCTCGCGCGTGCGATGGTCACGGATGCGAAGACCTTCCTGATGGACGAGCCGCTGAGCAGCCTCGACCCGATCAGCAGGCCGAAGATGCGGACGGAGATCCGGCGGCTTCACGATGAGACCGGCAGCACGACGCTCTACGTGACGCACAACGTCTCCGACGCGCGCGCCATGGCGGACCGCATCGCCGTCATACGGGACGGCCGTATCCTCCGTATAGGGACGTACCAGGAGCTCATCCAGTCCGCCAGCGACGAGTACGTTCGTCTCCTGCTCTCGTCGTCCTAGGCCGCGGTCCCCTACTGCCCGCGGGCGCTGAGGACCAGCATCTCGAGTATCTCGTGGGCGGAGATGGAGCCCCTGAACTCGCCCGTGTCGGGATCGACGACGGGGAGGACGGAGAGCGAATGCTCGGTCATGCGCTGCAGCGCGTCCTCCAGGTGTTCGTCGGAGTACGCGGTCGGCGTCTGCTGCCGCAGCATCTGGGTGAGCGGCGTGTGGTCCCACTCGGCGTGGGGCAGGTAGCGCAGCATGCTCAGGGAAACGATGCCGACCAGCGCCCCGTGTTCCACGATCACGTAGTCGTGCTGGTCCTGCAACAGCCAGTCTTCCGCGAACGTCTTGACCGTTTGCGAGGCCTCCGGGTGAGCGCGATAGGGGTCCAGCAGGTCGCGCACCTTGATTTCGTCCAACACGAAGCGCTCGAACGACGGTGGGATCTTGTCGAATGAGAGCTCGCGTGTCGGGCGGGCCATCCGCCGCAGCGCGTAACCGATGCCCATGGGCGTGAGCATGATGTAGGCCAGCATCACCAGTACGAGCAGGGAGAAGATGTCCTTGCCGATTGCGCCGCTCTGCAGCATGACCAGGAGAAGCGCGATCTCCGCGACGCCCTTCGCCGTGAGGCCTACGGCCGTGGCGAAGGGGGCGTTGACCCGCGTCACGTAGGCGCTGAGGAAGGACGCGCCAACCTTGCCTGCCAGAGGGACGAAGGCCAGTACGAGGATGGTCTCCACGGGCAGCTTGGCGAAGTCCAGGCTGAAGTGGAGGCCCGCTGAAGCGAAGAACAACGGCACGAAGAAGCCCTCGGCGGCGCCGCGCATGCCGGGCATGATGTCGCGCCGCATCTGGTACGGCAGGAAGGAGAGGGCGGCGCCGAAGAGCAGCGCGCCCAGGGAGCCGTGCAGTCCCACTTGTTCGGCAACGACGACGACGAGGAACAGGCCGCCGAGGAGCATGCCGAAGGCGAACTGCGGCACGTGCAGCAAGCGGTGCAGGAGGCCGAGCGCCCGTGGCAGCAGCTTGCTGGCCACGAACCACGTGACCACGGCGAACCCGAGGATCTCGGCGATGATAACGGCCACTCCCATCGCGTCCAGGCCGCTGCCGTGCTCACCCGCCGAGAAGTGCTCGCTGATGGCAAAGCCCACGACGAAGAGGGCGATCAGTTCGACGATGATGACGGCGGTGAATATCTGGACCCCGACCGGCTCGCGAAGCCTGCCCTCGTCGACGAGCGCCTTCGCGACGACGCCGAGGCTGGAGAGGGAGAGCACGCCGGCGAGACCGAGCGCCTCCGTGAAGCTGAGGTCCAATTGGAGATCGAAGAAGTAGTCGGTCGTGACTGCGAGGGAGACGAGCATCGAGAGGGTCACGGCAAGCACGGCGGTGAAGAAGATCCGGCCTCGGACGGCGGCGAGGAAGCCGGAGATGTCCAACTCCTCCATCCCGATGAGGAAGAAGAACATGAAGATACCGATGCTGAGGATGAGCTCGACTTCCGTGCCTGTGTGAACGAGGCCGGTCACGGGGCCGAGGACCACACCGGCGATGGCGTATGCGAATATGGCGTTCAGGCCGAGGCGCTTGAAGACGCCCTCGAGGAGCTTGGCGGTGACGATGAGCACGCCAACGGCAAAGAGGGCTTCGTGAATCTCCACTCCGTTGCCTCCCGTATCCCCTGCGGTCAACGAGTCCGGTCGAGTGTGAGTGCGCCGTCGAGACCGGTCCTCTCTCGCTCGGGGGGGCGCGTCGACACTAGCACCGGCGGGCAGGTCGGGCAAGGTGGACGGCGACCTGTTGAGGAAGTACCTTCACCGTCCAACCCGGTCTCTTGGGAGTGAGGCATGAGCGCCACCGGCCACTGGCATCCGCTCGGCACGCAGGGCGGACACGTCGAGATAGTCGAGTACAGGCCCGAATGGCCCCTGGCCTTCGAGCGCGAGTCGGCGGCCATCCGGGAGGCCTGCGGGCCGTGGGTCGTCGAGGTGCACCACATCGGCAGCACCTCCGTGCCGGGACTGGCGGCGAAGCCCGTCCTGGACATGCTGCCGGTCGCCGGAGACCCGGCTGATGCCCTCAAAGCCATCCCCCGAATGACGGCGCTCGGATACCGCTACCGTGGGGAGAACGGCATCCCCGGCCGCCTCTACTTCGAGAAGGCCGTCGATGGCCGAACGGTCGCGCACGTCCACATGTTCCCGCTGGGCCACCCCGGCATCCGGACGCACCTCGCCTTCCGCAACTACCTCCGCGCCCGTCCTGGCGCCGCCCGCGACTACGAACGGTTGAAGCGGAAGCTCGCCGCGAAGCACCGGAACGACCGCGAGGCCTACACCGGCGCCAAGGCCGCCTTCATCGAGGACATCGTCGCCGCGGCGATCGGCCAGAGCGAGCCTAGAGCATCCTGACCGTGCAAGGGAGGAACGATTCCTTGGAAAAAACCGCGCATTTCCGCTCACGGCGCCAATTCCACTCGTGGGTCGGGGGGCCGGGGTGAGCGGTCAAACCGCTCATTCCCGCTCATCCGCAGTTCTTTTCCGGTCATTTCCGCGCATTCCTGTTCATCGCTGCTCACGCCTTCCACCGCCGCCGAGGGGCCGTGGGGCGGGCTGCTACCAGCGTAGGCGGCAGGAGTTCGTTGGCGCAATGGGCGGATGTCGCAAGGGTGACGGGAGGGCTGAGCGAGTGTGGGGACGAGGAGCAAGGGAATCGTGAGGCCTGCACCGACGCGAACAGGGCTTCACGAGGGCGTCATCGCTGCGGTTTGCTCTACGCCGCCTCCTGTATCCCCACCCCTACGTGAAGCGCACGCTTACCCCGCCGAGCGTCGCGAACTCCGCGCGGACCGTGTCGCCCGCGTGGACGTCCATCGCTGTCGTGATGGTGCCCGTCATCACGAACTCGCCCGCGCGCAGCCCCTGCCCGAACTCCGCGAGCTTGTTCGCGCACCACGCGACTGAGCGTGCCGGGTGCCCCAGCACCGCTGCCGCACGCGCCCGCTCGAACTCCTCGCCGTTGCGGTAGAGGACGACCTCTTCCGTCGAGAGGTTCAGCCCGCCGGGGGGCAGCCGCGTGCTCCCGACCACCACCCGCGCCGCCACGCCGTTGTCCGCGATGATGTCCTGTTCCCTGATGCGCCATCCCTCGATGCGGCTATCCACGATCTCCAGCGCCGGGAACACGTACTCGGTCGCGGCCAGCACGTCCCCCATCGTCACGCCCGGCCCGCGCAGCGGCGACTTCAACCGGAACGCCAGCTCCGGCTCCACCTTCGGGTGGATGAGCTCCGACGTCTTGATGCGACCGTTGTCCCGCACCGTCGTGTCGTCGAACACCGCGCCCAGGATGGGCGTGTCGATGCCGAACGCGGCTTGCATCGCCTCGTTCGTGAGGCCTACCTTCCGACCGACGATGCGGTGGCCGTGCTCGAGCTCGTGCACGACGATGTCCGCTGCTATGGCGTATGCCTCCTCGGACGTGATCTCCGGCGCCTGCTCAGTGAGCGGCGGGATGGGTGTAGCGTTGTGCTCGGCGTCGCTCAGTGCGTGGGCGAGTGAGTGGAGTTGGTCGTGGGGCAGCGGCATGGGGAACCTCCGTCGCGGGGAACGCCGCGGGTCGGCGCCTGGGGGTGGGTCTGCGCCAAGATTACCAGCGGCGGTAAGATGTCTGCCATGACCACGAACGGACCTCGCGTCGCGGCGGTGCTGCTCGCGGCGGGCGAGTCGACCCGGATGCACGAGATGAAGGCGCTGCTGCCCTGGGTGGGACGCAGGACGCTGCTGGCGCACCAGGCGCACGCCCTTGCGGAGGCAGGCTACGAGCCCATCGTTGTCGTGCTCGGGCACCTCGCCGAGCGCCTCCGGCAGGAGCTCACCGGCCCGGAGCCGCTGCAGATCGTCGAGAACCCGCGCTACCGGGAGGGACGTACGACCTCCATCACCGCCGGCCTGGCGGTTGTGCCCGATGACGTTGCGGGCGTGCTCATCGTCTCGGTAGACCAGCCGCGCTCCGGCGCTCTGCTGTCCCGCCTGCGAGAGGTGTGGCTTGCGTTGCGCCCCGCCATCGCCGTACCGTCGCTCGACGGCAACGCGGGACATCCGCCTCTATTCGATGCTGCGCTGTTGCCCGAGCTGCGCGCCGTCACGGAGGAGCGCCAAGGGCTGCGGGAGGTCGTCTCGCGCCACCGCGGCGAGCGCATGCTCGTGCCGGTGGACGACCCGCTTACGCTCACGAACCTCAACACGCGTGAGCAGTACGAGGCCGCTCTGCGGTTGGCGTAGGCGTACCCGTCAGTTCGTGGCCGCCGCGTACACCAGCAGGGCCGATCCTCCGAACGACACCAGCACACCCAATACGACGCCCGGCGTGATGTTCTCCAGCCTCCGGTTCACCATGTACGAGAGGATGAGCGTGAACACGCCAACGGTTCGCATGAGCGGGTTGACGATGCTCACGTCGGCGAGCGAGAGCGCAAAGAACCGCAGCAGTTGTGCGATGAAGACGCTGAGGCCCGCACTACCGAACAGCCGGATGTAGTGGAGGTTGATCGTGCCGATGAGGTGTCGCTGGATCGGAATCACGAGCGACGCCACGAGCACCGCCGACGCGCCGATGTAGGCGATGAACGTGCCGACCGCGGCCGCGTCCGTTGCGCCCTCCATCGCTGCGCGAATCAGGATGGGGCTGGTGCCGTAGGCAACCGAGGAGAGAAGGGAGAAGACGTAGCCCTCTACCATGCGGAGTTCGACCGCAGGGGCTGCGGTTGCGGCCCTCATCCCCTCTCTCCCTGGGAGAGGGTTGGGGTGGGGGGGCGTGGGAGAGGTGGGACGTCTCCGGCGCTCTATCATCAGCGCCGGGCTGCCGAGGATGAGCGCTATGCCCACGTACATGAGGAAAGTGGGGCGCTCGTCGAGGAGGAATACCGCCATGAGGATGCTGTACGGCACGGTGATGGTCTGGATCGTCACGGTGCGGGGCGCGCCGATGGCCCCGATCGCCCGGTAGTAGCAGTAGCGCCCGACGACGAAATGGACGACGCCCGCCGCGGCGAGCAGGAAGTAGCCGTTCAATGAGAACTGGCCGAATCTGAACAGCTGGCCGGTTGCGAGTACGGCTGCGAGACCAAACGGCACACCGAGCAGCACGCTGATGAACGCTCCCTGCGCCGCCGTCGCTCCCGCGCCCGTGATGCCCCTCCGGATGAGTATGGAGTTGACACCGAACGAGAACGAGGAAGCGAGCGCGAACAATGCACCGAGAATCACGCCGCCACCTCCTGGCGCACCCGGGCCCCGGCCCCGTCTTCAGGCATGACGTAGCCGGCGCTCAGCGCGAGGGCGGGGTCCTGCGGTGGGGCGTGCGGTGGCGGAATGGGAGCCTCCGTGCTGGAGAAGCGTCGCGGGCAGTGCGTAGCGGTTGGGTCTGCGCCAAGATTACAGCGGCGGGAGGATGTCCGCCATGACCGTCAATGGACCCGGGCGGCCGTTGCTCAGCTCGCGTTCGCTGCGTAGACCAGCAGGGCTGAGGCCGAGATGGAGACCAGCACCCCGAGGACCACGCGCGGGGTGATCGTCTCCACGGAGCGGTTGACGAGGTAGGTGAGTATGATTGTGAAGACGCCCACCATGCGCTGCAGCGGGGCTACGACGACGACGTCTGCCATCGACAGCGCGAAGAAGCGCAGCAGTTGGGCGAAGAATACCGAGAACCCCGCGCCGCCGAACAACCGTATGTAGTACAGGTTGATGGAGCGCATGAGCTGTCGCCGACCGGGCAGTGCCATGGTCGCGAGAAGCACCGCCGCCGCGCCCACGTACGCGACGAACGTGCCTATCGCCGCCGTGCGGGTCGCGTCTGCCAGCGCAGCCCGGATGAAGAGCGGACTCGTTCCGTACGCGACGCCTGCGAGCGTAGCGAAGACATACCCTTCGAGTTGGCGTATCTCGAGCGCCTTCGCCCGCTGCGCGGGTGCGTCTCCAGTTCCACTGTTCGAGAGCACGGCGGGCGCAGGGGTGCGGGGGTGTCGCTCGATCATCACCGCCGGAGCGAGCAGCACGAACCCGATGGCGACGAGCATCAGGGGCGTTACGACCTCATCGAGCAGGATGACGGCCATGAGGATGCTGTACGGCGTCGCGAAGGCCTGGAGGGGGCTGGAGCGGGACGCGCCGATGGCTCCGATCGCCCGGTAGTTGCAGTACCTGCCGATGACGAAGTGGACCAGGCCCGCTCCGAACAGCAGCAGATAGCCCATCGGCGACACCTCGCCGAATCGCAGGATCTGGCCGGTTACCAGCACGGCGATGAGACCGAAGGGCACGCCCAGGAGCACGGTGATGAACGCACCCTGGGACGCTGTGGCGCCCGCACCGGCGATGCCCCTGCGTATGAGGATGGAGTTGACGCTGAATGAGAAAGCGGAAGTGAGTGAGAGCAGCGCGCCGAATATCACGCCACGACTCCCTCGTTCAGCAGCGCCGCCGCCTCATCATCCGCCATGCCGAGGTCGCTGGTGAGCACCTCCATCGTTTGCTCGCCGAGCTGAGGGGGCACACGGCGAGGGCCGCTGGGCGTCCGCGACATCTTGATGGGGTTGCCGGTGAACCGCACCGGCCCGAGCACCGGGTGTTCCATCTCCACGAACATCTCCCGGTGGTTCACCTGCGGGTCGGACGCCACTTGCGCGATGTCCTGCACCGGCCCCGCCGGGACCCCCATCTCGTTCAGGATCTCCACCCACTCGGCCGTCGTCTTCTGGAGCATCGCCTCGTCGATGATGGGGATGAGTTCGTCGTAGTGCTGTGTGCGCGACCAGCCGGTCGTGTAGCGCTCGTCGTCTATCAGTTCGACGTGGTCTATCGCCGCGCAGAAGAGCGGCCACTGGTCGGTCCCGCCGCCCATGATGGCGACTACGACGTAGCCGTCAGCGGTCTTGAACGCCTGGAACGGCGTCGAGCTCGGATGGCGCGTGCCGATGCGCTGGGGCACCTGGCCGAGCGTGAAGTAGCGCATGAACGCGTTCTCCATGATGGAGACCTGGCAGTCCAGCATTCCGATGTCGATGTACTGCCCCTCGCCGGAGCGCTCGCGCTCCAGCAGCGCGCTCTGGATGGCGATAGTGGCGAAGAGCGCGGCGGTGATATCGCCGATGCTCGCGCCGGGGCGCACCGGGCCGCGCCCGGGTTCGCCGGTGATGCTCAGCATCCCGCCCATGCCCTGAACGATAACGTCGAGCGCGGCGCGGTGGGCGTACGGCCCCGTCTGGCCGAAGCCGGAGACCGAGCACATGACGATGCGCGGGTTGCGCTCTCGCACGGCCTCGTAGTCCAACCCCAGACGCTGCATGGAGCCGGGGCGGAAGTTCTCGATGAGCACGTCGGCGGTCTCGACGAGCCGCAGCAGCACCTCGCGCCCCTTCTCGTTGGCGAGGTCGATAGCGATACTCCGCTTCCCGCGGTTGATGCTCATGAAGTACGTGCTGAACGCCTGCTCGTCCGTCTCCGCGCCATCCGGCGTGAGGAACGGCCCGTTGCCGCGCGCCGGGTCGCCTGTGTCCGGCTGCTCGACCTTGATGACGTCCGCGCCGAGGTCGGCCATCAGCATCGTGGAGAACGGCCCCGCGAGGATGCGGGTGAGGTCTATGACGCGTATGCCGTCGAGCGGGCCAGGCATGGGGCAACTCCTTCGTGCGGAAGGTCGGGAATGCGCCGATTCTACCCGACGAAGCCCACGCGCGGGCGGGAGACGAAGGTTGCCGACTCCCCTGTTCCGTTCGTCTTCCGGAGCGCGTCCGTCTACCGCAATGCGTCCGCGAGGTACTCCGCCCAGTGACGGGGCTTCTTGGACGTGAAGTGCCCTATCTGCTGGCGGCACGAGATGCCCGAGACGGCGACCGGCCAGCCGCGCTTCTCCGCGGCCTCTATCGTCGGGAAGAGTTTGAGCGACCCCATCGCCTTGGACGTTTCGTAGTGCTCCTTCTCGAACCCGAACGTCCCTGCCATGCCGCAGCACGCCGAATCTATCAGCTCCGGCTCGTAGCCCGCGAGGCGCAGCGCCTCCAGCGTCGGCCCCGCGCCCACGAGCGCCTTCTGATGGCAGTGCCCGTGCACCTGCACCTGTGCCTTGCCGCCATCCGTGAATGCGGCGCGCACCGCTTCAGGCTCCTCGGCGGCGAGCTTCACGAGCAGTTCGTCCAGCATGAATGCCTGGCTCGCCACCGACTTCGACGGGTCGCTGCGCAGGAGTTCGGGGTACTCGTCCCGGAGCGTCAGCAGGCACGACGGCTCGGTGCCGACGATGAGCGTTCCGCGCTGCGCATGCGGCGCGAGCACCTCCACGTTCTTCTGCGCCCAGCCCTTCGCCTTCTTGAGCTGTCCCTTGGAGATGAGCGGCCTGCCGCAGCAGCCGCGCTGGGTCTCCAGGCGCACGTTGTAGCCGAGCGTCTCCAGCACGCGGACGGCGGAGCGTCCCACTTCCGGCGTCAGGTACTCGGTGAAGGTGTCGTGGAAGTAGATGACGTCGCCGCGCGTTCCCTTCTGCGCCTGCGTATCACGGCGCGCGAACCACGATGAGAAGCGGCGCAGCGCGAACTTCGGCAGCGGGCGCTCGCGGGCGATGCCGAACACCCGCTCCGCGAACATCCTGGACGGCGGCAGGCTGCTCAGCAGGTTCGTGATGGGTGCGATGGCCTGCCCGATGCGGCTGAGGCGGGCGACCTCGCCGAACGCGCGGGCCCGCAGCGGCAGGCCGTGCTTCTCGTAGTACTTGCTGAGCACCTCGGACTTCAACTTGGCCATGTCCACGTTGGACGGACACTCGGCCTTGCACGCCTTGCACTCGACGCAGAGGTCCATGGTGTCGTAGAGGCGCTTGCCGGTGAGTTCGTCGGCGGGGAGCTTGCCGCTGATGATCATGCGGAGCATCGTGGCGCGGGCGCGTGTGGAGTGCTCCTCCTCGCGCGTCGCCATGAAGGACGGGCACATGCCGCCGTCCAGCTTGCGGCACGCGCCCTGGCTGTTGCACATCTCAACGTGCGCCCCGAAGCCGCCGTCCTCGCTGAAGTCGAGGTACGTGGGAACGTCGATGGCCTTGTAGTCCGGGCCGATGCGCAGGTTCTCGCGCAGGCCCGGCGTCTCGATGATCTTGCCGGGGTTCATGATGCCGTCAGGGTCGAACGTTTGCTTCAGCTCCTTGAACGCCTGGTAAAGCTCGGAGCCGAACATCTTCTCGGTGAAGACGCCGCGCACGATACCGTCGCCGTGCTCGCCGGTGAGGCTGCCGCCGAACTCCAGCACGAGGTCTGCGATCTCCTCGGCGATGGAGGCCATCTTCTCG
>LXNJ01001518.1_pt1 | contig 13624 bp, 8 predicted proteins | sample 809081 | NCBI WGS metagenome assembly LXNJ01 (sample SAMN04870510, study PRJNA318959) | sponge metagenome | biome: sponge; feature: marine sponge reef; material: water | host: Petrosia ficiformis | place: Greece: Milos, Mediterranean Sea | collected 2013-05-29 | depth 5-7 m
ACGAGGAGCGGACTCGATCCGCGCTGGTGCCGGTCGTCGAGGCAGCGGACTTGGCCGCCCTTCTGAACGATGCCGATGAGGAACGACGGCTGGCTCTGACCAGCCATCTGGCCCGCAGGATCGCGGGACACTGGCGCGCCCTGTCCGACGGAAGCTCGTGACCGCCGCCGTCGTCCGTCGTCGGCTCGCCGCTGCCAGGCGCCGGGACCGAGGCGTGTTCGAACACCCACGGCATGGAATGGGATCGTTCTAACGGACGATGCGTCCGGTGTGCTCCTGGCTGCGGATGTGCTTGCAGAGCGAGCCCACCAGCCATCGCTTGACGGGCGTCGGTTCGCCGAGGTCCGGCAGGCCGCCGGATGTCATGCCACGGAGCCAGGCATCGAGCCGCGAGAGCAGCTCGTCGAGTTCCTGGGCCCGATCCGGCGCGTCGCCGCAGGAGCACCAGCCGCCGTCGACGTTGAACTCGAAGCTCCGGATGCCGGTGCCGATCTCCTTCAAGGTCGCAAGCAGGCTGCGCTCCCAATACACGGCGCAGTGCTCAAGGTGGTTGATGAGCGGCTCGGTGCGTTCCCAGTCGTCGGGACCGTGCGAATAGCCGTTGTCGTCGAGCTTCTCGATGAGATGACCGACGAGTTCGAGTTTCCGCGCACCGGGAGCGCCGCACAGGGCCGCGACGGTCTGATCGAGCGCCCCGCCTCCCGCCTTGCCGTCACGCCAGCGCCGGAGAGCAGCGAGGTAGTCCGCGATGCGCACGCGGCGCTGCTCGCCGACTTGCCCGCAGTCGAGAACGCTGGTGGCGGGTCGGGTGTGACCCAACGACGCGATCATCGCCAAGACGGCCTCGGCGTTGGCTCGGAAGCTCTCGTGGCAGTGCTCCATCCGGCTGATCTCGAGCCGGATGGCCCGCGTGTCCTTGTCGAGTGGCTCAAGGTCCAGTTCCTGGTCGACGAGTCGGCACCACTCCGGATCCGCGAGGATGGCCGCCTCCTTCGTCGCCTGCGTCGCGCCCCAGCCCCGGCTCCAGTAACCGATGCGGCGCCGGACGAGGTCGGCCCGCGCGTCAAGTGGTGCCATGGGCATCGACGATCAACTCCGGAACGACCACTTCCCAATCATCGCATCTATAGCCAGGGCGATACTGCGGCTCGCTTGCCTCTGCACTCCAGGTCGCCACGGCGTGGACCCGGGCGCGCAAGTCCGCACCGGGCGGTGGCGTGTAGTCCGTGGCGAGGCGCCCGACCACCTGGCCGGTGTCGGCGTGCAACTGCCAGCCCTGCTTGCCCGGCCGCACCACCAGCGGGTCGCCGGGTTCCAGGGCCGCGATGGCGGCATGCATCGGGTGGCGTCGGGAGCGCCGCCCCGCAAAGCCCAGATCCACGTCCGCCAGCCGGAGGGTACGGTAAAGGGCGGTGAGTTCGCGGGGCGCGGGGTCGTCGACTGGCGCGTACGCGCGGGAGGCGGCGTATGTGCCGCCTCCGGCCCAGAACGGGCCGCCGATGTCGAGGCCGCGAGGGACCGCATCGTGGACTTCGCCATCACGGCCGGTCACGGCACGGCGCATGCGGATCAAGGTCAATGTCTGCCGAGCTCGGGTCATCGCCACGTAGTACAGCCGGCGCATGGCATCGACAGGTCGGTCGTCCCAGCCCCCGTCGAGCACCACGACGTGATCGAACTCCAGCCCCTTGGCGCCATGCGCAGAGACCAGGAGCAAGCCGGTCTGCCGCCGGCGCAAGTCGCGTCCCCACTCGGCAAGCCAAAGCCTGAACGCCGCCATGGGGACCTCGACGTTCTTGTGCTCTAAGGCGAAGTCGTCCGCAGCTTCGCGCAAGACGTCGATCCACGGGCCGTTGTCCTGCCCTTCGAGCCAGGTTGCGAGCTTGGCGTGGTCCACGAATCCGTCGGCGTGGGCGTCGAGCCAGGCGCAGAGCGCCTGTGTCTCGCGCAGATGCCAGAACACGCTCTTGTCCTCGCGAGCGACTTGGAACGGCAGGCCTTCGCGCTCGCACAGGCCTCGCACCGGGTCCAGGTAGCGCCAGTGCCTCGCGATCACCGCGGCCCGGCGCCAGTCCCAGTCATCGGTCAACCTCGCCAGCCGCCGCAGTTCGGCAATGGACGCCTGCGCCTGGGCGATCTCGTCCACCGGCACGCCAATGACCTGAACGCGGCCGCGACCCACGGGGTCGCGTCGCTCCCAGTCGCCACCGGGTGGCCGCTGCCGCCGCTTGCGGTCGATCTCGATGGGGTGGTCTGCCTTCATTCGGTCGCGAGCGCGGCCGATCCAAGCGTTGGCCGCCGAGATGATGTGCCCGGTCGAGCGGTAGTTCTGCGTCAGGTAGGTCGGCTTCGCGCCGTAGTCCGCCTCGAACTGGCGGATGTAGCGCACCGATGCGCCCGAGTAGGCGTAGATGTTCTGGTCGTCGTCGCCGACGGCGAACAGCGTCAGCTTGCGACTCTTGTCGTTTTGCGTTCGCCCGGCCACCGCCGAGATGAGCTCGTACTGTTCGCGGTCGACGTCCTGGTACTCGTCGACGAGGATCCATCGATAGCCGGAGAGAAGCTGATCGCGTTGTGCGTCCGCGTCCCGGGGCGGCAGCCCCTCGCCCCGGAGCAACCTCGTGGCTTCCTTGAGGACAGCGCTGAAATCGTCGTCGGTGAGCCCCTGGCGGTTGCCCATCGTCGCCCCCGTGAGCCGCAGCGCCAAGCCGTGGCAGGTGAGCACGGTGGTACCACGCGCGTCCGCACCGACCAGTTCGTCCAGACGACGGCGGATCTCGACGGCGGCGTGGCGGTTGTAGGCCAGCGCCAGGATGCCCCGCGGATCCTCGCGCCGGACGCGGATCAGGTACGCGATCCGGTGAACCAGGACGCGCGTCTTGCCCGATCCGGGCCCCGCGAGTACGAGGACGTTCGTCTGTTCCCGGTCATCGGCGACGAGCCTGCGCTGCACCGGGTTGTTGAGGCTTTCGACGATGGCACGCCACGAGTCCGGCGTGGTCTGGCGGGCGAGGTCCTTGCGGTCGTGCAGCCAACGCTCGAGGAACGCATCGCGGGGCAGCGCGAAGTAGTCCATCGCCAGACGGATCGCCTCGGCGATGGTTTCGAGGCCGCGGGCGACGAATTCCGCCATCACGTGGATCTGCAGCGTCTGCTCCTGGTAGTGGAGTTCGAGCGGCGCGAAGTCGGCCTTGCCGAAGCGCCGCCGCGTGGCTTCGAGGCGGATCGTCATTGCTGGCCGGAACACCGCGAGACCCTTGTTCAAGCGGATGATCTCCTGCTCGTGCAGCCAGAGCAGGGCGCGGTCGAGCAGCTTGCGCGGATCCCTGGCCCGGCTCCTTAGGAAAAGGTCGTCGGTGATCGCCGCGAGCAGTTTGCCGAGCGTTGTCTCGACCAACAGGTCGGCACCATGCGCACCGACCGGTAGCAGGCCGAGCATGTGGTGGAGCAGCACGCCCGCCGCGGTGCGGCGGCGCTCGGCGGTCTCGGCAAGTTGAGGCCAGTCGCGGTTCAGGCGAACGCGCGCCGTCTCCCGGTCGACGACGCGCAGATCGATGCTGCCAGGACCTTCCTCGCCGCGGCCGTCCATGGTCAAGCTACGCAGCAGGCGCTGGACGCGGACGGGTAGGGCTCCGCGGTGGCCGTCTTCCTTCAGCACCTGGGTGACGAGCCGCAGGTGCAGTGTCGAAGGGGCATCTCCGGCCTGCATGTCGGGTGCCGCCTCCTGGAGTCGTTCGATCAGGGCCACTTCGAGCTCCCGGGCCCACTGCAACCTTCGCCTCGACTCGCCCTGGACGCCTGCGTGCACGTACGCGGTCAGGATCGTATCGTTGGTGGCAATCCCCAACTGCTCGAAGTCGTAGAGCGCCCGGCGGACGCCGTCTCGACTCAAACCGGAGACGCTCATCAACTCGTCCGTCGAGATGCCCTGATCGGCGTTGGCATTGATGAGCGTGTCGATGATGTCGAGTAGCTGCTTCCTGTAACGGACATCGAGCTTGGCGAGCCTCGCCGCCGCCTCGTCGCGATTGCTCACCAGGAGCGAGGACGGGAAAACCTCGGCGCGGTTCTCGTTGCGGGCCAGCAGTTGCGCGTCCTCCAGCCACGCGACCGCCGTTTTCACGCGCGTGTCGTCGGTATGGGAGTCGCGGCTGAATGCGTGTTCCTCGTCGGCGAGGAGGATCTCCCCTGGGGTGGCCACGACCTCCTGCGCGCCGTCGCCGCGGCGCCGGTTGCCGGGTGCCAGGTTCCGCAGTGCCCGGCAGATGCCGTCGATCTCGCGCCGGGTGAGGCGCGACCTGGCCGCGAGGGAGAACTGCCGCTCGACGTCGTCCGGCGTATACAAGAGGACGCAGTGCGCCGCTTCGGCATCGCGGCCCGCGCGTCCGGCCTCCTGCAAGTAGTTCTCGAGCGACCCCGGCATATCCGCATGGATGACAAGCCGCACGTCCGGTTTGTCGACGCCCATGCCGAACGCGTTCGTCGCGACGATCACGGCCAAGCGCCCGCCGATGAAGTCCTGCTGCACCACTTGCTTGGTCTCCGGCGTGAGACCGGCGTGGAAGTGGTTGGCGGAGAAGTCCTTCGCCTGCAGGTACTCGGCGATCTCTTCGCAACGCCGCCGGGTGGCGCAATAAACGATGGCCCCGCCCGCCGAAGCGTCGGGCAGGAAGGTCGTGAGCAAGCCCACGACCTGTCCGAGCTTCTCCTGGGGCGTCGTCGGTGCGATGTGGAAGGTCAGGTTGTCGCGTTGCGCGCCGCCGTCGAAGATCTCAAGCGAGACGTCGAGGCGGTCCTGGAAGTAGCGCCGGACATCCTCGACGACAGCCGGCTTCGCGGTTGCCGTGAGGCACATCACCGGCGGCGTCTGCTCGGTGCCCGCGTGCTCCTTGATGAAGCGCCCGATGTAGCGGTAGTCGGGTCGGAAATCGTGCCCCCAACTCGACAGACAGTGGGCCTCGTCGACCACCCACGCGCCGACCTCCCGCTGCTTCAGCGTGTTGGCGACCGAACGGTTCCGGAGTTGCTCGGGGGACGTGAGCAGGATCGCCGCATCGCCGAGCCTGACCCGGTCGAGGGCGTCGGCCCGTTCAGGCTGGGAGAGCATGCCGTTGACCGTCACGGCGGAACCGATTCCGCGTGCCTGGAGGCCGGCGACCTGGTCCGCCATCAAGGCGACCAAGGGCGAGATGACCACGGTCAGTGCCCCGGTCTTGTGGTAGCGCGACAACGCCGGAACCTGGTAGCAGAGCGACTTGCCGCTGCCCGTGGGGAGTAGGGCGAGCACGTCGCGCCCCGCCATCGCCGCCTCGACGACGGCTTGCTGCATCGAGTCGCCGGTCTCGGTGGCGGGCGTTTGCCGAAACGCTTCGAAACCGAACCAGCGCTTGAGTTCGGCCCGGGGGTCGTGGACGGAGCGGCACCAGGCGCATGCCGGTGCGGTACAGCTGGTGTCGCGCAGGGCGCGAACGAGCCTACCCGCCTCAGGGAACTCCAGGCGCACCCAGGGCGGCATGACCGAGTTGCCCCCGGCCACGGACAGCCAGGCCAAGGCATAGGCAAGCGGCCAGCCGAGGCGCGCGGCATCGTCGACAATTGCGCGTGCCCGTGTCGTGCAGCCGTTGCCGTGGAGGAGTTCCACGATGGCGGACCGGGCCTCCCCGGGACTCGGCCGACGCCCAGCGCGCACGTCCCGGAACAGCCGGTCGAACGCAGGCTCTTCTGTCGTGGTGAGCCAGTGCCACGCGGCCAACAGACGTGGATCCGCAAGACGCAGAGCGTCGCACTCCTCGCGGAAGAGATCGAGCGTGATGGCGGCGTCGAGTTGCGGATCGTTCACCTGGCCGCGGACGAGTCCGCCGTCCTGGTAGTGCTTCACGAGGCGGTGGTAGGGATTTCGGGGGAACGCCAACGGGCTCAGCATGAGCGTGTCGAGCGCCGGTAGCCGAAGCAGGCCGAGGCCGGGCGCGGCTGCGTGCAGGTGGGGACGGTCGAAGAGGGTAAAGTTATGCCCGAGCAGTACATCCGCTTCGCCCGCGAACGCGTCGAGTTCGGCGAGCGCCGCCCCGATGTCGCCCGCGCGCAGTCGCTCGCGACGCATGGTCCGCCCGTCGCTGTACACGGCCGCAAAGTCGCGGATCCCGTCGCGTACCACCTCGAGATCTACAGACAGGTAGCGCAAAGGCGAGCGCCGCTCCACTAGTTTGCGTGACCGCGGTTTAGCCTCGCAGTCAGGTTGCATTTATCTTACCCGTATGACGTCCGTGCTCCTTGCTGGGGCGGAGCCCCGCTAGGTCTTGCCCCGTCGGGTCCAATGCAGTCCGCAACGTTGTTAGCAGAACTCGCCGGCCGGCGCTATTCCGACAGTGCGATAAGCGCGACACTGGTCCGTCGTTGAGGCGCCGACGCCAAGGACAAAGCGCGCCTGCGCTGCTGCCGGAGATCAAAGCCCAGAAATGCGCACCGTTCTACTTGGCACCAACAGGACAGGGACGGAGAGGTTGACATGCCAACTGAGTGACACTATATATGGCGTCACCATGAGCCAGACCACGCGGGACGTCCTTGGCGCAATAGGCCGCCTCTCGACCCGCGGGAGCATTCGATGCAAAGACATGATCCGATTGCTCGAGGGGCTGGGCTTTGCCGTCCGTGACGGCAGAAAGGCCGGCCACAAGATCATTACCCACCCAACGCTGGTGAACTTTACCTCCGCGTCATTCACCTGTGGCCATGGTCGAAACCCGCAGGTGAAGCCCATCTATGTGGCGCGAATCAGAGGGCTCCTGGTGACATACGCGGACGGTTTGGAAGAACGAAAGGAGGAAGATCGATGACGACAACGGTGAATCCCTACGCCTACAACATCACGGTGCGGGAGATCGACTTTGACGGCGACCCCCACTTCGAGGCCAGGGTGAAGGAACTCCCCGATGTTCGCGAGTACGGGGCGTCTTACGGCGAAGCCTACGAACTGGCGATCGACACCATTGAAACCGCCGCCACAATGTTCGATGAAGAAGGCAGGTCCTTCCCTCCGCCGGCCGTTCTCCAAGATGACTTCAGTGGACGCGTGACATTGCGGCTTTCGAAGAGCCTGCACCGCGCACTTGCGCATAGCGCCGTGGACGAAGGCGTGAGCCTGAACCAACACCTTGTCAACGTGTTGACCTATGACCAGGGATTCAGGACGGGGGGAAGGATTTGGGCACATCCGTTCGTCATGGACACTCCCGCCGTAAGGCGGAATGTGGCCGCGGTCAACCGATTGCAGAGCGAGTCTTCAGAGCCTTGGCAAGAGGTTTTGACGCAACGAAAGCTACCGCGTGTGCCGGCTGATCTCGCGGCTTAGGCAGGTGGGTTAGGGAAGAACCGCGTGAGCAACGCGCTGCAACTTGCCATCGATGCACTGGTGATCGAAGATGTCAGCGTCCGGTCCATGACGGCCGAGTTGGGAGATGGATACGACCCGAAGTTCGACCCAGATGTAGGGGAACTCGACGTCCAACTCAAACACATCGTTAGCTCATTCGAACTCGTTGACGTTGGGAGCGAGGAGCAATCCGTCGAACTCCTTCGGGTGGCCATCGACCTCGGTGTACGGTGGGTTCTTCCCGGCGTTCGTGACGCGGGGGAAGATCCGGATGACCCTTCGGAGGCGGCGAACCAGGTTGCCGTCATTGAGGCGGTGATGATCGCGGACTATTCGATGGAGCGTAATCCCGGCGAAGATGCGCTGGAGCAATTCGCTCGTCAGAATGCGAGCTTCCACGTCTGGCCATACTGGCGGGAACTTGTCTCCAACCAGTGCCTAAGGATGAACCTGCCAAGGCTCACTCTACCGACGCGCCATTTCTACCGCCCCCCAGATGATTGACCATCCTGCGCCCCGCGATACCAAGGCGACATGCAGTCTTGCATACTCATCAGGCTGACTTCCCAGACACTCAGTTCCGTAACGCGACGAGAGCTTGATTCCCGGGAGTGCTCACCGCCGACCACGGGTCCGCAACGTCATTGGCAGAACTCGCCGGCCGGCGCTATTCCGACAGTGCGATAAGCGCGACACTGGTCCGTGCCGATGGGTCGTGGAAAAGTCCTTCGATGGTCGAGTTCATCAACGCGCAGCGGATTCGCCAGCACCTCGACTGGGCGCCCTTGGTCGACGCCTTGGCGGTTGCGTTCGCCGAGGCGTCCGTCAACGCGCCGGGCCGGCATCGGCACGCACTCGGCGACGGCGAGCGCTCACCAACGTCGCTGATCATGCCCGCCTGGAATGCGTCGTACCTCGGGGTCAAGGTCGTGAACGTCTTTCCCGGGAACGCGGCGCGAGGTCGCCCGACGGTCACGGGCACGTTTCTGCTGATGGACCGCGGCACGGGCGAGCCCTTGGCGGTGTTGGATGCCGACGAATTGACGGCGTGGCGAACGGCCGCTGCATCGCTCTTGGCAGCCAGCCGCCTTGCCCGACCGGACTCGGCGGTGCTCGTGGTGGTCGGTGCGGGGCGCATTGCCCGACAACTCCTTGCGGCCTACCAGTCGGCGTTCGCCTTGCGCCGCATCGTGGTGTGGAACCGTCACGTCGAGGGTGCGCGTCGCCTGGTGGACGAACTCAGGCCGGCCCGCGCCGAGGTCAGCGCCGATCTCGCAAGCGCCTGCGCGGAGGCGGACATCATCACCTGCGCGACCCTTGCCGAAACTCCCCTGGTGCGCGGTGCCTGGCTCCGTCCCGGTACGCACCTCGATCTCGTCGGCGGCTTCAAGCCGACCATGCGGGAGGCCGACGATGCCGCCGTGCGGCGTGCCAAGGTCTACGTGGATAGCCTGCACGGCGCGCTGACCGAGGCGGGGGACATCATGGCGCCGCTCAAGGCCGGCGTGATCACCGAGTCCGACATCGTCGGGGATCTGTTCGCTCTCATGCAGGGACGAGCGCCGACGCGCCGCGGTGAACGCGAGGTGACCCTGTTCAAGTCGGTTGGACATGCCCTCGAGGACCTGGTCGCCGCGGCCACGGTCTACGAGTCGACGCGCGAGTGTTGACGCGGGACTTGCCGACAACGTGCCGCCAATTCGCCGGTCCAAGAGCCGCCGAATGACCCGCCGAGAGTCCGCCAAATCACCCTCTGCAAGTCCTCCATATACCCCGTTGGGATCTCGCCAAAGCACCCGTTGAGTTGTCGACTAACGTTTGGCGGTGCACGTTGGCCGGGGTAACTCGGCAAGCCGGGCCAAGCCATCGTCCGCGCCAATCGTGGCTAGTGGGCGACATTTGCCGGGCCGACGTATCGCGGGTCAGCGGCCGGACTCGCGATCCGCTACGGCTACGCCGGTGGCGATGGCATCGGCGTGGTGCCAGTCACGACATTGGGGCCCTGACGGAGCACGAGGGTGACGCCGGGGTAGAGCAGCCGCCCCGCATGTGGTTTGATCGGTGTTAAGCGACGAACCGCCGAAGGTGTCCATGAAAGTCCGCGCCATCGAAACGCTCCATACCGACTCCGGCTGGCGCAATTACAACTTCGTCAAGCTGACCACCGAGGACGGCGTCGTCGGCTGGAGCGAGTACGACGAACACCAAGGTGCGATTGGCGTCACCACCGTGATCGAGAAGCTCGCGCCGATGGTGATCGGCGAGCGCGTCCAGGACATCGAGCGGGTGTACGCGCGTCTGCATGGTCGTGCCCGCCAGTCCATGTCGGGGGTGATGGCGATGGGCATCGGCGCGATCGAGAACGCGCTTCTCGACGCGAAGGCGAAGACTTATGGCGTGCCTTGCTACGACCTGCTCGGCGGTAAGGTGCGCGACCGCGTACGCGTCTACTGGTCGCATTGTGGTACGTGGCGCATTTCCCGCGGCGACCTGTACCCGCCCCCGGTCAAGACCTTGGACGACGTCCGTGCGCTCGGCCAGGAAGTTCGAGAACGCGGGTTCACGGGACTGAAGACCAACATCTTCGACTTCAGCGAGGTCCCGAACGGTGGTCGAGTGCGTGGCTGGGCGCCGGGGTTCGGGTCGCCCTACGCGCCGGACAGGAACGCCGAGCGGCATATGATCCGGGAATTGCGTCGGCACCTCGATGCGTTCCGCGACGGCGCGGGTCCGGACGTGGACATCCTGCTGGACCTCAACTACAACGCTCCGCCGGAGGGCTATCGGCGAATCTTGAGGGAACTCGAGGATTTCGACCTGTTCTGGGTCGAGATCGACACCGAGTACCCGGAGGCGCTGGCCGATGTCCGCGCGATGAGCCCGCATACCATCGCCTCGTGCGAGTCGCTCCTGACCTTGCCGGCCTTCCTGCCGTACTTCCGCCTACGCGCCATGGACGTGTGCATCATCGATGCGGTGTGGAACGGCGTCTGGCAGTCGATGAAGATCGCCGCGACCGCGGCGGCCCACCAGGTGAACGTTGCACCGCACAACTACTATGGGCATCTGTCCTCCATGATGAGTGCGCACATGTGCGCCGCGGTGCCGAACCTGCGCATCATGGAGACGGACATCGACCGGGTGCCGCGGGATGCCGAGTTGTTCACGGTGGCCCCCGATATTCGCGACTCGCATCTCCACGTGCCGGATACGCCGGGATGGGGAACGGAACCCGTGGAGGAGGCGATGGCCAAGTATCCGCCGCGGTAGCCATGCGTTCCCCGGTCACCAGATCCGTCGTTGCCGCGCTCGCAGTGGTCGTGGCCGGCGCGCTCGCCACTGCGGAGGAGTTTCTGCCGGCGCACGATCTCACGGAGTTCGTGCCCACCCGCATCGAGTACGACAGCGTTGGCGGGGCGGGCGAGGCGTTCTACGGCTACGACGGCCGCGTTTGGGAGCGCTGGGAGACGGACTTTCCGCAAGCCGAGCAGAACTTCGCCAAGCGCCTCAACCAGTTGACGAACGTCGTTGCCAGTCGGCAACCGGCGCGGCGGAAGCTCACCGCTCCGAATCTCGGCGACTCGCCGCTGATCTACATGTCCGATGTGGGCTACATGGCATTGTCGGGCCCCGAGATGCGGGCGTTGCGCCAATACCTCTACAACGGCGGCTTCCTTTGGGTCGACGACTTCTGGGGCGATGCCGAGTGGGCGAGCTTCGAGCGGGCGATGGCCGGTGTCCTGCCCGGCCGACGCTGGCGTGTGCTGCCCATCGAGCACGCCATCTTCCACACCGTTTTCGACATCGACGAGATGCCGCAGATCCCAGCGCGGGACTTTGCCCACCGCGCGGACACGGCGGAGCCGCCTTGGGTGCACCGCTTCCCGGCCGGCTCGCTCGACGTGGCGAGCATCCGCGCCTACGCCGACGACGACGGTCGCTTGATGGCGATTGCCACGCACAACACCGACATCGCCGACGGTTGGGAGCGGGAGTCCTACGGCGAATGGTATTTCGAGCGCTTCTCCACGCAGTCCTATCGCGTCGGCATCAACGTGATCGTCTACGCATTGACACACTGACCGTTCGCGGCCAACTGTGCCGCCTCAAGTGGTTGCCATGACTGCAATGTTCGAGTGGTTCTTCAAATACCCGCGCGTGGTGTACCAACAGGGCGAGTTGGTGTTCGCCGGTGACTTGAGGCTGGCGTGGTGGCTGGCGGCGGCACTTCTCCTCGCCTTGAGCGTGGTGTTCGCAAGGCGCCTGGCCGCTTGGCCCTGGCACCGCCGCGTCGCGATCCACGCGCTGCAGTTCGCGGCCCTCGCCGTGCTGCTGACCATCTTGGCGGGTCCGGCGTTGCAGGTTCTCAGGCTTGCGCCGGGCGTTAACACCGTGGCCGTCTTGGTCGACACGTCGCGCAGCATGGCCCTGCCCGATGCGCGCGGTCGAACGACCCGCTTGGAGCGGGCCAAAGGCCTGGTCGCGGAGGGCGTCGGGGGCCAGCCGAAGACCGTGCTTTACCAGTTCGACGACCAGTTGCGGCCGGCCGAGATGGCCACGCTCGAGCCCACGGGCGACCGGTCGCGGCTCGTCCATGCGTTGAGTCATCTCGCCGCCAACTACGACCACGGGGCGCTGGCCGCGATCGTGCTCTTGACCGACGGCGCGCAGACGCCTGGGGATGTCGATGGCCTCGACGTGCTGACCGCGGCGGGTGTGCCCGTGCACGCGGTCGGTCTGGGTGCCCCCATGATCGTCGGAGACGCCGAATTGGCCGAGGTGTCCGTGCCGCGTCGGCCTCCGCCGGGCACCGAAGTGACGGCCCGGGTGACGATCCGGCATGCCTGGTCTGATGCGGGCGAGGTCAGGTTGCGCGTGAGGGACGGCGAGTCCGTACTCGCGGCGAACGTCGTTGCGCTCGCACCGCAAACGCCGGTCGTTGTTGCGGACGTCTCCTTTCCCAGCGGTGCGGCCGGGCTCAAGGAGGTGACCTTCGAACTCCTAACGCCCGAGGGCGATCCCCTGCCGAGCAACGACTCGCGAACGCGGCTGTTGGAGGTCGTCGAGGCCGAGCACCGCGTCCTCTACCTGGAGGGTGAGCCGCGCTGGGAGTACAAGTTCATCCGTCGTGCGGTGGAAGAGGATCCAGCGATCAAGCTGGTGACCTGGCTGCGTACGACGCCGCGCAAGACCTATCGACAGGGGGTCAGCGACGCCGACGAACTCGTCGACGGGTTCCCGGCGTCGTTGGAGGCGCTCTACGCCTACGGGCTCGTGATCCTGGGCAGCCTGCCGGCGAGCACCTTCGACGACGAACAGCACGCCTTGCTCGAGTCGTTCGTCGCGGAGCGTGGTGGCAGCGTGCTGGTGCTGGCTGGGCGCGAAGCCTTGGCCGAGGGCGGCTGGGACGTCAAGCCGTTGTCGCGGGCGTTGCCCGTCGTCCTCGAGCGGGCACCCGTCGGTGCGCCGCCCGGCTACACGGCGGGCGAATACGCTGCCCACCCGACACCGGCTGGGCTCAGTTCTCCGCTTGCGGACATCGGGGGGAGTAGCGAACTCGACCGCGAAGAACGGTGGGCGACGCTGCCGATGCTCGGCGACTACCAACGCCTTGGCCCGCTCAAGGCTGGCGCGACGACGCTTCTTGAGGGCCAGGGCAGCGTGCGCGTGGTGCCTGGCGCCGAACCGACGGTCATCGTCCGAGGTGGCGCCGCCGTACCGCTCCTCGTCGCGCAACCCTACGGCTTCGGCCAGGCGGTCGTGCTGGCGACGGCCTCGACGTGGCGATGGCGAATGCGCACCGCGCCGGGGGACGATCGGCACGGGCTCTTTTGGCGGCACCTGATCCGGCACTTGGCCGGCGCCGCCCCGGCCACCCGGCGGCTGAGTGTTGAGCCTGGGTTCGATGCGCTGGACCTCAAGGTGTCGCTGAAGGATGCCCGGTTCAAGCCGATCGCCGACGCGTCGGTCATTGCCCGGATCACGGCGCCTACGGGCGAGAACTTCAACACCGTACTGCCGCCGGCCGCGGGCGGCGGCGCCTTCGGTGCCACGGTGGCCACGTCCATTGCGGGGGTGTACCGGGTCGACGTCACGGCACGCGCGGGCGGCGAAGGCGGCGCGGGGACTACGTTCAGCCGGTTGGCCCGCGTCGGAGGCGAAGATGTCGAGGCGTTCTCCGCCGCGATGAACACGCCGCTCTTGTCGCGTATCGCGGCAGCGACCGGCGGCCGGTTGTGGACGGCGGACGAC
>LXNJ01001519.1_pt1 | contig 13620 bp, 13 predicted proteins | sample 809081 | NCBI WGS metagenome assembly LXNJ01 (sample SAMN04870510, study PRJNA318959) | sponge metagenome | biome: sponge; feature: marine sponge reef; material: water | host: Petrosia ficiformis | place: Greece: Milos, Mediterranean Sea | collected 2013-05-29 | depth 5-7 m
TTGTAGGTCACCGCCACCACCGGCGTCGCGCCGCGCACCAGGGCCACGGACACGGCAAACTCGTCGATCCCCTTGATGAACTCCACGGTCCCATCCAGGGGGTCCACGATCCACACCCACTCCTTTTGCAGCCGTTTGCCGTCATCGGATGATTCCTCCGACAGCCAGCCGGTTTCGGGGAATGCGCCCACCAGGGCTTCCCGCAACACGGTGTTGGCCTCGATGTCGGCGGTGGTGACCGGGTTTCCCCCGCCCTTGTGCCGGATGGTGTATTGCGACGTGTAGTAGAAGAGGAGCTTCTCTCCGGCCTGATGCGCCGCGTCTCGGGCCGTTGTCAGTGCGTTCTCGATGTTCATTTGTCCCTGATGTTCGTGACTCGCGAGTACCGCCGGCAACGGTCAGACCGCGAGCTCCACCAGTCTCGGCCGCAGGCCTCGGCCGTCGAGGTGGATGGTCGCCACCGCCACGGGCAGCGTGAAGCGCCTCGGGCCGGCACTTCCGGGGTTGAGGTAGATGACGCCGTCGCGCCGCTGGATGGAGGGCCTGTGGGAGTGGCCGCTGATGACCACCCGGCAGCCCGCCGGTTCCGACGCCATGGCCTTGAGATTGTGAACCACGTGGATGCGAGCGCCGCCCGCTTCCACGGTCCGTTCCTCGGGCAGCTCGTCCGCCCAGGCTCCCCGGTCGACGTTGCCCCGGACCGCGGTCACCGGCGCCAGCCACCGCAGGCGTTCAAGCACCTCGGGCTTGCCCACGTCGCCCGCGTGGATGATCAGGTCCGAGCCCCGCAGCGCCTTCAGGGCCTCGGGACGCACCAGACCGTGGGTGTCGGAGATGACGCCGATGCGGCAGGACTCCGGCTTGGATGTCGCCACGCCGCCCTCAGGCCACCCGGATCACCCGCTTGCCTTGCATGATCTCGGGGTCGTGGTTGGGGAACGACAGCTCCGGACTCGACGCCGTCTCGAGCGCCCGGTCCAGCGCCACCACCGAGTCCGGCAGGTTGAAGTACCAGCCCACCGGAAGGCGCTCGCGCAGGTTGCGGTAGGTGTAGGCGATGTCGCCGCACAGCACCGCCCTGCCCGGAGCGGTGTCCACCGCCACCATCTGCGACCCCGGGGTGTGGCCGCCGGCCTTCAGCAGCTCCACCCCGGGAACCACCTCCTGGTCTCCGTCCACCAGGGTGACCCGGCCGTCGTCCACCAGCCGTTGCAGCGCCGGGCGCACCTTGGGCCGGATCAGTTTGTTCAGGTAGTCGAAGCGCATCATCGGGCCGGTCCAGAAATCGTACTCGTCCTGCTGGATGACGAAGTTCGCCTTGGGGAAGAAGTCGAAGCCGGTGAAGTGGTCCACGTGAAAGTGCGTCACGATGACGGTGGCCACGTCCTCCGGGCGCATTCCCAGCTCGCCCAGCAACTGGGCCGGCTCGCGGAACTGGTTTCCCTGGGCCCACTCCGCGGTGACGTAGTCCGGGTGGTAGGCGGTGTCCACGACGATGGGGCCGTCCGGGGTCTCGATGCACCAGATGATGTAGGGCACAGGCTCGTCCCGCTCGGCGTCGCTGCGGATGCACGGCATGATGCCGGAGTGGCGCCAGTTCTCGGCGATGCCGACGGTCATGGCAAAGATCTTGTGGTCCATGAAAGCCCTCCCTGTCGCAGGCCGGCGGCCCGGGCAGCCGTTGGTAACCCTATCAGCGGTGCCGCCGCCCGTCCACCATGCTCCGGCGGAACCGCTCCCCGCGGCCGGCCTGGTTTCCCTGCATCCGGGGCAACGTGTATACTCCGCCAATGGGTTGCCAGCAGGCCATGGCGGTGCGTGAGGGGAGGGTTTGCCGGTGAACGCCGCGCCCGCCGCCCCGGAGTTGCGGGAGATGCTGTCCGAGGCCTGCGCCATCGTCCGGGAGACCCGCTCTGTCATCGAGGCCGCGCTGGAAAAGGGCTTCACGCACCGCTCCAAGGCCGACGGCAGCTTCGTGACAGACGCCGATATCGCGGTGGAGGAGAAGGCCCGGACGCTGCTGGCGTCGCGCTTCCCGGCCCACCGCATCATCGGCGAGGAGCTCCCCGAAGCCGGCGGCGGCCACGAGCTTACCTGGGTCATCGATCCCATCGACGGCACCAAGAGCTTCCGGCACGGGGTGCCGTTGTACGGCACGCTGCTGGCCTTGCTTCACGGCGACGCCCCGATCCTCGGGGTCATCGACCTGCCCGGGCTGGACAGGACCTACAGCGCCGCCAGGGGCCTCGGCGCCCGGTGCAACGGCCGGGATGTGACGCTGGAAGACCTGCCCGGAGACAGGGCGCTGGAAAAGGAGATCATCGGCATCGGCGACCGCCAGCAGTTCGTCAGCGCCGGACGTCCGGAGGTCTTCGATGCGTTGATGGGGGCGCATCCCGCGGTGCGGACCTACACCGACTGCTTCGGCCACGCGCTGGCCCTCCAGGGTGCGGTGGGGGCCATGGTGGACTTCGACCTGCGGCTCTGGGATACCATGGCCAGCAAGGTGTTGATGGAGGAGGCCGGCGGCCGTTACGTGTGCTTCCAACGGACCGGCGAGGAACTGCGCGACAGCCGTTTCGACGTCATACTGGGCAAGCCCCGGGTCGTGGAATGGATCCTCGACCGCATCGCCGCCCAAGGGGGGGATCGGGGGTCCCCGAAACAAACGCCAGGAGGTATTTCTTGAAACAGCATGGTGCGGCACTCAGGTGCCTGGTAATCGCAATCGTTCTATTCCTGGGCGCGGCGGCGTCCAGTCCAAGAGCAGAGGGAGGAGACAGGACTGTGGTGACTTTTTCAACGTCGATGGGTGACATTACGATCGAGCTTCTCTCCGAGGAAGCGCCGATCACCACCAAGAACTTCCTGGAGTACGTCGATGCCGGGTTCTTCGACGGCACCATCTTCCACCGGGTCATTCCCGGTTTCGTGATCCAGGGCGGCGGCTTTACCGAGGACATGAACCAGAAGGAGACCCAGGCGCCCATCAAGAACGAGGCCGACAACGGCGTCAAGAACCTCCGGGGCACGCTGTCCATGGCGCGCACGTCGGACATCAACAGCGCCACCTCCCAGTTCTTCATCAACCTGAAGGACAACGCGTTCCTCGACCACGGCAGCCGGGACTTCGGCTACGCGGTGTTCGCCAAGGTCATCGATGGCATGGACGTGGTGGACCAGATCGCCGGCGTCAAGACCGGCGACCGCGGCCATCACAGCGACGTGCCGGTGGAGGCCGTCGTCACCAACACCGCCCGGCGGAAGGAAGCCGCGAAGTAGCCGGCGTCCGGCACCGCCAGGACGCGACAGAATAGACGCGCCGTCATTCCCGCCCCCTCCGTCATTTCCGCCCCCCTCCGTCATTCCCGCGAAAGCGGGAATCCAGGCGGGTTGGGGCAGGGGAATGCGCCGGCGTCGATTCACTCTCCGCCGGACAGTGCCTGACGCCACCGGCCGATAACTTCCACCACCTCCTGCCAGATGTCCTCGGCCTCCCGGCCCAGCCGCTTCGGCACGCGGAAGTCGTGGTTGCCGCCCTCGATCAGGTGGGTCTCGGTCGCGGCCGTCACCCGCTCCAGCACCTCGTCCAGCAGGTCCAGGCGGCAAAAGGGGTCGTTGGTGCCCTCCACGAACAGCATGGGCGCGGCGATCTTCAGGAGGTTGTCCGCCCGCAGCTTGTCGTGACGCTTGGGCGCGTGCAGCGGATAGCCCAGGAACACAAGGCCCGCGAGGTTCCGTCCGCCTGCCTCCGCTTCCTTCGCCGCGATGTTGGCGGCGATGCGGCCGCCCATGGACTTGCCGCCGACGAAGAGCCGGCCCGGCGCCGGACGAAGGTCGGATCGCACGCGGTCCAGCACGCGCTCGTAGGCGTCTTCCAGCCGGGCGGCCGGGTCGGGCGCCTTTCGTCCCTGTTCCTTGTAGGGGAAGTTGAACTTAACCGAGAGCCAGCCCGCCCGGGCCAGGGCCTCGTGGAAGAAGGTCATGAACGGGTGGGTCATGTCCGCGCCGGCGCCGTGGGCGAGGACGATGACGTCGGCCTCGCCGGCGCCGCCGCCCTCGGGCTCCGCCACCACCGCCGATACCTCCATCCCCCGGTCGACGGGAATCTTTTCGGTGTGCTGGCGAAGGCTGGTCACGATGCCGTTCCTCCGAGCCGGCGCACCGCCTGCAGGTCCTCCAGCTTCAGCGTGTCGTAGAGATGGTCGTTGAGTGGGGTGGCCACCCCGTGGATCCGGCCCATGCGCGAGACGTAGCCGCACAAAGAGTCGATCTCGAGACGCCGTCCGGCCTCCACGTCATGGCACATGCTGCCCTTGCCGGAGGGGTCCTGTTGCGCCATGAAGCGGTAGTTGGCGGCGTCGGACTCCGGCTCCAGCGGAATCCCCATGGCCAGGGCCAGTTGAAAGACCTCCCGCATCACCTCCCGGGCCATGCGCGCGGTGCCGTCATAGCCGAGGATCTCACCCAGCGGCCGCCGCGTCAGCGCGGTCATTCCGCTCACCGCGCAGATCAGGATGAATTTGTTCCACAGCTCGATGCGTATGTCCGTGGAGAGGCGCGCGTCCACCTGCCCACGGCGCATGGCCTCCACGATCCGCTCCCCAGCGGGGATGGCACCGCCGCCCAGGCGGCCGAACACGATCCGCCGCGGCCCGGCGGTCTGGTGGATCCTGCCCGGCGCGGCGATGGCGCTGAAGACGTAGGCGGCTCCCTCCATGACCCGGTCCCCGCCATACTCCCGAGCCAGCAACTCGCCGTTGTCGACGCCGTTCTGGAGAGAGATGACCATCGAATCCGGTCCCATCATCGGCCGCATGAAGGGGATGGCTTCGTCGTTGGCGGGCGTCTTGACGCAGTAGAGAATCACGTCGCACGGCCCGGCCTCGGCCGGATCGTCCGTGAACACCGCGTCGCGCACGTTGAACGCGCCGGGTTCCACCGATTCCACCGCCAGGCCGTGTTGCTTCAGGGCGGAGAGATGGCTACCCCGGGCGATGAAGCACACCGGCAGCCCCGCCCGCGCCAGCAGCCCACCGAAGTAACCTCCGACCCCCCCGGTGCCAATGACTCCGAACCGCATCATCGTTTTCCAGGGCTTACCCGAATGCTTGACTCCGTCACCCCGTACGGCTCCGCGTCACCTCCGTCATCTCCACGTCACCTCCGGCATCTCCGCGTCACCCCGGGCATCTCCACGTCACCCCGGGCATCTCCACGTCACCCCGGGCTTGACCCGGGGTCCAGGCGTCCTTTCTCGGGACCCCGGGTCAAGCCTGGGGTGACGGGGAGGGATTCCGGGCATAGGAGGGTCATTCTACGGCACCAGCACGATCTTGCCGAAGAACTCGCTCCGCTCCATCAGCTCGTGGGCCCGCGCGGCCTCGCTCAACGGCAGCACCTCGGACACCACCCCGCGCAGCCTGCGCTCGCTTACCAGCTTCATGACCTCGGGCATGTCCTCGCGCGGCCGCATGGTGGTGCCCATGATGGTGAGCTCACGGGTCCAGAGCTGGCCCAGATGAAATTCCACCCGGTGGCCGGCGGTGACTCCGGAGTTGATGAAACGGCCGCCGCGCCGGAGGCTGGCGAAGCACTCCCGCCACACCGGCGCGCCTACGTGCTCGAAGATCACGTGCACGCCCTCGCCGCCGGTCAGCTCCTTGACCTTTTGACTGAACTCCGGGAATTCCTTGTAGTGGATGCCCTCGTCGGCGCCCAGCTCGGCGGCCTTGTCGAGCTTCCACTGCGAGCTTGCGGTGGTGATCACCCGCGCGCCCAGCAGCTTGCAGAGCTGGATCGCGCCGCTGCCGATGCCGCTGCCCGCGGCCATGACCAGGACATCCTCGCCGGCCTGGACCTTCGCCCGCACCACCAGCATGCGCCAGGCGGTGCCGAAGGGCACGGCGATGCACGCGGCCTCCTCGAACGGCATCCATTCGGGGAAGAGGTAGGCGTCGGCGGCTTCCATCCGCGCCAGTTCGGCGTATCCGCCGCCCCGGCAGCGTCCCAGCACCCGGTCGCCGGCCTTGAAGCCGGCGGTCTCGGCTCCGGCCTCCACCACCTCGCCCGCCACCTCCAGGCCGGGAACATGCGGCAGCGGCGGCTTGACGCCGTGGCTTCCCTCCCGGGCGAACAGGTCCCGGCGGTTGAGCGCCGCGGCCTTGACCCGGACCAGCAGGTCCGCGGCGCCGATCTCAGGCTCGGTAACGTCGCCGTAGGCCAGCACTTCCGGGCCGCCGGTTTCCGGGATGTAGACCGCTTTCATCTTCCTGGTTCCCTCGCTGTGCGATGATCCGGCGGGTGGTCTCCCGGCGCTGGTCCGTGGACGATCCGGACGCCGCGCTCAGCAGCGCGCCTTCTGCAACTCGTCGAGAAGCTCCGTGTACGCTTCCTCGCCGCCGCTCTCCCAGCGCTCCAGCAGCGCCGACCCCACGATGGCGATCTCGCAGCTTCCGTGGAGCTGCCGCACGTCGTCGCCGCCGGCGATGCCGAAGCCCAGGGCCAGGGGTACATCGCTGGCCGCCCGGTAGCGGGCGGCCAGCGCGTCGATGCCGGCCTTCAGGTCGGTGCGCTTGCCGGTGACGCCGCGGCGGGCCACGCCATAGACGAACCCCTGGCCGCGGCGGCCGATCTCGGCCAGGCGCGCATCGGAGTTGGTGGGCGTGAACAGCGCGATGGGGTTCAACCCGTGCTCGTCGCTCAGGCGGGAGAGGTCGTGGTACTCCTCGATGGGGAGGTCGGGGATGATGAACCCCGCGGCTCCGCACCGGCTCAGGCGCTCGCAGAAGGTGCGGTGTGTGAGCCGGAACACGGTGTTGTAGTACCCCATCATCAGGTGCGGAAACCCGAACCGCTCAGTGGCCCGGCCCATGAAATCGAAGTATTCGTCAACGGAAAGGCCCTGTTTCAGGGCTTCCTGGTTGGCCCGGGCGAACACCGGCCCGTCGGCGATGGGCTCGCTGAAGGGCATCTGCAACTCCACCAGGTCCACGTCCGCCCGCTCCATCTGCTCCAGCATGCGCCAGTTCACGTCGAGGGACGGATAGCCCACGATGACGTGGGTCATCAGCAGAATCTTCCGCGAGCCGAGGCGGCTCTGGATGTAGGTGCGGAGATTCACCGGCCGGCTTTCCGCTCGAGGAACCGCTGCCAGCCGGGGTCGTTCAACGCCTCGGCGATGGTGAAGATGTCCTTGTCGCCGCGGCCGGACAGGGTGACCAGGACGTTCGTGTCGCGGCCCATGCCCGGCGCCTCCCGGATGGCCCCGGCGACGGCATGGGCGCTCTCCAGCGCGGCGATGATGCCTTCCCGGCGCAGCAGCGTCTGGAACGCCGCCAGCACCTCTTCGTCGGTGGCCGCCTCGAACCGGGCCCGCCCGCTCTCCCGCAGGCAGGCCAGGATCGGGCTCACTCCGATGTAGTCCAGTCCGGCGGCCACGGAATGCGTGTGGCGCATCTGCCCTTCCTCGTCCTGGAGGAAGTAGGTCTTGTACCCCTGGGCCACGCCGGGACTGCCGTCGGCGCCCGCCAGCCGGGCCGCGTGCCGCCCGGAGTCGAGTCCTGCGCCGCCGGCCTCGATCCCCACGAGCTCCACTTCGGCATCGTCGACGAAGCCCAGGAACGTGCCGGTGGCGTTGGAGCCGCCGCCGACGCAGCAGTACACCCGGTCCGGCAGGCGGCCGGTGGCGGCCATCATCTGCTCGCGGCACTCCTGCCCGATGATCTGCTGAAACCAGGCGACTATCTGCGGAAACGGATGCGGGCCGCAGGCGGTCCCCAGCACGTAGTGGGTGTCGTCCATGGAAAAGGCCCAGTCCCGCAGGCACTGGTTGATGGCGTCCTTGAGGGTGGCCGAGCCGTCCTCCACCGATACCACCTTGGCTCCGAGGCGCTCCATCCAGAACACGTTGGGGCGTTGCCGCTCCACGTCCACCGCGCCCATGTAGATGGTGCAGTCGAGCCCCAGCCGCGCGGCCATGGTGGCGGTGGCGACGCCGTGCTGCCCGGCGCCGGTCTCGGCGATGACGCGTTTCTTGCCCATGCGCGCCACCAGCAGTCCCTGGCCCATGACGTTGTTGATTTTGTGCGAGCCGGTGTGGTTGAGATCTTCCCGCTTCATGTAGATCTGCGGTCCGCCCAGGGCTTCGCTCAGGTTCTCGAGATGGGTGATGGGAGTCGGCCGGCCGGAGTACGATTGCATCACCGCTCGGAACGCCTCCCAGAACGACGGGTCCTTGCGCGCCTCCTCGAAGGCGGCGATCAACTCGTCCAGGGTCGTGCGCAGGATCTCCGGCGTGAACGCGCCGCCGTAGGCGCCGAAGTAGCCGGTGCGCTCTTCCACGTTTTTCAGAAGACTGTCCAGCATGGTCAGAGGACGGACCCGGGGGGAGGAATTCGCTTTCCGTGGCCCGTGCTTACCGAAACATTTAAGGAGACTCGGCGGGTAAGTCAAACCGCGCGGGGTCCAAGGATGCGGTTTAGGTGCTATTATGAAATTTGAGCCACAAGTCCGGAGCGGCAATCCGGAGTGGCAATCTGGAGCCGCAATTCGTCGTTCCCGCCCTCCCTCCGTCATTCCCGCGAAAGCGGGAATCCAGGGGTGGGATGGGGCGGCGGACTGCCTTGCCGTGAACGAAGGGAGACCCACTCATGAAGATACTCGTGACCGGAGCGACCGGGCTGGTGGGCAGCGCCCTGGTTCCGTTTCTGGCCGGCGGCGGTCATGAGGTGTCGCGGCTGGGCCGCGCCGCGGCGGGAGCGGGCGACATCCGCTGGGACCCCGACGCCGGCGTGCTCGACGCGGCCGCGCTTGAGGGTTTCGAAGGCGTGATCCACCTGGCCGGCGAGAACGTCGCCTCCGGGCGCTGGACCGAGGCCAGGAAACGCCGCATCAAGGAGAGCCGCGTAAACGGCACGCGCTTGCTCGCCGAGACCCTCGCGGGCCTGGAGCGGCCGCCGCGGGTGCTGGTGTCGGCCTCCGCCGTCGGCTTCTACGGCGACCGCGGCGAGGACGAGCTTACCGAGGGGAGCCCGGCGGGCGCCGGCTTCCTTTCCGATGTGTGCCGCGAGTGGGAGGCGGCCACCGAGGCGGCGGAAGGGAAGGGCATCCGGGTCGCCCACGCCCGGCTGGGCGTGGTGCTCGCCAGGGACGGCGGCGCCTTGGCCAAGATGCTGACCCCCTTCAGGCTCGGCGCCGGCGGCATCATCGGCAACGGCCGGCAGTACATGAGCTGGATCACCCTCGACGATACCGTGGCGGCCATCGGCCACCTGCTTGCCACCGAGGCCGCGTCCGGTCCGGTGAACGTGGTGGCGCCGGCGGCCGTGACCAACCGTGAGTTCACCAAGACCCTGGGCCGCGTGCTGCGGCGTCCCACCCTGTTCCCGATGCCCGGCTTCGCCGCCCGGCTGGCGTTCGGCGAGATGGCCGACGCGTTGCTGCTGGCCAGCACCCGGGTGAAGCCCGCCGGCCTCCTGGACTCCGGGTACGCGTTCCGCCACGGCACGCTGGGAGAGGGGCTGCGCCATGTCCTCGGCTAGTGTCCTGTCCGGTTGATTCGCATGGCAGGGACAGGACACCGGCGTTGATGGACCCGGCCGCGCTTACCTTCACCGGCGTCTCGAAGGTGTACGAAGGGGCGGGCTCCGCGGAGCGCTACGCGCTACGGGACGTCACCTGCGAGATCGCCTCGGGCCGGACCGTGGCCATCGTCGGCCGCAGCGGCAGCGGCAAGTCCACGCTGCTGCACCTCGCGGCCGGCATCGACGTGCCCACCCGCGGCTCGGTGGCGGTGCGCGGCACCCCCCTGGAGGGTCTCGACGAGACCGCGCGCACCCGGCTCCGCCGGCACGAGATCGGCTTCGTCTTCCAGTTGTTCCACCTCCTGCCCCATCTGACCGTGCGGGATAACGTGGCCCTGCCGGACCTCATCGCGGGCGTGCGGGAACGCGCCTACCGGGAGCGGGTGGCGGCGCTGCTGGAGCGGGTGGGCCTGCCGGACCGGGCCGACGATCCGGTGGCCGGGCTGAGCGGCGGCGAGATGCAGCGGGTGGCCATCTGCCGGGCGCTGCTGCGGCGCCCGCGCCTGCTGTTGGCGGACGAGCCCACCGGAAGCCTGGACGACGCCAGCGGCGAGGTGGTGATGGACCTCATGCTGCGGATGGTGGCGGAGGAAGGCGCCACCCTGGTCTACGCCACCCACAGCCGCGAGCTGGCGGCCCTGGCGGACCGCACGCTGCGGCTCCACAGCGGGATCCTGGAGCCGGAACCGGACGCCACGGGATAGGCCCCGGACCATGTTGCGTTACTTCTACAGGACCGTATCCGCCCACTGGCGCACCAACCCGGTGCTCTACGGCCTGACCGTCCTGGGCGTGGCCCTGGGGGTGGCGTCGGTCATCAGCATCCGAATCCTCAACCAGAGCGCGGTGGCGTCGTTCGCCGCGGGCGTCCACACCATCGGCGGCGGCGCCGACGTGGTGGTCACCGGCAAGGGCGGGACCCTGCCCGACGCGTTCTACCGGCTTGTCCGGGGCACCCCGGGGGTGGCCGCGGCCTGGCCCGTCTTCGAGACCACGGTGGCCCTGGAGGGAACTTCCGGCACCTTCGTGCGGCTGCTGGGCGTCGATCTGCTGGCGCCGGCCCAGGACTTTTGGGAGGCGGTGTCCGGCGCCGCCGGGGGAGCGGACGCCGCCGTGGCGGCGGGCCGGCGCGGCTGGGCCGCGACCACCCCGGAGCTGGCCGAGGCCATGGGATGGAAGGTGGGGGAGCGATTCGAGATACGCGACGGCGTCCATGCGCGAACGCTCCACGTCGGCGCCCTCGTGGACTTCCGGCGTTGGGGGGTGTCCGGCAGCCGCCGGGCCCTGGTGATGGACATCGCCGAGGCCCAGTCCCTCTTCGGCGGCGCGGGCATCCTTCACCGCATCGGCGTCGAGGCCGCCGAGGGCGTGGATCTGGCGGCGCTGGCGGCCCGTATCGAAGACCGGCTGGGGGGACGCGCGGACGCCGTCACCCCATCGGAACGCACCGGCCAGGCGCGGCAGCTCCTGGGCGCTTTCCGCCTGAACCTCACGGCCCTGAGCCTGGTAAGCCTCCTGGTGGGCACGTTCCTGGTATTCAGCAGCATGCGCGCCTGCCTGGTGTGGCAGCGGAGGGAGTTCGGAGTGCTGCGTTCCCTGGGTTCCACCCCGGCCCAGGTGCTGGCGCTCATCCTGGGCGAGGCCGCCCTGCTCGGGGTGATGGGCGTGGTCATCGGCATCGCCGCGGGTTACTGGACCGCCGTCTGGAACCTGGGCGCCGTGAGCTCGACACTCACCAACGTCTACATGCTCCGGGAGATCGAGTCGCTGGAGGTGTCGGCCGGCACCCTGGCGCTGGCCGTGTCCGCGGGCCTGGGGGGCGCCCTCAGCGGCACGCTGCTGCCCGCCCTGGACGTGTGGCGCCGGGACACGCGGACGCTGCTGGACGCCTACCCGGCACAGTCCGCCGGGTCCGCCAGGGCGCGTTCCCTCTTCCGAACCGGCCTCGCCCTGGTGGCCGGGGCGCTGGCATGGTACTGGCTCGCGGGTTGGCGCTGGCGCCCGTCCGGATTTGTCCTCTCCACCGCCGTGATGCTGTGTCTGCCGCTGCTCGCCCCTTGGCTGGTGCAGTTCCTCACCGCGCGGGTCCGGGTCCCGGACTTCGGCTTCCGCTATGGCGTCCGCAGCCTCGGGGCGACCCTGGCCAACACCTCGTTCTCGGTGTCGTCGCTGGCCATGGCCGTGTGCCTGCTGGTGGGTATCACCCTGCTGGTGGAGAGCTTCCGCGAGACCCTGGTGCGCTGGGTCAACCGCTCGCTGCGCGCCGACGTGTACGTCACCGCCGCCGTGGGGGCTCGCGCCGGACCGGAGGCCACGCTGAGCGCGGCGCTGGTGGAGCGGCTGGCCCGCGCGCCCGAGGTGCGGGGCGTCGATCCGTTGCGCCGCCTGTTTCTGCGCGTGGGCAGCCGGCGCGTGGCCGTGGTGGGGGTGGACCTGAGCCGTCCGGCGGAGCAGCGGCGCCTGGGGCTTCTTTCGGGCGACCAGGCCGTGGGGCGGGCGCTCCGGGACCGGGGCGTCCTCATCGGCGAGCCGTTGTCCGGCAGCGCGGCCCTGGAGGTGGGGGACACGGTGGAGATCGAAGGCCCGGAGGGGCCGGCGCGGCTGCCTGTGTCGGGGATTTACCGTGACTATACCGAGGGCGGTTCGGTCACCATGGACCTGGGCCTCATGGCGGAGAGCCTCGGAGCGGGGGCGCTCACCAGCATAGCGCTTCACCTGAAGCCCGGCGCCGATGCGGAGGCGGTGGCGGCCGGCATCACGAGCCGCTACCCGCGAGGCTCGCTCCGGGTGCGCAGCAACCGGCGCCTGAAGGACGACGTGCTCCACGTCTTCGACCAGACCTTCGCGGTGACCCGGATTCTCCAGGTCATGAGCCTCATCATCGCCGCCTGCGCCATCACCCTGACTTTGCTGGTGGTGGCGCAGGAGAAGGCAAGCGAGATCGCCCTCTACCGCACTCTGGGCGCCTTCCGCCGCCAGGTGTTCCTGCTGTTCGTGAGCAAGGGGACGGCGATGGCGTTCCTGGGGCTGGCGCTGGGCTTCGCCGGCGGCATCGGCCTCGGCGCGATCCTGATCTTCGTCATCCAGAAGAGCTACTTCGGCTGGAGCATCGAGTGGACCTGGCCCTGGCTGCCGCTGGCCGGGGAAGCCCTCGCCATCGTCTGCGCCGCGGTGCTGGCGAGCCTCTACCCGGCGTTCCGGGCCAGCCGCACGCCCGCCAACGAGTTGTGTCATGCGGATGCGTGAGTGGAAGGGTTGGCGCCGCTCCGGTCTGCCGGCATGGGTGCTCATGCTGGCGGGCGTCATGCTGTGGACCAGTGCCGCGGTCCACGCCTGGACCCCGGCTCAGCCCGGTTACGTCTGGTCGTTCCCACAGGACCACTGGGCCCGGGACGGCTACAAGACCGAGTGGTGGTACTTCACCGGCCACCTGCGCACCGTCGAGGAACCTGCGCGCCGTTTCGGTTTCCAGTTCACGTTCTTCAGGATCGGCGTGTCGCAGGAGCCGCCCGAGGGAGGCTCCGCCTGGAGCGCCGGCAACCTCATCATGGGTCACGCCGCGCTCACCGACCTGGAGACCGGCCGGCACCGCTTCAGCGAGCTGGTGGTACGGGCGGCCCCGCTGCTGGCCGGCTTCGGCCGCCATCCGGATCCCCGATTGGCCTGGAGCGTCGGCCCTCCCGGGACCCCGGAGCCCTGGGAGCTCCGGTGGAACGGCAACGGCTTCGACTTCGCCATGGCCGACGCAGGGAAGTCCTTCGGCCTCAGCCTGTCCACGCGCCCCCTCAAACCGGTGGTGCTCCAGGGACCCGGCGGTCTCAGCCGGAAAGGGGAGGGCGCCACCGAGGCGAGCCACTACTACAGCTTCACCCGCATGGCCACCAACGGTACGGTCCGCGTGGACGGCGAGGAGTTGGAGGTCACCGGGACGAGCTGGATGGACAAGGAGTTCGGCTCCAACCAGCTCGGGGAGGACACGCAAGGGTGGGACTGGTTCAGCCTCCAGCTCGACGACGGGCGTGAGGTCATGCTCTAT
>LXNJ01001520.1_pt1 | contig 13600 bp, 7 predicted proteins | sample 809081 | NCBI WGS metagenome assembly LXNJ01 (sample SAMN04870510, study PRJNA318959) | sponge metagenome | biome: sponge; feature: marine sponge reef; material: water | host: Petrosia ficiformis | place: Greece: Milos, Mediterranean Sea | collected 2013-05-29 | depth 5-7 m
CGTGAACCCCGTCGTTGCCCGCAATGAGATCGAACCCTTGTTAAGCGCGTTGATTCGAGAACTTGCGGCACAAGGGCGCACGACGGAGCGCGCAATCTACTCGGGCATCCGCGATCGACTCTGCAGCGCGAGGGACCCGTGCGAACTGACACGCCCGTTCCACGACCTGTCGGCGATGGCGTACATGCGCAGGCCGTCGGGCAATGATGCCGATTGCCTCTTGGCGCGGATTCTCGAAAAGACCGAAAGGCTGTGGCTAGCCGCGAATCCCAGGCCGGCAATCCACTAGCGGGGCGCCGCCCCAGCAAGAAGCACGAACGGACGACGGCCAGAGAAGCGCAACCTGACTGCAAGCATTAGCCGCGGTTACGCAGCCAAGCAGCGTCAGCGCCCGGTCGGCACCTCGTTGAACGGAATGCCCTTGTCGACCCGGACGTCCTGCGGCATGCCGAGCACGCGTTCGGAGAGGATGTTGAGCATGATCTCGTCGCTGCCACCGGCGATTCGCCCACCGGGCGATCCCATGAACGTGGCCTGGTAGGCCCCGTGCGCCTCGGCGTACCCTGGGTCCGAGACGGCACCCGAGAGCTCGAGCAGGTCCATGGCGAACGATGCCATGTCCTGCGTCTTGGATGCGCCGACGAGTTTGCCGATGGAGTTTTCGGGTCCCGGCGTCGCCCCGCGGGACAACGCGGTCATGGAGCGGTACCCGGTGAAACGCAGCCCCGCCTCCTGGGCATACCATGTGGCCAGCTTGGCGCGCACGTTCTTGTCCCGGATCGCCGGTTCGCCGTCGATGTCCACCTTGCGCGCCAGGTCGAACACCTGCTTGAAGCCAACGCCGCCCCCGCCGCCACCGATCGCGGCCCGCTCGTTCATCAGCGTGGTGATGGCGACCTGCCAGCCTTGGCCGACGGCACCGAGGCGCTGATCGTCGGGCACACGCACGTCGGTGAAGTAGACCTCGTTGAAATTGGCGCCGCCGGAGATCTGCTTGATTGGCCGGATCTCGATTCCCGGCGACTTCATGTCGAGAAAGAAATACGACAGCCCCTTGTGCTTGGGCACGTTGGGATCGGTACGCAGCACGATGATGCCGTAGTCGGAGTAGTGCGCCCCCGAAGTCCAGATCTTCTGGCCGTTGATGACCCATTCGTCGCCGTCGCGCTCGGCGCGTGTGCGTAGCGCCGCGAGGTCGGAACCGCCTGCGGGCTCGCTGAACAATTGGCACCAGATGTGTTCGCCCGAAGCGAGCGGGGGCAGGTGCTTGCGCTTATGCTCCTCGCTGGCCCATGCCATCAAGGTCGGTGCGGCCATGCCCTGGCCGATGCCGAAGACGCTGCCGGGAACGGCGAACTTGCCTTCCTCCTGGTTCCAGATCACCTGCTCTATGGCGCTGGCGCCCCGACCGCCGTACTCGTCGGGCCAGCGGATGCACGCCCAGCCAGCGTCGTACTTGCGCTTCTGCCACAGTTTCGCGGCCTGGATTTCGCCGAGTCCGGCGAGCTCCTCGCGGGTCGGGACGTTGGCCTCGAGCCAGGCCTTCGCCTCCGCGCGGAAGGCCGCTTCCTCTGTCGTGTCGTTGAAGTCCATCGTGTTCTCTCCGTTCGGGTCCTAGGCCGCGTCGCGTTCCACGGCGGCGATCAGCTTGTCCTGCCACGTGGGCTCGCTGCCGATGTTCACCGACAGGAGTTTTGCCCGCCGATAGTGGAACTGGCAGTCGAATTCCCAAGTGAAGCCCATGCCGCCGTGGGTCTGGATGTTCTCTTTCGACGCGTAGTAGTACGCCTGTGTTGCGCTGACGCGCGCGGTAGCGGCGGCCAGCGGGAGCTCGGCCGCGTCGGTATCGAGGGCCCAGGCGCCGTAGTAGCCGTTGGACCGCGCCAGGGTGTTCTTGACATAGGCGTGGGCGAGCTTGTGCTTGATCGCCTGGTAGCTGGCGATCGGGCGGCCGAATGCGTAACGCTCCATGGCGTAGTCCTTGGCCATGTCCATCGCGGCGCTCGCGCCGCCGACCTGCTCCCAGGCAAACAGCACCGCGGCGCGGTCGAGGAGGCGCTGGGTCAGCGACCAGCCTTCGCCGTCGGCGCCTAAGGGCTCCGCAGGTGTGTCGTTTAAAACCACCCTGGCGTGCGAGCGGGTCGGATCCAAGGTCGCGACGGGTGTCCGCTCGACGCCGCTCAAGTCGACCAGGTGCAGACTGGCACCGTCGCCATCGCCGCCGGAGGCGGCGCCGTCTGCCTTGGCGACCACGACTGCGATGTCGGCAATGTCGCCGTCCGCGACGGGGATCTTGGCGCCGGTCAGTGTCCCGTTGCGGGCCACGGTGGCGAGCCGTTGGGGCGAGGGCTGTCCCGGCCCCTCGGCGAGCGCGAACGTGCCAATCGTCTCTCCCGTCGCGAGCTTCGGAAGCCAACGCTCCTTTTGGGAGTCGCTGCCCGCCATCATGAGCGCCTCCGTCGCGAGGTATACCGACGACGAGAACGGCACCGGCGCGACGGCTCGTCCGAGTTCCTCGGCGATCACGGACAGTTCGAGGTACGACAGGCCAAGCCCGCCGTACTGCTCCGGGATCGCCGTGGCGGTCCAGCCCAAGTCCGCGATCCTGGTCCACAGGTCGGCGTCGTAGGCGGCGTCGCCATCGAGGACGGCGCGCACTGCGGACATGGGACAGTGCTCCTGCAGAAAGCCCAACGCCTGCTCGCGCAACAGGTTCTGCTCGTCTGAAAACTCGAAATTCACTGACTTGCCTTAAGCTGGACTTGAGCTGGGATTCTAACCGCTAAGCGGTCGCCGCACGGGCTTGCGACCCAGCAGGGCTGGGCTGCAGGCAGGAGTCGCGGAGCCGGCCGATGCCGATGACCGCTCCACGACGACCCGATAGAATCAACAAAGGCTCCACACTCGGTGCCCGATGGACTTTTCCGACTTCGGCTTCCTGAAAGTCGCCGCATTTGCACCGCCGGTCGTCATCGCCGACCCCCTCGCCAATGCCCGGCTCATCGGGCAGGCGTACACGACCGCCTCGGTCGATTCGGCCATCGTGCTCCTGCCTGAACTGGCGGTGACGGGCTATAGCTGCGAAGACTTGTTCTTCAACGATGATCTGCGCCGCGCAACCGGCATCGCCTTGGGCGAACTTGCCGCTGCCAGCGATGATCGGGTGCTCGTGGTCGGGGCGCCCTGGTGGCTGGACGACGGTCGAATCCTGGACTGCGCGTTCGTCTGCCGGGGCGGGCGCATCATCGGTGCGGTACCCAAGATCGCCCAGGCGAACTACGAGGAGTTCTACGAGCAGAGGTGGTTCTCGTCCGGGGCCGGGGTGGCCATCGAGGTCGACGACGACGTGGGGTGCTTCCCGTTGCGGCCGGACTTGGTGTTCAAGCTCGGTCACACCGCGTTCGGCGTAGAGATCTGCGAAGACCTTTGGTCGGCCAATCCGCCAAGCGGACAGCTTGCTTTGGCAGGGGCGGAGGTGCTGCTCAATCTGTCCGCGAGTCCCGAGGCGGTTGCGAAGGCGGATTACCGGCGCAACCTCGTCCACGCGCAAAGCGGGCGCACGTTGTCGGCCTACGTATACGCCAGCGCCGGTCCTAGCGAGTCGACCAAGGATGTTGTTTTCGGCGGCCACCTGATCGCGGCGGAGAACGGTCGCCTGCTTGCCGAGTCGCCGCGCTTTCAGCTTGATGGCGCGAGCTTGAGCGTCGACGTGGACTGCCAGCGCATCCGTCACAGTCGCCAGCAGAACACCACTTTCGCGCGGGCGCCGCGAACGAGCGTGGTCACGGTCGATGCGGGAGCAGCGCCGACTCTGACCAAGCTGGCTCGATCGTATGCGCGCCAGCCCTTCGTGCCGCCCGACGAGCGCGAGTTCGCCGCCCGTGCCCAGGACATCCTGGCAATCCAGGCCACCGGTCTTGCGCGACGGGTCCGGGCGGCGCAGGCTGAGCGGCTGGTGATCGGCCTGTCCGGCGGTCTCGACTCCACGCTCGCGTATCTCGTTTGCATCGACGCCCTGGCGCTCCTTGATCGTCCTGCCGAGACCCTCTGCGCGATCACGATGCCCGGGCCGGGCACCACCGCACATACGTTGGCGTCGGCCCGCGGACTTGCCGAAGCCACCGGCGTCGAGTTGCGCGAGATCGCCATAGACAGCGCAGTGGCGGGGCACCTGGCCGACATCGCCCACGATGGGGAGGCCGACGTGACATTCGAGAACGCACAGGCGCGCGAGCGCACCCAGATCCTCTTCGACACGGCGAACCGGGTCGCGGGGATCGTCGTTGGCACCGGCGACCTGTCCGAACTGGCCCTCGGCTGGTGCACGTTCAACGCGGACCAGACCGCCAACTACAACGTCAACGCGGGCGTCCCCAAGACCCTGGTCGCCTACCTCGTGCGCTGGTATGCACGGCACCGGGCGGTGCCGGCGTTGAGCTCTGTTCTAGCTCGCGTACTGGACACGCCCATCACGCCGGAGCTCACGCCATCGCGGGACGGTGAAATCGAGCAGCGGACCGAGGCCATCATCGGTCCTTACGAGTTGCACGACTTCTTCCTGTTCCACTTCCTGCGGGCGGGCGCGGGGGCGCGCAAGATCCACGCCCTCGCGTGCCGCGCGTTCGCGGACACCTACGCCGACGCCGAAATCAAGCACTGGTTGACGGTGTTCCTGACACGGTTCTTCGCGCAGCAGTTCAAGCGAACGACGCTGCCGCCTGGTCCCAAGGTCGGCACGGTCAGCTTGTCGCCGCGAGGCGATTGGCGGATGCCCGACGAGGCGAGCGCGGCGTCGATGCTCGCCGATCTCGCGAGTTGCTAGCCGTCCCGATGGGGCACAGCCATGCATCCGGGGCTGCACGCCTGAACCCGCCGCTGGGCTGCTGGATGGGCGGTGCGGCCATCGCCTTGTGCGCCTTGGCCTCCGCACAGGATGTTCCGTACTGTGGCGATGAAGGGGTGTGGTTCCAGATTCTTGGCTCCGGGGGCGCCGAGATCACCGATCAGCGCGGTGCGGCGAGCTACCTGGTTTGGATCGACGAAAACGCGCGCTTGCTTGTGGATCCCGGTCCCGGCACGGCTTTGCGCTTCGACGAGGCCGGTGCCGACTTCGCGGATCTCGATGCCGTGGTGTTCACGCGGCTTGCCGCGCAGACCACCTCCGACCTCCCGGCGCTGCTCGAAGGCTCGATCGGCGGCGATCGGGACCGGCTGCTCCCCGTGTTCGGGCCGGCAGTCGCTGACGTCGACTCCACGACGGCCTTCGTGACGCGCATGGTCGGCGCTGGCGGGCTCTATCCCGAACTCGCGGACTTTCTGACTTTCCGCTCGCGGGGCGGATACAAGGTCTCCGTGCGCGACGTCCCGGCAACCGGCAACCGGCGCTGGTCCCAATACGGGACCAGCAATCTCTCGTTGGCGGCGATTCCGGTTCACCACGGCGCCGTGCCCGCGCTGGCGTGGCGGGTCGAAATCCGCGACTTCGCCATCGTCTTTGCCGGCAGCTTCAGCAACCAAAAGGACGTGGTGGCGAGGTTCGCGAAGGACGCCGACGCGCTGATCGCGCATCACGCCATACCCGAGGACGCGCGGGGCAGTGTGCGGGAATTCCATGCCATTCCTTCGCAACTGGGCAGGGTGGCGGCACAGGGTGACGTGCGAATGCTCGTGCTTGGACACCGAACGACGCGGACCACGGGGCGAGAGTCTGTCAGCCGCGCCGCGATCGAGGCGCATTATCAGGGTCCGTTGGTGTTTGCCAACGAACTGGAGTGCTGGGGTCTGTAGTCGCCCCCCTGTCACGGATATTCAGAGTGCCACTCGAGGCCGCTTAAGCGAACAACGCGGGAGCCGCGGGCGTCCCGCACGCATCCCGGGCCGGCGCGAGGCGCCGTTGCGGGCCGGAAGGCCGCGCCCCCCAAAGCGGCGGCGCACCTCCGGGGACGGGGCATCCGCGCCGGGGTGTTGACAACGTTGTCGCTCAAGGCATACGGTGGCCGGGTCATCATGTTCGCAAGGGGAGTTCGGTCGTGGTTTGCCTACTCGCCAGACGCTTCGCTCGCAACGCGACCCCCACGCTCGGCATGGTTTTTTTGGCTGCGACCGCGCTTGTCGGCTGCAGCGGCGGCAACACCGATTCCGCCGAGGGGGGCAACGAGCCGACGAACGTACTCCCCCCCAAGGGCTGGGAACTCGTCTGGTCCGACGAGTTCGAAGGCGGCGCGCTCGATGCGTCCAAGTGGAACATCCAGACCGGGGACGGCACGGCGGAGGGGATTCCGGGCTGGGGCAACAACGAACTGCAAAGCTATCAGGCGGCCAACGTCGCCGTCGCCGGGGGCGACCTCGTCATCACCGCCCGGCAAGAGTCCGTCGCCGACGGCCGCGACTACACCTCGGGACGCATCAACACGTCGGGCAAGCTGGACATCTCCTACGGCCGCGTCGAGGCGAGCATCCAAGCAGCCCGCGGCCAAGGCTTGTGGTCCGCATTCTGGATGCTGCCGACGAACTCTCCCTACGGCACCTGGGCGGCGAGCGGCGAGATCGACATCATGGAGGTGTTCTCACGAGACCCGAGTCCGTTCACGCAAGCCGCGCTGCACTACGGGATGGCGTGGCCGCTCAATACGTTCAACTACGCGAAGTACTCGGACGTCGACCCGGCCGACGGCTTCCACGTCTACGCCCTGGAGTGGGACGAGGAGGAGATCCGCTGGTTCGTCGACGGCGTGCACTTCCACACCGTCCGCCGCGCCACCTACTGGAGCTACTATAAGGACGGCGCGACCAACGCCCACATGCACGGGTCCGACTCGGCCCCGTTCGACCGGCCGTTCCACCTGCTCCTCAATCTCGCCGTGGGCGGCAACCTGCCCGGCGCCCCAGGCCCCGGCGCCCTGCCTGGAGAGCTTCGGGTGGACTACGTGCGCGTCTACGCCTGCAACATCGACCCCGATACCGGCGTCGGCTGCGACGGTTTCATGGACCGCACCTCGCCGGCCGTGACACCGCCACCACCCGAGGACGTCTACCGCGCCGTCTACGACCTCTACGTCGACGCCGCGGGCCCCTTGCGCTTTCCGGACAGCGAAGATGCCGTGGCGCTCGACATCGGCGTCTACGACGCCGGCGGCGCCCTGGCGCTCTCCGAGGTCGACGGCGGCGAGCGCGGCATGGTGATCGACTTGAACACCACGGGCGGCGGCAATTTCTCCATCTTCCCCGCCAACCTCGAGCGGCAGACGTTTTTCGGCATGGGCAGCGCCTCCGACCCGAGCGATTACGCAGGCGAGGTGCAGTTCGACCTGTACGTCTTCGGCGACCAGAGCGACCCGGCGAGCAGCCTGCAGGTCAAGCTCGACAGCGGCTTTCCCGACCTCGGCTTCGCGGACATTCCCGTGGAGTCGCTGCCCCAGGACGAGTGGACCACGGTAACCGTTCAAATCAGCGACATCGCCCACAATCCCGGACAGTTCGGCGGCGGACCGGTCGACCTCGGCCAAGTGCTGAGCCTCTTCGTACTCGAACCCACGAGCTTCGCGCACCTCCAGGTGGATAACGTCCGCGTGCTGTGCGGACACGTCGGCCAAGGCGACTGCGGCATTGCGCCGCCGGCGCCCGTCCCGCCGCCCACGGGCGAACCGCAGCCGGTCTACATCGATGCGGTGGACCCGATCTGGGACTTGGGCGTCAACGCGGCCGACTCCGGGTCCGGGTGGGCGAACTACGCCGACGGCACCAACCCGGCGAACAAGGTGCAGTGGCGCGAAGTCGCCGCCGCCGACCCGGCTCGGGGGCAAGTCCTCGAGGTCAGCTTCGCCGATAGCGAGGCGTTCGGCGTCTGGTTCATCCAGGCGAGCATGGGCGTCGACCTCTCGGCCTATGCCCCGGGGGTCGTGAGTTTCGACATCAAAGTGGACAACTATGGTGCCAACGAAGCCGGCATGACGATGAAGATCGACTGCGTCTTCCCCTGCACCAGCGGCGACCAGGCCATCGGCAAGGTCGGCGACGGCGACTGGGAGACGGTTCGGATCCCCGTGGCCCAATTGCTCGGCGGTGGGCTCAATCTCGCCACCGTCAATACCGGCATCGTCATCTTCCCGACCGACCAAGGCAGCGCGCTCACCTTCCAGCTCGACAACGTGCAGTGGCTGCCGGGGGACGCACCGGACGCCGGCGGCGGCACGGCCGTGGTCCTGTACGACGATGCCGTCGCCGACGGCTGGGTCCTCTGGGACTGTTGCGGCGGCGCGACATTCGCGGAAGTGGTCGACGACGCCGAGCACGGCAACGTGGTCGAACTGGCCTTCGGCGCCGGCGGGACCGTGACCGGGTTCCAGGCGGCCGAAGGCGTTGATGTGAGCGGCTTGCCGTCCGGCCGCCTGGAGTTCGACTTCAAGGAAGTGAATCCGCCGCCGGCGGGTTCGAGCTGGCGGCTGAAGCTCGAGAGCAGCGACGCCGCCACCGCGGTCGAAGTGCTGCTCGCAGACGCCGACAATCCGGCACCGGGGCCGGACTGGCAACGCTACAGCTTCTCGCTGACCGACGACCTGCCGGGGCTGGACCTCAGCGATTTGAAGCTTGTCATGATCTTCCCCGACTGGGCGAACGCCGAAGGCGCCGTGGGGCGGATCGACAACGTCCGCTTCGTCCCGGCGAACGGTCCGATCGAACTCTATGGCGACGCCCCGGCCGATGGCTGGTACCTGTGGGACTGCTGCGGCGCGGCCACCTTCGGCGAGGTCGCCGACGACGCCGAGCACGGCACCGTGATCGAGTTGGCGTTCGGCGAAGGCGGCACGGTGACAGGCCTGCAGGCGACCGCCGGCGTCGACGCGAGCGCTGCCGCGGGCGGCACCCTGGAGTTCGACTTCAAGGAGGTGTCGCCGCCCCCGGAAGGCTCGCAGTGGCACGTGAAACTGGAGAGCAGCGGTGCCGCGACCGCCGTGGACATCCTCATGACGGCGGGCGGAAACCCGATTCCGGGCGCCTACTGGCAAGCGTACAGCTTCGGCCTCGACGCCGAACTCGCGGGGCTCGATCTCAGCGATCTCACGCTGGTGCTGTTCTTCCCCGACTGGGAGAACGCCAACGGCGCGGTCGCACGCATCGACAACGTGCGCCTGGTGCCACCCCAGTGACGCGCATCGGGCAGGCCAAGACGGACGGGAGCGGCAAGGAGCGAGACCAGCAGCGGCAAGGAGCGACCCAAGGAGCGAAACGATGAACAAGGCAACGCACAACGCCAGGCACCGAACCTTCGCCGTCCTGCTCTCCGGTTCCATCGCCTTGTCGCTGCCAGCGGCGGGCGAGGAAGCGACGGACGAGACCGAGGACGAAACACCGCTCGTCTACGACGAGGAAATGGTGGTCACGGTGGAGCGCCGCGAACAGAACCTGCAGGACCTCGGGGTCACGGCCTACAGCTTCCAGGGCGACGATCTGAAGATGCAGGGCGTCCAGGACCTCACGGATCTCAGCGAACTGGCCCCGGGCCTCGAGATCGGCAACAAGGGCGGCAACGTGGAGGTGTGGATCCGCGGCGTGGGATCGTCCAACAACACCGAGTTGGGAGACCCGGCAGCGGCGACGCACCTGGACGGCGTCTACATACCGCGCACCAACGGCATCGGCTCCGCGTTCTTCGACATCGGCCGGGTGGAGGTCAACGTCGGGCCCCAAGGGACGCTGCGCGGTCGCAACGCCACGGCGGGGTCCGTCAACATCATCCCCTGGCGTCCGGGCCTCGGTCGCAAGGAATTGTCCCTGGAGGTCGAGACCGGCGACTACGAAGCCGAGGTCTACCGCGCCGTCGTCAACGTGCCTTTCGGCGATGCGGCGGCGTTTCGGTTGGCGGGCTACGCCTCGAAACACGACTCCTACTACAACGACGTCGGGCCGCTGGGGCTCGACACGGCCGAGGCGGAGGACAATTCGGGCTTCCGGGCGCAGTTTCTCGTGGACTTGAACGACCGCCTGAGCGTCCTCCTCGCCTACGACGCGGTGCACGAACAGGGCACCGGCTGGACCGGTACCAACTACGCCAACCCGCTCGGCAACGGCATCCAACCCGGCGACATCGACGACCCCCGCGACGTCTACGCACGGGCCTTCGCACCATCGCTCGACACCACCCACGATGGCCTCAAGGTCGAGGTCACCTACGACTTCGACTGGGGCACGCTGGAATACACGGCGAGCCGCCGCGACCTGCTCTACGACTACGATGCGGCAACGCCCCTGTCCCCGGATTGGCGGGGGGTCGCCGACGTCCTGCAGCCCGTGGACGAGGTGTTCGACAACTTTTCCCGGTTCCAGTTCATCACCGACAGCGTCTCGGACATCCAGGAGCTGCGCTTCTTCGGCGACACCGGGCCATGGACGTGGACGGCGGGGCTATTCTGGTTCGAAGAAGACCAGTACACGTTCCTCGGCTCCGTCGGGGACCGCGGGCTCTTCTTCCAGGGCGTCGAGTTCAACCAGCCGAACACCGACTCCAGTTCCACATCGGCCTACGGCGACGTCAACTACCACCTGACCGAGGCCACGCGGCTCACCTTCGGTCTGCGTTTCACGGACGAAGAGAAGTCGCGCGTCGGCGTCAACGCCCGCTACGCCTTCGCCCTCGGCGGGCGCGACTTCTCCTGCTGCGGCGGCGTGCGCCTCGGCACGGAAGGTTTCCGCTTCGCGGCCCGGGACCGGTCGATCTTCAACCCGGATCAGGACAACGACGGCAACGTCTCCGACGAGGAGTACCTCGCCTTCTACCGCGACGGGATCGCCCAGTTCGGCGCCAGGGACAACCTGCTCGCCACCTTCGCCAAGGGTACGTACGGCGGCGATGCGGCCCCGGAGGACAAGGTGGCCTGCGTCGACACCTTGAACCAGGACGACTTCTACTGCCCGCCGGACGGCCTGTACAGTTTCATCGCGATCATCAATCCGAACACGTCCATCACGCCGCAGTTCGGCGAGATGCAAAACGACTTCGTGGACTGGCGCTTGCGGGTCGAACACGACTTCGACGGCGCGCTCGGCTACGCCATGGTGTCCACGGGCCACAAATCCGGCGGCTTCAACGACACCTTCGCCGGCGAGATCGGCGAACCCGTCGCGCCGACCTACGACGAGGAGCAGGTGGTGGTCTACGAGGCGGGGTGGAAGAACGAATTCGACGTCGATGGCGTGCCCGCGCGGTTCAACGCGTCGGCGTTCTACTACGACTACACCGACCAGGTATTCACCTCGCTTCTTTCCGTGGAGCAGGCGCTCGACTTCACCGTGGGCGGCGCGACGCTGGTGGACCCGACCGAAACGGGCGCGGGTTCGCTCGTGGTCACGTTCAGCTACAACGCCGCCGATTCCAACATCCACGGCATCCAACTCGATGGCGGTTTCCAGTTCCCGATGGGCTTCGCATTCGACTGGACGGCGCTGTGGCTGGAAGCGAGCATCGCCAAGGCGCTGCCCATCCAGGACTTCCGCTTCCAGGCGGACGTGGCCCCGGAGGAGGCCGTGTTCCGCTCCATCGACGGGCACCGGCTGCCGCATACGCCGCGCTTCCAGTTGAACGGCTCGCTGTCGCAGGTGATCGGCACCCCCTGGGGCACGCTGGACTACGTGGTCTCCGTCGGCTGGCGCGACGATCAGTACCGGACCATCTTCAACAGCATCGACTACATGCAGCCGAACAATCCCAGGCTGCGGCTGAACGACAAGGTGGAGGGCTTCGTATCGGTGGACGCCGGCATCGGCTTCTCGCACAACAACGGCCGCTTGCGGATCGAGGGCTTCGTCAGCAACTTGACGGGCGACGTCCATGAAGCCGCGCAGATCATCACGCAGTTCGACAATACGCGGTTCTTCACCCGGCCCAAACTGGCGGGCGTGCGCCTAAGCTACCGGTTCGGCGACCTGTAGGCCAACGCGCGACGCGGGAGTTCAGCTACATCCAACGACTGCTGGAGGGGGCCTACGCGGCTTGCGCAGGGCTCGGGCACGCGCTGCTGCTGCGCCCTTGCACCGGCGACCCGACCCCGGACATGATCCGCCTGATCGCCAACACCGCGGGCGAACCGCCCCGCCAGGAGACCTTCGACTGCGATCTGGTGTCCCGGTCCTCCATGAGCCGGTGGCGGGCCGCATCGTGATACGCGCCGGCCTGCTCGGACTCTTCGCCCTGGCGTGCAGCGTCGTCGACGGCGCCGTCCGGGTGGACGTCGTCGCGGTGGACGACGGCTACACCCTTGTACGTGACGGCAAGCCCTATCTGGTCAAGGGGGCCGGGCTCGCCGGGGTGGACTTGGCGACCCTCGCCGCCCGGGGCGGCAACTCCATCCGGACCTGGGGCGTGGAGGACGCCGAGGCCATGCTCGACGCCGCGCACCGCCACGGCTTGACCGTTTCCCTCGGCCTCCCCGTGGCCCCGGAGCGCTCCGGCTTCGACTACGACGAGCCCGCAGCGGTCGCCGAGCAGCGGCGGCATGTGCGTGCCGCCGTCCTGCGCCACAAGGACCACCCGGCCCTCCTTGCCTGGATCGTCGGCAACGAATTGGACATGGGCATGACCAATCCCGGGGTCTACGACGAGGTCAACGAACTCGCACGGCTGATCCACGAAGTCGACGGGAACCATCCGACGACTACCACGATCTCCGCGCTCGAAAGGACATTGGTCCGGCTGGTTCGTGAGCGGGCACCGGACCTGGATTTCCTCAGCGTGCAGGCCTACGGGGCCCTCGCGTTGATGCCGAAGGCCATCCGCTATCTACGCGACGGACCGTTCATGGTCACCGAGTGGGGTCCCCTTGGCCATTGGGAGGTCGCCAAGACCCGGTGGGGTGCGCCCATCGAGCAGGACAGCACCGAGAAGGGTCGCCACTACCTGACGAGCTACCGGAACCTGATCGAGCCGTTCCTGGGCCCCGGCCTCGGCTCCTACGCATTCCTCTGGGGACAGAAGCAGGAACGGACGGAGACGTGGTTCAGCCTGTTCACCGAGACTGGCGAGTCCACCTCGGCGGTGGACGTGCTGCAGTTCGTCTGGACCGGTCGGCCACCGGCCAATCAGGCGCCGACGCTTGAATCGCTGAGCCTCGCCAAGCGGTCTGCCGCCGACAGCATCCGCCTCGCCGCGGGCAGGACCTACTCGGCGAAGGCCACGGTAACCGACCCCGACGGCGACCGCGTCGCCTACCGATGGCACGTCAAACCGGAGAGTACGGCGACGACCGTAGGCGGCGACGCCGAGGCCGCCATCGCGGCCATCGACGGCGTTTTCGTAGGCGATGCGTACCGGGCCGAGGTGGTGCTCAGGGCACCGGACGCGGCAGGCCCGTACCGCCTGTACCTGATGGCCTCGGACGGCCAAGGACACGCGGCCCACGCCAACGTCCCGTTCATGGTCTACGGCAAACGGCGATGACGCGCGCGCCGGGGGCAGGTCCGCGCGGGGTGTACCTTGCCGGCCGTGGGCCCGCGCCCCAGACGGGGAAAGATCGCGCGTGGCCGGAACACGGACGCGGACGTCCACGCACCAATCGAGGCCGTGGCCAGAGCCCCTTAGAGGCTATGCTTAGCGGTTTTGCGACAAGGG
>LXNJ01001521.1_pt1 | contig 13599 bp, 10 predicted proteins | sample 809081 | NCBI WGS metagenome assembly LXNJ01 (sample SAMN04870510, study PRJNA318959) | sponge metagenome | biome: sponge; feature: marine sponge reef; material: water | host: Petrosia ficiformis | place: Greece: Milos, Mediterranean Sea | collected 2013-05-29 | depth 5-7 m
CCCAGGACCGAAGCGCCCATGGACAGAATACCCACGCAGATCAGCCCGATGCCCGCGACCCCGTATGGCGTCAGCGTCTCGCCGAGCAGCAGCCATCCGAGGAAACCTGTGAGGCCGATCCCCGATCCCCGCGCGATGGGGTAGACCAGGGAGATTTCTCCGTACTCGTAGGCCCGGCCCAGGAGCAGGAAGTAAAAGGTGTGGATGATCCCCGTGGCGAGGACGTAGACCCAGCCGTCCGCCAGCATAGCCAGGAAACCCGACATGCCCTGTTCGAAGGCCACGTAGGCAACGAAGGGAAGGAGCGCGAGGCAACTGATCCAGAGGGACCACCAGAACACGGTGAGATTCCCGGCGTTGCGGCGGGCTACGAAATTCCAGGAGGCATGGAGGACGGCGGAGAGGAGGACAAAGACGAAGAGTTCAGTGGACATGGAAGGGATGGGAAATAACTCGGATGGTGGGGAGGTACGCGATTACGTTTTACCAGGGCAAAGGAACCGGATGGACCGATCCTATATGGATGGAAATCGAGGGTGTGTCAACGATCAAATGTGCCTGGTCCTCATCCCCAGACAGGTTGCTTTCGGATATCAGCCCACCTGCTATCCATCGTATAGCCTTCGACGCGGCGCGACCCGGTACCGCGGTCTACCAGTAAAGTAAGGTTTGGGTGGGTGCAAGCTCCGTTACTGGTTGTCCTGCCCGTGCTGGGGATATATGTTCTGACCTGTATCATGGTGCCCCGCGAAATCTTGAAAACCGCCGGCATGCAACTGGTCGAAGTGATCCGGAATGTAAAGCAGTGATCCGCCTGCCTTGCTTGCCTGGACTGCCTGGTCTGCCCCGTCCGAAGAAAGGAATTCCGATGCCCCTGAAATTCGCGTACCTGGGCCTTTGGCACAGCCATACCGTCATGCACATCCGCGATGCCGCGAGCCGTCCCGACGAGTTCCGGCTGGTGGGCGTTTACGAGCCGGATCCCGCGATCCGGGAGGCAAAGCTGGGCGATTGGGCGGCAGATCTACCCGAAATACGGGTTTTCGATTCGATCGAGCAAACGCTGGATAGCGAAGCGGAGGCAATCATCTGCGAGGGACGCGTCTCGGAGAATCTCGATTACGCCGAGCGGGCCCTCGAGGCGGGCAAGCACGTGCTGCTCGAAAAGCCGGCGGGCGTTGATATGGCCCGGCTGCAGCGTCTGCACGTCTTGGCGCAGCGCAAGAGCCTCCACCTCCAGATGGCGTACATGTGGCGGTACAACCCGGCGATCGCGGAGATGATCAGGCTGCTCAGGGCCGGTGCTCTGGGCGATCCCTTCTACTTCCGCGGGCACATTCCGAAGCCCATGGCCTACCACGCCCGCCTGGTGGAGGAGCTCGACTGGTACGCGGGTTCCCTCTATTTCGAAATGGCCGGTCACCTGGTGGATATCATGGTGACGTTCATGGGCGCGCCAAAACAGGTGAACCCGACGCATGCCCGGTTCCACGGCGATCGGAAACACGTGGACAACGCGGTGGTCGTCCACCAGTTCGACAACGGGGCCGTGGGGACGATCGACACCGCGTCCATGCACGTGGAAAGCGGCCTGACCCGCCGGATCGAGCTGTACGGCACAATCGGCACGGCCATCCATACCCCGATCGGATCGAACAACCTGACGCTGTCCCTGGGGGAACCCTTCGAGGACTATCCCGCGGGGTGGCAGGACGTGACCGTTCCGACGCCTCCGGGACCGCCCTCGCTGCTGACCGAACTCGCGGCCTGCGTGTCCGGCGCGAAGGAACCGGACTATACCCTGGACCACGATATGGCGGTGCAGGAAACTCTCTTCGCAGGGTGTGGAATCTCGGATGGTTCGGCGATGACGGACGCGCCTCATTCGGCAAAAAGCGGTTGACATTCAGCGCTGTATCTGTTATCTATTAGATAGACGACGCGGGGTGGAGCAGTCTGGTAGCTCGTTGGGCTCATAACCCAAAGGTCGGAGGTTCAAATCCTCCCCCCGCTATTTCGATCGAACAGGGCGGTATCCCAACCGCCCTTTTTTATTTGGTATTTTCTTCACTATCAACCCAACATAACCCGCTCCGTTTGGACCGGCCTGCAACGGAATACCGGTGTGGGCAGACCGGGCGCTGTATCGAGTAAAGGAACGACTGATGGCTGAAATGACCGGCTTCAGGTATATCGCCGAAATGCTGCACGGCTACGGGATCAGGGCCGTCTTCCACGTGCCCTACGTCCTGGACGGCGCCCTGGTGGAAATGGAGAAACTGGGCATACGCCGGGTACGGTGTCATTCCGAGAAGGCCGCGGCGTACATGGCGGACGGTTACGCGCGGATCGCCCGCGGTCCCGGCATCGCCATGGCGCAGTCCGTCGGCGCCGCCAATCTCGCCGCAGGTCTCCAGGATGCCTGGCTCGCGTGCTCCCCTGTCATCGCCGTCACGGGCCGCTGGATGCCCCACTACCTTTACCGGCAGGCCTACCAGGAGATCGACCACCGGCCCCTCTACGATCCGGTCACGAAGTTCAACGCCTACGTGGATGACGCGGAACAGCTGCCCTTCCTGATGCGCCAGGCCTTCCGCGAGGCCACCACCGGCACGCCCCGGCCCGTTCACCTGGACGTGCTGGGCCTGTCGGGCGATATGGCGGCCGGATCGAAGCTGGACGCCGAGGTGGCGGTAGAAGCGCCCTTCCGGCAGTACCCGGCCTTTCGCCCCGAACCGGAACCCGGCCGTATAGCAGAGGCGGCGCGCCGTATCGCGAAAGCAGATCGGCCGGTATTGGTCGCCGGAGGCGGCGTGACGGCGTCGGGCGCCCAGGCCGAAGTGGTCCGCCTGGCGGAGAAACTGTCTGTCCCCGTGGCGACCTCGCTCAACGCCAAGGGGACCATCCCCGAGGACCACCCGCTTTCGGCCGGAGTGGTGGGCACCTATTCCCGAAAATGCGCCAACGAGATCGTCTCGGAGGCCGACCTGGTAGTCTTCATCGGCAGCCATACCGGCGGGCAGGTCACCCACTTCTGGCAGATCCCCCGGCCGGGGACGCCGGTAATCCAGATCGACGTGGACCCCGCCCAGATCGGCCGCAACTATCCCGCCGAGGTCGCCATTCAGGGCGACGCGAAGGCGACGCTGGAGCGTCTGATCGAGGCCGTGGAGGCGGTACCGAAGCGGCAGGCGTGGACGGCGAGGGTACGGGTACTCGTGGACGGCTGGCGTGCCGAGTTCGACGGACTGTTCCGGTCCGGCGCCGTACCGATTCGTCCCGAGCGCTTGTGCCGCGAAATCACCGAGTTTCTTCCATCGAACGCCATTTTCCTTTCGGACACGGGCCACGCCGGCATCTGGACGGGCACCATGATCGAGATCACCCGACCCGGGCAGACCTACCTCCGGTGCGCCGGGTCCCTGGGATGGGCCTTTCCGGCGGCCATGGGCGCCAAGTGCGCGGCGCCGGACAGGCCCGTGATCTGCTTCACCGGCGACGGCGGATTCTGGTACCACCTGGGGGAACTGGAAACGGCCGCGCGCTTCGGCATCCATACCGTCACGGTGATCAACAACAACCGGTCCTTCAACCAGTGCCGGGACGGGTTCGAAGGAGCGAGCGGAGGGCGCGACAAGGAATCGGACGACCTGTGGGTCTTCGAGGACGTGAACTTCGCCGAGGTGGCAAAGTCCATGGGGTGCATGGGGATACGCGTGGAGGATCCGTCCGGGATTGGACCCGCGTTGGAGCGTGCCGTGGCGGCGGATGGACCGGTCGTCGTCGACGTGGCCACCGACATCGACGCCATGGCGCCGACGGCCCACGTGCCGGAGTAAAGGCAGGCGACCGCCACTGTCGCAGCATGGTCAATCGATAATCGCTCCCCTGGTCCATGACTGCCCAATAAGGCTCGGCCCTGATTTGAGATTCGGAAATAGTTTAATAGATGGAACTATCAGTTGGTATAGGCGTATTTTAGAATAGACCATCTTCTCAGATCAATCGACGAATCGAGAGACCTGGCAACCTGTCCTGCAATTCCACGGCAGGAGGTCCACCATGCGGTTCCTTGTATTGGCCTTGGCCATGATCTTCGTCGGATGCTCGACGCATAACCAGCTCGGGTCGGGAGACGGGCGCGGTTCGAGTCCGCCGTCCGGGCCGGAAACGACGGTGCACTGGCTTGACAAGCGGGGCGGGTTTCCATCGGTCGGGTACTTTGACGTAGAGACCGTCTTCAATGAATCGGACCTGGGGCCCGGCTCTTACGTACGCGTCGCGTCGTTGCACATCACGGGGACGTCGCAGACGGCGCTGCTCGGAGCGTTGCGGCTGAAAGCGTCGGAAATCGGGGCGAACAGGTTGCTCATCGTCAGAGCGGAGGAAAAGAAAGAGGAAGTCCACCTCTATTCCAGGCTTGAGAACGTCGCTCGGTTTTTCTCCGGTGAGAAAACAGGCGCGAACCGGAAAGACGTGGCATACACCCTCAGGATCGACGCGATCGCTATCAGGCAATCGGACAGCCGGTCAACCCTGGCGCCACCCCGACCGAGGGATGATCGGTCAGCCGTGTATCGGCCCTATCGACCGGGATACCGGTCACCCGTGAAGCCGCCCCGCCGACCGGGTTACCGATCACCCCTGAAGCCACCGCGTCGAAGGGATGACCAGCGATCCGTGCGGCCGCCGCGGCAAAGGGATGACCGCCCGCCCGTGAAGTCCCCGCCGCCAAAGGATGACCAGCCATCCAGGACGCCGCCCCCTCCGAAGGATGATCGGCCGACCGAAAAGCCACCGCCTTCAAGGGACGTTCCGTCAACCGTTTACCCGCACAACCCGGACGATGATCGGCCGGTCGTGAAGCTGCCCCGTCCAAAGACCCACCGACCGTGATTCGGCCCCGTCGACCGGGGTATCAGGGCTCGAACCTTGCGCTCTCGCTGTCCGGCAGGATCCCGCCCTCGTCCCTGGGCAGGACTGAAAGGGGCAGGGCGATGGAGGAACCCGCGTCAACGGGGAGGGTGATCCCGGTAATCCAGCGGGACTCGTCTCCGGCAAGGAACACGGCCGCGTGGGCCACGTCCCAGGCCGTGCCCTCGGTGCCCAGCGGTGTGGAGCGCCGCCTGAGTTCCCGGTGGTCCTTCGATAGACCCGCAGTGAAAGCGCCGTGGAGGTGTCCAGGGGCGATGCAGTTGACGCGGATCCCGTCCCTGCCGTGCTGGACGGCCATGTTGACGGTGAGGGCGATGACGCCGCCCTTGGACGTTTCGTAGGCGACATTGTAGGACCAGCCGCTCCGGAAGCCGTCGACAGAGGCCATGTTGATGATGGAACCGCCCCCGGACTTCATCATCGCCGGTATGGCGAACCGGCTCGCGAGCATCATGGCCTTGAGGTTGACGTCCATGATCTCGTCCCAGTGTTCCTCGCGCACGTCCACCACGGTACCGGGATAACTGAGCCCAACGTTGTTGAAGAGGATGTGGAGCCCGCCGTGGCGTTCGACGGCGGTTTCGGCCATGGACCTGCAGTCGTCCGTGCTGGTCACGTCCCCCGTGAAGATCGACGCCGTACCGCCCTCCTGCTCGATGGCGGCCAGCGTCCGTTTGGCGTTCTCCTCGCTTCGGTCGGCGAGCAGCACCTTAGCGCCTTCCCGGGCGAGCAGCACGGCGGTCGCCTGCCCGGTTCCCGCCACGTCGCCCCGGGTTCCCGCGCCCGTTACGATAGCCACTTTGCCTGCCAGCCTGGGCTTGTGAGCCGTCATCGAAGCTCCCTGTCGATCATTGGATTACCATCCGGATCGCTGGGTTGCGCGAACGCTGAATCGGCGCGCCTTCCAATCAGAAGATCTCGGCGCCGCCCGCCACCACCAGGTCTACGGCCGTCAAGTAGTCCGACTCCGGCGAGGCCAGGAAGACGACCGTCTGGGCCACGTCGTCCCCTCGTGCGACCCGCCCCAGGGGCGAGATTTCGGTTTTCTCCCTGATGAATTCCTGGCGGGCCTCGCTGTTTTTCCACGATTTGCCCACGATCGCACCGTCGGAGACGGCCTCGGCGATGAATCCCACCCGCTCCGTATCGACCGCCGTGGGCGACACGGAATTCACATTGATCCCGTGGGGACCGAGTTCCTGTGCCAGGGCCTGGGTGAACCGGATGATGGCGGCCTTGGACGCGCAATACGCGGAGAACCTCGGGCGGCCGATCTTGCCCGACGTGGAGGCGATGTTGATGATCTTTCCGTTTATCCCGTTTTCGATCATGTGGCGCGCCACCGCCCGGCACATGAGGAACACGCCCCTGGCGTTGACGTTCATCTCCTTATCCCAGGCCGCTTCTTCCATGTCGACCACGAGGACGCGGTCCTTGCCCGGCAGGGAACCGGCGCCGTTCACCAGGATGTCGATGCGGCCGAAGCGCCCGATGCCCCGGGACACCAGGTTTTGCACCTGGTCCGCTTTCGAGACGTCGGCCAGGATGGCCTCGGCGTCGCGACCCGCAGACTCGATTTCCCGCACCACCGAAGGCAGACCCTCCCAGTCCTTTGATTCATCGGGATAGGGATTGGTCACCAGGTCGCTTACGATCACGTCTGCGCCTTCCCGCGCGAGACGGACGGCGACGGCCCGGCCGATGCCTCTTTCACCGCCCGTGCCCGTGACCAGGGCCGTTTTTCCGTTGAGGTTGTACATGCGCTTTCATTCCAGCATAGTGAAACGAATCGTCGTTCTACTTCCTACAATTGGTCGTGTAAGATCAGACATTGATTCCACTGTGCAAAGTCAGAAATGTTTACACCGTAAACCGAAACTGCATTCCAAGTGCACGCACTATGCGAACGACCGTGGAAAATGCAGGATTGCCATCCTCCGACAGCGCTTTGTAGAGACCCTCCCGGCTCATTCCGATCTCGCGGGCCAGCCAACTCATGTTTCCCGAGCGGGCGATATCGTTCAAAGCAGCTCTGATCAGCCTGCCATCCCCCGGGTCCTCTTTCGCACAGGCTTCAAGGTACAGGCGCGCGTCTTCCGTGCTGCGCAGGTGCTCAGTTACATCCCATTTTGTGAATGACTCGCTCACTTCCGTCTCCATTCCTTCGCCAACCCCCCGGCGAGTTCAATGTCTCGCCTTTGGCTGTTCTTTCTGCCGCCGCAAAGTACGATTAGTTTTTGACCCTCGCGAAGGACATAAATACGGTAACCTGGACCGTGATGTACGCGTATCTCGGACAAACCTTGACCTACCGGTTTGATGTCTCCCATGTTTGCCAGAGAGATGTTTCTTAGTTTTGCATTGATTCGTGCTTTCAATCTTCGATCAGTGAGGCCACGAACCCATCGCTTGAACGTGTCACTCTCGATTATCTTGTACATACGTAGTGTAAACCACAGTTAACAGTCTGTCAATCCCTGAATTGAACTGACAGAAGCCCGGAACTTAAAGGCTATCCTCCTGCGGAGGGATTACAGCTACGTATACAGTCTTAATCTAGATCTGGATTCTTGACAGGGATCAATCACTCGCCCTCTCTCCGGGGCCTTACCACAGTCTCGCCGTCGTCCTCCACCAGGGGATGGTGATAGATATAGGGCGGTTCGAGCGCCGCGCGCTGCGCCTCGGTGAGCTCCGAGGTCCATTCGGGCAGGTTTGCTTCATAGATTCCGCCGGCGTAGTGGAGATACTTGGGCGTGTACCGGTACAGGGCGACGCGCCGGTCGTGCTTGCCGAGCCACGGCAGGGTTCCGTGGGCGGTGGCCTCGTTGAAGATCACCAGGTCGCCCGCCTTCTGTACGATGTGATGGACCAGTTCCTGGTCGGCCTCCCAGGTCAGGATGTCTTCCGGACACGCGAAATTGGCCTTGTGGCTGCCCGGGATGACGCAGAGTCCGCCGGCGCCGGGGTCCACGTCCGACAGGGCGAACTGGCACACGATCAGGCCGGAACGCATGCGCCCGTTGTGGTAGTGGTAGTACCGGGATCCGTTGAAGGTCGCGTTCCCGGAGCCGTGGATCTTGAGCCCCTCGCAGCCCGCTTCGGCGACCAGCACGTCGACGCCGTGGTCGAGCTTCCAGCCGCGTCCGAAAAGGGTGTTGAGATAGGGTATGATCTTCGGATGGGCGAGGATATCGCGGAAGGGCCGGCACCACGGGTGTGGCCAGGTCAGCATGCCCTCGTAGTGCCGGAAGGGCGCCTTCGTCCCCTCGAAGGGCCTGCCCCGCCAGTCGCCGCTGAGTTCGTTGGGTCCGTCGTAGGTTCCGAGGCGGTCCGGATTGGCGTCGAGGGCTTCGTTCAGCGCCCTGACTTCCGCGTCGTCCAGGAAACCCCGGACGTGCAGAAAACCCTGCAGGTCGTACAGGTACTGTTCCTCTTCGCTCATGGTGGCAAAGGAAGTCGATTCAGCCATGGAATCCCCATCGGGAAAGTGGCGGGCAGGTACTGTAATCGTGGGAGTTTATGCACAGAAAGATAGCCTTCCCGGCGCGGCGCGCAACGATAAAAAAGCCCTTCGAAGTCCGCGCGTCGGACGCCACAAAATGCCTTGACAGGCCTGCCCGGCCCGGTTAACGTCACGGTGTCCGTTCCTTATGGGTCGAACTCCGGTTTGCAGCCCGGAACGGACCTCGTTTTCCCCTTGAAAACGACTTCCAAAAAAACTACGGGATGCCGTGTCCGAAGAACCCGAAGTACCCGAGCAGATCGAAGCGCAACATCTGGAACGCCCGGCCGTCCCCGAACTGGACGAGGTCCTGGGGGTTCCCTTCAGGGTGCTCGACGACGGGTTCGTCCGGGTCGTGGACTACATGGGCAGCGATCATTCCATCGTGCAGGCCGCCCGCGTTTCCTACGGGGCCGGGACCCGGCAGGTCCACCAGGACCGGGGACTGATCCGCTATCTCATGCGGCATCAGCACACCACCCCCTTCGAGATGTGCGACATCAAGCTCCATCTCCGCGTGCCCATGGATTGCTGGCGGCAGTGGATCCGGCACCGGACGGCTTCGGTCAACGAGTACAGCACGCGCTACTCTCTGGCGATCGACGCGGCTCAGACTACATCGCCCGATGCGTGGAGGTTCCAGGCCGAAGGAAACCGGCAGGGGAGCGGCGGTTTCGTCGATACGGACCAGGGCGCCCGTTTCACGGAGAAGGAAAGGGAACTGCAGGAGGCGGCCCGGGCCCGCTACGAGGAACGCATCGAGGCCGGTATCGCCCGGGAACAGGCCCGCAAGGACCTTCCGTTGTCCACGTACACGGAAGCCTACTGGAAGGTGAACCTCCTGAACCTGCTCCGGTTCCTGCTCCTGCGCATGGACGATCACGCCCAGTGGGAGATCCGGCAATACGCCCATCTGATCGGACACCGGATCGTGTCCGCCTGGTGTCCCATCGTCTGGCAGGCCTTTCTGGATTACAGCGTCAACGCCATGCAATTGACTCATCTGGACTGGGAGATCATCCGGGCGATCCAGGGGGGTGACGACGGGAAGGTAAGGGAACTGCTGGTGAAGTACCGTTTCGTATCGAATTCCGGATCCCTTCGGCGCAGCCGGGAGCGGGACGAGCTTGAAGCCAAGTTGCGGAAACTGAACATCCCGGTCCCGTGGCGGTCCGGCGACGATCCCGCCTAGCGTCTCGAGACGCGAAGTGTTCGCTGTCCGTCCTATGGCGGTACCTGCCGCGCCCCGCGGCCGGATTCAACCCGAAAAGCTATGACCGATGAGCCGAGGCAAACCCGAGTCCGTATCCCGCAGGTTTGACGTCCCGGATAAGCGCGCCCGGCATAAAATCCGCGAGGCCCTGGAACAACTCGGGCCGTCGGAACGCAAGACCGAAGCCTGGTGCGACTGGGTGCTGGTATTCGAAGACGAAGGGGAAAGGCTGGTCCTCAAGCAGTACAGGAAAGGGACCCTGATGATCCAGGGCAGGGCCGATCACCTGCTCCAGGTGATTTTGCACGTCCTTTCACCCTTCCTGGGCGATGCGGCGGAAACGGCCGCCGAAGGAACCAAAGGCGCGAAGACGAAGACGCGAAAGCTGCCCCTGCCCCACATCGGTACGGACGAGTCGGGCAAGGGCGACTATTTCGGACCGCTGGTGGTCGGCGGCGTCATGGTGGAAGCGGCGTCGCGGGAGCGGCTTGCAGCCCTGGGCATACGGGATTCCAAGAAACTGGATGACGGGAAGTGCCGCGAGCTGGCGGCGGAGATCCGGCGTATCAGCGTCGAACGGTACCGCGAAGTGATCATCCCGCCGGAAAGGTACAACACGCGGTACGAGGAGTTTCGTCGCGAGGGCAGGAATCTGAATCATCTCCTGGCATGGGCCCACGCCCGCGCCATCGAAAGCCTGTTGGACTGTGCCCCGTGCAAGCTGGCCGTGGCGGACCAGTTCGGCAACGAGTACTACATCCGGTCGCGTCTCATGAACAGGGGACGGGAGTTCAAGTTGATCCAGGAACACCGGGGCGAGCGGTACCTGGCCGTGGCGGCGGCCTCCATTCTCGCCCGGGACCGCTTCCTGGAATACCTCGCCCGCCTGTCGGAAGAGGCCGGCATGCGACTGCCCAAGGGCGCCGGCGCGCCCGTCGTCACGGCCGGGCGGAAATACGTCCGGCTTCACGGGGTGGAAAAGCTGGCCTCCGTAGCCAAAATGCATTTCAAGACCACGGTCCAGGTTGTGTAAACCGGGTTGACCTGGTATACTGCATAGCAACTGATCACTGAACAGTTTGAGATGCAAAACAGATGAGAAGGGAGTCCGGTCCACATGCGGCAGACGACGCTATACGCCCATACGAGATTCCAGATCGCGCCCGTCGATCCAAGGATCTTCGGCGGATTCCTGGAGCATATCGGCAGGGCCGTCTACGAGGGCGTGTACGACCCGGACTGCGGGCACGCGGACGAGGACGGGTTCCGGAAGGACGTCATGGACGCGCTGGAACGCCAGGCCATGACCGTCATGCGGTACCCGGGGGGTAATTTCGTCTCCGGCTACCACTGGATGGACGGCGTGGGGCCGCAGAAACTTCGACCCACGGTGCGGGAGCTTGCCTGGCAGAGCGTGGAGCCGAACGCCTTTGGAACGGACGAGTTCATCAGGCTGTGCCGGAAAATGGACTGGCAGCCCATGCTCACGGTCAACCTGGGAACGGGCACGCCCGAGGAAGCAAGGAACTGGGTCGAGTACTGCAACTGCCCCGCGGGAACGAGCTTCGCCGACATCCGGGCGGGCAACGGCGAGGAGATGCCCTACGACGTCGGCCTGTGGTGCCTGGGCAACGAGATGGACGGCCACTGGCAGCTCGGCCACGTGCCGGCCGACCAGTACGCGATCCGGGCCCAGCAGGCCGCGAAGATGATGAAGGACGCGGACCGGCGGATCGAGCTCGTCGCCTGCGGTTCCTGCTCCGTGGACATGTTCGATACCTACATGGAATGGGACCGGCAGGTCCTCGATTACCTGGGCGATTACGCCGACTACATCAGTCTCCATCGCTACGTGGGCAATCCGAAGGACGATACGCCCGACTTCCTGGCGGTCACGAACTCCATCGATCGGCAGATCGAGGAGATGGACGCCGCCTGCCGCTTCGTCCAGGCCAAACGCAGGAGCGGTAAACGAACCTACCTGTGTTTCGACGAATGGAACGTCTGGTACAAGAACCATGAAACGGACGGCGAGGGCAAATTCGCCCCGCACCTGGTGGAGGAAGTCTACAATCTCGAAGACGCGCTCGTCGTGGCAGGTTTCCTGAACAGTTTCGTACGCCACGCGGATTCGGTCCGGATAGCGAACATCGCCCAGATCGTCAACGTCATCGCCCCGCTGATCACCCGGGGTGACGAACTGCTCGTCCAGTCCATCTACCACCCCTTCACGATGTACGCGGGTCGGCGCGAAGGCACGGCGCTCCGGACCTTCGTGGACGGTGCGGGCTACAGGAGCGAAAGCTATGGCCGGACCCATTTCGTGGACGCCACCATGATCCAGGACGACCAGAGGCTCCACGTCTTCGCCACGAACCGAAGTATGGACGAGTCCGTACCGCTGCGCATCGTGCTCGAGGACCGGCCGATCGAGTCGCTGGCGAGCGCCGAGATCCTCACCGGGGGCGGAGATCCCAAGGCCGCCAATTCGTTCGAGCAGCCCGGACTGGTGGGGAAACAGCCCTTCGAAGCGGTCAAGGTCTCCGGGGGCAGGGCGCAATGCTTCCTCCCCCCGCTCTCCTTTGCGGCGATGACCTACGAACTCGAGAAATGGTAGGCCGCCGCGTAAATTGCGGCGAACCTCAAGCGCTACGGCCGGCATAACGGCCGAAACGACGTCCAGTTCTTTCCATGCCAGAGCATTCAGACGCCCAGAGATTGTCGCGGCGCGACGCCCTCAAGATCAGCGGCGGCGCCCTGCTCGGCGCGGCCGTGTTCGGTTGCGGCGGCGGCTCCGACGACCGGACTGCCCTGCGTTTCATGACGGCCCAGACGCGGGAGAAGCACCGGTCCCTCGAGCCGCTGATCGCCGAGTTCATGGAACGCAACCCCGGCATCCGGATCGAGCACGTGAAGGTGCCCTGGGACCAGGCCCATTCGAAGTACCTCACGGCTATCCTGGGCGGCGCGCCTCCCGACGTCATGACCATTCCAAGCTGGTGGGTGACCGAGTTCCGCGCCATGGGGGCGCTCGAAGACCTCGGGCCCTGGGTACGGGACTGGCCCCACCTGCAGGGCTATACGGAGCAGGTGAAACGGCTGACCCGGTCGACCATGGCCTTCGACGGCGGCCAGGTCTTCGGCCTGCCCACGGAAGTGGCCGTCCGTTCCATGTTCTACCGGACCGAGTGGCTCGATGAACACGGACTGGCGCCGGCGGAGACGCGCGAGGAGTGGCGCGCGCTGCTCGAGAAGATCACGGATCCCGCCCGCCAGCGCTACGGATACGCCCTCCGCGGCGCCCGGGGCGGTTTCTGGTCGTGGTGGCCCATCGCCCAGGAATACGCCGGGTCCAACGCGTGGTTCGACGAAGACCACCGGTGCATCATCAACGGCCCGGACCACGTGGCGGGACTGTCCTACTGGAACGATCTCTACCAGGACGGTCTCGCGCCGCCCGATTCGCTGAACTGGGGTTTCAACGAACTGGTACAGGGATTCTGGTCGGGACTCTGCGGCACGATGGAGCAGGATCCCGAGGTGGTCCGGACCTGCCTGGAGCACGGACTGGACGAGAACACCCTCGCCATCACGGTCATGCCCGCCGGTCCCAGGGCGCGCGTCGCCCTGTCCGACGGGGGTTATACGGCCATGGCGTCGGCTTCGCGGCACAAGGACGAGGCCTGGACCTTTCTCAGCTGGCTGATGGCGCCCGAACAACGGCTTCGGTACTGCAAGGACGTCAATATGATCCCGCCCTTCGCCGAGGCCATGGAGGACCCCCACTTCGGCCAGGGACTCTACCGGTCCTTCGTGGAAATGGTGAGCGATCCGGCCATCATTCAGAACTGGTATCCCAACTACCTGCCGGAAATGGGCGAGTTCCTCGAGGTGCGTGTGACCGAGGAACACCAGAAAATGCTGCTGAAACGGCAGTCTCCGCAGG
>LXNJ01001522.1_pt1 | contig 13590 bp, 10 predicted proteins | sample 809081 | NCBI WGS metagenome assembly LXNJ01 (sample SAMN04870510, study PRJNA318959) | sponge metagenome | biome: sponge; feature: marine sponge reef; material: water | host: Petrosia ficiformis | place: Greece: Milos, Mediterranean Sea | collected 2013-05-29 | depth 5-7 m
TTCACCGGACAGCCGGTACCTGGCACACGTGTCGGACCAGGGTGGCAGTCCGGAAGTGTACGTGACCCGGTTCCCCTCCGGATTGGGGAAATGGCAGGTGTCGGTCAACGGCGGCTGGACTCCCCACTGGAGTCCGACGGGAAAAGAACTGTTCTACGTAGAAGACAACCGGATGATGGCGGTTCCCCTCCTGGAGGGCTCCGGGTTTCGGTTCGGCCAGCCTGAGGCGCTCTTTGACGGGCTCCGGTCCGGTGCCGAGAACCTGCGATTTGCCGGTTACGACGTAACCCCCGATGGGGAAAAGTTCATCCTCGTAACCAACGCCGAAGAAGCACAGCCCGTACTGACCATCGTGCAGAACTGGACGCGGGAATTCGACCGCTGAAGGTGCCAGTCTACCGATCTATATGCGAACAGTAGATCACGGTCCTGGATCGAATCGTCCGGGTCCGTGCGCCATCCGAAGGATGCTGGTGTGATAGCTGGCCCGCCAGGCCTTTTTACAGAATCGAGGTGTGATTTGGAAGCACTCAAGCAGAAGATCCGCAACGTGCCGGACTTTCCCATCCCCGGGATCAACTTCAAGGACGTGACCACGCTCTTCAAGGATCCCGCCGCCTTTCGCTCGGCGGTGGACTGTTTCGTCAAGGAGTACGAGGACGAGCCCATCGATCTCATCGCCGGCATCGAGGCGCGGGGCTTCATCCTGGCGCCGGTGCTCGCCTACCACATGGGCAAGGGCATCGTTCCTCTTCGCAAGCCCGGCAAGCTTCCGGCGGAAACGCGGCGGATCGAATTCGAACTGGAATACGGCACGGACGCGCTGGAAATGCATCTGGACGCCGTGCAACCCGGGGACCGCGTACTCATCGTGGACGACCTGCTTGCCACCGGCGGGACCGCGACGGCGGCGTGTCGCCTCGTGGAGGATGCGGGCGGCATCGTGGCCGGTGTGGGATTCCTGATCGAGCTGTCCTTCCTGGATGGCCGCGGGCGGCTGGACGGCCACCCCGTATTTTCGCTCCTCGAATACGGCTCCGGCGAATAGCGCCGCACCTCGACCCGCCACCGGCGTTCAATCACGCCATCAACCCGACAGCCGTCGTTCCGCTTCGTCGATTACCCGCCGCGGTTCGAGCTCCTCCATGCACGCGTGGGTGCCGAAGCGGCAGGCCCGGTCCCCGTGCAGGCTGCAGGGGCTGCAGGCCAGGTCGAGCGTGACGGCGGCGTCTTCCGGTCCCAGCGGGGCGAATCCCAGGCGGGGATGCGTCGCCCCGAACACACCGGTAACGGGCGTGCCTACCGCCGTGGCCACGTGCATCGGCCCGGAGTCGTTGCAGACCAGGTGCCGGCATCGCTTCACCGCCGCGGGCAGCAGCGCGAGATCCGTGGATCCGGACCAGTCCAGGGCAGGTTCCCTCATGGCGCCGGCCACCTCCGCGGCCACCGGGCGGTCCCCTTCGCTTCCCAGCAACAGGACCCTCACGCCGTGGTCCGCGACGAGTTGGTCGGCAACCCGGGCGAACCGGTCCGGAGGCCAGCGCTTGGGTCCGTGAGAGGCGCCCGGCGCAATGCCCAGTACGGGGTCTTCCGGTCCAACGCCCCCGGCGGCCAGTCGACTCGCCACTTCGTCCGTTGCCGACCCGTCTACGATCAGTTCAGGTATCCGTTCTTCTACCGCGTGCGCCGGACTTTGGCGGACCGTTTCGCCTCGCATTGCCCGCGTGCTCAGCCCACCGAGTACCGCCAGGTACCGATCGACCGTATGGGGTACGGCCGCGGAACCCCCGGGCCTGGCGACCAGGGCCATGCGGGCGAACCTTCGCTTGTCGTACCGCACGACCTCCCGCGCGTTGCCCGCCAGTCCAACGAGCCTGCTGCGGATATTCCCATGGAGATCGATCACCAGGTCGTAGCGTCTCCGGCGCAGGCGGGCGACGAGCCGCCAGAGCCCCTGTTCGGGTTCGAAGCCCAGCACCCGGGTGACACCGGGAAGCGCCCGAGCCAGAGGGGCGTACGCGTCTCGGGTGAGAAAATCGATTTCCGCGCCGGCGCCGGCGTAAATCCTGCTCAGCTTCCGCGTAACCGGCGAGGTCAGCACGATATCGCCCATCGAACTGAACCGGATGACCAGGATGCGGGAGGGTTTTTCGGGAGAAAGGGCCATGGCTTCGGTCACCGAAGGGTTTGGATTCGTGGGGCGCGGTTCGGTCCGGTTCGCCGGTTATCCCAGTTGCTGCGCCACGGCGTCCCTGACCATATCCACGGTGATACCGGACAGCTCGCAGAGGGGGCCGCGGTCGCAGGTCGGACACTGCCCGTCGGGGGGCAGCAGGTTAAGGTCCCGGCCGCCCAGGGGCCGCCACCGCTGCGGTGACCTCGCGGGCAGTGGACAGAAGACGGATACGGTGGGGACGCCCAGCGCCCCCGCCAGGTGCATAGGCCCCGTACTGCTGCTCACCAGGAGATCCAATTCGCCGATCACCGCGATGAGTTCGTCCAGGGACAGCCGCCCGGCCAGGGATAGGGAGGGTCCTTCCAGATCGGCAAGGATCGACCGGGCGAGGTGTCCTTCCTCCGCGCTCCCGGTGACGACGATCTTCGCACCATGCCGTTCCTGCAGGCGCTTCGCCAACGCGCCGTACCGTTCGGCCGTCCAGTTCGGGGCGTTCCGGCCGTTGCCGGGATGTATGCCGATCACCGGCACCCCTTCCGGCCGACCCAGCATCCGGCGGGCTTCCAGCCTGTCGGGGTCTCCCACCTCGATCAGCGGCCCCCCGCCCGGTTCCCGGGCGTCGAGCGCGCGGGCCAGGTCCAGGCAGTAATCCGATTCGTGGCGAAGCGGCACGTAGCCGCCGCGGCTGATCGACCGGGTGAATGTAAGGGCCTGGTAGATCGTCCGGCCCACGCCGAGACGGCGGGGGATGCCGGCCAGGAAGAGCATCCAGGCGTGGCGCATGGTCGGCATGAGCATCAGGGCCGTGTCGAAGCGATGGGTTCTCAGGCGCCGCACCTGCGCGGTGAATTCCGCCACTCCGCGGTGTCCCGCGTCCGGGTCGTCCTCGATCACGGCGTCGAGACAGGGATTTCTGTCGGCCACGCTCCGGGTGTAGGGACGCACCATCATGGCGAGATAGGCCCGGGGCCAGCGGTGACGGAGGGCGTCCAGCACCGGCAGGGACAGCACCACGTCTCCGATCCGGTCGGGTCTTACCACGAGGATCCGCGGTGAAGTTGCCTGTTCCACGGGCGATCCCCCTTCCCTCCCGCCGCCTGTCATCCGTCCGGGGCTCTCCGGGATTCAACAAGACGCAGTTGACCGCACGCCGCATCGATGTCCCGCCCGCGTTCCCGGCGCAGGGTCAGGTGCAGTCCGCCAGACCGCAGCGCATCCACGAACGCTGCCTGCCGGTGTTCGTCGGGCCGCTCGTAGGGCAGGCCGCGCACCGGGTTGTAGGGGATGAGGTTCACCTTGCACTTGTCCTTCTTCAACAGCCGCGCGAGGTTTTCGGCGTCCTGGAACCGGTCGTTCACGCCCTTGAGCAGGACGTATTCGTAGGTAATGATCCGGTCGGTCACCCCGGTGTAATGACGGCATGCCTTCATGAGCTGTTTGAGGGGAAAGCGTTTGTTGAGCGGGACGATGGCGGACCGGGTCCGGTCGTCCGCCGCATGCAGGGATACGGAAAGTTCGAACTGGATCTTCTCTTCGGCCAGTTGATAGATCTTCGGAACCAGGCCGCTCGTGGAAAGCGTGATTTTCCGAGCGCCGATACCGAGTCCCCATTCGGCGTTGATGATCCGGACGGCCCGCATTACCTGCCGGTAGTTGGCCAGTGGTTCTCCCATGCCCATGACGACGATGTTGTTGATGGGACGGGTATCGCCGGTCAGCATGGCCTGCTTCCGTACCTGCACGACCTGGTCGACGATCTCGGCCGACGTCATGTTGCGCACCAGGCCCTCGAGCCCGCTCGCGCAGAACCGGCAGCCGATGGCGCATCCCACCTGCGTGGAGATGCACAGCGTATTGCGGCGCGACCCGCCGATCAGCACCGTTTCCACCTTCTGTCCGTCTTCGAGTTCGAAGAGATATTTCATGGTCGGTCCATGGCGGGACTTCGACCGTTGGACGGGGGTCAAGGGGTTCAGGCGGGCGCGGTCCGACAGTTCGGCGCGGAATGACTTGGACAGGTTGGTCATTTCCTCGAAGGAGCCGACGGCTTTCTTGTACACCCAGGCGGCGATCTGCCCGGCCCGGTACGCCGGTTCGTTCATCTCGGCGACCATCCGTGAGATCTCGGGCAGTGTGAGCCCTCTCAGGTCGGGTTTCCCGCCCGCCGGTTGCCTGTCGGCCTGTTTGTTCGTGTTTTCCCGTATCATCTGCGTATTCCGGCCCCCGCTCCGGTAATCGAATGTGAACCGGACCAAGATAGGCCGGAAAGCCCGCGCTGTCTATTGAAAAGCAAATCCGGTCTGCACCCGGACCATATGAATGTAGTAAATGAAACGCCCCGGAACCTGCTGATCCCGGGGCGTGGCTAGTGGTGTTAAGTTAAACGAGAATGTCTTGAAGCAAACTGCGACGGTTCAATCCTGCAACCGGCCGGTGGATATCAGAGCGAGAGGCCGTACTTGACGTACCAGAATGCGCCGCCAAAGCCAAATGGACTGTACTGGCTGTACTTGTTGCCGGGGCCTCCTGTGGCGCCTCCTGCGGCATGCGGATTCTCGTCCGGATAGGTATTCAGGATATTCTGCCCGCCAATGGTTATCCTGGACCGTTCGTCATTGAACGTGATGGTACTCTCGAGATCCAGCAGGACCTTGCCGTCATAGGTCTCGCCATCCCGAAAATCGAACCAGGATCCGTAGTAGCTGGCCCGGCCCAGGGCGTTCCAGTTATCGGACATGGCCTGGGTCAGGGTCAAATTGCCGCGTTGCCTGGGGAGTCCCTCCTCCAGCGCCTGGATCTGCACGTCATCCAGGATTGCCGGATTGTAATCCGTGACCTCGGAGTTCGTGTAATTGTAGGCCAGGCTCAGCGTACCCGACTGCACAGGCGCCGAAACAACGACATCGATTCCCCTGTTCGCGGAGTCGAAATCGTTGGTGAAGAATTGAAACCCCTGCAACCCGGCCGCGCTGGTGATGCCCTCGCGGATCAGCTGGGCTCTCTCCGCGTCGGTGAGCTCGAAATTCTGGGAAACCGTCAGCCGGTCGCGGACCCTGATGTCGAAGTAATCGATCGTGGCGTTCACAGTACCCAGATCGAAGACGAGGCCGGCCGAAATGTTTACGGACTTCTCCGCGTCGAGCGGCTTGCCACCCTTCAACTCGGCCGCGCGACTGATGGAAGGCACCGTTCCGTTGTTCACCAGGTCGTTCAATGCCAGATCGAACTCGGTCGTGATATTGAAAGCGTTCTGCTGGCCGGGTGTCGGCGCCCGGAAACCCGTGCTGTAACTGCCGCGCATCCTCACTTCGTCGGTAAAGCCGATGTTGGTAGCCACCTTGTAGTTGGTGGTGGTTCCGAAATCGGCAAAACGTTCGCTGCGCACCGCCACGTCGAGCAGCCACTGGTCCATGGGCGTGATGCCGCCTTCCACGTATATCGCGGAGTTTGAACGGTCCCATGAGCCCGCGGCGACCTTGCTGAATCCTGCGAATCCATTGGTAGCCGGTGCGAATCCCTGGCTGGCGAGGGGCTGGCCGATCAGGTAGGATTCGACCTGGCCTTCGACGAGCTCGAAGGTCTCGGTTCGGCGTTCGAGCCCGGCGGCCAGGACCAGTTTCTGGCCGACCGGGTAGGTCACGTCGAAGTTCACATTTACTTCGGACTGGATATAGGAGCCCGGATCGAAATAGGTTGGGGTGTCGGGACCCATGGAGGCGTTTACCGTATTATAGATGAAGTAGTCCGCCTCGTTGCGTCCGTACGATGTGCTCAGTTCCCAGCGCATTAAATTCGCCGCACGCCCTTTAATGCCGAGGACCACGGATTCATCCGACGCGAACGCGCCGAACCGGGGCGTGAAACCCCCTGGGAACTTCTTCAGGAACGAGAAGCAGTTGGGATCGTCGCGAATCTGCAGCCAGGCTTCCTGGTCCGGCCTGTTGTTGATGATGGGCACTGGCGCGCATTCGCTGCCCTGGCCCACGCCGTCCAGGTCGCCGACCAGCACCGTAGGCAGCATCACGCCGTCTATATCCACCACGGGTCCCTGGTACACACCGCCGCGGTAAAGCGGATTACGAAAATAAAACCCGCCATCGACTTCCTTGCTGGCATAATTGGCGTGGCCAAAGAACTCGAGGTTTTCACCGATCTCAGCGCCGTAGTTGGCGAAGATCTTCAGGTCGTCCCGGACAAATGGCTGGCCCCAGAAAGTCTCGGGATTGGCGATGTCGAGATTGCCGGCCGCGATCTGGGCTGCTCCGGAGTTCGTCTGCACCGAACGGATTGTTTCGCTGGAGTTGCCGTATTCCACGCTGAGACTGGCCCACACGTTTTCATTACCCACGCCGATATTCCCCGCAATGTTGAACAGCTCTCCATCGCCGAGGAATCGGCCGGAACCGTCTTGGAAACTGCCGACTTTGGTCTCCAGGGAAAAACCCTGATAGTTGTTTTTCAACTGAAAGTTCAGTACCCCGGCGATGGCATCAGATCCGTACTGCGCCGAGGCGCCGTCGCGCAGGACTTCCACCCTTTCGAGCGCAATGGCAGGAATCGCGGCCAGATCGGGGCCCTGAGCGCCTTCGGCAACGGCGTTTGCATACCAGTTGATCACGGCGCCGCGGTGGCGGCGCTTGCCGTTGACGAGTACCAGCAACTGGTCGGGCGCCAGGTTACGCAGATTGGCTGGCCGGACGATAGTGCCGGCATCGCTGATCGGCTGTGTGTTGATGTTGTAGGAGGGTACGACGTTTCGCACCAGGTCGGCCAGATCCGATCCGCCTTGCTGGACAAATTCATCCACGAGAATCACGTCGATGGGCACGGTGGATTCGGTTATGGTCCGCGGTTGCGTCCGCGCACCGACCACCGTGATGCTCTCCATCGCCTCATCCAGTACAAGGGGCAGTTCCGGCAGTTGTTGCTGTGTCGTAGTCGCCTGCTCTTCTGCAGGCTCGGTCTCTTCGGCGGCCTCCTGGGCCAGGACCCGTGGCGCGATGAAGATGAGAAGTAATGCGATGGCGCGTAGGACTAGTGTAGCTGGTTTATTGCCGGAAATCCTTAACATGGTATCCATCCTTCATGATCTGGTGCAATAAGTGCGACGATTCATGAACACTACAAGGATGTTTCCGAACGATGCTGCTGCAATGATGTGAAAATCCGGTTACATTGCATAACCCAACACATCCATATTCGTCTCCTCTCGCGACATGGCATTTGGAAGTTGATCAGACGATTCTTTTAATATACGGGATAAAGGGGATATTACTTGAGCTACTTGTGAGCTACTTGTGAGTTATTTGTGAGTCATGTAGTCTTCTTTGGTCATAAAAAAGTTGCTAAGATGTCGTTACTGCGAGGGTTTTATTTGCATCTGGCAGAAAAACCGATAGATTGGATGTGTCGAGGAGTCCGAAACGTATGAAGTCTTGACGAACGACACTGGAGAAATCACTTAGGGAGGAAACCGAAATGGCTAAGGACAGAAGCTTTGCGGCCAAGATGGCGAAGGGGAGCGACAAGGACCAGGAAGACCAGGTCCAGACCGTATTGCTGGTCAAACCCGTCAAGTCAGAAGAAGGCCACTACAAGTTCAAGCGGACGCTGGCCAGGCTGACCCCCGAGAACAAGAAGGCCCTGGGCGTCTGAGCAAGTCCGGGCGGGACCGGACGGACACCGCAACGTCCCCGCTTTTTCAGCTCGCAATACGATTACAATACGTTAAAACAGCGCGTTGACGAGCGCGTCCTTTTCTTCCGCCATCTGCAGCGTACCGAGCAGGTTGTTCATCCCGTGGATGGCGAGGGGGACGTACAGCGAACCGGTACGCTCGCGGGCGATCCCGAGCAGAATCCCGATCAGGGCGATCAGCGTGAGGAAATACTGGTCGTACTGGGCGACGTGCAACAGCGTCCAGAGCAATGTCGTGACGACGATCGTTCCCCCGGCGCCTATCCTCGTCCGGCGCAGCCCTTCGTAAAGAAACCCCCTGAACAGCACCTCTTCGAATACGGGCGCGGCGATCACGAGCGCGAACCACAGCAGCGCCGTGTACCTGGTGGTCTCGATGATTGTGTCCATGACCGGCGGTACGGGCGGGCGTCCGAGTTCAACCGTAACCCGATCGGCGAGTTGCAGCAGCACGAAGGCGAATGCCAACCAGCCGAGCAGGGTCGTGGTCCGGACTGGAATCAGTGCCAGCCAGGATCGTGGATCGATGCCCCGCTCGGGGCCGAGGCGGTCCATGATGAGCAGCAGGAGGAACGTGCAGGGAACGGCGGAGAAGGTGACGCCCACGGCGATCAGGTCGCCCATGCGTTCTGAGGGATCGAGATCCAGCATGACCACCGCGACGATGGCCGCGGCGAACTGCAGGAACAGGTAGGCGCCGAGGATCAGCGCGCCGGATACGAGGGTGAACCGGAGACTCGGTGGTTCGCGGGTGGTCGCGGTATCAGCCGCGTTCATGGAGTTATCGTCCATGGGAGCGCCTGCGTGCCGGGTTACCGGGGGCAGGGCGAACGGCAGGCAGGGCCTGGTCGCCGGATCAGAATATGGCGCGGAAAACGTAGAAGAAGAAAATCGAAAGGATCGCGCCGATGGGTACGGTGACGATCCACGACGCCGCGATGCGCCCCAGGATGCTCAGGTCGAGGGCCTTGACGCCCTGGGCCAGCCCCACGCCCATGACGCCGCCGACCAGGGTCTGGGTCGTGGAGATGGGTAGGCCGAGGCGGCTGGCCAGGACGATGGTTATGGCTGCGGCGAACTCCGCCGAATACCCCCGGGTGGGCGTCAGTTCCGTGATCTTGGTGCCGATGGTCGCCATGACGCGGTAGCCCATGGTCGCCAGACCGATGACGATGCCGACGCCACCGACCAGCAGGAGCCAGGCGGGTACCGGAGACTCGGGGTTGACCACGCCGGACTGGCTGATGTTTACCACGGCCGCCAGTGGTCCGATGGCGTTCGCCACGTCGTTGGAACCGTGGGCGAAGGCCACGGCACAGGCGCTCATGATCTGAAGCACGCCGAACATCTTCTCGACGACGGCCATTTGCCCATTGCCGGACGACGAGCCCTCGGATTCGGAACCTGGCCGGCTTCCGATCATATTCAACAGGAAGTGACCCGCGATCACCGCGAAGATGCCCAGGATGCTGGACCAGAGCAGGGATTGGACCAGCGTGAGATCCAGGTCTATGTTCTTGAGTCCCTTGAACAGGGTGACCAGCGAAATCACGATGACGACGCTGAATATATAAAGCGGCGCCCATCTGCGGGTCTTCTGCACGGGATCGGGATGTCGGAGGATCGTCCATTTGATCGCGGTGAAAATCAGGTAGGCCAGGACGCCCGACAGCAGGGGCGAGACCACCCATGAAGCGACGATCTGTATCAACTGTTCCCACTGCACCACATTGACGCCGAATGCGACCATGCCGAAACCCGCGATGGCCCCCACGATCGAATGGGTGGTCGACACCGGCCAACCCAACCGGGATGCGACCACGAGCCAGGTTCCCGCGGCCATGAGCGCCGCGAGCATGCCGTAAACGATGAGTTCCGGCGCGGCAGCCGAGATCTGGGGATCCAGTATGCCCCCGCGAACGGTTTTGGTGACCTGGCCCCCTACCAGAAAGGCGCCCAGGAATTCGAGCACCGCGGCGATGAGGATGGCCTGCTTGATCGTGAGCGCCTTGGAACCCACGGACGTGCCCATGGCGTTCGCCACGTCGTTGGCGCCGATGGAAAAGGCCATGTAGAGTCCGAGCACCACGGCCAGTATGAGTGTGAATTCCGCACTCATGGTCCTTTTCCTCCCTCCTGCGCGTCACTATGGTCTAGTGGTTCTGATATAACGAATTAATGGTGGATTGCCCGTGGCCGGACCAGCATCTGCCGGGCGGATATCAATATAAGGAACAGGCACGGGAACGCCATGTTTATTTGCCACCGGGCGAACGATTCCTCGCACCCGTTTTCGATGGGTGGAACCGGCAGGCTGCGATCCCGCGTAACGTTTCGTACTTCAATCCCGTCAGTACTTCAACCCGGTGTACAGTCCTTCGTCCACTTGGGCGACCAGGACCCGCGCTTCGCGACGGTCCACCCAGCACGCAACGGCGTCGCGGACTTCTTCCAGGGTGCTCACGGCTTCCGCGCCGACCCCGAATCCTTCGGCGACCTTCACCCAGTCCACCGGCGCGAAGTCGACCCCTGTCTCGGGCAGTCCCCGGGCCTGCTGGGCGATCTTGATGACGGCCAGCGATTCGTCGCGCAGGACGACGATCAGCGGCGCGATCCCGGTCCGGTTGACGGTCTCGAGTTCCTGCACCATCATGGCGAAGGCTCCGTCGCCCGTCACGGCCACGACCGGGCGGTCGGGACAGACCATCGATGCGCCCATGGCCGCGCCGACGGCGTAGCCCATGGAAGAAAGGCCGTTGGACATGAGGAAGGTATTCGGTTCCGGCGCAAGCCACCGCTGTCCCATGACGTTCTTGTGGGCGCCCACGTCCGATGAAACGATGGTGTCTTCCGGGAGCGCGTCGCGCAAGGCGCCGACCAGGTGATAGGGCGACATCCCGTCCGGTCCCGCCGCGGCGGGCGGGTGGTATACCGTGTCGACCCGCGCTCTAAGGTACTGGATATCGTCGGCCGTCCGCACGCCGCACCCAGCGTATCCTTCCGCGATACGGCCCAGCAGGGCAGACACGTTACCCACGCAGGCGGCGGGTGGACGATAGGCCCCGAAGCCGACCGGCGCGTTGGCAACGATCTGCAGCGGTGCGTCGAAATGCCAGAGCCGTGAGATCTCCACTGGATCGAAGCCGATGCCCAGGACGCAGTCGCTTTGCTCCAGCCATTCGATGATCCGGTCTTCGCCGGCCGCCGGTGCGATTGTGCCCAGGAACCCGTCACCCCGCTCGTCGGCGATCCCCTTCGCCTGCACCGTCGACGTATAGGGCAGGCCGGTGTCCCGCAGGAAACGCCGCACGGCCGGCGCGTCCTTTTCCGCGTCCAGGGCGATGCCGACCACGGCGACCGGTCTTTCGGCCTTGTTCAACACGGACAGGATGCGGGGGAGATCGGATTCGTCCGCGAGGGCCGGGGGAGGCGGTTCCGCGTTCCCCCGGCCGGAGTTATAGCGCTCGGACAAGCTGCCGGCGTTACGGCCCGCGGTACCGGTTTCAACGGCGGGCTGCTCCGCCACGTCCGGCGGCAGGGCCAGGTACACCGGCCCACGCGGCGGACCGGCCGCGACAGACAGGGCGTTTTCGACGGTTTGTTCGACGGCGACGTCTTCCAGGTCGGCGGACCAGCGGGTGATGGGGGTGAACAGATCGACCAGGGGAAGGTTCTGCTTGTTGCTCCGGTGGTGCCGCCCGGTCGACGTCCGCGCGGAGATGGCCACGACCGGGTCGCGGTCCAGGAAGGCGGTGCCCACGCCGAGGACCAGGTTGCACGCCCCCGGCCCCAGGGTCGCGACACACACACCGGGGACCCCGGTCAGGCGTCCAGAGGCGGCGGCCATGAACGCCGCCGTGGTTTCGTGTCCGGTCAGGACGAAACGGATGCCCGCGCGTTCGAGCGCGTCGATCAGCTCGAGTACTTCGCCGCCTGGATGGCCGAAGGCGACGCGGACGCCGGCGTCATGCAGGGTGCGCGCCATGACCGCCGCGCAGGTCGGGCTTCGGCTCAAAAGGGCATCCCGGGTGTCGGTTCGTCGAACCGTTGGAAAGGTCGGCCGGAGGATACGGGAGACACGTTTGCCCCGGCGCGAGGCACGATCGTGCCGGCGGAAGCGCTCACTCGGAGGTGACCAGGTCGACGCGGCGGAGATGAATCCGTTCGAAGCTGTCGGCGGAGATCACGTAGTACCACTGGGCGAACCGGGCGTTCAGGTCCGCGGAGGCCCTGCGGCCGTTGTCGACGTTTCTCTGCCAGGCCTCGTGTTTTTCCTGCAGATCGGCATTCTTCCGGTCGACGTCGGTCCATAGCGAGTCCGCCCGGGCCTGGAAACCCAGGTCGGCGGGCTTCGGCGGTTCCGGAAACATGCCGGCGTCGAATCCGGTCGTGATGAACAGGTACCGGTTTTCGCCCGGCCCCCGCGGACTGCCAGTTTCCGGGCCCCCCGTACCGGCCGTGATCTCGTCGCCCGCACCATAGACGATCTCCCCGAAGCGCAGCGTGTAGACAACCCCGTCCGTCGTGCGCACCTGGGTCTCACCCTCATTGGAGACCAGTTGGCCGTCGCGGGTGAAGAAGTAGCCTTTCTCCTGCAGGGAGGCGAGTTCTCCGCGGGTCACGCCGATGCCTTCGTCGTTGTCCTCGAGGCTCCTGGACAGGCCGGCAGGCTTGGGCCGGACACCCACGATGGTCAGCTCGTCCAGGGCCTTCAGGAGGTCTTCCATCTTCGCCCCGTGGACCTTTTGCCCGCTCCGCGTGCGGTTGATCCTCCAGTCTGGATCCCCCCGGGTCAGGACGATGGTGTCGCGCTGGTCCAGGACCCGGGTGCGTTCGTCGATGGAATAGTCCTTCAGGATGACTTGTTCGATTTTGTTCTGGTCCACTTCCAGCAGGTCCTTCTCGATCCAGTCGCCAAACCGGGACGACACGTCCACGTCGAAGCGCGCCGCGTAGGTCCGTTTCTGTCCCGGCACCCTGAGGTAGCGGTACCTGCCTTCGCGGCCCGGCACATTCTTGCCGATGATGAGGTCGGCGAGCAGATTGTCGTTGCCGTCCTTTATCGTGACGCGCTTGCCGCGCCCGGCCAGTGAGGCGACGGATTCGTCCAGCGGGTCCACCACACCCAGCGCTTCGTGGTCCGCGGCGACCTCGGCGACCACGTCGTCCTTGCGGACCTCGATGAGTCCCGCGGCGGTACGGGCCAGGCGGTCCCTGTCATCAGCCGGGTAGTTGTGATGGGAAGGAATGCGCCAGCGCGTGCCCTTGAAAACCACGTTGAACGCGACAACGCCCCCGGTCACCTCGTCGAAGTCGATGACCTCCAGCGAGGCCGCTACGTTGGGATCGGTAAATCCGGGGAAAAAGGCCTCGCCCCGGTCGGAAAAGGCCTCCGGCGTCGGATCGGCCGGCGCCGCGAAATAGGCGACGACGGTCACCAGCGCCGCCACGCCGACGAAGGTCAGGGTCTTGCGGGTCTCGTCCATGGTCAGCTCCTCAACCGCCGCGCGGCGGCGGCCGCCTCGTTCTCACGGCGCCGTCGCCGGACGAAGATGAAAACGCCCAGGAGGAAGACCGGCACGGGCGGAAGCAGGGCGGCGAGGTTCTTGATGGTATTCTGGATCAGGCGGATCTGGCTTTCCATCATCTCCTTGCTGTCTTGTATCCGGGCTTCCTTTTCGGCCTCGATGTTGGTCTGCAGCGTCTCGAACCGCCGG
>LXNJ01001523.1_pt1 | contig 13582 bp, 11 predicted proteins | sample 809081 | NCBI WGS metagenome assembly LXNJ01 (sample SAMN04870510, study PRJNA318959) | sponge metagenome | biome: sponge; feature: marine sponge reef; material: water | host: Petrosia ficiformis | place: Greece: Milos, Mediterranean Sea | collected 2013-05-29 | depth 5-7 m
GCACAAACCTAAGGGCGTACGATGCTTTAGGACTCCCCGCCTCCTTCAGTGGCCGAAGCATCAACAACGATCTGGACGTTGTCAACACAGAAATTCCGACCCCGCCGCACCGTGTAGAACGCCCGGCAATTCACCCCAAGTGCGCAGCGAACAGCGCGAGCGTGCGCTGTCGCGCCACGGCCGCCGACTCGGCGTCGTAGCTGCCCCGGTGGTCGCAGTTGAAGCCGTGGTCGGCGTCGTAGACGTGAACTGGGACGTCCGGGAGCGCCGCGTCGACGCGTTCGACATCGGACAGCGGAATGTGCGCGTCGAGCGCCCCGAAGTGCATCAGCATGGGGCACTTCGGACGCCGCGGCTCGCCGGGTTCGCGTTCGAGGGTGCCGGCGATACCGCCGCCGTAGTAGGCCGACGCACAGGCGATGCCGTCGAGTTCGCATGCGGCGAGCCAGGTCATCAGACCGCCATAGCAGTAGCCGACGACGCCGACCGGTCCGAACTTGCCCGCCTCCTCGACGGTTGCCTGCAGGTCGCGCAGGGCATCCTCCTGCGCGAGGCCATTGAACGCCAGGTCGCGACCACGGCTCATGCCGTCGGCGTCGTAGCCCAGTTCCACGCCGCGTTGTACGCGGTCGAACAGCGCCGGCGCGAGGGCCGCGTACCCGTCGGCGGCAAAGCCGTCCGCAACCTCCCGGATGTGCGCGTTGACCCCGAAGATCTCCTGGATGACCACCACCGCGCCTGTCGGGTCGGCCGGTGCCGCCTCGTAGACGTCGAAGGCGAAGCCGTCGGCGCCACGTAGTTGTCTATGCTGAGCCATGGTGTATATCCTCCTCGTGCGACCGCATCCCCACGGCCAGATCCAACCAAGGCGTCGCGCAAACGGCGACGCGGGACACGCAAGTTAAGCCCACTCCGCGCCGATCATCAAACTGTCATAATCCACACCTACGGTTGCCGCGAGGTTTGGACAAGGATGATCGCGCCGATGGCTGCTAACCGCATTCTCCTGGTCGAAGACGAGACGGACATCCGCGAAATGCTCAGTTTCGCGTTCGCGCGGGCCGGTCTCGACGTGCAAACCGCCGAGTCCGCGGAACAGGCTCTGGATGTCCTCGACGGGCCATTGCCGAGCCTCGTGATCATCGACTGGATGCTGCCCGGCATGAGCGGCATCGAATTGGCGCGGCGACTGCGTCGAGACCCGCTGACCACCGAGTTGCCCTTGCTGATGCTGACCGCGCGCGGCGAAGAGTCCGACAAGCTGAAGAGCTTCGACGTCGGCATCGACGACTACGTGACCAAGCCGTTTTCGCCCCGTGAACTGATTGCGCGGATCCGCGCCTTGCTGCGCCGCAGCGGCAACCCGGAGGACGGCGTCCTCGCGCTGGGCCCGTTGACACTCGATACCCGTGGCCACCACATCCGCGTCGGCGACGACCGCGTCCATGTCGGTCCGACGGAGTTTCGACTGCTCGAACTGCTGATGCGCCACCCGAACCGCGCCTTCGACCGCTCGCAACTCCTGGACCGCGTCTGGGGGCGGAACGTCTACGTCGAGGAGCGCACCGTCGACGTTCACGTCCTGCGTCTGCGCAAGGCGCTGACCCCGTTCGGCATGGACAAAGCCGTGCAGACCGTGCGCGGTGTCGGCTATCGCCTCACCGAGCCCGAGGCCGCCACGACCTAAGCGGTACGCGGACGTCTCCGTCCGCAATCCGGCATGATCCTGGCGAGCAGACGCCTTAAGGGTAGACTGCACCCCTAACACCGCAGCCGCCGCAACGAACCTAGGGCAATGGCAACGCCTGCTCGCATGTCCACACGCCGGCGCGTGCCGATCCGGCGCGCCGCGGGCGTCGACCTGGCCCGCGCCCTGGCCAGCGTCGCCGCCGGGGTCGCCATCGGTGCGTTCGCAGCGATCCCCTGGGGCCTCGCAGCAGGCTTGGCCGTATGGCTTGCGAGCGGCCTCGCCCCAGCCTTGCGGTTTCGCCGCTGGTGCGCCTCGGCGTTGCCGACGCCGCCGACAACGGGGCTCTTCTGGTCTGGGCCCGCGGACCGCCTGCATACGTCCGTACACCGCGCCCGGCAACGCACACGTCGCCTGGTGTCCGAACTGCGCTGGCTGCAGGATACGCTCGACTCCATGCCGGACGGCTGGCTCGTCCTGCAGCGCGGTGGCGCCATCGAAGCCCTGAACGCCGGCGCGCGTTCGCTGCTCGGTCTCCGCCGTCGCGACCGCCGGCACCACCTCACCGATCTCCTGCGCGACCCGTCCGTCGGCGCCTTGATCCGTGGCGAGGTCGAGGACGGCATCGTCGAACTGCCCTCCCCGGTGGACGAAGTGCGGCGCCTGGAACTGCGTCACATCCCGGTCGACGACGTCCGCTCGATCGCGCTCATCCGGGACGTCACGACGCTCGACCGGCTGCTGACCATGCGCCAGGACTTCATCGCCAACGTCTCCCACGAACTGCGCACGCCGCTGACGGTGGTCATCGGCTATCTCGAGACCCTTGAAGACGACGATATCGATCCGGCAACGCTGCGCCGGTTGCTCGACCGGCTGCGGGCCCCCGTGGATCGGATGAAAGCCCTGGTGGACGACCTGCTGACGCTCACAAGGCTCGAGTCGTCGCCGATGCCCGGCCCAGGCGACGTGGAACCGGTGAACGGCCAGGCGATGCTGAAGTCGGTGGTCGACGAGGCCAGGCAACTCGCGACACCGGCCCACGACATCGTGCTCGACGCCGACCCGGACGTCGTCGCCCACGGCGTGGGGAGCGAACTCTACAGCGCGTTCTTCAACCTGATCGCCAACGCCATCCGCTACAGCCCGGACGGCGGCCGGGTAGCCGTGCGCTGGCGAGCCGGGGACGCCGGGCCACGATTCGAGGTGGAGGACAACGGCCTTGGAATCCCCCCGGAGCACATCTCACGGTTGACCGAGCGGTTCTTCCGCGTCGATCTTGCCAAGAGCCGCGTGCGGGGCGGCACCGGCCTCGGCCTTGCGATCGTCAAGCACATCCTGCGCCGTCACCGGACTCAACTCGAAGTGCGCAGCAAGGTCGGCGAAGGCAGCCTGTTCTGCTTCGACCTGCCGACGTTCGCCGAAGCACCGCAGCGCCCGGACAACTCGAACGATCAGTAGACGGACGCCGCGTCGGCTTCTTGCTGGGCGCGTGCGCGGGCCGTCAACTCGTCGTCGACGGTGATGGCGAACAGCCCCCCCGGTCCCCTGATCTTGTGCACCATGAGCTTGTCGACCTCCTTGCGCTCGCGTTCGCTGATGCCTTTGCACGCATCGCTCGCGAGAAACGCCTTGAAGGTCGCGCTGGTGTCCATGAACGGCATGATGAAGCCCGGCACGATCGCCTGGATCATCGCACCGCGTTTGCGTGGCGTGAGGTTCATGCCGGCGCGGTGCCAGGTGCGCGCGTCGTACAGGACGATCGTCCCCGCGGGCGCCTCGATGACATCCGCGTCCGGCCCGCCGTAGGGCAGCCCGTTCCTGGCGCGGCTGCCGCGGCGGTAGGTTTGCGTGGACCGGCCCCAATCCTCCGGCGGCGGCGCGTTCGAGGCGTGACTGCCGAGCTTGAAAACCGTCGCTCCGTTGTCCTTGCGGAAGTCGGAGACACACGTGTTGCGCTGCATGCCGAGGACCAAATCCCCGGACGGCGCTGGAACCCGGTCGCCCGTCCCCCAGAGGTAGGGGAAGTCGTTGTGCCAGCCTTGCACTTCCCGCTCGCCGTCGTCCTTCGGCAACGCCGAGACGCCGGGCGAATGGCCGAGGCGAATGTCGTCCGTGCCCATGTATTGTCGCGTCAACCACAACGAGACGGGCTCGACCGTCGCCTTGGCGACCGCCGGGTGCTGGGCCAGCGGGGTGTGCCTGACCGGTGTTCTGTCCTCGTAGGCGTCGACGCAGCCCACCTGCTGCAGGCCGTCCACGACCGACGGCGACAGGATGCAGGTCAGGGAGACCCAGCCCTTGTCCTCGAGGACGGCCAGGTATTCCGACGGTAGTTTCTCGGGGCCGTGCTCGACGGTGAAATCAGCCCCATCCCCGGGTTGGCCGTCCGCGCCGACTGCGTTCCCCGCCAAGCGCAGCCGGCCGGCACCGCCGTCCGCACCGGTTGCGTCGAGCTGCAGCCCGGTCGCCGCATGCACAAAGCCGCCTTCACGCACATCCCAGATGGCCGCATCGTCCACATGGCCTTGCACGTGCAGGGCTGTCCCGTCGCGGGTGGCAAGCCAATCGCCGTTCGGCGCATTCAGATAGCTGTAGTGGTGGGTGGGCCGCGTGACTGTGACGACGGTCGGATTGAACTCCCCAGAACGCTTGAGGCTTGACACTGTCACTCCATTTCGGGCCGTTGAGATTGACGAACCACTCAGTATACCTGCCCGCGGAAGGCGCACCCGGTGCGAACCGATCGCCCAGATCGTGCGTTAGTATCACGCGCTCTCACCCCGTGGCCATCAAGGAGCGGACACCGTTGAAGAACCTCTGGTTTCACCTCATGCCCTACAAGGACCTGCCGGACGACTTCCGCGATGAACACCCGTCCGTATGGGTCGACATCGACAGCGCCTTGCTGGACTCGAAGCGGGTCCACGAACACTACAACGAGTATCTCGACGAGCTCGAATACGCCGGCGAGAGCGGCTTCGACGGCGTGTGCTGCAACGAGCACCACCAGAACGGCTACGGGCTCATGCCGTCGCCGAACCTGATCGCGTCGACGCTCACGCGGCGCACCACCAAGCCCGCGATTTGCGTGATGGGCAATTCGCTCGCGCTCTACAACCCGCCGACGCGGGTCGCCGAGGAGTTCGCCATGCTCGATTGCATGTCCGGCGGCCGATTGATCGCCGGCTTTCCCGTCGGCACGCCGATGGACACCATCTTCGCCTACGGCCAGAACCCTTCGAAGCTGCGCGACCGCTACTACGAGGCGCACGATATCGTCATGAAGGCGTGGACCGAGCCGGAGACCTTCTCGTTCAACGGCCGCTTCAACCAGTTGCGCTACGTCAACGTCTGGCCGCGGCCCGTGCAGCAACCGCATCCACCGGTGTGGATCCCCGGCGGCGGCTCGGTCGAGACCTGGCGCTGGTGCGCTGAAATGGACTACGTCTACAGTTACCTGTCGTACTTCGGCTACAAGGCCGGCGCCGCAACCATGCAGGGGTTCTGGGACGAAATGGACCGTCTCGGCAAAGACCGCAACCCGTACCGCGCCGGGTTCCTCCAGTTCGTCGCCGTTGGCGAGACCGAGCAGGAGGCGCTCGAGCTCTACCGCGAACCGGCCGAGTACTTCTACGGGCGATGCCTGCACGTCAATCCCAAGTGGGCATCGCCGGCGGGATACCAATCCGAGGCGACGATTCGTGCCAAGGTGCAGTCGCAGGTGGCACTGGCTGCGCAAGCTTCGAGAGCGGGCGCCGGCGGTAGACAGGCGGGCCCCATGGGGGCGGCGCGGGAGTGGAAGGACATCCTGGATCTCGGCTACGTGATCGCGGGCGATCCGGATCAAGTCGCCGAGCAGATCCGCGAAGTCTGTATCAACCTCAACGTCGGCCACCTGATGCTGCTGTGCCAATTCGGCAACATGAGCACGGAACTCGCGAAGTACAACACACGCTTGTACGCCGAGAAGGTGCTGCCGCAGATCACGGACCTGTTCGACGAGGAGTGGCAAGACCACTGGTGGCCCAAGCCGCTAAACGAGCGCGCCGTGCCCCGCGAACTGCCGGCGGCCTCCGCCGGGCGCTTAGCCGCGGGGGGTTGATCCATGCCCCATGAACGAACCCTGACGGTCGGGGACCACCCGGTACGTGTTTTGGACGACGGCGCTGGCGTCGGCCCGCCCGCCGTGTTCTTCGCCGGGATCGGTGGCCTGCCGCGGTGGATCCCGTTTCTCGATCACCTCGCGGCCAACCGGCGGGTGATCGTACCCTCCCTCCCCGGCTTCCCGGGCGCGGCGGAGTTCCGTCACCTGGACTCGCTGCTGGACTGGATCGTGCACGCCGTGGAGACGATCGAGGCGCTCGACGAGGGCGCGGTCGACCTGATCGGCAGTTCCGTCGGCGGGGCGCTCGCCGCCGAGGTCGCCGCCATCGCGGGTCCGCTTGTGAATCGGCTGGTGCTGATCGCGCCGTTCGGCGTCTACGACGAGGCGGATCCGGCTGCCGACATCTGGGCCCAGGTTCCCGGGCCGGACTCGATCCCGAACCTGGTCTGCAAGGACCCTGACAACTGGAAGGCCGCCTGGCAAATGCCGGAAGGCGCCGAGGCCATCGAGTTCCAGGTCATGCATACGCGTGCCATGGAGGCCGCCGCACGCCTCCTGTTTCCGTTCGGCGACACCGGCGTCGCGTCCCGCCTGCACCGCGTGACGCAGCCGACGCTGTTGCTGCGCGGCGACGAGGATCGCGTCCTGCCCGCGTCCTACAACGAGCGATTCCGCGCCGCGCTGCCAGGCAAGGTGGACACGGCGACCATCGCCGGCGCCGGACACTTGGCGGAACTCGACGCGCCCGAAGCCACCGCGCGGGAGATCAACGCGTTCCTCCGAGACCAGGAGTTCAACCGGAGCGAGGGGTGATCAAGGCCATTCTCTGGGACTTCGGAGGCGTGTTCACGACCAGCCCGTTCGAGGCATTCGCCCGGTTCGAGCGTGCACACAACCTGCCAACGGACTTCATCCGAACGATCAATTCCACGAATCCCGACACCAATGCCTGGGCGCAGTTCGAGTCGTCGGCGATCGATGTCGATGGCTTCGACACGGCCTTCCAGGCGGAAGCGGAGGCCCTCGGGCACAGCGTCCGAGGCAAGGACGTCCTCGAATTGCTGTCCGGGGAATTCCGACCGCGAATGGTTGCCGCCCTCTCCACGTGCAAGGAGCACTACAAGGTCGGCTGCATCACCAACAACATGAAGAAGGCCGGCGAAGGCCCCGCCATGGCGGCGACCGACGAACGTGCGCAAACGGCCGCCGCCGTCATGGCGCAGTTCGACATCGTCGTCGAGTCCAGCGTCGAAGGTGTACGCAAGCCGAACCCGCGCATCTATAGGATCGCCTGCGACCGCCTTGGCGTACGTCCGGACGAATCGGTGTTCCTGGACGACCTCGGCATCAACCTCAAGCCGGCGCGGGCGATGGGGATGACGACGATCAAGGTCCTCGACGAGGACCAGGCCTTGACGGACCTTGGCGCAGCGACCGGACTGACTTTCGCCTGAGCGGCCCGGGGGGTGGCGGGGCTCGCCGTCGATCAAGTAGGTCACCGTCGCCGAGCCGTCCCGACAAGGACTCCCTCCAGAACACTCGCGTGCGCTAGTTTGCGTGACCGCGGTTTTGCGTTGCAGTTGGATCAAGTTTGTTGGCCGTCGGCCGCCGCTGCTACTTGCTGGGGTGGAGCCCCGCTAGGGCATCGTCGAGCGGAGTACCCGCGTCCAGAATGCGACCATGTCTTCGCGAAACGACGCGGCATCGCCCGGACGGCTGCCGATGCGCGCGCCGCGCCGACCGTAGCCGGCTTTCATGGCGTAGACCATCACGTCGCGATCCACGAGGGCCGAGTCCGGCGTAGTCGCCAAGGGATGCAGCATCGCACCGTCGTTCGCGACATAGGTCGTCGGTGCGCCCAGCGCGACCCGGGCTTCCGGGATGTCCTCGATCTCCGTGCCGCGGTCGAAGCTGTGCTGCGCGCCGCCGAATAGGCGCATGCTCGCCGCGCCTCCGGCAAGACGCATGGCGTGGCAATGCGCCTGGACCTGCGTCGGCGAGCACCACTCGTCGGCGTCGCCCATCAGCACGCGGACCTCCGTGTCGCCGATCCCGGCGTTCAGAAACTGCTGGCCGCTCCACGGGTATGCCGCCAGCACGCCGGCAAGACCCTGGCCGGCGCCGACGACGGCATCGGCAAAGCAACGCGTGGCCGCAGTGAGCACGGCCGAGCCCCCGCGGCTGTGGCCCTGGGCGCCGATCCGAGCCGCATCGATGTCGGGACGACGCGCCAGGACCCGGTACGCGGCCAGGACGTCGTAGGCGCTAGCCGCGAACGAGAACTGCGTCTGATCGGCGACCGTTGAGGTCACCTGCCGCGCACCGAAGCTGTCGAGAATGCACGAAGCGACGCCGTTCTCGAACAAGGTCTCGGCGTGGGCGACGTGCGACGGCGCAACGCCGAGACTCCCCGGCACGACAATGACCAATGGCAACGGCCGCTCCACTCGCGGCGGCAGGAACAGCTTCGCATCGATGACGAGCCGCGGCATGTCCTGCGCTGCGCTAATCACCTGGTGGAAGTTTGTCGGCGACGCGGACGGGACGTCGACGTGCAGCCCGACCGTGCCGTCCGCGAAGACGATCGTCTGCTCGCGCAACGGCCCAATATCCCCGGCCATTGAGCTCAACGTCCTCCCGGCCGGTTCAACATCACCGAGTAGTTCCTTGTCGTGACGCGGTCCTCGGCGGTGACGGCCACGGTCACGGGCGTATCGCCGGCGACGAGTGGCACGGTCCGGCGTGGCGTCGTCGACGTGCCGCTCGCATCGGCGATCACGATACTGGCACCGCGGTGCGCCGGAGTCACGGCGACCTCGACGCTCGTCGTGGCAGCGGGGAGTTGGACACGGTAGTCGAACACGTCCGGCGAGTAGCCCGCCAAGGCCACTCCGCCAACCGCCACGGCTGCGAGTCCTGCCTCCGACGACAGCGGCGGCACGGCGATCCGAAAGGCGGTCGCCCGCGCGCCAATGAGCCCGCCGCGCGCGGCGGAGGATCGGTAAGCCGCCGCGAGGAGTTGATAGTCGCCGTTGGCGAGCGAGCCGCCCGGAACGCCATAGGGAAACAACCAAGCCGAGTCGGCGGGGACGATCCGCGACACCGACTCGGGCCCGCTGAGGGTCAGGCGCACGCTGCCGGCGTGCGCGGCACCCTTCACCACGGCGCGGATGTTCACCCGTTCCGGCAGTTCGCGGACTACCGCGCCTCGGGCCAGACGCTCGACATCCCACCCGAAGTCCTCGTCGAACAGCATCAGGTCGTCGATCAACGTCCGTTCGTCGCGTTCGATGTCGACCACCAGGCGGTCTTGCCCCAGTACGGCGCCGGCCGGGGACACGAGGTGAATCTCGAACTGCTCCGCCGGCTCCGCGATGTCATCCTGGACGAGCGGAATGACAAGCGTCTGCGCGAGCGCATCGCCCGCCTCCCACGAGAGGCGACCGCGCACGGGTAGCACGAAGTCCCGACTCCGCTCGGCCGTCAGGTCGTGGACCTCGTACCAGACCGAAACCGCCGGGGACGGGTCGCCGAACCGGCGAATCGTGGCAATGACCCGGCCGGTCTCTTCTGCGGCCGCAACGCGGGCCTCGGCGAACCCGACCCCCGGATGCTCGCCGGCATCGCCGATGAAGACGGTGGCGACGTTGACCGGACCGAGGACGGCGCCGCCCTGCGGTTCGGCGAGCCAGACATGAAGCCGCTCGAGAGGCTCGCTTCGGTCGTCGCGAACGAGCGGAACGGCGATCCGGCGCGCGCCCTCGTCGCCGTGAGCCCACTCCAGCGTACCCGCCGAGGATGTGTAGTCCGCAGTCCCGGCGGAGGCCGGCACCACACGATAGTCGACGGCGACCCGCCCTTCGGTGCCGTTGATGCGCCGAACGACCACACCGACCTCGTCGCCTTCCTCCGCTCCGAAAGCCCGTGCGGCAAACGTTATCTCGCCGTTTTCGGACTGTCGCGTGCGGTCCCCGAGAACGAACAGGCCACCCGATATGTCGCTGACCAAGAGGTTCCCGCTCGGCAGGAAGGGGTAGATGCCCCAAGCGCCGCCGAGGCCGAGGTTCGATTCCGGGGCGGTGTCGAAATGGCCGACTTCCTCGGGTTGGGTCGGGTCGGTGATGTCCAGCACGACCAGGCCGCGCCCGTAATGCGACAGGTAGTGGCGATTACCCCGGACGGCACCGTTGTGTTCCGTCGCCCGGTCCGGACCCTCCCAGTTCCCGACGTGGACCGGATTGGCAAGATCGGCCAGATCGAAGACGCGGACGCGGGTCGTGCCCACGAGCACACGCACTTCGTCGAGTTCGTCGTGCAGGAACAGGTACCTCCCGTCCTCCGTCGCCCAGCCCGAGTGCGTATAGGCCACGCCAGGATAGGTCGTGGAACTGAGGAGCCTCGGATCGGCGGTGTCAGTGACGTCCCAAACATCGAACGTGTCCTCGTTGAAGTCCACGAAGACGTCGCAATCGTCTGCGGGCCGTGCGCAAGCCGCCGCTTGGGCACCTTGCACCCGAAATGCGACGGCGTCGTGGCTGTAGCCGGTCCACGACTCGATCGCGAGCGTTGGCCGTCGTGGGTCCGAGGCGTCGAAAGACCGGAATGCGCCGTATTCGAAGCGCCCAACGCCGCCGAGAACATGGACCAGCGGCTTGGCGCCGGGCAGCGGCACGCCGAACGCGAAGTCGACGCCGCTGACGAACACATTGTGGGCATGGCGTTCCATTCGCCGCACGAGGCGCACACGACGCGGCAACTCCGTGAGATCGAGAACGGATAGGCGGCCGCCGGCATCGACAGTGACATAGGCGTAGCTGCGCCACCGGTCGGCGCTTGCTTCGTACGTCTGCACGACCTTGACGTCCCGCCACACGGACGGGTGTCCGCGGACGAAGTCGACCTCGAACGGCGCTGTCGGTTCCGTGACGTCGAAAACCGCGAGACCGTCCTGTAGCCCGAGAAAGGCGTATTCGCGCTCCGTGTTCAGGTCCTTGAACCCCCAGACGTCGTTGGCGCCGGCGGCCTGGGCCGACGTATCCGCAAGCGCAACGCGCGCAAGCAACTCGACGTTGCGGCATGCATGCACGCCGGACCTGCCTTCGGTGCAGGGTGCCGGACCGCTGCTGGTGCGTACCGCATCGTAGGTCTGGATCGCCTGCCGTGTCCGTCCATCGAGCGGCTTGGGATCGGCGACCACGTGGAACCCCAAGGCCATGAGCGCGTCGCGGAACTGCGGTGGCACACCCGCGATGACGGTCCTGTGACGATCCGGATCGGCAATGGCGAAGTGGTCGAACCGGCTGTAGCCCGCACGCGGTCGGACGGCGCCGCCAAGCAATCGAAAGACGTCCGCGACCTCGGACACCGCATAGGTGCCCGCCGCGATGCGCAGTTCACTGCCTTTGCGTGCCTGCCCGAGCGCGTAGGCGATCGTCTTGCATGGCCGCACGGGGAGACCGCAGTCGCCCACGTCGCGACCTTGCTCGGCGACGTAGACGGGTGCCGGGTCGTCAGCCAGCGCCTGTGCAGTCGACGCCGCGAGAACCAAGGCAACGAGACAGTGTCGGACGGCGTTGTGGCCCACGCGGCCTCCTCGGTGTGCTACGCGAACAACGGGCTTTCTTCCACCGCGCCCGCTCTTGGGCCCAGTGGTTGTCTTACGGTGCGGCTTAGGTCACTTTATGCGCCATGCCGGTCCAACGGTCAAGGCAAACGGGACGTCGACGCCCATGGGCACTTGTCCGATTCGCGGCGGCCAGCGCCGTCCTGCTCGCGCAGGCCGCGTGCGGACCGCCTTCGCAATCGGTCGTCACCCAGTTCATCGCGTCGCAGTCCGGGATCGAATCGTCTACCGGACAGCTTCAGTTCTTCGTCTCCGACGTCCGGATGGTCGACGCGAACGGATCGCCAACCCCTGTCCGGCTCGATCTTGCCCCGCACCAGGACCATCGGACGGCCTTGATCGCCATCCCGTTGGACGGCCGCGAAACCCCGCGCGCGAACCGGACGCTGCTTGGCACGGTTGGACGCGGCGACTACGTGGCCATGGAGTTCCTGGTCGGTGTCCCGTTCGACCGCAACCACGGCAACCCGCTGCACGCAGGGCCGCCGCTGGACCGACCGGCAATGTTCTGGTCCTGGCAGGCCGGCATGAAGTTCCTCCGGCTTGACCTCGACAACGCCTGGTCCTTCCACCTCGGTAGCACCGGCTGCCATTCGGCAAGCGCTGTCCGCGCCCCCGAGGCCGAATGCCGCCGACCGAACCTCGCGCGCATCCGGTTGCCCGCCGGCGCGGCCAGCGACGGCACGGTGGCTATTGATCTGGCCGCCCTCCTTGGCGACGTGCATCCAGGTCGGGATCCCAACTGCATGGGCGACTTCGCCAAGCACGCTGTTTGCCGGGACGCGCTCGGCGCCCTCGGGCTCGACGCCGACACGGGGCGCTGTGTCGCCGGCTGCACGGCGCAACGCGTCTTCCGACTATCGGCAGGCTAGGTCGCCAGTGAAACGCCGGAAGCGGATGGCCCGTCAAGGGATGCTCCTGGCGGTGATCTCGGCCTGCGTCCACTGCACGCCACCGTCGCCCGCCGATTACGCGTGGAACATCCCCGCCGACTACCCAAGGCCAGTCGTGCCTGGACGCAATCCGATGACCCAGGCCAAGGTGGCGCTCGGTCGCCACCTGTTCTTGGACGTCAGGCTGTCGAGAAACGGCAACCAAGCGTGCGCAAGCTGCCACCAACCCCAGCACGCCTTCAGCGAACGCCGGAAGACCGCCGTCGGCAGCACGGGTGAGCCACACTCACGCAACACGCTCGCACTCGTGAACGTGGCCTACAGCGCCACGTTCATGTGGGCTCATCCGGGTCTGCGCGATATCGAGGCGCAGACGCTGGTGCCGCTATTCGGTGAGCACCCGGTCGAACTCGGGATTGCCGGCCACGAACCCGAAGTTCTGGCGCGCCTAGACAACGATCCTGGCTACCGCCGCCTGCTCAGCGAGGCGTTTCCCGCCGCCGATGCCTTCGCATTCCGCCACGTCGTCGACGCCTTGGCGTGTTTCGTGCGCTCGCTGGTCTCGTTCGACACGCCCTTTGACCGCTACGCCTACGGCGGTCAAGACGACGCCATGGACGAGCGCGCCATCCGCGGCCTCAACCACTTCTTCTCCGAGCGCTTCGAGTGCCACCACTGCCACGGCGGCCTGAACTTCACCTCATCGAGCACCCACCGCAACGTCGCGCTGCCGGCCGCCACTTTCCACAACACGGGCCTATACAACGTCGGTGGCGACAACGCTTATCCCGGCCACGACCAAGGGTTGTACGAGTTGACCGAACAGCCGACCGACCGCGGGAAGTTCCACGCGCCAACGCTGCGCAATATCGCGCTGACGGCGCCGTATATGCACGACGGCAGCCTTCCGGATCTCAGCGCGGTCCTGGACTTCTACGCGGCCGGCGGACGCAACATCCGCGCCGGCCCGTACGCCGGGGACGGCCGCGCCAATGCCTACAAGAGCCAGTTCGTTCGCGGGTTCGAGATGACGGCCCGGGAGCGCGACGAGTTCCTGGCCTTCCTGCACGCGCTGACCGACCGCTCGTTCGTCGACCGTGCCGTGGGCTTCGCCGCGCAGCACGCCGTCCTTCAGGTCCCATAGCTGCCCAGGGCGAGCACGTCTTCCCGACGCGGGATCGAACTCGCGGCGCCGGCCTTGGTCACGGCAAGCGCGCCCGCCGCGGCCCCCAGGCGCAACGCCGCGGCCATCGGCTCGCCTGCGATCAAGC
>LXNJ01001524.1_pt1 | contig 13582 bp, 11 predicted proteins | sample 809081 | NCBI WGS metagenome assembly LXNJ01 (sample SAMN04870510, study PRJNA318959) | sponge metagenome | biome: sponge; feature: marine sponge reef; material: water | host: Petrosia ficiformis | place: Greece: Milos, Mediterranean Sea | collected 2013-05-29 | depth 5-7 m
GGGCATCGCCTTCCCCCTGCGGCGGGCCGCGCTGACCCTGACCCCGGAGCCGGTCTTCTTCACCGCCGTCACCGGCACGGTGGGCCTGGCCTTGCTGGGAATCACCCAGGCCGTACCGGGACTGGCGCAACGCTACGTCTGGGACCGGCGGGCGTTCTGGCCCTTTGTCGCGGCGGGACTCTTCGAAGGCGTCTCCGCCGGCGGCATCCTCTACGCCCTCAACGCCGGCGAGGTCATCGTCATCGCCCCCATCACCGCCACCCTGCCCATGTGGATCCTCCTGGGCACCGTCATTTTCCTCCGGGACATGGAACGGGTAACCCGCGGCACCGTGCTCGGGACGGTGCTGGTGGTCATGGGGATCGTCCTGGTGTCCGTTGCGCGTTGACACCAAGTGTCACGGCCGCGCCAGCTCGAAGTCGATCTCCCCCTGGAAGAGCTTCACCCGCGACACCTTCACCGTGACCGGGTCGCCCATGCGGAAGCTCCGGCCGTGGTTCTGTCCCTTGATGAGGTGGGCGGTGTCGTAATAGCGGTAGAAGTCGTCCTCCAGGGATCGGAGGCTGACCAGTCCTTCCACGAACCAGCGGTCCAGCTCGACGAAGAAGCCGAAGTTGGTCAGGTTGGTGATGACGCCGGTGTGTTCCTGGCCGATCTTGTCGGTCATGAACTGGGCCTTCTTGAGGTCCACCATCTCGCGCTCGGCGTCCATGGCCAGGCGCTCGCGCCGGGAGCCGTGGTCGGCGGCCTCCCGCAGGTAGGCGTCGAGGTCTTCCCGCGTCCCGGAGTCTAGCTTCGGGCCCGCGGTGGCGCGGTCCAGGAGCCGGTGGACCATGAGGTCGGGGTAGCGGCGGATGGGGGAGGTGAAGTGCAGGTAGGCGTCGGACGCCAGGCCGAAGTGGCCGATGTTCTCCCGGTCGTAACAGGCTTGCTTCATGGAGCGCAGCAGCATGCGGTTCAGCACCCGTTCCTCGGGCTTGCCGCGGCAAGCTTCCAGGGTGCGCTGGAGCTCCCGGGACGATATCTTTTCCTCGCTCCGGTGGAGCCGGTACCCCAGGGTCGAGAGGAACGGGCCGATGGCGTCCAGGGTGTCCTCGTCGGGTCCTTCGTGCACGCGGTACACGCACGGGAACTTGCGCTTCCGCAAGTAGCCGGCCACCGCTTCGTTGGCCGCGATCATGAACTCCTCGATCATGCGGTGCGCGATGGTGCGTCGGGCGCGCCGGACGTCGATGGGCATGTTGTCCTCGCCCAGCACGATTTCCGTCTCCGGCAACTCGAAGTCGAGGCTGCCTCGGGCGCGCCGCCGGTCCATGAGAAGGCGCGTCAGTTCCTCCATGGCGCGGAGGGAGTCGATCAGCTCCGGGTACTTCCCGATGACGGCGGCGTCCCGGTCCACCAGCATGCGGCCCACCTCGGTGTAGGTGAGCCGGGCGGCGCTCCGGATCACCGACCGGAAGATCTCCACCCGTTCGACTTCGCCCCTGCGGTCGATCTCCAGGAGCGCCGTGCGCGTGAGCCGGTCCACGCCCGGCTTGAGGCTGCAGATGCCCGTGGACAGAGCCGGCGGCAGCATGGGCAGGGCCCGGTCCGGGAAGTACAAGCTGGTGCCGCGTTCGCGGGCCTCGACGTCAATGGCGGAGTCCCGCGGCACGTAATGGGCCACGTCGGCGATGGAGACGTAGAGCGCGTAGCCTCCGGCGGCCGTCCGCTCCAGGCCGACGGCATCGTCGAAGTCGCGGGCGGTCTCGCCGTCGATGGTGATGGTGGTGAGCGGCCGCAGGTCCCGCCGTCCGGTGAGGCCGGCGGCGTCGACGCCGGCGCCGTGGCGCTCCGCCTCTTGCCGGGCCTTCTCCGAGAAGTCCTCGGGCCAGCCGTAGCGGAAGATCACCGCCTGCGCCTGCACCTCGGGGTCGTCGGGCGAGCCCAGTAGCCGCTCGAGCCGGGCCTCGGGAGCCGTATAGCCGCCGCCGTAGCGGGTCATCTCCACCGCCGCCACCTGGCCGGGGAGTGCCGCTCCCGCGCCCGCCAGCGGAATCGCGGGCGCCACGCGCGGGTCCATGGGCACCAGCAGGGCGCGCTCCCCGTCGGTCTGGACCACCCCCACGAGACGACGCTGTCCCCGCTCCAGCACTTCCACGACGTGCCCCTGGCTGTCGCCGTGCCGCTTCTTCTCCGGGCGCACCAGCACCCGGTCGCCGTGCATGACCCGCCGCATCTCCCTGCGGTTGAGATAGATGTCGTCCATCCCCTTCTGATCGGAGACCACGAAGCCGAAGCCGTCGGCATGTCCCTGGACCACGCCGGACACGACGCTGGCGGCCTTGGCGAGGGAGTAGTGGTTCTTTTGGAGGCGGATCACCTTGCGCTCGTGGATCAGTTCCTTGAGCGCCTCCACCACCGTCTCCCTGGCCGGTTTGCCGAAGCCTTTACGTATCTCCTTGAGGCTGAAGCGGTGCCCCGGCCTGGAGAGCATGAACGAGAGGATCCGGGGTTTGAGGTTGGAGAGGTCGTTCAATTACGTTTCTTCGCCGGCGTCCCGGCCGTGGATGGCGAGCTCGCCGAGAAGCCAGTCGCCGCCCAGACCCGCGGGCCGAGGCACCTCCTTCAGGTCCACTTCGCCGGCCAGGGCGGCCAGCACCTCGCGGGCCAGGGTCAGGGAGTCTTCCAGCACCAGCAGGACGATGACCGCTTCCTCGGAGTCCACGGTGCGGAGGATGCCGAGCAGCTCGTAGGATTCCACGATGAACTTGATGTACGCGATGTCCTGCCGGCGTACCTGCAGGTAGATCTCGTGGAGGTCCATGGGTCGGAAGAAGGGGTTGCCGGTGCGGTGGCGCGAACGAGGCTCGGAGGGGCCCAAGGCGGTCAGCGCAGCATCTCCCGGAAGCCCCGTTCCAATCGCTTCCACAGGTTGAAGCCGCTGTCGCGGTCGCGCCTCGGCGGCCTCTCTTCGGCAAGCTTGTCGTACATGTAACGGGTGAGTTGCACGACGTTGGGTCGAATGGTCACGTCGGGGATGTGTCCGGCCAGCCGGAAAGGCACGCTGATGCCGTCGGCGTCGAACAGGTAGCGGACGTTGCGGTAGCGTCCGCTCAGGTCACGGGAGAATTCGGACGAGAGTACAAGGGTCGCCTGCAGATCCACGTCGCCGTCAGCGTCCGCCCAGCCTTTTCCGACGATGCTGTACTCGTCGGCGATCAGCCGCAGATCGTGGCTCCGGAGCCGGCCCCGGTCGACGGTGAACGTGCCCTCGGCCCTGTCGAAGGAAGCCCGTTCGTCCCGGACCAGGGAGATGAAAGCGGGCCCGGCGGCATCGATCCGGTCGACGCCTTCCACGGCATCCATGCCCCCAAGCACCCGGCGGACGGGATTGAAATTGGCCACGACCCCCTTGTCCAGGCTGAAACGGCCCCGTCCGCTGAGGTTGCGGACCACGGACACCCAGTCCTTTCCGGAACTCCTGAACCGGCCCTCCAGGTCCAGGCTCCCGTTGACCGGGTCTGTCGGCCCGAGCGGGAGATGGGCAAGAAGGTCCGCCAGTTCCAGGGATTCCACCGCGGGGTTGAACTCGATCTCGAAGCCCTTGCCGTCGCGGTTCGTGAACGCGCCGCCGCCGCGGACCCTGCCGCCCAGCGCTTCAACGTCCAGCCCGTCGACCCTCACGCCGGCCCCGCTCCAGCGCACGACCCCGCGAAGGTTGCGGTATGGGACCCCCTTCAGGCGCCCGTTGCTGGAGGCGAGATGGCCCTTGACCGCCAGCACGCCCTCGGTGAACCCCGCGGACCCTTCGCTCACCAGGTTGCTCAAGGAATCCGCCCGGTACGCCGCGTCTCCGGTGACGTCGGCGAGATTCAACAGGTTGGACTGCACGCTGTAGTGAAGGGTGGGGTGATTCAGGTCCGCCAGCAGCCCATGCAGCCGCAGGTCCGACAACCCCGACCTCAACTGGATGTTGCGGATCTCGATGTCCCGGCCGCGGAACTCCAGCTCCCCCTGGAGCCCCTGGATCGTCCTGTGCTTCCCTGGCGGGCCGATGACGTTGATGTCGGCCAACCGGAGGCTGCCCGTGATCGTCGGCGGCTCGTTCCGTGGAGCCGACTTCTGCCGCAAGGAGAAGTCGGCGTTCACGGTGCCGTCGAGCTCGTAGCCTGCTGCCGCGGGCACCAGATCCTGCCATCCCGCCAGCGGCAGATCGGCGGTCTTCACCTGTAGCCGCACCACCTGTTCCGGGTGTTGGTGGATGGAACCCGAGAACGCCACCGTTCCGGTGTGAAGCCGGGCCTCGGACGGGCCGATGAGGAGTCGGTTCTTGCGTACCCGCATGGCCATGGCCAGCCGGGCCGTAACGCCGGGCGCCTTTTCAAGCCATTTGCCGTACTGGACCGCATTGGCGTCCGCCGCCACCGAGGTGTGAATCTTCAGGTCGTCGAGCCGTCCCTCGACGACGTTGGCAAGGTTCAGGGGTTTGTGCACTGCCAGCGCCGCGGGCAACACCCGATCCACCCAGGGAATCTGCCTGAGCTGCTCCAGCGTCACCGGGCCCAATTGCAACTCCGCCTTGATGCGCCCCTCGTTCCACGACGCCGCCTTGGAAAAGTCGAGTTCGCCCTCGAACGCGGCATTGTCGGCGCCGGCGCCGAACAGGGCGCCGGTGACCCGCATCCGCGACAGCCGCGGCCTGGCCAGACGGCCGGACACACGCGTGCTCACGGCGAGAGGCGTGGAGGGACGGAGGTAGCCGGGGAGGTGGTTCTCCAGCAGCTTCCATCCACGGGCCGCGAACACCTTCGGCAGGGATTCCGCGCGCAGCTCCAGATCCACCGGGTTCTCGCCCCACTTCGACAGCGGCCGCGACGTGCCCACGGTACCCGTCACCGAGAACGGCTGCTCGCCGTCCGGGGTGAGAGTCCCGGAAAGATCCACGTCGACGCTCCGTCCGGCCGACCACGAGAGCGCCATGTCGAGATGGTGGATGCGTAATTCTTCCGGTTTGTCCGATGATCGGTCGATGAAATAGAGCTTTCCACCGGTGGCGCTCACCGTGGTGTGGACCGATCGGAAGTCCGAGCTCAGCGGCTGCGCCGGCGTGAAGATATTGACGTCGCCGTACTCGTTACGGATGACCTGGACCTCGGGCTGGTTGAGGATGATGTGGGAGACGGTGGGGTTGCTGGTGAAGAGCGACAGCCACCCCAGAGAAATGGTGGTCTGGGTTGCATGGATCAGCGGGGTGGCCGCGAACCGGGGGTCGTCGGCGACGCGCAGGTCGGTCACCGTGATGCCGAGGCTCCCCGGGTGTCGGAGAAAACTCAGGTGGACGGTGTCGAAGGTTACCGCTCGGCCGATGGCTTCCGCCATCTGCCGGCGTATGGCCTCCTTGCGGTTCTCCAGCAGCGCTTCCAGTCCCACCACCGCCGCCACCGCCAGCACCGCCGTGAGCGACAGGAAAACCAGGAGCCTGGATACCTTGCTTTTCATTCCTCGAGGTCTTCCCGCCTACCTCCTGAATGAACTCCTGTTCCACTCAAGGAGCGGGCGTATTACAGACCAAAACATATACGATTCAGTGCTTTGCCGCCAATACCATATGTTGAGTTCAATCGACCAATGCACCGGGCCGGGCCGGCTAGTCGGCCCGTTCCACCACGGTTGCGATACCCTGCCCCACGCCGATGCACATGGTGGCCATGCCGTAGCGGCTGCCGCGCCGTTTCATTTCATGGATCAACGTTGTCATGATCCTGGCTCCGCTGCAACCCAAGGGGTGTCCCAGGGCGATGGCGCCGCCGTTGACGTTGACCTTGGCCGGATCCAGATCGAGTTCCCTGACGCATGCCAGCGACTGGGAGGCGAAGGCCTCGTTGAGCTCCACCAGATCCAACTGGTCCGCGGTCAGTCCCGCCCGCTCCAGCGCCTTGCGGCTGGCCGGTATGGGTCCGATGCCCATGAAGGCGGGGTCCACTCCGGCCACCGCCGAAGCGACGATCCGGACCAGGGGTTTCAGCTTCAACGCCTCCGCCTTCTCGCGGGAGGCGACGACCAGCGCGGCGGCGCCGTCGGACAACGGCGACGAGTTGCCCGCGGTGACCGTGCCGTTCTTGGCGAAGGCCGGCCTCAGGGCGGCGAGCTGTTCCAGGCTGGTGTCCGGCCGGGGACCTTCATCGCGGCTGTGCGCCACCGGGTCGCCACGCCGCTGGGGCACCGGCACGGGAATGATCTCGTCGTCCAGGCGTCCCGCCTCCTGGGCCGCCACCGCGTTGCGATGGCTCTTGAGCCCGAAGGCATCCTGCTGCTCGCGGGTTACCGAGTACCTCTCCGCCACGTTCTCCGCGGTCTCGCCCAGGCTCACGAGCGGATACAGCTCACCCATGCGGGGGTTTGGGAAACGCCATCCGAGCACGCTGTCGTAGACCGTGACGTCACCGCGGGCGAACGGGGCGGCCCCCTTGGGCATGACGAGCGGGGCGCGGGTCATCAACTCGACGCCGCCCGCCACGAACAGGTCGCCTTCCTCGGCCCCGACCGCCCGTCCCGCCTGGTTGACCGCTTCCAGCCCGGAACCGCAGAGGCGGTTCACGGTGGCGCCGGGCACCGAGTCCGGAATGCCGGCCAGCAGGGAGGCGTTGCGGCCGACGTTGCGGCAGTCCTCCCCGGCCTGATTCGTGCAACCGAGGATCACGTCCTCGATGGCCTCCTTGTCGATGCCGTTCCGGGCGATGAGCCTGGCGATGACGTGGGCTGCCAGATCATCCGGTCGGATGTCCTTCAGAATCCCTCCGTAGCGTCCCATGGGGGTGCGGGCGGCGTCGACGATGACGGCTTCGGGCATGATGCGCCTTTCCTGTAGCGGCGTGGCCGCCGCGTTTCAGACTCAATCTTCCAATACCACGGGACCCTGGTCAAGGGCCGGCATCGGCCTTTCCCCCGTGGTCGTAGAACCCTCGTCCCGTGGTCTCGCCGAGACGTCCGGCCGCCACCAGCTTCCTCAACAGGGGCGCGGGCCGGTAACGGTCGTCGCCGGTCTCTTCCTGGAGTCCTTCGATGACCGCCAACACCTCGTCCAGGCCGATCTTGTCGGCCCAGCGGAGCGGTCCCTGGGGATAGTTGGTTCCCAGCCTGAGCGCGATGTCGATCTCCTCGGCGGTGGCGACGCCCTCGTCCAGGCTGCGGGCGGCTTCGTTGATGATGAGGCTCAGGATTCGGGGGAACACGAGACCGGGGGCATCCTTGACCTCGACGCTCTGCTTGCCCACGCTCCGGACCAGCGATGCCGCTGCCCGGAAGGCTTCGTCGGCCGTGTCGAGCCCGCGTGCGAGCTCGATGACGTTTCGCTGCGCCAGGGGGTGGAAGGTGGCGAAACCGACCACTCGTTGGGGCCGGCGGCTCCAGCAGCCGATGGTGGTGGCGGACCAACGGACACTTGAGCTCAGGACCACCGCCGCCCCCGGCACCGCGGCGTCGAGATCTTCCAGCAGTTGCCGCTTTCGTTCGTGCCCGTGCGCCAGGGTGTCCACCACTACCTCGGTGGCAGGGTCTACTTCCGCGGCGCGCGCGTACCGAGTCGCGGCGAGCCCTTTGTCCGTGGCCAGCCGGTGCCAGTCCTCCGCCAGACGGTTGGCGCCGAGGATCGCCACGCTACTCATAGTTGTAGAAACCTTTCCCGGTCTTTCGTCCGAGGTGTCCGGCCAGATACAGCTTCTGCTGCAACGGACTCGGCCGGAAGCGCGGGTCTTCGAAGAATGCCCGGTAGAGGGTCTCCGTGGCCGTGAAGTTGATATCGATGCCGATCAGGTCCTGAAGCTCGAAGGGCCCCATGCGAAAGCCGCCGGATTCCCTCATGATCCGGTCCACCGTCTCCACGCCCACACCCCCGTCCCCCAGGATCCGGAGGGCCTCGTTGTAGAACGGCCTGGCGATGCGGTTGACGATGAACCCGGGGGTGTCCTTGGCGCGGACCGGCGTCTTTCCGAACCTTCTGGCGATGTCCGCCGCCTTGGCCACCGTGGCGGTGCTGGTCAGCTCGCCCTGCACCACCTCCACCAGCCCCATGAGCGGCGCGGGATTGAAGAAATGCATGCCCAGGACCCGGGAGGCGTCCTTCACCGCGCCGCCGATGGCCGTCACCGACAAGGACGACGTGTTGGTGGCCAAGAGGGTTTCCGCGGCGCAGGCGGCGTCCAGCTTCTGGAAAAGCTCCCGCTTGACCTCGAGATTCTCCGTGGCCGCTTCGATGACGAGGGCGGCGTCGGCAAGGTCCTCCAGGGCCAGCGAGCCGGCGAGGCGCGAGAGAATACGCTTTTCTTCGTCCTCGTCGATGTTGCCTTTTTCCCGGCTGCGGCCGATGAAGCCCCGTATTCTCCCCAGGCCGTGGTCGAGGAAGTCCTGGGAGATATCGTACACCACCGCCTCGAAGCCGCCCTGAACGGCCACCTGGGCGATGCCGGCGCCCATGGTGCCGGCGCCGATCACCCCGATCTTGTTCTCGTTGACCATGATCGATTTTCCGGGGAGCCCGCGGGTGCCTTCGGGACCCTACTCCCCCTTGAACGCCGGGGCCCGCTTCTCCGTGAAAGCGCGGACCCCCTCGTCGTAGTCGGCGGTGCGGCCGGCGATCTCCTGGGTGCAGGCCTCGTATTCGAGCTGCGCTTCGAGCTCGGCGTACATGGACCGGTTGAGCGTCCTCTTGATCAGGCCCGCGCTTCGAGGTCCGCGCGCCAGTCTCTCTGCCATGGCCCGGGTTTCCGCCGCCAGTTCCGCCGATGGAACGACCTTGGTCACCAGCCCGTAACGAAGCGCATCCTCGGCGCCCATGGGCTCTCCCAGCAGGAACAGCTCGGTGGCCTTGCCGAGCCCGATGAGCCGCGGCATGAAGTAGCTCCCGCCGCAGTCCGGGCCGAGACCCACGCGCACGAAGGCCTCGATGAAACGCGCGTTGTCCGAGGCGATGCGCAGGTCGCAGGCCAGGGTCAGGTTGCACCCCGCCCCCGCCGCCACGCCGTTGACGGCGCAGAGCACGATCTTCTCGGTGCGGCGGATGGCGAGGATGATGGGGTTGTAGCGCGACCTCAGGGATTCCCCCAGGGAGCCCCTCCGGTCCGGCGAGCGCTCCTTGAGATCCTGGCCGGCACAGAAGGCCCGGTCGCCGGCGCCCGTGAGGACGAAGCAGCGGACCGCCTTGTCCCGGTTGCCGTCCTTGAGGGCATCCAGAAGCTCCCGGTTCATCTGCGCGGTGAACGCGTTGAGCGCCTCGGGCCGGTTCAGGGTGATGGTGGCGACCCCGTCCCGCTTCTCATAGAGAATGGTTTCGTAGCTCATTTTCCCTTGAACTCGGGCGTGCGCTTGTCGACGAACGCCTGCATGCCCTCTCTCCGGTCCTCCGACGCGAACAGCATGCAGAAGGACTTGCGTTCGAAGGCCAGCCCCTCGTCCAGAGGCGCGTTGGCGGCCTTGAGTATGGCTTCCTTGGCCAAACGGATGGCGAGGGGCGGCTTGGCGGCGATGGTCCGGGCCATGGCCATGGCCTCGTCGAGCAGCACTTCCACCGGCACGACCTTGTTCACCAGGCCGCACCGCGCCGCTTCCGCCGCGTCCATGAACCGGCCGGTGAGCACCAGCTCCATGGCCTTGTGCTTGCCCACGAGACGGGTCAGCCGCTGGGTCCCCCCGGAGCCCGGTATGGTGCCCAGGTTGACCTCGGGCTGGCCGAACACGGCGGACTCCGAAGCGATGATGATGTCGCAGCTCATGGCCAGCTCGCAGCCGCCTCCCAGCGCGAAGCCGCTCACCGCCGCGATCACCGGTTTAGACAGGTGGTTGATGCGGTCCCTGAAGGCCAGCCGGTCATGTCCTGTTCCGGCGAACGGGGTGGCGTCCACCATCTCGTGGATGTCGGCGCCGGCGGCGAAGGCGCGTTCGCCGCCGGTGATGATGAAGGCCCGCACGGAGTCATCCGCGTCGAGCTCTTCCAAGGCCAGGCACAGGTCCTTGCATAGCCCGAACGACAGGGCGTTGAGCTGCTTCGGGCGGTTCAGCGTGGCAATCGCCACGGCCCCGTCGCGCTCGATGACGATGTTTTCGAATTCCATATAACGGGGGAGCTATACACCATGAGGTATGGGGATTCAACGTAGCGGTTTCGTTGACTTCGAGGACCCCGTCTGACAAGATCCCTGCTGATGCCCAACGATTCGGGGTCGTCCACCACCCACCACGACGAAAAGCTGCAGCAGATCCTCGAGCACGCCGCCACGATATTCGCGGAGAAGGGATTCGACGGAACCTCCATCCGCGAGATCAGCCGCGCGACGGGGATGAGCCTCGCCGGTCTTTACTACTATTTCCGCACCAAGGAAGAGCTTCTCTGTCTGATTCAGGAGCGCTGCCTCGTGACCCTGCTCGAAAACGGGCGCAGGATCCAGGAGTCCGGGAAGGGCCCGCAAGAGAAGATCGCGCTTTTCGTCCACAACCACCTCGGTTTCTTCCTGCACAACATGAACGAGATGAAGGTCATGTCGCGGGAGGACACCGCGCTGACGGCGGACTACGCGAAACGGATCCTGGATCTCAAGCGGCGCTACCTCAAGGTCCTGGTGGATCTGGTGGAGGAGCTTCAGCAGCGGCAGGGGATCCAAAGGCTGAACGTGCGAGTGGCGGCGCTGGCGCTGTTCGGCATGATGAACTGGATCTACACCTGGTACAATCCCAGCCGGGATCCGTCGCTCCGGCCCCTCATCGAGCAGATGCTACGCATCTTCTTTTCCGGGGTCCTCGGTGGAGAGGTGAAGGATGCCGGGGTCGAAGACCAGGTGCTCAAGTCATTTCTGCCGGACGGCAAGAGCTTCGGGCTCTGGCCGGGGTCGTGAGGCAGCCGGGCGGGGAGGGCGGCGTCCCGGAAATCAGGCGACGGTTCTGCCGGGGTCGGGCTGTTCTGCTTCGCGCGAAACGGGTGGCGGATTGGGGTCACGGATCACGTCCGCCGGCCGTCAACAGTTTTCCGGGACGCCGCCCTCCCCGCTCTCGGGGATGCCGCGGCACACACCCACGACCCTACGCGGCGGCGCTGGGACGCTTGCTGACCCGCCGATACCAGTCGACGGCGTGGCGGTGACCGGGCGGCAGGCTCATCTTGATCCAGCCCGCGAAGTCCACCGCCACCTGTGCCGTGATGTCGGCGATGGTGTAACGCTCGCCGGCGACAAAGGGATGATGGGCGAGTTGCTCGTCGAGGACGGTGAAGAACCGTTCCACCCGCCCGCGCCCCCGTGTCACCAGCTCCGGGATCTGCTCGACGTTGCCCGGTCCGGTCAGCGCCCGCCCGGCGAGCCCCCTGGCCTGGTTGCGGAAGGCTTCGGTGACGGCCAGGAAACCGTCGATCTCGAAGCGGTGCTCCCACATGGCCACCACGGCCCGGTCACGCGCGTCCACGCCCATCAGGGGCGGCTCGGGACGGGCGTCCTCCAGGTACCGGCACACCGCCACCGCCTCGCTGATGGCGGTGCCGTCGTCGAGCTCCAGCACCGGCACCGTGCACCAGGGGTTGAGGCTGCGGAAGGGTTCGGTGAGGTGCTCGCCCTTGCGCAGGTCCACCTGCACCGTGGGGATGTCCAGGCCCTTTTCGGCGATGAAGATGCGCACCCGGCGCGGGCTCGGCGCCGTGCTGCAGTCGTAGAACTTCATCCTGTGCTCCTTACCGGAATTCCGTATTGGTGAAGCGTGGTCTCCAGGGTCGGACGGCCCAGCCGGAGCCGTCCATCGTTCAGCAGATAGGAGAACAGGTAGCCGGCTCCGAGCATCAGGATCCCGATCAGGAAACAGTACATGACGGCCCGGTCCGGGTACGAGTCCTTCAGATAGCCCACGTAGAGCGGCCCGCAGATGCCTGCCGCGGCCCACGCGGTGAGCACCACACCATACATCTTCGCCATCTTCTCCGCGCCGAACACGTCCAGGATGTAGGGCGGCATGGTGGCGAAACCGCCTCCGAAACAGAGCAGCACATAGCACACCAGCACGGAGAAGACCCACGGGTTCTCCTCGGTCATGAGGACCCCGAACACGACCATCTGGCTGGCCAGGAGGATTCGGAACACCTTGACCCGGCCGATGCGGTCCGACAGCAGGCCCCAGAACAACCGCCCCACGCCGTTGCAGACCGAGCTGGCGGCGATCAGCGTGGCGCCGTACTCGACCAGCACCGCGGGTTCCACCGAGGGATCGGCCAGGCCCCATACTTCCTGCAGCAGCTCCGACTGAAAGCTGATGACGGAGATGCCGGCGGCGATGTTGAAGAAGAAAACGGTCCACATGATGACGAACTGGCTGGAGGTGAGGTAGGGCAGCGTGGTGTCCGGCTCCACGGCGTCGGGGTGTGTCCCGGAGCCGCCTGGAGCCTTCACCGGCGTCCCGGGATCGCTCAAGGCCAGGCTGCAGGGGATCAGGATCCCGGCGAATATGATGCCGAGCCAGAGGAAGACCAGGGCCAGGTCGCCCCCGGTGCGCACCACCAGAAAAGGGGCCAGCCCCTTGCTCAGGAGCAGCGCCCCCACTCCGAAGCCCATGACGACGATGCCGGTGACCAGGCCCTTCTTGTCGGGGAACCACTTGGCTACGGTCGCCACCGGGGTCACGTAGCCGAGCCCGATGCCCGCCCCGCCGATGACGCCGTACCCGACGTAGAAGAGCGGCAGGTACTCCAGCCACAGCGCCGCGCTGGCGATCACGTAACCGCCCGAGAACATCAGGCTGCCGGTGAGAGCCAGCCGCCGGGGTCCCAGCCGCCCCAGCGCCGAGCCCGCCCACGCCGCGGAGGTGCCGAGGGAGAAGATCGCGATGCTGAAGGCCCAGGCCGTCTCCGTGTGGGTCCAGCCGGACTGGTGCACCAGCATGGTCTGGAAGAAGCTCCAGGCATAGACGGTCCCGAAGCATATCTGCAGCATGGTGCAGAAGAACGCGATGCCGATCCTTCGAATGCCCACCTCGGAAACCTCCGGGACCAAGTCCGGTACGGACGCCTAACCCGCGCCCTTGGCCGCCGGCGGAGGCGGTTCGTCGGGTGCGTTCTTGTGTTGCGCCACGTGAAGGAGCAGCCGCGCCAGCTCTCCGGCCTCGTCGTCTCGGGCGAGGATTCGTTCGTCCTGTGCGCCGTCCGGTTCCTCCTGCCGGGCAAGCTTTACGGCGAAAGCCAGCAGATCCCCCAACGGCCTGGCGGCCAGGTTGACGAACCAGATGGAGCCCAGGACTCCCACCAGCAGCAGGATGGAGATGAGGTAGACCTGTTGGCCGATGGCCCGCTGGATCTTCAGGCCGATGACGTCGAGATCCATGCCCACGTGCACGGTGCCGGCGAAACCCGCCAGGATCGGGCTGCCGACCTCCACGAACTCGCCCATCCCCGGCAGCGTCCGCTTGACCGTGGCGGTTTCGAACGGGTCGCTGTTGCGGATCGCTTCGGGGATGCCGGGAACGAAGGTGTGGGCCAGATACTCGCCGTTGTCGCTGGTGATGTAGACGTAGCGGATGCCCTGGATCTCCACGAACTGGTCGATGAGCGACTGGAGCGTGGCCAGGTTGCGGTTCAGCA
>LXNJ01001525.1_pt1 | contig 13565 bp, 12 predicted proteins | sample 809081 | NCBI WGS metagenome assembly LXNJ01 (sample SAMN04870510, study PRJNA318959) | sponge metagenome | biome: sponge; feature: marine sponge reef; material: water | host: Petrosia ficiformis | place: Greece: Milos, Mediterranean Sea | collected 2013-05-29 | depth 5-7 m
ATTCGTCTATGTTGAGTCCGTTCCTGGCGCGGGCGGGCTGCCGGTTGGCAGTTCCGGCCACGTCATGGCCCTGCTGTCAGGCGGCATCGATTCGCCGGTCGCGGCGGCGCGCATGTTCCGACGTGGATGCACGGTGGACTTTGTTCACTTTCACAGTTTCCCGCTCGTGGACGGTTCCTCGCGGGACAAGGCGCGAGATCTCGTGCGTGTGCTGGACGAATCACAGTTCGGATCACGTCTGCACCTCGTGCCATTCGCGGACGCGCAGCGGCAGATCGTCGCGGCGGTCAACCCGGCGTACCGGGTGGTCGCCTACAGACGATTCATGGTGCGCGTAGCGGAGGAGTTGGCGCGGCGAGTAAACGCGCTGGCCCTCGTGACCGGAGAGAGCATCGGACAGGTGGCCAGCCAGACCGTGGAGAACATTTCCACGATTGATTCGGTGGCGAGGATGCCCGTGCTTCGGCCGCTTATCGGCATGGACAAGCAAGAGATCATCACTGAGGCGCGGCGATTGGGGACTTTTGATATTTCGATCTTGCCGGACGAGGACTGCTGCTCCCTCTTCGTGCCGAAACATCCCGTTCTGCGGTCATCCATTGTTGAGGCGGAACGCATGGAAACCGCGCTCGATGTTGACGAGTTGGTCAGGATGAGCGCGGATGAGGCGCAGATGGTGACGTTCGGGCAGTAAGGCCAAAGGAAATGGCGGCGTTAGTGAGAGTCGAAATGTGACACAATCTCATGACGCATTGGGGCGGCGGCGGCTATACTGACTCCTCTAGGCTCGTAACGCCTGTGGGGAGGTGTTAGTGGTTTCATCTGATTATCCCGAATACGGCTACACCGTCACCATACGCCTTGAGTATCCGAACAAGGTCGGCATGCTCGGCATGATTACGACCACAGTCGGAGACAACGAGGCCGACATCACTGCCGTCGATCTCGTCCGCACGCGCGGCAAACGTATCGTCCGTGATCTCACCATCGGTGTGATGAACATGGAGCACGGACAGCGCGTGGCCCGGGCGCTGCGCAAAGCCGGCGCAAAGATCATCGCGTTCACAGATCCTTCGTTCCTCGTCCATACAGGCGGCAAGATTGAGATGCACACCCGCACGCCCGTTGAGAATCACCGTGATCTCTCTCAGGTGTATACACCCGGCGTGGGACGTGTTGCCTCGTTCATCGGCGAAAACCCTGAGTCCGTTTGGTCGCTTACATCCAAGGCCAATACGGTGGCTGTTGTCTCGGACGGGACGGCAGTGCTGGGCCTCGGCAACATTGGGCCGGAGGCCGCCCTGCCCGTCATGGAGGGCAAAGCCATCCTCTTCAAGGAACTCGCTGACGTGGATGCTTGGCCGATCTGCCTGGATACCAGCGACCCGGATCAGATTGTGGAAACAGTTAAGGCGTTGGCTGTCGGCTTCGGCGGCATCAACCTGGAGGACATCTCTGCGCCGCGCTGCTTCGAGATTGAGGAGCGGCTGAAGGAGGAGCTGGATATCCCCGTGTTCCATGACGATCAGCACGGGACGGCGGTTGTCGTGACGGCGGCCCTGCTCAACGCGCTCAAGATCGTGGGCAAGGATATCGGCGAGCTTCGCGCCGTCATGACTGGCGCCGGCGCGAGCGGCGTGGCGACCACGCGGATGCTCGTCGCTGCGGGCCTGCGTGACATCATCGTTTTCGACCGGCAAGGAGCGATTCACCGCGATCGCGGCGATATTGAAGGCAACTCGGGCAAGATGTGGCTTGCGGAGAACACCAATCCGCGCAACTTCGCCGGCGATATTCGCGCAGGACTGAATGACTCAGACCTTTTCATTGGATTGTCCGGGCCGGGAGTTATCGAGGCCAAAGACCTGGCGCGCATGAACAGCGACGGCATCGTCTTTGCGTTGGCCAACCCCGACCCTGAAGTGTCGCCAGAAGAGGCGCATCAATACGTGCGCGTGGTGGCGACGGGGCGTTCGGATTACCCGAATCAGATCAACAACGCCCTCTGCTTCCCCGGTATGTTCCGCGGCGTGCTGGACGTTCGCGCGCGGACCATCAATGAGGAGATGAAGATGGCTGCCGCGCAGGCACTCGCCGCAGTGGTCTCTAACCGTGAACTGAGCGAGGAGAACATCATCCCGAGCCTCTTCAATTCACGAGTTGTAACTGCGGTATCACGTGCCGTGAGCAAGGCGGCGCTACGCACAGGCGTTGCACGCCGCTCGCGAAGCCACACCGGGGAGCACATGCCTGATCTCTCGCCGTTGGCTCACTGAACCGGAGCACGTTGCTACGAGAACGTGAGACAGGACTCCTTCGTTGAGATTAATGAAGGTGACCGGCAGTATTCTCACTCGTTGCTCTCCGGTCGATTGATGACGATCCGCACCATGCCCCTCGCGTTGAACTGGATGAGAGGGCTGCGGTTCTTTGGCCACATCGACGACGCCAAAACGATGCCGATGAGTATGCCGAATATCAGGATGAGCGTTCGCTTAATCACTCCTGTTCCTTCTCCACTTGTAAGCGCGCCAGCCGAAGAAACCCACGACACCCGCTGCCATCAGTATCAGCGTAGCGTTTTGATAGGGACCAGTAATCTCCGTGATCCTCTCCCAGTTCTCGCCCAGCACCCAGCCGATATAGACCTGTAACAGGCTCCAGAGAAATGTTCCCAGGGTAGTAAAGAGGAGAAACTTTAGAAGGTTCATGCGGGTATAGCCCGCCGGAATTGAAATCACGCTGCGAATGATGGGGATCAGCCGTCCAAAGACGATTGCTGCCTCCCCGTAGCGTTCGAACCACGCGGTGGCGCGGTCCAGGTCGTTCTCGGAGATAAACGCGTACTTTCCATACGTGACAACGATGCGGCGCACGCCGGCTTCCCGTGCGAAGTATCCGACTGCATAGAGAACCAGTGCGCCAATGACGGAGCCTGCCGTGCCCGCCGCGACTACCCCCCAGAAGTTCATCTCGTCATTTGCGGACAGCGCACCGGCGAATGGAAGAACGAATTCAGACGGCACAGGCGGAAAAATATTTTCGGCAGCCATGAGAAAGACTATGCCGGGGTAGCCGATGGCGAGGATGACTTCCTGGATCCACTCGCCAAGAGTTTCGAGAAGGCCGGTCATGTCCCAGCCGTCACGCCGAGAGTGTCTTCACCAGCCAGTTGACGGCGATGTCCACGGCTTCCACGTTGCTGCGGAATCGATGCCCCGCCCCCGGCAGCATCATCAGCTCCGTCACGGATTGATCGGAGGCCTCCAGGAGCGCGTGAGCGTCGTCCGGCGACACGACGTCATCTGCGTCCCCGTGCATGAGCAACAACGGACGCGGAGCAACACGGCCAACCGACTGTGTCACGTCCATCTCCTGGTACTCGTCGGCCCAACGTTGTGCAGATGACGGAAAGTCGGGGTCACGGATGATTCCGACGTCCCGCGCGTTCTGCACCATCTCCTCCGGCGAGCGGCTCCACCGAGAGCGGGCCGGTGACGCGAATGAGAGCACTGCCGCTACTTCCGGCCTGCGCGCGGCCGCGTGGATCGCCACGCGAGCACCCATGCTCGAGCCAAGCACTCCAATGCGGTCGATGTCCACCTCGGGACGTTCCCACACCCATGACAGCACAGCCTCCAGGTCCTGTGCCCATCCCAGTGGGTGGAAATTGCCGCCGCTCTCGCCCGTCCCCCGGAAATTGAAAATCACGGCGGCGAGGCCGCGGTGCGCGCACAGTTCCGCAATCTCGGCGTATGTGAGGCCGTCATCTGTTGGGGCAGAGAGCGTGATGTCTGCCGTTGGCGTCGGGCGTGCGGCGGGCATTCCATGGCAGAGAACCACTGCCGGATGCGGCCCCTGCCCGTCCGGTATGGAGATTGCGCCGACCAGCTCAATGCCGTCGCTGTCTATGGTGATGCGTTCAGTCGTGACGGGCATGGTTTTGCCTCCGTGAACGCCCTGCCTTCTCTATCGTCCCCGCATCAGGAGGCGCTAGGCGACGTGGCCGCTGAGGACGTCGAGCCGCCGCGCCCACCACCGATGAACGGCAGGTTGCCCAAGCTCCGTGTCTCCCACGAGACGATTACCTGCGAGGCGGTGAAGATTGAGCTGTAGGTTCCGGACACGACTCCAATAATCATCACGAACAGGAAATCACGGATCGTGGTCGGACCGAGCAGGAACAACGCCAGCAAGACGACGAGTGTCGTAAAGCTCGTGTTGATGGAACGTCCCATGCTTTCCATGATCGAGTAGTTGGTGGTGGCGACGATATCCCGGTTGGTATCCCGCAGGATGTTTTCGCGGATGCGGTCAAAGATGACGATGGTGTCGTTAATGCTGTAGCCGAGCAGGGTTAGCACTCCGACGAGGAACATGCTGCTGATTTCCAGGTGGAGCCACTGAGAGCCGATCAGCATAAACAGGCCGGCCATAGCAAAGGCAATGGCGATGTCATGCACAAGGGCGATGATGGCCGCGATGCCGTAGCGGAACGGGTGACGGATGCTGCGGAAGGCATAGACGATGTAGCCGAGAATGCCGACGACGGCTATCAGGACGGCGAACAAACCGTTCCTCACCGTCTCGCGGGCGACGGCGGGAGAGACGAGGTCAAAGCTGTAGCCCTGCAACGGTCCGGCGTATTCCTCCAACGCATTGCGCACGTCCAGCTGTTGCCGCTCGGATTGTTCCGCCAACGGCAGTCGCAGGAAGAATTCACGGTCGCCGATCCCCTGCACTAGTGCCCCTTCATACCCCAGCGAATCGATGGCATCCTCTACGGCCTCCTGCTCAGTAGGGGCGACAAATGTGGCATCAACGGCCGCGCCGCTGCTGAATTCGATGCTGAAGCTCAGGCCGGGCCCGAGGAATAGGGCTGACAACCCCCCCACAATAAGCACGAGGGAAAAGAGGAAGTACGTGGCCCGGTATTTCGCAAAGTTAATCATTCTCGGCTTCCCCTTACGGAATATAGAACCTCGTCTTGCGGAGCGGCTCAAAGTTGGTCACGAGGCGCAGCAGGCGGCGCGTGATGACCAGCGCGCTGAACATGCTGAGCACGATGCCGATGGCCAGCGTCAATGCAAAGCCCTGCACGAGGCTTGCGCCCAGCCGTTCGCCGAACCAGAAGAGGATGGCTGCGATGATTAGCGTCGTGAAATTGCCGTCCCTGATAGCAGGCCAGGCACGATTGAATCCGATGTCGATCGCTGAGCCCATGCTGCGGCCTGCCCGCAGCTCCTCCTTCATCCGCTCGAATATCAGAACATTGGCGTCGACGGCAAACCCAAACGAGAGGACGAATGCTGCGAGGCCGGAGAGGGTTAGCACGACGGGAATCGACTTGAACGTGCCGAGAACCAGGATGGCGTAGATGATGAGCGCGACGGCCGCCACGACGCCGTTCATACGGTAGTAGAGCACCATGAACAGCGCGACAAGCAGGATGCCAACCATGCCGGCGCGCAGGCCCCGCTCAAGAGCGTCGGCCCCAAGGAATGCATCCACGTCTCGCTCCAGGATCGGCTCCTTCTCCAACGGGATGGGGAAAGCGCCCGCGTTGAGCTGAATAGCGAGGATCTGCGCCTCTGCAAGATCAAGTCCGGTGATACGGGGGCTCGTTGGAATCTCGGACTGTATGCGGGGCGTCAGGATGGCTTCATCGTCAAGAAAGATTCCCATCAGTTGACCGACCAGGCGTCGTGAAACGAGGCGGAACGCCTCCCTGCCCTGGCTGTCCATCTGGAAATAGACTTCCGGCGCGCCCGTTGTCGGATTGAATCCCACCTGCGCGGAGCCCGGCTCCAGCCGGTCTCCCGTCAGTTCAACCTCTTCGCCATCAACAACCGCCCTCGCAATTTCCCACTCAAGGCGGAACTCCGCATCAGGCTCAGGCGTCGGTGTTTCTACTACGGGTCCGGTTGGCTCTTCCGTAGCAGTCGTTTCCGGGGTCGCAGTGGCGGATGGCAAAGGGGTTGTCACTGTAGTTGGCTCCGGGGTCGTCTGAGCCGCTATGGATGGCGAGACATTTGCCAACTTGGGCGCGGACGTTGTTCCGTCCGACGGTCCGGCCGTTGACTCTGCAGCGCTGGACGGCGTTGGATCAGCCGGAACAGGTGTTGATTCTGCGTCATCAGATGCCGAGTCGGATGTGGCTCCGGTATCTTCCCCGGGCTCGATTGGGATCGGGATAAGCTCACGAAAATCGAGCACGGCGGGAGCGCCGATGAGGTCCTTGGCCGCCTGCACATCTTGCACGCCCGGCAGCTGAACAACGATGCGGTTTGCGCCAAGCGTCTGAATGAGGGGCTCTGCCACTCCAAATTGGTCGACGCGCGTGCGGATGATCTGCACTACACCGTTCAGTTGTTCCGGAGTGGGATTCGGATCGACAGTTTCATAGACGAGGTGGACGCCGCCCTGCAGATCGAGGCCGAGCGTCAGGCCAAGCGGGGTATCCTGCTGGCCGCGCTCGATGTCCGTCAGTGGAATGCGCCATTCATCACGCATGAGGCTGAGCGCCGCAAAAAGGACAAATAGAACGATGAAACCAGGAATGATCCATCTCTGCAGCCGACTAGCGACTGCACCGAGTAAGCCGCTCACTCGCTCCAACTCAGTTTCCTCTCCTCACTGCATCATCTTCCCCGCGCTCACCTGCCAGGGGGCCGAACCGTGCCTCCCATTCCCGGCGGGCAAACGTTAAAGCCTCCTCAGAAGTCGACACCTCGTCGGCGGCCAACGCCTCCCTGACAGCCTCAAGTATCTGCCCCACCTGCGGGCCGGGGCCAACGTCAAGCGCTTCCATGAGCATGTGGCCATTCACCAACTGCGGCGCGGCCATGTCATCAGCAGGCTCGTCGAGTATCGACTCCATTACTAGGCTACAGTGGCTGACCCGCCTTCGCCACTCATTAGGATCGAGCATAGGGCCCTTGGCGGCCAAAAAGTCTGCCATGGCAAGCCACACTGCTCCAATTGCCGCATCACTCAAATCACGTTTGAAGCGATAGAGGGCGCGGCGCGTTGGCGTTTCAAGATTGTTGCTGAGCTGCATGGGTCGGAGGTGCTGCCGTACGACCAGCGTGACGTAGGCATTGGCACGGCGGCTGAAATGCAGCCGCTCCATCACCGCCTCCGTTGTTTCCGCTCCCTGCTCCGGGTGGCCGAGAAAGCGCGTCTTGCCGGACTCTTCTACGGTCTTCGTCTGCGGCTTGGCGATGTCATGCAGCAGGCAGGCGAGTTTGGTCAGCGTGGCGCGGTCAGCGCCGCCGGACACCTCTTCTGCGAAATAGTTGGCGACGTTCTCACTCCACGGCATCTGCGAGAGGGTTGTGTCGGCCATTCGCCTGTCTGCATCAAGCAGGCCGTCCATAAATCCGACGGTCTCGATGAGATGGTTGAATACGTCCCAATAGTGCTCAACGGGCTGTGTAACGCCGCGCGCGGCATCGAGCTCCGACATGATGAGGCTGAGCACGCCGATATCATCGAGCAGGCGCAGGGCTGATTTCGCATCGCGAAGCCCAAACACCTTGCAGAGTTCGTCGCGCAGCCGATCCGGTGAAACGTCCGCGATGTGGGCGACGTCGTGTTTGGCCAATGCTGCCGTTTCGTCCTCGATAGTGAACCCCAACTGCCCTGCCAGCCTTGCCAAACGCATGAGGCGGATACCGTCATCGGTGTAGATGGTGGGTGTGACGGCGCGGAGGACGCGCTGCCTGAGATCAGCGCAGCCGTCGAGTGGATCGATGAGATTATCCGGCGTCTGCCACTGCTCCAGCGGCAGCGCCATTGCGTTGACTGTGAAATCACGCCGCGACAGTTCAGTAGCAATATCTTGATCGCCAAGCGGCGTGATATCCAGACGCGCTCGCTCCCCTTCTGTATCCGGTTCGGAAAGCACGCGGACATAGTTCCGTTCCTGGTCAAGCTGATAGAACGCGCCACCGATCTCGTCGGCGAACCGTCTGCCCAGCTCCGGAACGTTCGCCGCATCCACCACCAGATCGGCGTCAGCAGTTTGGACGCCGAGGAGCATATCCCGGACGGATCCGCCGACTACCCACGCGGCAACCTGTTGATTGGCAAGAAAGACGCGAGCGCGCTCGAGCATCTCGCCGATAGATGTCCCGTGAACGTCGGTGGGGGGCACGTTAACGCTCACCGTCGGCGCGCGACCGGCGCGACGGGCCGGCGAAGTCGCCACACAAGGTTGGGATCGGGCGGCGGCCCGGATTCCCCGTTTTCGGACGCTTGCCGTTCAGCATTTTCATCGGCCCGCAAATCAAGTGGACACAACTCTTCGATGTTCTCCATGCGGTCGATGTACACAATGCCGTTGAGGTGGTCAGTCTCATGCTCAAGCGCCTGCGCCAAGAGTCCGTCCGCCTTGATCCTGATCTCCCGCCCGTCAAGGTCAAGCGCCTTGGCAGTGACGCGCTCGGAGCGAATCAGCTTTCCACGCCAACCCGGAATGCTTAAGCAGCCTTCCTCGACCTCTCGTTCACCGACGCGGCGGATGATCTCCGGGTTAATCAGGATGTGCGATGAGTACTCCTGCACGACGTTGCCGTCCTCATCACGCTCCTCGGGAATCTCGATGTACGTGATACGCAGGCTGCGCCCTACTTGGTTGGCAGCGATGCCGACGCCATGTTCCTTGTACATGGTCTCGATCATGTCATCGACAAGCGAACGCAGCGCGGATGTGATGCTTGGCACGCGCTTCGTCTTTTCGCGCAGGACAGGGTCAGGTATGTGACGAACCGGAATGACAGTCATAGGCGGCAACTCAAATTATAAGCCAGGCGGGAGTCAGAGTGTAAATGCAGGGCTCATGCCCTCATTGGGCGGCCATCTACAACAACTGCGGGCGGTTTGGGTCGGGCCCGCCGTTCTGCGGGGGTGGTTCGACGCCGAGGTGCTCATAGGCGCGGCGAGTGGCTCGGCGGCCCCGCGGCGTTCTGTCCAGGAAGCCCAGCTGCAGTAGATACGGCTCATACACGTCCATGACGGTGTCCGGCTCCTCCGCGATTGACGATGCCAGAGTTTCCAGTCCCACCGGCCCACCGCCAAACGAATTGATCAGGCTGTCCAGCACCCGGTGGTCCGTGTCGTCCAGGCCGAGCGAGTCGATGCCGAGACTGTCCAGAGCCTCACGCGCCGCCTCGCCCGTCACGATGCCGTCGCCCTTCACTTGTGCGTAGTCACGAACGCGACGCAGCAGCCGATTTGCCACGCGCGGCGTCCCGCGCGACCGCCCGGCGATCTCACCCAACCCATCGTCCGTCGCATCAACATTCAGCACTTTGGCTGAGCGAACCAGGATATTCCCAATCTCCTCAGGCGTATAGAAATCCAACCGGTATGTCGCGCCGAAACGGTCGCGCAGCGGGTTGCTGAGTAGCGCATAGCGGGTGGTTGCGCCGACGAGCGTGAACGGCGGCAGGCTGACCCGAACGGAATGCGCGCCGGGCCCCTTGCCAATCATGATGTCCAGCACGTGGTCCTCCATCACGGGATAGAGGACTTCTTCTACTGACCGTGGTAGGCGGTGAAACTCATCGACAAACAGGACATCATGCGGTCGTAGTTGGGTGAGCATCTGAGCGAGGTCGCCGGCGCGTGTGAATGACGGTCCGGCGGTGACACGCACACTGACGCCCATCTCCGCCGCGATGATGAAGGCGAGCGTGGTCTTGCCAAGGCCGGGCGGGCCATGTAGTAGCACGTGGTCGAGCGGCTCACTGCGCTGTAGCGCGGCCTGGATGGAGACCTTGAGGTTGTCGATGACGCGGCTTTGGCCGACATAGTCCGGCAGGCGGCGAGGGCGCAGGCCGTTCTCAAGCGCGCCCTCCTCGTTCTGCGTTTCAGGTGCGACTAATCGGTCTTCGGTTGGCTCCGTCATGCCGGTATTGTGTCACGGGCGGGCGGGCCCCTGCATCCGCCGTTGCATCGCCTCCGACGGTCTGGCCATCTTGTGGCCGGTGGTGAGCTTGTTCCGAACCTCGCGGACGATGCGGGGCGCGAGGTTGACCTCGTTCATCTCGATGAACGCCAACACGGACGCCGGGTCGCGCTGACCGAGTTCACGCAGTGCCCAGCTTAGCGCCTTGATATGCAGGTCTGCCTTGTCGTCAATGAACAACTCGCAGATCGCCAGCGTACGTGCCGCATCTCCCCTGCCGAGGTGTCGCTCATTCAGCGCGATCGTCGAGACCAGCCCTGCCCTACACCACCAGAAGTTTTTTGAGTGGGCCCACGCCATCACGGCGGAATCCGAGATCTGGCCTCGTTGCCACGCCGGGCCGCTCAGTTTGCGGGCAAAGTGATCGACCGACGCCCAGCCGTCCAGCGTCCGGCCCAATTGCTCCAGCTTGCTGCGGTCAAGGGCGTCCCTGAGTCCGCGGTGCCGATAGGCAATCTCGAAAGAGACGGTTCGCGCTCCTTCCGTCCGGGAATCAGCATCAATCAACGCGTCACACAGGGCGAAGACTGATTCAACGTCGACACGCTCACGCGTTAGTTGTCGGACAGCGTTTCTCGCAATCGCTCTCATTGCAGGGGTACGCACCGGACGCTCTGCCCGTTCCAACTCCTGCACGACTGCCTCAACAGAGACGCTCATCAAACTCACTTACTCTCCTTGCTTTCCCATTTTCGAGGGAAAGGCTCAGTGATAAGTGGGACGATGTCAACAAGCCGATATGCGGCAACCTAACTGAGAGGCCGCCCAACCCCATCGCGTACCGAGAGCCGTAACGCAGTTACTCGTTCAGGGCCTGGTAGAGCTTCTCCGCGGTGAAGGGGACGCTGTCCACCCTGATACCGACAGCATCATCGATGGCGTTGGCGATCGCCGGAAGCGTTGTGAGGTTGGAGTGCTCGCCGACGGCCTTGACACGGTAGGCTCCCCTGCCCTCGCTCGTCTCGACAAGTCCGATGCGAAGTTCCGGGATGTCCGGCTCGGTCGGCATCTTGAAATCGGCGAATGACGGATTCGTCACGCGGCCGCCCTCATCGACGGACAGCTCCTCCATCATGGCGAAACCGTAAGCGTTGATCATGCCGCCTTCAATCTGCCCGTAGAACCCGATGGGGTTGATGATGCGGGACGTGTCGTGGACAGCGGTGATGACCTTGACGTGAGGCTCACCCGTTTCGCGGTCAACCTCCACCTCCGCCACTTGCGCCACGAAAGACGTGTACGGGCTCTGCGCGGCCTCTTCCAGCCGCCCCAGCCCCAACACCGGCTCCCCGGACCTCTCGGCGATGCGCTCCATCGGAACGGACTCGCCGGTTCGCGAGTTGACCAGCGCGCCCGATTCAAACTCCACGATTTCTTCGTCCCAACCGTTGAACTCCGCTGCGAGCCTCTTGAGTTTGCCGCGGACATCATCTGCGGCCATGAATGCTGACTCGGTGATGATGAAGCTGCCGCGGCTGCCGCCTACACCTGTGTCAAAGTCGGCTTGATCCGTGTTGAGCGGAACAACCGACACGCGTGAGATGTCGATGCCCAGTTCATCTGCCGTCACCTGCTGCATCATGGTGTGATTCCCCATGCCGGGGTCGTAGATGGAGCTGGCGGCGAGGACGCTTCCGTCCGCATTGACGCTGATGTTGATGGTTGTCTGGCCGCCGCCCTGCGTCCGATGTCCGAATGCGATGCCCCTTCCGACATTGTCGCCTTTAGGCGTGTCCCAGCGGGACAGCCGACCAGCTTCACGCAGGACCTCTTCCGCCTTCACGTCGAGGAAAACGCGGCCTACGGGAGTCTCATCGCCGTCATGCAGAACGTTCCTGATGCGGAGCTCCAACGGATCCATACCGAGTTCCTGCGCGATGAGATCCATGTGCGACTCACCCGCGAAGATTCCCTGCACCTCGCCTGGGGAGCGGTGGAATCCGCAGGGAACGGTGTTTGTGTAGACCTGGTAGGCATCGATCTGAACGTGCGGGATGACGTACGGCCCCGCGATCTCCGCAATGCCGGGTAGGTTGGAGCCGGGAACGGGCTTGTAGCCGCCGTACGCGCCGGAGTTGAAATAGACCTCAGCCTCCCATGCCGTGAGAGTGCCGTCGCGCTTGACACCTGCCTTGACGCGCATGGTGCTCTCATGCCGTGGATTCATTGCCGAGAACTCTTCTGAGTAGTCGAATGCCAGCTTGACTGGCCTGCCGGTCTTCCTGGCGAGGAAATAGCAGACAGGAACGCCTGTGATGTCACCCTTTCCGCCAAAGTCGCCGCCCACGTACGCATAGTTGACGGTGATGTTGTCGGGATCCTCGTCGATAACAAGAGCGATGGCGCGACGGTTCGCAAAAGGCGACTTTGAACCAAGCCAAACCTGCACGTGGCCGGTCTCATCGATCCAGACAATGGTGTTGTGGACCTCAAGATAACCCTGGTGCGTGCGTGGGGTCGTGTACTCGTGCTCGACGATAAGGTCGGCCTCTGCAAACCCCTCGGCGACATCGCCCTTACCCCACGTGCCCTTCGCGAAGATATTGGAGGGTGATTCCTGCTCAGCAGGAATGCCGAAGTAGGTATTGAATTCAGGATGAAGTATCGGGGCACCGTCGGCCAACGCCTCGTCCATCGTGACGGCGCTGGGCAACTCCTCATAGTCAACGTCAATGAGGGCCAGCGCCTGCTCCGCAATGTCCTCGTCCTCCGCAGCAACGGCAGCGATTGTATCCCCGATGTAGCGTGCGGAATCATACGCCAACACATGCTCATCCATGATCCGCTTCCCGAAGCGCAGTCCTTGCACTTCCTCGGGCGTGAGAACCGCATGAACGCCCGGCAGCGCCAGCGCCGCCGACGTGTCAATGGACTTGACCCGCGCGTGGGGATACGGGGAGCGCAGAATCTTGCACCACAAAGTCCCCGGGAGTGTCACGTCAAGTGCGTACTGCCCCAAACCGGTGACCTTGTCAGGGCCGTCATTACGACCGATCGGCGCTCCAACGGCAGGCTGCTGCGCTGTTGTCATTGTGTGTTTCTCCCCTACCCGTTTACGTCATCAAAAAGGAGGCCAGGCGACCTCCCGCGAAGCGTGTGATTCTTGTAACAAAGTATAGGTTATTCCGCCATTGCCGCGAAAGCAGAGCTTGCTCTTCCCTTCCTCACGCATGGAAGGGTCGAGTAGAGAGCTTCGCCTGCTATCACGTAGATATCGGTCCCGCAAAGTCGGGCGGATCATTGCCTTCATCACCGGCAAGGACGGGCCGTTGAACAGAGGTCAGCGTCTCAAGCGCCCCATCGGTCCCGTCCGCCAGTTGCCGGACGGCAATAGTGACAAGTGTTTCAATGTGGACGTGGGCGCGGGCGCCAAGTTCAAGGGAAAGGCGGGCGGCATCCTCATGCGTGCGGGCCTCGACCATGGCAACGTAATCATATTGTCCGAGAACGGCGTAGCGAGCGAGCAACTGGGTGCCGTCCACATTAACGTCGTCGGCGACATGTGAAAACATCTCCGGGTCGCGCAACATTGCCTGCTGGCCCTCTTCCGTGACAGTACACAGGAATATGTAGAGCATCGCGCCCTCCGCTT
>LXNJ01001526.1_pt1 | contig 13561 bp, 8 predicted proteins | sample 809081 | NCBI WGS metagenome assembly LXNJ01 (sample SAMN04870510, study PRJNA318959) | sponge metagenome | biome: sponge; feature: marine sponge reef; material: water | host: Petrosia ficiformis | place: Greece: Milos, Mediterranean Sea | collected 2013-05-29 | depth 5-7 m
AGGTTGAACACCGGCGGACACACCTGCAGAGCCATCGCTCCCAAGTCCTGGGCGCGCTTGGCGTCCTTGATCGTGCGCTTGGTGTCCTTGTAGTGGAGCCCGCAGACGATCGCCGCGCGGTCGTCGGCCGCCTGCACCACGGTGCGCAAGAGCGCGGGCCACTCCTCGTCGCTCAGCATGGGGCCCTCGCCCATGGCCGCCGCCACCTTGATGACGGCGGCGCCCTTCACCAGGCCCTGCTCCACCCACCACTGGGTGACGGCGTGCATGCAGCCGTGGTCGACCTCGAAGTCGTCGTCGAACGGCGTAGGGACCGTCGCAATTGGTCCTTGAATGAGTTTCCGGAGTTCGTCACGCGTCATCGGCACAGCCTCCACCAGCTTGTGGCGCCGCTGTAGGTCGCGCACGCCCGGCGCTTTCGTCGCTTATAGCCGGGCAGCGCGTCAGCGTCAATGCGCCCGGCTTCTTCTCCCCTCGTGATAGGACGCCCGTGTAGGGGCAGCTCTCGTGGCTGCCCAGCGCGGCAACCCAAGAAGAGTGCCCGCCTGGGCGTCTCTACAGGCGCTAGACCGTCTCGCTGCGCTGCAGCACCTGGCGCCGTGCCGACTGCGGTTCCGGCGGGCCGACAAAGCCCTCGGCCTCCAGCTGCATGGCCAGCTTCTGCGCCTTGCTTCGGCCGATCCGCAGCTCGCGGCTGAGCAGGTCGGGCGTGATGCTCTCGTGCCGCATCACCAACTCCGTCGCGGACACGTACAGCTCGTCTTCCTCGGAGTCCCCCTGCTCGATGGCGTCCCGCAGATCGTCGGTCGTCAGCGTCTGCGGCTGGCCCTGCGCGCGCCAGTGATCGACCACGGCATTGATCTCCGCGTCGTCGGTGTACACGCCTTGCACGCGGATGGGCTTGCCGCCCTCCGGTGGCGCGAACAGCATGTCGCCGCGGCCGATTAGCCGCTCGGCTCCGGCCCCATCCAGGATCGTGCGGGAATCGGCCTGGCTGCTGACCATGAACGAGATGCGGGTCGGAAAGTTGGCCTTGATCAGCCCCGTGACCACGTCCACCGACGGCCGCTGGGTCGAGACCACCAGGTGGATGCCCGTGGCGCGCGCCAGCTGGGCCAGCCGGGCGAGCAAGCGCTCCACGTCGCCCGGCGCCGTCATCATCAGGTCCGCCAGCTCATCGATCACCGTGACCAGATAGGGCATTGGCTTGCCGTCGGTGGCCTCGGTCGGGTTCGCGTTGTACGAGGAGATGTTGCGCACGCCGGCCTTGTTGAAGATGCGGTATCTCCGGGCCATCTCGCGGCTGACCCACGTGAGCACCGGCACCGCGTCCTCGATGTCCGTCACGACGGGCATGCGCAGATGGGGCACGCCGTCGAAGGTCACCAGCTCGACCATCTTGGGGTCGATCAACACCAGATGCAGCTCGTCCGGCGTGGTCTGGCAGAGCAAGCCCGTGATCAACGACGTCAGGCACACGGACTTCCCAGCGCCGGTGGACCCCGCAATCAACAAGTGCGGCATCGCCGTCAGGTCGACTACGCGCACCATGCCGGCGACGTCCTTGCCCAGCGCCAGCTTGAGGTTGGAGCGTGACGCGACCCACGCCTCGGCCTCCATGACCTCGCGCACGCTGACGACCAGCGGCTCGTCGTTGGGGAGCTCGATGCCCAAATAGGGGCGGCCCGGTACCGGGGCCTCGATGCGCAGGCTGTGCGCGGCCAGCTTCAGGGCCAGGTCGTTGGCCAGCGCGGTGATGCGCGCCACCTTGACACCCGTGCCCGGCCGTACCAGGTACTGGGTCACCACCGGGCCCGGAATCGCCTCCGGCACGCTGGCATCGATGTTGAAGGAAGCCAACGTATCCACGATCACCTGGGCCTTGGCCCGAATCTCGGCGTCGGGAACGTCGGTCGCTGGCGGTGTCGGTTGCATCAGATCCATCGGCGGCAGCGTCCACGGGCCCTCGTCGTCGTCCTCGGCGGCCGGCGCCGCCGCCACGGCGGGCGCGGTGCGGATCAGCGGACCTTGTTGCCAGTCTTCGGGTGTCGACGAGCCATTGACCTCTTCGGGCGAGTCGGCCGCCGGCGCGGGCGGTTCCGCCGCCCGGCGAGACTTATCCGCGGATTGCGGTCGGAAGATCGGTCCAAGGCGACGTTTGGTTGCGGAGGCCATGGCGGCTGCGATCCGCGCCACGTGCATGGCGCCTTCGATTAGCAGCCGCCCCGTGAGCCGAGTCGTCGCCGCGCCGTGGGTGGATGCCAGCAGGGCGTAGCCCACCGCGGCCACGGTCGCAACGGCCAGCAGCGCATAGGCCGGCGCCCCGCCCACGCTCGCTGCGAGTCCATGGCCGATGAACCGCCCAATCCAGCCGCCGCTGTCAGCCGCCAGCGCGTCTTCCGGGGCCGCCAGGCCGACCAGGGCGGCAAGCCCCAGCACGAACACCACCGCCGCGGCGACGTGTCCCGGTCCGATGATCGCTCGCTTCCGCACTCCACTCAGCAGCAGCGCGGGGCCTACCAGGATGCACGCAATCGCGGCGATCGATGCCGCGCGGCCGAACACCTCGATATAGGCCGCGCCGCTTGCGGCGACGACAAACCCATCACGGCTGAATAGACCGATGAAGGCGGTCAGGCCAAGCGCGCTGAGAACGATTCCGACAAGCCCCAGCGCGTCCCAGCGTTCCATCCGTGGGGCGCGGGGCGCTGGGGTCGCTGCCCGGCGCGTTTTGGCCACGAGGCACTCCTTGCCGGCGCGGCATGAGGCGCGCCGGTTTTAGACCTCAGTGACGATCGGCACGCTCGCCGGCCGCCGCCGGGTCTGGTGGAACTAGTGCCTCCCGAGCGAGTTCCGAATCTTAGTTTGAAGATCGACTCCGCGCCCGGACTGGGTAAGCCTCAGATTCCGGCGCGTCGACGAACCTTCGCCCGATGATATCCGGCGGGCCGACGGATTTTCCAGTGTGGCCTGCGGCTTGGGCCTTTCACGACTCACGGCCTCTGGCATGCTGAACGCCCCCTCGGTAGACATGAGACTTCCGTTGCTATTCCGAGTATCGCCAAGAATCCGCCAGACCCCGCTCAATCACGCCCTGCCGTGTATCAATGTGGGAAGGCGCGATCGGCCGCGTATTGCGGGGCGACTCCGCGCTGTCGTCTGGCTGGCATGCATCGCCGGGCTGGCGGCGGGAATGCTGGCGGACGCTCATCGCGTACGCGCCACCGAGCCGGCCACGCCGATAAATGCCGGCGCCTTCTTCGCGGCTGGCGACGCGGCGGAGGCGCCCGGGCTCGGATTTTCGGTCACCGACGACCGGGGCATTCGCCTCTGGTCGGGGTGGCGGGACCTCGGCGGGGAGGACACGCTCGGGGCGCCCGTCTCGCGCCGCTTCGAGCTCGCCGGCTGGGTGCGGCAAGTGTTCGAACGGGGCCTGTTGCGCTCGGACCCCACGCGTGGCGCCGCCATGGTGAACGTGCTGGACCTCCTGTCCGCCCGTGGGCACGACGCCCAATTGCTGGAGGACTTCGGGATCCCGGCGTCGGCCGATTGGTCGGCCGATGAGGGCCAGACCTGGGATGACGTTCGCAACCGGCACCTGGCCCTGCTCGAGGGCGCGGAGCCGTGGCGGGTGGCGCTGCGAGACGCCTTTCGCACTGCGGGCAACCCTCTGCCAAACAACGATGCGGCGATCGCGCTGTACGGGCTGCCAATGGCGGTCGCGCAGACGGACGCGGGCTACGCCCTGCGGACACAACGGGCGGCGTGGGTCTATGACCCCAACACGGATGGCGCGCCGCGGCTGCTTTCGGTGCTCGACCTGCTCCAGGCCACGGGACTGATCCCGGCCCACGCTACCGAGCCCCATCGCGCCGACCAGCGGCCCCACCTGCGGCCGCCGCGTCCGGTAAGCGCCGTGCACTTCTTCGACTGGTGGAACCACAACTACCTGCCGACGGAGTACTTCACCCACGGGCTCACGTGGGAGCGCATCGGCATCACGCGGGGGCAGGTCGGGTCGCTCGCCTACTACGACGCCAACTTCGAGTTGATCCGCGACCTAGGCGTCGACGGCGTGTTCTGGGAGTGGTACCAGGGCGCGAATTTGACTCCGACCGCCACAGTGCTTGATTCGCTGCGCCGCCATGAGCTCGCAATCGGCCTGTTCTACGACTGGGAGCTGCTGCACGCCGGCGGCCAGGCCGTGCTCAGCGACCGCGCGTACATCGCGGCGGACGAGGCCAGCCTGAGCAAGATCTCGGACGAAGTCATCGCCTTCTACGAAGGAATTCCATCGGACCTGTGGCTCTACGACGCTCACGGTCGTCTTCCCGTAGTGGTCTATGCCTACGGCTTTCCGGAAGCGCTCGACGACACGGAGGCGTGGACCTGGTTCTTCACCGAGCTGGTGCAGCGCGTTGAGACGGCGCTGGGAGTCGACGTGATTTTCGACTGGTCGGTCGCCTACTTGCCGCCGTCCCAGGTCCAGGAGCTGGCCTTCGAGCGCTGGCCCGACGACTACGCCCCGTTCAACTTCGTGGTCGACGTGCCCCAGTCGCAGTTTGGGCATCACGTCGTGACCTGGAACTACATCTTCGACAACCGCGGCGTCGCCGCGCGCGACCGGCTGCCGCGCGTGGTGCGCGACGACAACCGCTATCTACAGGAAACGGATTGGCTCGCCGCGCATACCAACCCGAGCCTGGTTTTCATCTACAGCTGGAACGAGTTCTGGGAGGGCTCGCACCTCTTCCCCGACGACACCTATGAATGGCGACGCTACGAGCTGGCGCAGAAGCAGCTCGCACAGCTGGCGGAGACCCGGGCCGACGATCTGCCGCGCGCGGTCATCATCGGGGACCCCGCCGACGCGTATCCGCTCGGCACGAACGGCCTGTTCGAGAACCAGCGGCTGCTGATCCGGCACTTCCTGCGGCGCTACGCGCCCCAGGCCGACTTCATCACTCCCGAGGAGGCTATGGCCGGAGCGCTGGCCGGCTATGACCTAGTCGTGAGCCTCACCACCGACCGGGACGTCGATTCGACGCTGGCCGAGCTGTCCGAGTCAGTCCAGATCGTCTACTGGAACGCCACCGATCTGACGACCGGCTTCGCGCAGCGCTTCGCGCAGGCTGCGGACGCGCAGCGCCCGCACGGGCGGCTCGAGATTCTGGACCGCCACGGCCACCCGATCGGCGACTCGGTCCTGGCCGGTGCCGATGTCTGGCTGGCGGCGCCCGCGGCGGGGGCCGAAACCGCCCTGGCCTTCGAGTTCGAAGGCGAGTCGTATCCGCTGGTGGTTCAGGCCGGCAACGATCACTGGATCAACGTCTACGACCCCACCGACGCTGCCCTGGCGGCCGCGTTTGAGAGCGTCTACGGCCGAGAGCTGGAACTCGCCATCACCTTTGCCCTCGGCGCCCAAATCCAACGACTCGAAATCTATCCCGACGGCCGGGTGCATCAAAACACCTTCAGCGCCCCCGCCGTCTTCCGCCACGAACCCCTCGCCGTGCCCGACTTCGAGCCCGTGCCGCCGGACGGACTTCAGGAAGAGCGTGATATGTGAAGCAGACCTCCTCACCCTTTCCCTCTCCCTCGTCGGGGAGACGGAACAAGGCACCCGCGAGACTCAGATAGCTGGTGGCTTGCTTGGGAGTCCGGTCCCTTCTCCCCTGGAGGGAGAAGGTTAGGATGAGGGGGAAACGCGCCGGTAGCTGAGGGCGCGCGGTGGCGGCCCCGCTAGACCTCCGTCACGATCGGCAAAATCACCGGCCGCCGCCGGGTTTTCTGGAACAGGTGCCTGCCCAGCGAGTTGCGAATCTTGCTTTGCAGGTAGTCGACTTCCGGGTCTGGGTGGTCGCCGCGATCGATCGTCTGGCGGACGTGCTCGCGCGCTCGTTCCAACAGGTCCTCGGACTCAGGTGCATACACGAACCCGCGCGAGATGATGTCCGGCGTGCCCACGGACTTGCCGGTGTGGTGGTCCACGGCCGCAACCACCACGACCACGCCGTCCTCGGACAGGTGCCGCCGGTCGCGCAGGACGGTTTCGCCCACGTCGCCCACGCCTAGGCCGTCGACGAACACCATGCCGGCCTCCACGTAGTCGGTAATCGCGGCCCGGTCGCGCGTCACCTCGATCACGGCGCCGTTCTCCGCCATCAAGATGTCGTCCCGCGCCAGCCCCACCGATTCCGCCAGCCGCCGATGCTCGACCAGGTGCCGGAACTCCCCATGCACCGGCATGAAGAATCGCGGTCGCAGTGTCGTCAGCACCAGCTTCAGCTCCTCCTGGCTGGCGTGGCCGGAGACGTGCACCGGGCGCAGTTGCTCGTAGTAGACGGTCGCGCCCATATGTGCCAGCCGGTCGATCGTGTGATTGACCTTCGCCTCGTTGCCGGGGATCGCGGCGGCCGAGAGGATGATGGTGTCGTCGGGCGCAATCTCGATGTTCCGGTGGTCCCGGTTGGCCATGCGCACCAGCGCCGAGCGCGGCTCGCCCTGCGAGCCGGTGCAGACGATGGCGATGTCCTCGGCCCGGAAGTTGTCGAGATCCTCCGCGGCCACGATCAGCCCGTCGGGCACGCGCACGTATCCCAGGTCGGCGGCCACCCGATGCACCCGCTCCATTGACCGCCCGATCAGCGCCACCTTGCGTCCATAGGCGATGGCCGTGTCGAACACCTGCTGCGCGCGCGAGACTAGCGATGAGAACGTCGCCACGATGATTCGCCCCGGCGCCTCCGCAAAGATTTGGTCGAAAGTCTCCGCCACCACTTGCTCAGACGGCGTATAGCCGGGTCGGTCGGCGTAGGTGCTGTCGGCCATCAGCAGCAGCACGCCATCGCCCCCAAGTCGGCCCAGGGTCTGAACGTCGGGCGGGCGTCCGTCCACCGGGGTGTAGTCCAGCTTGAAGTCGCCCGTGTGCACGATCGTGCCGATCGGCGTGTGCACGGCGATGCCCGTGGCGTCGGGAATGCTGTGACACATGTGAAAGAACTCGCAGCGAAACGGCCCGATCTCGACGACATCGCCGGCCTTCACCACGTGGAACTCCTGGCCGTCGGCCAGCCGGGCCTCGTCCAGCTTGACCTGCACCAGGCCCAGGGTGAGGGCCGTGCCGTAGAGCGGCAGCGGAAAGTCCCGCAGCGCATAGGGCAGCGCGCCGATGTGGTCCTCGTGGCCGTGGGTCAGCAGCACGGCGCGCAGCTTGTGTTGAATCTGGCGCAGATAGGCGAAGTCGGGAAGGATCAGGTCCACGCCCAGGTGCTCGGCGTCCGGGAAGGTCAGCCCACAGTCGATGATGACGGCGTCGTCGCCGAACTCGATGACGGTGCAGTTCTTGCCGATTTCCCCCACGCCGCCAATGGGCACGACGCGGACGGTGTCGGGGTTCAAGTCGTGCGGCAACGCGCCCGCTACGTTCGCCGCGCCCGGCGAAGGGCGCCCCTGCCGTCATTCCGTCGGAAGCCGGAATCCAGGCCCGAGCTAGCGTCGAACGGCCGAGCGCTCGGCCGCCTCATCCGAACATCGACAGCTGCTGGCTCTCCGGCTCCGCGGGCTCGGCGGCGGGCGTCGGGTCCTCTAGCAGCTTGGGGATCAGCGCGAAATCGCTGCGCAGCACGTCGCGAAGGCGCATCTGCCGCAGCGCCGCCGCCGGGTGATAGACGGGGAGAAACGTGCGCCCGTCGCGACGGCGGGGTACGCCGCGCGCCCGCGAGATCTGCGCGTCGGAGAAGTGCGCCTGCAGCGCGTGCCGGCCCAGCAGCACGATCACCTTCGGGTCGATCAGCTCGATTTGCCGGTCCAGGTACGGCCGGCAGGCCTCCGCCTCATCCGGCGCCGGGTCGCGGTTCTCGGGGGGCCGGCATTTGAGCACGTTGGCGATGAAAACCTCGCGCCGCCGCAGGCCGATGCCCTCGATCAGCTCGTCCAGCAACTGCCCGGCGGCGCCCACGAAGGGCCGCCCCTGCTGGTCTTCGTGAAAGCCGGGGCCCTCGCCAATGAACATCACCGCCGCGTCGGCCGCCCCTTCGCCGGGAACGGCGTGCGTGCGACCCTGCGCCAAGCGGCAGCGCGTGCAGCCCTTGACGGCCTCGGCGAGCTCCGCCAGATCGCTAAAGCTCGGGAAAGCCTCCGCCACCTAGACGGCCACAGGCGTTCGCGTGAGGTAAGCGTCCAGCGCGTAGGCGTCCATCACCGCGCGCAGGCTGGACTTCATGTCGTCGGGCAGGTCGACCAGGGGAAGTCGCGGTACGCCGACGTCGAATCCGCCCAACCCCAGCGCGGCCTTCACGGACACCGGATTGGGCCAGCCGGCCGGGAACAGGATTTGCGAGATGGGCAGCAGGTGCAGGTGCCGGGTGCGCGCGCCGTCGAGATCGCCCGCGACGAACGCGTCGATCATCGCCCGGATCTCGCCGCTCACCACGTGGCTGGCCACGCTCACCACGCCCACACCGCCCAGCGCCATGATCAGGTAGGTGTCCGCGTCGTTGCCGCTGTAGATGGCAAAGTCGTCCGGCGTCGTGCGCGCGATATGGCCAATCTGCTCGAAGTCCGCGCTCGCCTCCTTGATGCCGATGATGTTGTCGATGGCGCTCAGATCCGCCACCGTCTCCGCCTCCAGGTTGCACGAGGTGCGGCCCGGGACGTTGTAGAGGATGTTGGGCAGTGGCGTGGAAGCCGCGATGGCCTCGAAGTGGCGGAACAGACCCGCCTGCGGCGGCTTGTTGTAGTACGGCGTCACTTGCAGCAGGCCGTCGACGCCCACCTCCGCCGCCGCGCGCGACAGATGGATGCTCTCGCTGGTGTTGTAGCCGCCCGTGCCGGCGATCACGCGCGCGCGCCTGTTGGCGGCGCTCAGGGCTTCTCGGTAGAGCGACATGCGCTCGGTCTCGGTCAGCACCGGCGACTCGCCGGTGGTGCCGGTGACCACGACGGCGTCGTTGCCGGCGTCGATCAGGCCGTCGACCATGCGACCGAAGGTGTCGTAGTCGACCGACCCGTCGTCGTGGAACGGCGTGACCGCCGCGGTGATGAGCCGACCAAAGGTCAGCATGGCATTCCCCCCTGCGAGGCTGGTGCACGCCTCAGGCGCGGTGCGGTCACCACGCACGCGACCCCGCTCGGAATTGTACCCGCGACGCGAACCGCGCCTCCGCTACGCCGGCTGCGCCTGTTTCAGCCAGTGATTCGCGATGGCCGCTTCCGCAATCTGGATCGAGTTGGTCGCCGCGCCCTTGCGCAGGTTGTCGGACACCACCCAGAAGACAAGCCCGTTCGGGTGCGACATATCCTGGCGAATCCGGCCCACCCAGGTCGTGTCGTTGCCCGCCGCGTCCGACGGCATGGGGTACTGGTCGGCCGCCAGGTCGTCGACGACCTGCACGCCGGGCACGTCCTCGAGCATCGCGCGTGCCTCGGCGGCGTCGAACGGCTCGCTGAACTCCGCGTGGACGGCCGCGGCATGGGCCCGGAACACCGGCACCCGCACGCAGGTGGCCGATACGGCCAGATCCGGCACGTGCATGATCTTGCGCGACTCCGCCCAGACCTTCCACTCCTCCTTGGAGTAGCCGTCGTCGCGCGGCGAGTCGATGGACGGAATCAAGTTGGAGGCGATCTGGTGCGGAAATACGTCCGGGTCGACCGCCGGCGTTTCGCCGCGAGCCTGGGCGGCCGTCTGCTCGCTCAGCTCTTCCATGGCCCGTCCACCGGCGCCGGAGACCGACTGATAGGTGTCGGCGATGATGCGCCGCAGGGGATTCACCGCGTGCAGCGGCGCCAGCACCTGGACGATGGGCGTGGTGGAGCAGTTGGGAATGGCCACGATGCCCTTGTGCCAGGCAATGTCTTCCGCGTTGACCTCGGGCACCACCAGCGGCACCGCGTCGTCGTAGCGAAACGCCGAGCTGTCGTCGATGGCCAGCGCGCCGGCCTGCGCCACGCGCGGGGCCTGGGCGCGGCTTATGTCACCGGAGGCCGAAATCAGAACGAAGTCAAGGCCCTCGAACACCGCGTCGTCCAGCGCCTCGACCGTGTAGGGCTTGCCGTTGAACTCGATCTGCCGCCCGCGGCTGCGCGGGCTGGCCCACAGCCGCAGCTCGCGCACCGGGAAGCGGCGCTCCTCCATCACTTGCAAGAACTCGCGGCCCACGGCGCCCGTGGCGCCGATCACTCCCACCGCATATCCGGCTGACATTAGGCTTCTCCCTCGGAGCTTGTGAGCAAGTGCTCCAGGCCAATCACCAGGCCGCGCAACCCGCGCACCCGTCGAACGGCCAGCAAAACGCCGGGCATGAACGACTCCCGGCTCGTCGAGTCGTGGCGGATCGTGAGCGTCTGCCCCTCCCCGCCGAAAATCACTTCCTGGTGCGCCACCAGGCCCGGCAGCCGCACGCTGTGCAGCCGCACGCCGTCGCGCACGCCGCCGCGCACGCCATCGAGCGTGAAGGCCTCGGTGGCGGCGTCCCGGGCGGGCTGCCCGCCGCGGGCGCGCACGATCAGCTCCGCCGTCCGCGCCGCCGTTCCCGAGGGCGCGTCGCGCTTGCGGTCGTGGTGCAGCTCAATCACCTCGACGCTGTCCAGATGCGGGGCCGCCATCGCGGCCATCTGCATCATCAGCACCGCGCCGATGGCGAAGTTTGGCGCAATGAACGCCCCGACGCCGGTGGAGGCCGCACGCTCGCGAATGGCCCCAACCTGTTCGTCCGACATCCCGGTCGTGCCGATCACCGGCGACACGCCTACGTCCAGCGCCTCCAGCGCATGGTCCGCCGCGGCGTCCGCCACCGAGAAGTCCACCACGACCTCGGGCGAGGTCGCCTGGACGGCCGCCTCGAACTCCGTGAAGAACGGGGCGCTCCCAGGCGAGGACACCCGGTTGATCCGGGCGACAAGCTCTAGGTCGTCGGCGCCCTCCACGGCCGCCACGACCGCCTGGCCCATTTGGCCGGTGGCACCAAGCACGGCTACTCGGAGCATGTTCCGGTCCTAGTCGAACCTGCGACCGCCGCGCGGTGGGCGTCCGCCGCGGCCGCCGCGGCCGCCGCCGCGCCCGCCCGGCCCGTCGCGGCGACCGCCGCCACGAGGACCGTCGCGCCCCGGACGGGGCGGAGCCGTGGCCAGGGTCTCGGCGGGTGTCAGGTCTTGCAGCACCGCGCGCCGCGACAGGTTGATGCGGCCCAGGTGGTCGACTTCCACCACCATCACCATGATGTCATCGCCTTCGGCCACGACGTCATTGACGGATCCCACCGGCTCTTCGGCCAGCTCATTGATCGGGACGAGGCCTTCCTTGCCGGGCACGATTTCGACGAACGCGCCAAAGTTCATGATACGCGTCACCTTGCCCAGGACCGTGCGGCCGATCTCGACCTCGCCCGTCAGGTCCTTGATCATCTGGACGGCGCGGTCGGTGCCCTCGCGGGTGGCCCCGCCGACGGTCACCGTGCCGTCCTCCTCGATGTCGATACTGGCGCCCGTCTCGGCCTCCAGGCGGCGGATCATCTTGCCGCCCGGCCCAATCACCGCGCCGATGCTATCCGGCGAGATCGAGACCTGGATGATCTTGGGCGCGAACTCGCCCACGTCGTCGCGCGGTTCGGCAATGCTCACCCGCATCACGTCCAGGATCTGCATCCGCGCCTCTCGGGCGCGCTGCACCGCCGCCTCGATCATCGCGGGGGTCAGACTCTTGATCTTGATGTCCACCTGGACGGCAGTTACACCCTCGGCCGTGCCCGCCACCTTGAAGTCCATGTCGCCGAAGTGATCCTCGGCGCCCTGGATGTCGGTGAGCACGGTGAACCGGCCGTCATCGCCGGCAATCATGCCAATGGAGATTCCGGCGACCGGCGCCTTGAGCGGCACCCCGGCGTCCATCAGGCTCAGCGTGCTGCCGCAGGTGGACGCCATGGACGTCGACCCGTTGGACGACAGCACCTCGGATACGACGCGGATGGTGTAGGGAAAGTCCTTGACGTCCGGCAGCACCGGCGCGATCGCGCGCTCGGCGAGTGCTCCGTGCCCAATCTCGCGGCGCTTGGGCGACCCCAACCGGCCGGTCTCGCCGCTGGCAAACGGCGGCATGTTGTAGTGGTGGATAAAGCGCTTGGGCTGCGCCATGGCTTCCAGGTCCGTGAGGCCGATGCGCTGCACGTCGCGCGGGGTGCCGAGCGTGGTCACCGCAAGCACCTGGGTCTCGCCGCGCTGAAATAGGCCGGTGCCGTGGATGCGCGGCAGCACGCCCACCCGCGCCGAAAGTGCACGCAGGGAGGATTCGTCGCGCCCGTCGGGGCGAATGCCCTCGTTCAGGATGAGCGCACGGACGGCCTGCGCTTCGACGTCGTGCAAGGCGTCGTCGATCCGCGCGGCGTCGTGGTCCTCGCCCAGCTCGGCCTCGGCATCCGCGGCGACGGTCCCGAGCAGATTCTTGCGCTCCGCGCGGTCCATCACCCGCGCCGCGTCCTGAATCCTGGACCCGTAGCGCTCGCTGACCGCTTCGAGCAGCTCGTCGGTTGGCTTGATGACGTCCACGCCACGCGCCGGCTTACCGGCCAGGTCCTTGAGTTGCAGCTGGATGTCGACCAGGCCCTGGAGCTGCTCTTGCCCCCAATTGATCGCGCGCACGACCGTGTCGTCGGGCACGACCTGGGCCCCGGCCTCGAGCATCACCACGCCCGCACCCGTGCCGGCCACGACCAGGTCGAGCGCCGGCTCCCCGCCCTCGGGGTCGATGGGCGCGTTGGCCGCGAACTCATCGCCGTCCAGGCCCACTCGAAGGGCGCCCACGGGGCCCTCGAATGGCAGCCCGGTGAGCATCAACGCGGCCGAGGCGGCCACGATGCCCATCACGTCCGGCTCGTTCTCCCCGTCGTGGGTCAGCAGCGTCAGGACGATCTGCGTGTCATTGCGCATCCCATCGGGGAAAAGGGGCCGAATGCAGCGGTCCGCGAGGCGGCCGGCGAGGATGCCCGACAGCGGCGGACGACCTTCGCGCCGCAGCACGCTGCCCGGAATGCGGCCGATCGAATAGGCCCGCTCCTCGAACTCGACTTGGAGCGGAAAGAAATCCAGCCCCTGGCGGGGGCTGGAGCAAACGACCGTCGCCAATAGGGTCGTGTCGCCGTAGCGCGCCACGACGGCGCCGTCCGCCTGGCCGGCCAACTCGCCGGTTTCCAGGCTGAAGGTTCGCCCTCCCAGCTCGGTTTCAACTCTGTGCATATCGCACGTCTCCCGGGCGGGCCGGCGGAACAAGCGAAGAAAGGAGGGGGCAACCGGAGTTGCCGGCTCGTTTCTTAGCTCGTCCGCGAGATTCGACCCGCCGAACTATGCCGAAGCGAAGTATTTGGGGCCCGTCAGTGCAGCTTCGGCGATGAACCGGGGGCCAAGGACCATGAGAAAGGGATTTCTGGAGCGGCGCGCCGTCGGCAACGAACGCCGGCGACTATTGGCGCACCCGCAAACCAAGGGTGGTGATCACCTCGCGATAGGTCTCGGGCTGTGTGCGCCGCAGGTATTTCAGCAAGCGGCCCCGCCGCCCGACCATGCGCAG